>Ga0197142_1001018_pt1 | contig 25935 bp, 16 predicted proteins | sample GBS60_MetaG_FD_148614 | JGI IMG/M metagenome (GOLD analysis project Ga0197142, IMG submission 148614) | Sediment microbial communities from Great Boiling Springs, Gerlach, Nevada, United States - GBS 60_MetaG | ecosystem: Environmental > Aquatic > Thermal springs > Hot (42-90C) > Sediment... | reverse complement strand
GTTACCCTGGCCGGAGGCGGGGCGCAATGAAGCTTCTAGTTCCCATGACACTCCTGCTGACCGTTGCCCTGGAGGCGCAACCGCAGCTCATTACCCTGCCGGGCCGCTCCCCGCTGATCAGTTTCCGCATCGTTTTCTTGACCGGCGCGGCCTCGGATCCGGTCGGCAAGCAGGGGCTGGCCTCGCTCACCGCCGCCATGCTGGCCCAAGGCGGCAGCCGTCAGATGAGTTACCAGGAGATCCTCGACGCCCTATTCCCCATGGCGGTGTCGGTCAACTTCCAGGTTGACAAAGAGATGACGGTTTTCCATGCCACTACCCACCTGGACAATCTCGAGCAGTTTTACCGCATTTTCCGCGCCATGCTGCTCGAGCCCGGTTGGCGCGAGGAAGACCTCAACCGCCTGCGGGACGACGCCATCAACTTTTTGCGCGTCTCTCTGCGCGGCAACAACGACGAGGAGCTGGCCAAAGAAGTCCTTTATAACCTGATTTACTCGGGCCATCCCTACGGGCATCACAATGCGGGCGTGGTTTCGGCTTTGCATAAACTTCGGCTCGAAGACCTGCAAGAATTCTACCGGCGCAATTACACCCGGGCCAACCTGATCATCGGTCTGGCGGGCGGCTATCCGCCGGACTTCCCGGAGCGCGTGCGCAAGGACTTTGCGAGCTTGCCGGCGGGGCCGGTTGCGCCGGTGAAGCTGCCCGATCCGCCGCCGGTCCGCGGCCGTCACGTCACGTTGATCGAGAAGGACACTCGCGCCGTAGCTTATTCGATCGGCTTTCCCATCGCTGTGCGCCGCGGCCACCCTGACTATCCCGCATTGCTGGTGGCGCAGTCCTGGTTCGGACAGCATCGCATGAGCGGCGGGCGTCTGTTCCAGCGCATGCGTGAGCTGCGGGGCCTGAACTACGGAGACTACGCTTACATCGAGTACTTCCCGCGCGGCATGTTCCAGCTCGAGCCCGATCCCAACCTCGCTCGCCGCCAGCAAATCTTCCAGATCTGGATCCGTCCTGTGGAACCCGGCGCCGCGCACTTCGCGCTTCGTCTGGCCGTGTACGAGCTGGATCGTCTGATCCGCCAGGGACTTACGCAGGATGACTTCGAAAGGACACGCCGGTTTCTCTCCAAGTACGTAAATGTGCTCACGCGAACCAAGACAGCCGAATTGGGCTATGCCATAGACAGCCGGTTTTACGGGATCTCCGACTACAATACTTACATCAAGCAGGCTCTGGCTCGCCTGACGCTGGACGACGTCAACCGCGCGATTCGAAAGCATCTGCGCACCACGGATCTGCGCATCGTGGCGGTGGCGAAAAACTGCGAGGCGCTGCGATCCATGCTTCTGGCCGACGAACCTTCCCCGATCACCTATAATGCGCCCAAACCCGCCGAGATCCTCGAAGAAGATAAGATTGTTGCGGCCTGGAAGCTAGAGCTGAAGCCGGAGAATGTCAGGATCATCCCGGTCGAGAAAATCTTCGAGTAGCGGTCAACTCCACCGCGCCAGCGACTGCCGCGGGATCCTGGCCGGATCAAGCTCGATGCCGAAGCCCGGCCGCGATCCTGACAAGCTGCTAAGGCGCCGAGCGCCGGTCGTGCACCGACTGTGGCCAGGAAACTCCTCCTGCGCGTATCAGCGAGTGTAACAAAGGACCGCTTGCCAGCCTTCCCGCTCACGCCTCTCCAGCTCAGCGAATCCGGCCTCTTCCAGCGCTGCCCGGACTCGCTCCCGCTGACGCACGGGGAACCCGCTGATCACCGCTGCCGCACCCGTCCTCGAGACCCGTCTGACTTCCGGTGCGAGCTGAATGGCGGCGGGCGCACTGATGTTCACGATCACGACGTCGGCGACGCAGGCCTGCAAGGAACGCAGCGAACCCTGGTATAACAGCACGTCCGGAGCTTCCTGCGCGAACCGCTGCCGCGCCTCCTCCACGGCCTCCTCCGCAAGATCGCATGCGATCACCCGAACGGCGCCCAGGTGCACCGCGGCGACGGCAAGTAGCCCCGAACCCGTGCCCACATCCACGACGACGTGGTCCGGCTTCACCACGCTCTCCAGCAACTCCAGGCACAATTGCGTGCACGGATGCAGCCCCGTCCCACACGCGCGACCCGGACGCAGCAGGAGGCGGATGCGTCCCGGAGGCGTCGGCGCCTCGCTCCACTCCGGCGCCAGGAAAAAGCGCTCACCGACCGTGAAGCCGCGCCAGCACTCCCGCCAGCGCAAGGCCCAATCCTGCTCCGGCTCAGAGATGATCCGCAGCGCCAAACCGGCGAGACGTCCCTCGACCACGCGAGGATCTATGTGCGAAGGTAAGTACGCGAGTAGCCCTGTGTCCTTCTCGAGGATGCCCGTGGCGCCCAGCTCGTAAAGCTCGGCGACAATTTGGTCCCTTTCCTGTGGCCCGCAGGCGACTTCCACCGCCAGCATCAATCCAGGATGAGCCGGGCGCGCTGGAAACGCAACGCGGCCGCGGCCAGCAGGGCAACGTCTATGAGCAGGAGCGCGGTTGCCAGTGTGATCTCCGTCCGCACCAGGTTGGGAGGCGTGAAGGCCGCAGCGACCTTGGCGTACCAGCCCGGTGGCAGGGTCTTGGCCAGCGCCACCACACCGAGGATCAAACCCATGAGCGCAAGACTGTTGATCTGCGCCGCCTGGCGCACGCTCGTGGCGCGCAGCGAGATCAAAACGCCGCCCGCTGCGGCCAGCAGCGAGGTCAGCAGGCCGAACACAACGATCACCGCCACCGTGTTGCCGCCGGGCAACAGCAGCGTCTTCTGCGGGTGAACGAGGTTCACGGTGATGGTTCCCAGAACCAGCGAGCTCAGCGCCAGCCCCCAGCCGTAGCCCACCAAGGCCGCGATCTTGCCCAGCAGGATCGCGCGGTCCGAAAGGCGGCTGGCCAGCAGCGTCTCCAGGGTCTTGCGTTCACGCTCGCCCGCGAACGAGTCCGCCACCAGGGCCCCAACCAGCAACAGTGGCAGCCAGCTCCATGCCGCCGGCAGCAGCGGCGTCGTGACCCACTCAGGCCCGTTCTGCCACGGCAAATAGACCCCGAGCATGGCCAAGGGAATCCCCACCGTCGAGATCAGGCCGCCGCGAATGCCCCCGCGCGAGAGCAACAGCTCTTTCCACTCCTTCCACACCATGGTCAACAGGTCGGCGAGCATCGCTTTTCCTCCTCGATCAGGGTGAGGAAGACGTCTTCCAGGCTGGCCTTGCGCACTTCTTCGATTCGGGCTCCGGATTCCACCAGCAGCGAGATCAAGGGCGCAAGCTCGGCGCCGGGCCGGAGCTCGACGGTCAGGCGCGCGTCCTGGTAGTTCGCATCGCTGACTTCCGGTCGTGCTCGCAAGGCCGCAAGAATCGCTTCGCTGACGCCCCGGGCTAAAATTTCGGCTCGTGCGCCCGCGCGCGATCGCAGCTCGTCGGGATGGCCGGCCGCCAGCAGTCTCCCCTTCGAGATGACGGCCACCGCATGACAGAGCTTCTCGGCTTCCGCGAGGTTGTGCGTGGTCAAGAACACGGTGACGCCTTCCTGGCGGACCAGCGACGCCAGGTCCTCTCGCAACGAGGCGGCCGCCACCGGATCCAGCCCGGCGGTCGGCTCGTCCAGAAACACGACTCTCGGCCGGTGTAACAACGCCCGGGCCACCGCCAGCTTCTGCTTCATTCCGCGACTCCAGCGCCCCACGCTTTCCTGGCGCCGGTCCCAAAGCTCCAGCCGCCGAAGCAACTCCTCCATCCGCGCATGTCGCTCGCGTCGCGGCAGTCTCCAGATGCGGCCGTAGAATTCCAGGTTGTCCCACGCGCTGAAGCGCTCATAAAGGCCGTGGTGCTCGAGCAACGCGCCCGCCCGCAGCCGGATCTCGTCGGCCTGGGTCTTCGTGTCGTAGCCAAGCACCTCGGCCCGACCCGCGCTGGGCTCCAGCAGACCCAGCAGCATCCGGATGGTGGTCGTCTTGCCGGAGCCGTTCGGGCCCAGAAAACCGAAGATCGCCCCGGCCGGGACCTCGATGGAAAGGTGGTCCACGGCTCGCAATGCGCCGAAATCCCGCGTCAATTCCTCGGTGCGAATCACGATATCGGGCATACCTTGCTTTTTAAGATCCCTGGCGCCGTTGGTTCCAGGCCGCGCGCAAAGCCTGAATTTGCTGCGCGTGCTTTTCCAGATGCGCGACCTGACCCGCCACCAGCTCTCCTAAAGTAATACGGCCTCGTTCGCTGTGAGTTCCCGTACGGTCAAAATCGGATTCCGCCAGTGAGGCCAGTAATTGGCAGTTCTCGGCTCGCAGGCGCCGTAACAGATCGAGCGCATCGGCAGTTCGTCTTCGTTCGTAGCCGAGCCGTCGCGCCCAGGCGTCCTGATCGAAAGCTACGAGCAAAGGATTGTCCTCGGCCACGATTCGGCGAATCCGATCCGCCGCCACGATCTCGGAATCCGCCAGATGAGCCAGGATCTGGCGGATGCTCCACCGCCCCGGTTCGGGGCTGAAGTCCAGTTCCGACCCTGCGGCGCCGGTCATCACCGTAGCGATCAGTTCGGGACCCCGACGATAGCGTTCCAGCAACTCGGCCAGATTTGTGCTCATTTGTCCCTATAATAGGACTGATTCGAGGCACGCCACCCGAGGAGCACTCCCGTGTCCTCTACGCCCCTTTTTGACGAAGCGCCGGCTTTCGACCGTCTCGGGCTGGCCGAAAGATTGCGACGCCTGGCGAGCGAAGGGATCTTCATCGGCACAAGCTCGTGGAAATACGAAGGCTGGCTGGGACAGATTTACACCCGCGAGCGCTATCTGGTGCGCGGCGTCTTTTCGCGGAAACGCTTCGAAGCGGAATGCCTGGCAGAGTACGCCGAAACCTTCCCGGTAGTAGGGGGCGACTTCAGTTTTTATCAATTCCCATCGGCCGATTACTGGCGCAGGTTGTTCGCTTCCGCCCCCGAAACCCTGCGTTTCGGACTGAAGGTTCCCGAGCAGATTACGGTGAAGATCTGGCCGTCGCACGCCCGCTACGGGTCGCAGGGCGGTCAGGCCAATCCTGCTTTCCTGAACGTCGAGTTACTGGAGCGGGCTTTCCTGAGTCGCCTGGAGCCTTACCGGCAACGGGTGGCGATCCTCATCTTTGAGTTTGGCGCCTTTTCGAAGCAGGCGTATTCACGTCCCGCCGAATTTATTCGCGATTTGGACCGTTTCCTCGAGCGACTGCCGCCGTCGTTTCGGTACTCGGTCGAGATCCGGAATCCGGAGTATCTGACTTCCGAGTATTTCGATTGCCTGCGCACCCACCGAGTCGCGCACGCCTTCAACGCCTGGACGCGCATGCCGGAGCTGGAAACACAGTTTCGCCTGCCAGGCGCTTTCACGGCCGACTTCACGGTTTGCCGCGTTCTGCTCCGTCGTAACCGGAGTTATGAAGAGGCGGTCAGGTTGTTTGCGCCCTACGAGCGGATCAAAGACCCCAACCCCCGGGGTCGAGAGGCTCTCCGCCGGCTGATCGAGACCGCGCGTCGCGACGGCCGCAGCGCGTTCATCTTCGTGAACAATCGCTTCGAAGGCAACGCCCCGGCGACCATTGAGGCTATCGTCAGCGATTGAACTTCGCCGCAGCGGGCGGGTGCGTTATTGTACAATCCGCGCCATGCGGGTCACTCGCCGGGAATTTCTGGTGGCTTTCGCCGGCCTTGCGGAGCGGCTGCGCGCCGCACCGGCCAGGCGCCCGCGCAGGGACTGCTTCTTCGGTATCCACCTGGATTTGCACCCAAGTGACCAGGACCGCGATCTGGGTCGTGATCTGACCGAGGAAATGATCGAGCGTTTCCTCGATCGCGTACGACCGGACTTCGTCCAGTATGACTGCAAGGGCCATGCCGGTTTTCTGGGCTACCCATCGAAAGTGAGTCGCTCCGCCCCCATCGTGCAGGACTCGCTCGCCATCTGGCGCCGCGTCACGGCGCGGCGCGGCGTCGCGCTGTACATCCACTTTTCCGGCGTCTGGGATTCGCTCGCCGTGCGCGAGCATCCCGAGTGGGCACGCCGCCGCCCCGACGGCAAGCCTGACGATCGCCAGACCTCGACTTTCGGGCCTTACGTGGACGCCCGCATGATCCCGCAGCTCAAAGAGGTGATCGAGAAATACGACCTGGACGGGGTGTGGGTGGATGGCGAGTGCTGGGCCTTGAACCCCGACTACAGCAAACAGGCAGCCGCTGCTTTCCGGCGCGCCACCGGCATCAAGCGGCTTCCCAAGGGTCCCGGCGAACGTGGCTGGCTGGAATTCCTCGAATTCAATCGCGAGCAATTTCGCCGTTACGTCCGGCGTTATGTGGAGGCCATTCACGCCTTCCGTCCGGGCGTCCAGATCGCCAGCAACTGGCTGTACACCACCTTCGTTCCCGAGCGGCCGGACATCCCCGTAGATTTCATCTCCGGCGACTATCTTGGCAATGCCTGTATCTCGGCGGCCCGTCTCGAAGCGCGCTACATTTCCCAAACCGGCAAGCCGTGGGACTTGATGGCCTGGGGTTTTCAGAGCCCGTGGAGCAACCCCGTCGGTCCGGTTCACAAACCGGCGGTCCAGATTTGCCAGGAAGCCGCGGTGGTGCTGGCCCAGGGCGGCGCCTTCCAGGTTTACTATCAGCCGACCCGCGCCGGGTGGATAGACGATCGCCACGTCGAGGTGATGGCGCGCGTCGCTCGTTTTTGCCGGGCGCGCCAGGCTCTCTCGCATCGTTCCGAAACCGTTCCCCAAATCGGTCTGATTTTTTCGACCACCAGCCTGTACACCACATCCAAGCGGCTCTTCGGAGGTTGGGGCGCCGCGGTCAACCCGGCGCGGGGACTTTTGGATGCACTGGTTGAGAACCAATTACCGGTGGACGTGATCCCGGAGTGGAAGCTCCAGGATGTAGCGTCGCAGTATCCACTTATCGTGGTTCCTGACTGGCCCAACCTCGGTGGCGCGGTCAGAGATCAACTGCGCCGCTACCTGCGGCAGGGCGGCAAGTTGCTGGTGGCGGGCGCCGAAAACGCAGCTTTGTTTGCCGAGGACTTGAGAGTGAAGCTGGTGGGTCGTGCCTCGGACCAGGGGGCCTGGATCCCCTGCGACGAGGTCTTCGCGAACTTCCGCGGGCTGTGGCAACCTGTCGAGCCCGACGGGGCAGAAGTGATCGAAAGCCGTTTTCCGACTTATGACGATCGCAAGAACGCCCAGTGCGCAGCCACCTGGGCCAAGTCCGGCGCGGGGGAGATCGTTGGGTTTTACGGCCCCCTGGGCACGGTGTTCGCACTGACCCACGCGCCGGCCGTCCGCGAAGTGGTGCGCCGGCTGGTGCGCCGCTTGTTCACGCCTTTGGTCACGGTCGAGAGCCCGCCCACCGTAGAGGTCGTTCTGCGGCGCAAGAACGGTCTTCTCCTGGTCCACTTGCTGAACGCCACCGCGATGCAGGTTGCAGGGGACTATTCTGCCGTTGACTTCGTCCCGCCGGTCGGGCCGGTGCGGCTGAGCGTTCGGCTTCCGCGACGTCCGCGCCAGCCGCGGCTGGAACCGGAAGGCAGGCCTCTCACCGGCGCCTGGAGTGACGGCGTCTGGATCGCGGAAGTCCCCCGACTCGACATACACACCATCGTCGCGATCGAAGAAGGATGACTCCGGGAGCGGTCAACCGCGAGCGTCGAATTCACGCCACAACTTCATCAAGGACGTTCCCTCAGCCGATCAAGCAGGGAAAAAAGGCCGACCGCGGCCAGCGCGTTGGGCAGGCCGAACAACAGGGTGGTTTGCCATTCGAAGCTCACAGGCTGGGCCAACAAGGCCCTGACAGGAAGCCAGTAGAAAAATTGGTGAAAGCAAAAGAAAAAGTAAGCCAGCACCCAGCGCATCAGGGTATGATCCACGTCGAAGCGCAGGGAAATCGAAGCGGCGAAATAACCCACCAGCGTCTTGACGATCCCGTAGACCCCCAGGGGCTGATGCGAGAGCGAATCCTGCGCCAGACCGATCGCCGTCCCTAACAGCGCCCCGCGGATCGGATTGCGCCGAAGCAGGGCGAAATACAGGGTGACCATAAGGGGCACTTCCAGGTAAGCGAGCGGCTGGAAAAAGCGCGGCACGTATACCTGGAAGAGAATGGCCAGCAGCGTGACGGCCAGCAACACCCAGCGGCGGAGGCGGGCGACACGTCCTTCCCGGGCGCTTGAGATCAGAATCCGTTCATCCATGTCCGATTCTGCCTGCCAACGCGCCGCGCAACTTGCTTCAGGCGCCGAACAAACGATCGAAAAACTCGCGGGTGCGCTCCTGAATATGCGCCAGTTCCAGCTCCAGGGGCTCGTCGTGCAGGTGGGCCGGCGTCCACCGGCTGACCAGTTCCGCCAGCATTTCCGCCTGGGGGCCGCCCCGCGGCAGCGACCCTTGGGCCTGACCGCTGATCACCCGCAAGCCGTGATCCACGGCCCGGTAAAACGTGGCGGCGTCACGCAGAAAGTCCGCGTCCTGCCGCTCCAAATGTCCCATTTCCTCGATCACGTTGATCCGGGCCGGCGTGTTCAGAACGCGGTAGAAAATCCCCGCGCCTTTGAGCCGCAAATACATCAAAGCGAAATCAATGTCATAATATCCGCCGCGCCCGGCCTTCAGGGGATTGCCGGCGCCTTGTTCTTTTTCGATGCGGCGGCGCATTTGAGCGAGGCGAGCGCGCGAACGTCCGCTTTGTCCGTATCTGCGCCAGTCCACCCTTTGTAGTTCCTTGAGAAAGTTCGTCCCCCGCTCGAGGTCGCCCGCTACCGCGCGCGCTTTCATGTAGGTGATGCCCTCCCAGGCTTCGGCCCGTTCGGCGAAGTACGACTTATAAGTTGCGTCGCTCTGGACCAGCGGGCCCTCACGCCCGTCGGGCCGCAGGCGAGTGTCGATGGCAAAGATCGTGCCTTGTCCGGTGTAAGCGCTGATCAGGGCGATCAGACGCTCGGCCACCCGAGTCCAGAATACCAGTTCGGCAGCGTCGGATTCCGGCAGAACGAAGACCAAGTCCGCGTCCGAAGCCAGATCGAACTCTCGCATGCCCAGGCGGCCCAGCGCGATGACCATCATTTGGTCGCAAGGTTCGTACGAGGGTGAAGCGGGCGGGTGGGTCTCGGCAACCTGTCGGACAGCCATGCGGTAGGCGGCCGCCAGCACGGCGTCGGCGAGGTCCGACGTTCGCTCCAGAGTGTCAAAGATGGGCGTGCGCAGGCAGATGCTCTCGCATTGGAGGCGAAACATTTCCCGGCGGAAGAATCGCCGCAGCTCGGACGGGTCCCACACGTCGCGCAGCAATTGGTCGTAATTCGGGCGGCTCTCGGGATGCTCGCGCATGGCTTCCATCTGCGAAAGAAGTTCGGGCGTTCGAATGAGCTCTTCGCTGAAGTAAGGGCTGTGGTCCAGCACATCGAACAGGTACCCCGCCAGCACCGGGTCTTCGTCCAACCGGCGCAAGACGGTCGGCGTGGTGACCAGGCGCTCGAGCAGGTGTTCCAGGTGCGTCTGGCCTCGCCGAAGCCCCCCGCGAGCCAGCGCCATAGCCAGTTGCGGAGCCCGTTCGTCCAGCGCGCGCACCAGGTTGCTGGAGGCCGGCGCGACCGCCTCGACGGCCGGAGCGCCGTCCCCGGAGGCGTTCTTATCGGGCTGGTAATAGACGGGTTGCTGCGCGTGAATCACACGCTCGTAGATCTCCTGGACCTCTTCGAGGTGCCGGTTGAGCTCGCTCAGCAGCAGCTCGGCGCCGGGACGTCGCCCAAGCTGCGTCAACGGCATCCGCCTTGCCAGCGCGGTGAGCTCGGCCTCCGTGGTCGGCAAGGTATGCGTCTGCCGGTCTTCCATGATTTGCAGGCGGTGTTCCAGATGCCGCAAGAACTGATAAGCCGAGGCCAGTCGCGAATACTCGCGCGGCGACAGCAGGTTCTTGTCGCGCAGCCGGAACAGCGCAAGGAGCGTGCCGCCGTGTCGCACCCACGGCTCGCGCCCGCCGTGCAAACGCTGCAAGCATTGCACCAGGAATTCGATGTCCCGGATGCCGCCGCGCGTGAGTTTGATATCCAGGCCCGCGGGCATGCGTCGCTGAGCCAGTTTCTCGCCGATGCGCTCACGAGCCGCCACCGCAGCCTCCACCACCGAAAAGTCCAGCGTGCTCGAGTAAATCAGCGGCTCGACCGATTCGAGCAGGCGCGCAGCCAGCTCACGATCTCCCGCGGCCGGGCGCGCCTTGATGAGCATTTGCAGCTCCCAGTCGCGCGCTCGCTGGCGGTAATAGTTGCGCGCCCCTTCCAGCGACAAAGCCATTTCGCCGAGCCTGCCGTCAGGCCTGAGACGAAGGTCCACACGGTAACACTGGCCCTCGGGAGTGAACGCGGAAAGAGTCGCCGTGAGTTGGCAGGCGACCTTGTGGAAGAATTCCTTGTTGCTGATGACCTCGGGGCCCTCCGTCTGCCCGTTGGCCGAGTAAATGAACATCAGGTCAATGTCCGAGCTGTAGTTGAGCTCGACGCCGCCCAGCTTCCCCAGGGCGATGACGGCAAAGCTGGCAGGATCGGGGCCTTCCTGCCCCGGCGCCGGCCGCGGCGCTCCGTGCCTGCGGTAAAGCTCCTGCAAGATCCGCGCGCAAGTCACTTCAAGCACGGCGTCGGCCAGAGCGGAAAGCTCCAGCGTGGTTTCCGCCAGCGTGGCCAGTCCCATTGCGTCGCGGGCTACAATGCGCAGGATTTGCCGGCGGCGGAAACGAGCCAGGCTTACAGGGGCGGGCACGCCGGCAGGGAGTTCCCGTTCCAGTCGCACGCGGTAATCTTCCGCCGTGAGCAGCCGATCCAGGTCGCCGGAAGCGATCAGCTCCTCGATCCACTCGGGATGGGTCGCGATTGCGTCGGCCAGGAACCGGCTTACCGAGAAGACGGCCGTGAGCAAAGGCAGTGCGTCCGGGAGTTTGGCGAGCCGGACGAAAACCTCCGGCCGGTCGCGCGCCAGCCGCTCCAGGCCGGCAATGGCTGCGTCGGGATCCGGCGCCGAAGCCAGCAGCGAGCCCAAACTCTCGAACTGCTCGGCGCTCAACAGGGCGCCCACCGTCTCGGCCGCCTGTCGCGCCGGCGCCGGATCGCGAAACTCGATCTGCTCCGCCCAGCTCGCCATGGCTTGCTCGCTTGATTCTTCCGCCCGATTATAGCCCGCGAGCAGGCGCGATCCGTCAGGCCGGCCCCCCCGTCAGATGTCGTAGTACAGCTCGAATTCGTAGGGATGCGGCCGCAGCCGGACAGCTTCGGCCTCGTGCTTGCGCTTGTAGGCGATATAGGTCTCGAGCAGTTCCTCGGTGAAAACCTCGCCTTTGAGCAGGAAGGCGTGATCCTGCTCCAGGCAGTCCAGCGCTTCATCGAGCGACGCGGGCATCGAAGGAACGCCCCGCAGCTCCTCCGGCGAGAGATCGTAAATGTCCTTGTCCAGCGGCGGCCCGGGATCAATCTTGTTGATGATCCCGTCCAGCCCCGCCATGGTCATGGCGGCGAAAGCCAGGTAGGGATTGCAGGAGGGATCCGGCGGGCGGAACTCGATGCGCTTGGATTTGGGGCTGGGCGAGTACATGGGGATGCGGACCGCAGCCGAGCGGTTCCGGCGCGAATACGCCAGATTGACCGGTGCCTCGTAACCCGGCACCAGCCGCTTGTAACTGTTGGTGGTAGGCGCGATGATGGCCGAGAGGGCGCGCGCGTGAGCCAGCAGCCCGCCGATGTACCACAGGGCGAGCTGGCTCAGCCCGGCATAGCCGTCGCCCGCAAACAGCGGCTGGCCGTTCTTCCACAGGCTCTGATGCGTGTGCATGCCGCTGCCGTTGTCGGCGAAGATCGGCTTGGGCATGAAGGTCACCGTCTTGCCGTACTGGTTGGCCACGTTGCGCACCACGTACTTGTACTTCATCATGTTGTCGGCGCTGCGCAACAGGGTGTCGTAGCGCAGGTCAATTTCGGCCTGCCCGCCTGTGGCCACCTCGTGGTGGTGACATTCCACCGTCAAACCGATGCGTTTCATGGCCTGGACCATTTCGCTGCGCAGGTCCTGGTAGTGGTCGGTGGGCGGGACCGGGAAATAGCCTTCCTTGTAACGGGGGCGGTAGCCCAGGTTGTCCCGCTTGCGCCCGCTGTTCCAACGCCCTTCCTCGGCGTCAATGTAGTAAAAGCCGGAATGCTGGTTTTGCTCGAAACAAATGTTATCGAAAATGAAAAATTCGGCCTCGGCCCCGATGTAACAGGTATCGGCGATGCCCGAGTTCACAAGGTAGGTTTCCGCCTTGCGCGCGATCCACCGCGGGTCTCGCTCGTAATGCTGGCGGGTGATCGGATCAATCACGTCGCAGATCATCACCAGCGTCGGCGTCTCGCCGAACGGATCCATAAACGCCGTGGACGGATCGGGGATCAGCAGCATGTCGCTCTCGCTGATCGCCGCCCAGGCGCGGATGCTGGATCCGTCGAAACCGAAGCCTTCTTCGAAGGATTCCTCGGTCAGCTCCTCGATGGGGTAAGAGACATGGTGCCAGAGGCCCGGAATATCGGAAAAACGCAGGTCCACCTGGCGGACTTCATTCTTTTTGGCGTACTCCAACACTTCTTTCGGCGTCATTCTTCCTCCGGTCTGATCCCTGGGTTTCGGGAGGGAACGCCGCAGCGGAACTTTCCAATAGAATAACCGAAGGGCGAAGAGGACCGCAACCGCTATGCAGCAATACGAGCTGCCGCTGGAGCCGGCGCGACGGATTTACACGGTCAGCGAACTCAACGCCGCCTTGCGCGCCTTGCTCGAGCGCGAGTTCCAGGATATCTGGGTGCTGGGGGAGATCTCCGGCGTGCGCCCGGCGGCCAGCGGCCACTTGTACTTCACCCTCAAGGACGACAGCTCCGTTCTGCGCTGCGTGATCTTTCGTTCCACGCTGCGCTACCTCCGCTTCAGACCCGAAGACGGCATCGCGGTGCTGGCTCGCGGGCGCCTGGATCTGTGGGAGGCCCGCGGCGAGTATCAGATGCTCGTCGAGTACCTGGAACCCCAGGGCGTCGGCGCCCTCCAGGTCGCTTTCGAGCAATTGAAGAAGAAGCTGGCGGCGGAGGGTCTGTTCGACCCGGCGCGCAAGCGCCCGCTGCCTCGCATCCCCAGGCGCATCGGCATCGTCACCTCGCCCTCGGGCGCCGTCATCTGCGACATGCTGAACATCCTCGAACGTCGTTTTCCCGGACTGCATATCCGCATCTATCCCGCACTCGTGCAGGGCGAAGGCTCCGTGGAAGACGTTTGCGAGGGTCTGGAATACTTCAGCCGCTCGGGCTGGGCCGACGTTGTCGTGCTCGCCCGCGGCGGCGGCTCGCTCGAGGACCTGTGGACCTTCAACGAGGAAGCTGTGGCGCGCGCCATCGCGGCCTGTTCGACGCCTGTGATCTCGGCCATCGGCCATGAGACCGACTTCACCATCGCCGACTTCGTGGCCGACCTGCGTGCGCCCACCCCTTCCGCCGCTGCCGAGATGCTCGCTCCCACTCGGGAGCAGCTCCTCGATGAAATCGCCGGTCTGGCGGCCGGAATGGCGCGGGCCCTGCGCTTTCGCCTGACCCGGCTCGCACGGGCGGTCGAGCAACTCGGCCTGTCCCGCGTCACCTCCGTGCTGCAACGCCGGCTGGGACGTTCTCTTCAACAGGTGGACGAGCTGGGTTTTCGCGCCCGCGAGCGGGTTCGCGCACTGCTGGAGATGCGGCGCCGCTGCCTCGCCGAGCTGGAATCCCGTCTGAGACAGCGCGACCTGCGCCTGCGTTTCCTCGAATTCCGGCGTCGCCTGGAAGCCGCCGCCTCGGCCGCCGATGTCCGGATGCAGAGCCGTCTCTCGCTGGCTCGGTCCCGCTTCGATGCGCTGGCCGGGCAACTGGTCCAGCTCAGCCCGCTGCGCGTGCTGGAGCGAGGCTACGCGATCGTGCAGGACGAGACAGGCCGCATCGTCAAAGCCGCGGCGGAAACGCCTCCCCCTGCCGCCTTGCGCGTCCGCCTGGCGCGCGGGCGCCTTCGGGTCCGCGTGATCGAGGCTTCCGAAACCTGAGCCGCCGCGCTCGGGTCAAACGGGAGGGGGACCGAACCACGGCGCGGGCAGCTCTTCCAGGTCGGCCAGATATACCTGAGGATGCCCGCTGCAATCACTGGCAAAGACGATCAACCGCCCGTCCGGCGAAAAAGCGGGCCGCGGGTGCGTCCATTCCGCTGTCCCCTCGCCGGCTGGCAGCTCCTCCTCGCCGTCCTCGGGGAACTCGCCGGGCCGGTCTGGATCGCGCCGGTTGCTCGACTCGGGACGGCAGACGAGCTGGCGAACGCCGGTGAGCGCGTCCACCACGAAGATGCCCTCGTCCGGGGAGTCGGTGTCGCACGTCACGAGCGTCCCCGCACGGTTGGAGGCGGCATGCCGGGCGCCGAAGCCGGCGATCTGCCGGATCCGTCGGGTTTCCCAGTGCATGCGGCACAAGGCATGCGGCCGCATGGTGAACGCCAGATCGCCTGTGTTGCCCAAAAACGTTTCGTGCATTATTTGTTCTTCGGGCCCCTCGGCATAGAGGCGCTCCAGCCCCGCCCCATCCCGGCGCATGCGGTGCATCCTGGGAGCGCCTGCGAAGGAAAGCTCCAGCCACTCGTGTTCCAGAGGGTGGAACTCCAGCGCGACCACGCGTCGCGGCAGCGCCAGAAAATCCCACCGGGTCCCGTCCGTGCGCCCGATCACGATGCCGTGCTGACGGCCCTGTTGCGCCGGCGCGGCCAGCCAGTCCCCGGCCAGGGCGCAGGATCCCAGCCGGCCCTGCCCCAAGGAGACCACACAGCTTTCTTCCAGCGTCGAACGCCGCACGACCCAGATGGCGCCGCCGCGAACGAAGAAGACCTTGTCGCCTCCGTGGTGGACCACGGCGCTGAACGGGCGCACGGGCGCCCCCTCGGTCAGCTTGCGGATCGAGCCGTCGGCCAGTTGCAGTTCGAAAAGCTGCGGCGATCCGTCACGCTCCGACACGAGAATCAGCGCGTCGCCTTCGGGTGTGAATGCCCTGGGACCAGCCATGTAATGGCGGCAGGGGTGGCCGGTAAGCCGCCGAACCCGAACCGGACCGGCCAGCTCGCTCGCCCGGCCGCCTTCCGGCGGCCAAACCCAGCCTTTGTCGAACTCCATCGTTGCGAGTCTAACCGCAGGTCCGCACCGCTACCACCCGGAACGGATTGCCGGACCGCGCCGATTCCAGTATCATAACGCCTTTGATTCCTGTATCCGGGCAGCATTGCGAGGGAGAGCCATGGCACGCCTGAAATGCAGTCGTCTTCTCATGGTCGCTATGACCGGCTGGCTGTCGGTCGGGGCCGGAGCCCAGAAACGCACCCCGCCTCCGCCCAAACCGGCGCCCGTCGCCGCGCAAAAGATTGACGAGGCTTACACGGCAAAGATCAAGCAGTACACGACCGAGCCTTTCTTCCTGACCGAGCTGGTGGACCACCTGCCGGCATCCGATACCGTGCCTACGCCCGAAAAAGTCCTCGGCTACATCGTGGGCGCTCCCGAGAGACTTACTTACTCGAAGGACATGTACGCTTACTTTCGCGCGCTGGAAAAGAGCACTCCGCGGGTCAGGGTTTTCAGCCTCGGGCAGAGCGAAGAAGGGCGCGAGCTGATCCTTGCGGTGGTCTCCGACGAAGCCAACATGGCGCGGCTGGATCGCCATCGGGAAATCACCGCCCGGCTGGCGGATCCCCGCAAGCTCTCGGAGGCCGAAGCCCGACGTCTCATCCAGGAGGGCCTGCCCATGTACTGGATTACCGGCGGCCTCCATCCGCCCGAAACCGGCGCCCCGGAGATGCTGATGGAGCTGGCCTACCGCCTTGCCGTGTCGGAATCGTCCTTCATTCAGACGATCCGGAAAAACCTCATCGTCATGATCACGCCCATCGTGGAGGTAGACGGACGGGACCGCCAGGTGGATATCTACCGTTACCGCAAAGCCAATCCTGACAAGCCGGCCCCCAACCTCATTTACTGGGGCAAGTATGTCGTTCACGACAATAATCGGGACGGGATGGCGCTCTCGCTGGCCCTGAGCCGCATCATGATGAAGACTTTCCTCGAGTGGCATCCTCAGGTCCTGCACGATCTGCACGAGTCCATACCTTTCCTCTATACCTCCACGGGGATGGGACCGTACAACGCATGGCTCGATCCCATCGTGATCAACGAATGGCAGATTCTGGCCTATCACGAAGTAAGCGAAATGACCAAGCGCGGCGTGCCTGGGGTGTGGACTCATGGCTTTTATGACGGCTGGGCGGCGAATTACATGTTCTACGTGGCGAACGGACATAATGCCATCGGACGCTTCTACGAAACTTATGGCGGCCGCGGCGCAGATACTTTCGATCGCACGGTGCGACCGGCTCAGACGACGCGCACCTGGTACCGTCCGAATCCGCCGCTCGAGAGGGTAAAGTGGTCCATCCGCAACAACGTCAACCTCCAGCAGAGCGCGCTGCTGCTGGCCATGAACTTTGTGGCCCGCGACAAAGAACGGTTCCTGGAAAACTTCTACCTGAAAAGTAAACGTTCTGTAGCCAAGGCTTTCAACGAAGGTCCGGCGGCTTGGGTGATCCCGGGCGACGATCCGCGTCCGGCCGAGTGCGCCGGCCTGGTCAATCTCCTGCAACTGCAAGGCGTGGAGGTCCACCGCGCGGACGCGGAGTTCGAAGTTACCGTCGGCCAGGGCAAGGACGCCAAAAAGATGAAATTCCCGGCCGGCAGTTACATCATCCGCATGGATCAGCCTTACAGCCGCATGGCCGATATGATGCTCGACACGCAGTATTACAACCCGGCGGACACGCGACCCTATGACGACACCGGCTGGTCGCTTGGAGCGCTGCGCAACGTGCGCACGGTCCGCGTTACCGATACCTCGGTGCTGAAAGTACCCGCCACGCTGCTGACAGGACCGGCCCGCGTCGAGGGGCGCCTGCTCGGCGCCAATCCTGCGGCCGCTTACCTCATCCATCACAACACGGACAACACGCTGGCCACGTTCCGTTTCCGTCTGCGGGACGTGCGCATGCTGGCGGCGGAGGAGGGTTTCGAAGCCCAGGGCGTCAAATTCAAGGCCGGCGCGTTCGTGATCCCTGCCGAAGGCAATCCGGCGGATTTGCGCAGCCGGCTGGAGGAGGCGGCGCGGGAGCTGGGTCTCACGGTCCACGCCGTGGAAGCGCTGCCCAAGGTCCGCACCCATCCGCTGGCGGCACCCCGGATCGCTCTGGTTCACACCTGGCTCAACACGCAAAACGAAGGATGGTTCCGGATTGCCTTCGACAATTTGCAGATCCCTTACCACTACATCTCCGACCAGGTCGTCCGTGACACGCCGGACCTGCGCTCACGCTACGACGTGATCATCTTCGGCCCCACGCCCGGCAGCGCCCAGAGAATCGTGAACGGCCTGCCGGTGCGCGGCGCGCCCATTCCCTGGATGGGCAGCGCCCTGACCCCCAACATCGCCACCTCCCCTGATCAGACGCCGGACATGCGAGGCGGCATGGGCCTGCAAGGCCTGCTCCACCTGAAACGCTTCATGGAGGAGGGAGGCTTGTTCGTCACCATTCAAAACAACGCTTCCATCCTGATTGATTACGGCCTCATCGAGGGCGTCTCCATCGTGCAGACGCGCGAGTTGCAGGCGCGCGGCGGCGTCTACAACGCACTGTTCGCCGATCGCGCCAGCCCCATCGCCTACGGCTACGACGACAAACTCGCGGTGTATTTCAATCAGGCGCCGGTCTTCCAGATCAGCCGCACCGGCGGCCTCGGCTTCGCGGGCATGGGACAGGATGAGCCCCGCGGGCGGCCCAGCGGCCGCGGCTCGCTCACCGATCCTGATATCCCGCAGGGCAGACCGTACGTTCCCCCTGCGCCGCAACCCCAGGTTCCGCCCGGCGAGGAGCCGCCCATCCCGGAGGAGATCCTGGAGACCATCCGACACCTGTTGCCGCCGCCCGAGCAGCAGCCGCGCGTAGTCCTGCGCTTTGCGGAGGAACGCGATCTGCTGGTGGCCGGCATGCTCGCCGGAGGACGCGAACTGGCTCACCGGCCCGCCGTGATTGACGTGCCCGTGGGCAAAGGCCACGCCCTTTTGTTCGCCATCAATCCCATGTGGCGTCAGCAGACACAAGGCAGCTTCTTCCTGCTGTTCAACGCCATGTTCAACTTCGATAACTTGCGCGTGGGCAGGCCTTCCGCGCCATCAGCGCCGCAAAGGCCCGCAACCGACTGAGTGAGTCATCGCCCCAGCACCAACGGCGCCGGGGGGCTGCACACGCTGACGGCGCACACGCGGACCTCGGTCGTCATGGCGGGAAGATCCTCGGGAACCGCGGCGTTGATTTGTTGAACCCCGACCAGGCCCGGCGCCGGACCCGAGTAAAGCGGCGCCGTGATCTCGCGATCGTGAATCCTGACGCTTGCGCCGCGCCCATCCCCAGGCAGGCCGGTGGCGAAAATCTGAACCACGCTGCCCACCGACGCCGGCGCGCCCGGCCCGTTGACGGTGTGGTCCTGATTGAGGATCCCGAAGATCCCCGGCGCCACATCGGCCAAAGCCACCCTGACCGGCGCGCTGCGGATTCCATCCACCGTGACCGCCACTTCCGCCGTGCTCCTGCCGCCCAGCTCCACTGGCACTTGCAGGTTGATCTGGGATGCGGAAACGTACAGTAACCGGGCCGCGATCCCGTCGAAAGTCACGCTGACGCTGCCGCCCGAAAGGCGCGAACCAAACAGCGTTGCCAGCGACCCCGGCGCGACCGGTCCCTCGCGATACGTGGCCGCGTTCGTCAGCGCCGTGATCCGCGGTGGCTCAACCGGAGGCGGCGCCGGCGGTGAAACGCGCAGGACGACGGGCAGCGTTCGCGATCCCGCCAGCGGCCCTGCATCCACGGTCAGCGAGGCGCGATACGTCCCGGGCGCGAGGTTCGCGGGTAGAGCGTCCACGCGAATCGTCGCGTTGCCGAATCCCTCAGTGCGATCCACGCGCAGCCAGCCGGAACCATCCTGATAGGTGACGATCACGCGCCAGATCAGCAGCCCGCCACCCTCGTTGACGATGCGGACATAGCCGACCTGGTGGCCTCCGCCCGCGACCCCCGAATATTCGAGCGGCGGCGTAGCGTCCACGACCAGCCGCGGGAAGTACGCTGCGTTGCAATCGCCCAGAGCGGCGCAGTCCGACGCCGGCGACACGGCGGCGAAGCGCGGTATCGGCGCCGACGGGCTTGCCGTGGCGATCGTGGACACCGGGGCCGGCGTCACGCTCCAGCGAGCGATGACGGGATCGCCGCCGGCGAGCGGCGGCAGTCCCAGAAACGTCGGAAACTGGGCGCTCTCGCGGACCAGCGGACTTGCGTCCACGACTTCGTAGACTACGTAGCCCGAACCCCCGGAGAGGCTGACTTCGCTCACGGCGTCAAAGCTCACCGTGCCCGAGCCCGGCGGCCCCGGAAGGTAGACAGGGGCGCCGCCGGCGCCGCTCGCATCCGCGCCAGCGACCCGCGCCAGCAACAGCGATCCGCTCGTCGTGGGAGCGTACTTGCCGCCCGAAGCAGGCCAGCCCAGATCGCCGCCCGCAGTCGGCTCCACGGCGCTCGAACCCGCGATCACGTCGGGGACGAACAGCCGGGCGCCGGCCGGAAAGCCCGAGTACTGCACCAAGAACCGTGTCCCGTGATCCTCGTGCGGCCCTTTCTTGCGGAGGGAGTCCGCCGTGCCCTCCGTCAGGCGCGTGGATGCGAAGCGCGTCCCCGCCGCCAGCAGGTTGCTGAAGCTGAGCGTCTCCGGCAGGCGCGATCCGGTGCAAACGACCTGCGTTGTCGAGGTGGCGGCCAACACACCCTCGCTGAGATAGCCCACCACCACTTGCGGGTTGTCCAGGCTGAGCGGGCTGTGTCCGCCGCCGGCGATGGAAACCCGGACGGGCTGCCCCGCCAGCGAGGCCGGAATCTCCCGCGCCGCAATGCGCAGATTGCTGATGCGCAGCGCGACGGATCCGGAAGCCGAGAGCGGGAACGACAAGCCGTTGAAAGAGACGGTGGCCGGCGGCGTCCATGTGGCCGCCACGTTGACCGGAGCGAATCCGCTGCCGCTGTCCACCTCGAGTTTCACGTCCACCGTATCGGTCCCGGTGAGCCGGTTGGTGACGTTAGCCGGCGCCAGCAACGTGAGGTTCGTATTTACAACAGCGAGCGGCGGGCCGCCCGAGCAGTCCAGCACGATTGCGCCCAGCGGCTCGGTGAGTCCTTCCGTTCGAATAGCCGCGGGCACGCCGCCGGCGCGGCAAATCAACCAGGATGATTGCCCCGGGAGCGGAACCACAGCGAAGCCAAGAGCAAGCAGGCACGTTACCCCTCTCATGGGCCAAGCCCTCCTCGAGCCTGTGCGAGCAGCGACAGCACGATTATCCCACCCCGCGGCGGGGACCGGGAAGGGCGCCTCGACCTGGATCAGCGGATGGTTCTCGTCAGCGGCTTGCGCAGCGGCGGGGGCTGGCCCGGCGGCGGTTGAGGCTCGGCCGGTTTCTCCGGTTCCGGCGGCGGGGCGGGCTTTTTCGGTCGCGCGTTGAGCCGGGCGACGATCAGTTCCTGTTTGACCTTCTCGTACTCGCGCGAACCGGGCTCCACCCCCCGCGCGCGCACCTGCTCGTCGGTGATCTCCATGGAAAGCGGCAGATATTTCTGCAAATAGTTCTTGATGCGATCCTGGACGATGCGTTGCGAGGAGTAAAGCAACAGGTAAAGAATCTCGTCCCCGGCTGCTTTGGCAAGCGCCAGATACAGTTCCGAAGGCTTGTGAAGTTTGGGAGATTTCAATGCTCTTTCCAGCTTTCTGGCGCGCGATTCCAGCTTGCGCCAGAGATCCAGCTCCGCTTTGTTGAGTCGCGTGGCTTTCACCAGCGCGCTCTTTTCTTTGGGGCTGAGTTTCTCCGTCAGCACGTGCAGGAACAGGCCCAGGTTTTCCAGCCGGAAGTCCACGCCGAAAGGAACCAGTTGGCGAACCTTTTGCAAGCGCGCCAGACCGTGCAGATTCACTTTGTTCCCTGCCAGAGCAGGGCAGAACAGCTTCAGCAGGCCTTCCTGGTCCAGCGCCCGGACCACGTCCGCGCAGGCCGGATCGTCGGCGATGTGTCGCAGCTCGTCGGCCAGCTTGCGCGGCGCAATCCGACTCTCCATCTGCTCCTCACGGGCCCGCTGGTATTGCGCCTGCGTTTTCGGCTCCACGGTATAACCCAGCCGGGCGCGGAAGCGGATCAGCCGCAGAATGCGCGAGGGATCGTCGAACAGCGAATAGTTGGTTACCGCGCGCAATTCCTTGTGCTGGATGTCGGCCACCCCGTTGTTGGGATCAATGAGGAGGCCGCGCGAGGAGGGATGCAACGAGAGCGCGACCGCATTGATGGTGAAGTCCCGGCAGCGCAGATCCTCATGGATGGTCGCCGGCTTGACCTCCGGGCGCGCTCCCGGGCGCGGGTATCGCTCTTCGCGCGCCATGGCGATTTCCGCCGTCACGCCGCCGGGGAACAGCATTTCGGCGCTGTTGCGCTGGCTATCCGCCGCCAGGATCCTGGCCCCCGCCCTCTTGACCAGCCGTTTGGCGACGCTCAACGCATCCCCTTCCACGGTGAAGTCCAGGTCGCGGATGGGAAAGGCGCCCAGCATGTCGCGCAAGGCCCCTCCCGTCAGGAACAGCCGAACTCCTGTTTCCAGCGCAGCCGCTTCGACCTCGCGCAGCACCCGGAGCTGCGGCGCGCTCAGGTGGGTTTCCAGCATGAACATGTAATCGCTCATGGCGCTCTGCTCTCAGACGTTCCGCGGCAATCCGGGCGGCGACCTCCCGCGACTTACGCCCGCGGGTGATGTTCATCCAGGGTCTGCCGCAGCCGGGACCGCATGACGTGCGTATAAATCTGGGTGGTCGAGATATCCGCGTGCCCCAGCATCACCTGCACGCTGCGCAGATCCGCCCCGCCCTCCAACAGGTGTGTGGCGAAACTGTGACGAACCGCGTGGGGCCAGATCCGTTGCGACAGACCGGCCCGCAGGGCGTGCCGCGCCAGCAACTTCCAGAACCCCTGCCGGGTCATCGGCTTGCCGCGCGCCGTCACGAACAGGTACGGACTGGAGCGCCGTCCCAGCAAACGGCCTCGTCCCTGCTCCAGGTACGCTCGCAGCGCCTCCAGTGCGGCGCGACCCACGGGGACCAGCCGCTGCTTGCTGCCCTTGCCGAACACTCGCACCACCCCCAGCTCCTCATTCAAATCCGATAATTGCAGTTGGCAAAGTTCCGAGACCCGCAGTCCCGATGCGTAAAGCAGGTGGATCATCGCTCGATCCCTCAAACCTGCGGGGGTGTTCGCGTCCGGGGCCTCGAGCAGGATCTCGACCTGTCCGGCGGTCAGGCAGTGAGGCAGCTTGCGCCACCCGCGCGGCGCCTTCACCCCTTCGGTGGGATCCCGGGCCAGCCTGCCCTCCCGCAGCAGATATCCGAAGAAGCCGCGCAAGGTGCTGAGGCGGCGCGCCACGGAACGCGTATCCAGGTTGCGGGATCGCAGCCAATCCATGTAGCGCCCTACCGTGTCCGCATCCGGAGCGGTGGCAGCCCCCCGCGCCCGCCAGAATTCGACAAAGCTCTCCAGATCCCGGCGATACGCCTCTATCGTATTGAAAGACAAGCCCTTTTCGATGCGGCAGAAGTCCAGGTACCCCTGGATCCACACCTGCCACTCCGCCGGATCCGGCATCGTGCCAATCATACAATACTTCGAAAAATGTTTCTACTGATTTGTGGGGCGCCCCGGACGGCTGAGGCCCCTCAACCCCTCAGACGTCCCCGTCGCACCAGGTAGTACAGGGAAGGCAACGCCACCAGGGTCAGCACGAGCGTGGAAGCCAGGCCGCCCAGAATTACCGTGGCCAGCGGTCGTTGCACGTCCGATCCGATTCCCGTGGCCAGCGCGGCTGGGGCAATGCCCAGCATCGCTGCGGTCAGCAGGATGAGCACAGGCCGGAGCTGGGTTCGAGCCCCGCGCAAAACCGCCTCTTCCAGATCGCAGGCTTCCTGGCGCAGCAGACGGTTGATTTCGCTCAGGTACAGCACGCCCGCCATCACCGCGACGCCGAACAGCGACACAAAGCCCACGGCCGCGGAGACGCTGAACGGAATGCCTCGCAGCCAAAGCGCCGCAACTCCCCCCACGACCGAGAAGGGCACCACAAGCAAGACCATGGCCGCGTCCCGAATCGAGCCGAAGGCCCAGTACAGCAAAACGAAAATCAAAGCCACGGTGAGCGGCAGAATCCACGCCAGGCGCCGCCGGGCCCGGTCCAGGTTTTCGAATTGTCCACCCCACTCTACGCGGTAGCCCGGCGGCAGCTTGACGCGCTCGCGGAACTTCCGTTGCGCCTCCGCCACAAAACTCCCCTGATCGCGCCCGCGAATGTTCGTGCGCACGCTGATCAGGCGCTGATTCTCGCGGCGGGCAATGATGGTGGCGCCGTCAGCCACCTCAATCCGGGCCACCTGCGAGAGCGGCACTCGTCCGCCGTCGGCCGTCGGCACCAGAATCTGGCCGAGGCTGGATAGTGTGCTGCGTGCCTCCGGCACGTACCGCACCACGATGTTAAAGCGCCGATCTCCCTCGAACATCGTGCTGACCGGACGCCCGCCGATGGCCAGCTCAATGACCTCTTGCAAATCGGCGGCATTGATGCCGTAACGGGCTGCCTGCGCGCGATCCAGCCGGATTCGCAGTTGAGGCTGCTCGCCCTCCTGCTCAATGGCCACGTCCGCCGCGCCACGGATGCCGCGAAGAATTTCCAGGGTCTCCTCCGCAGCCGCACGCAAGACCCTCAAGTCCGGTCCGCTGATCAGGACCGCAAGATCGGCGGAGGAGCCGGTTACCGATTCCATTACCATGTCAATGATCGGCTGCGTAAAATTGAAGGCTGCCGTCGGGAAGTGCGTGCGGAAGCGCTCGGAAAGTTCCTGCACCAGATCCATCTTGCGCTTGCCCGGAGGCCATTCCGAGTAAGGCCGCAAGGCGATCAGGCTTTCGATTCGGTTGGGGCCAAACGGTTCGGTATTGGAAGTTTGTCGGCCGGTTTGCGAAGTCACCAGCAGGACCTCGGGGGATTGACGCGCCAGCTCTCGCAGCCGGTCAGCCACTTCCGCCGAGCGCTCCAGCGAATGGCCGGGCGGCAGCACGACCCTCACCCAGATGACTCCCTCGTCAAGGTGAGGCAGGAACTCGGCGCCGAGCCCGCGCGCCAGGACAAGAGTCCCGGCAAATACCAGAGCGCTCGCCACCGCCACCACGGGCGCCCGCCGCAGCAGCCAGCGCAAGTGATTTTCGTAGCGTCCCGTCAACCAAACCAGCAAAGGGTTCGTCCATGGCCTGCTGCCCGGCAACAGGCGGCTGCCGAGCGCCGGCGCAAGCGTCACGGTCAACAGCAGCGATCCCACCAGTGCGGCAACGATCGTGAACGCCATGGGCATGAAGAGCCGCCGCTCCACGCGCTCAAGGGTGAACAGGGGCAAGTAAGCGGTGATCAGGATCAGCAACGAAAACACAATGGGTCGTTGGACCAGCAGGGCAGCCTCCGTCATGGATCTCACGCGGTCCTGCGACCGGGAATCCCCGGGCTGCCCCAACCCCCGCATCATCCGCTCCACCATCACCAGCGTCCCGTCCACGATGATTCCGAAATCAATCGCGCCTAAACTGAGCAAGCTGGCCGTGATGCCGAACATCCGCATCGCCAGAAAGGCGAACAGCAGCGACAGAGGGACCACCAGGGCGGTCAGCAGGGCGGCTCGCAGACTTCCCAAGAAGAAGAGCAGGACCAGTAACACGACTGCCAGCCCTTCGGCCAGCGTGCGTGAGACGGTGCGCAAGGTGTTATTGACCAGCTCCGTGCGATCGTAAATCGGGCGGATCTTCATCCCCGGCGGCAGCGTTCCGGAGTTCAGTTCCTCCACTGCCTCGCGGATGCCGCGCAGGGTCTCGCTGGGGTTCTCCCCGCGCCGCATGCCCACAATTCCCTCCACCAACCCGCTGCGCTCGTCCAGCCCAAAGACGCCCGTCGGCGGCTCGTGGCTGACGCGCGCCCTCGCCACGTCGCGGATGAAAATGGGCGATCCACCCCGGCTGGCGACCACTACGTTCTCGATGTCGGCCAGGCTTCGGAGCCGCGCAATGCCGCGCACCACCAGGGCCTGTTCGCCCGAGCGAATGAGCGAGCCGCCCGCGTTTTCGTTGTTGGCGGCCACCGCGTCAGCGATCTCGCGAACCGTCAGCCCGTATTTGTACAAGGCCATCGGGTCCACCGCGATCTCGTATTGCTTGACCAGGCCTCCGAACGCCCACGCGTCGCCCACCCCGGGCGCCTGCATCAAGCGCGGCGCGATCACCCAATCCTGGATCTCTCGCAATTGCATCTCGTCGAGGTTCTCGGACTCCAGCACGTACCGGTACAACTCGCCGGCCGGAGTGGTGGGCGGCGCCAAGGTGGCTTCCACGCCGGGCGGGAGGGGTGCCTCCCGCAACCGTTCCAGCACCGCCTGTCGCGCGCGGTGGAGATCCGTGTCGTACTCGAACGTTAGCTCAACCAGCGACAGACCAAAAATGGTCCGGGACCGCCGGGAGATGACGCCGGGCACCCCCATCAAAGCGCGCTCGATCGGGATCGTGACCTGTTGCTCCACTTCCTCCGGCGCATAGCCCGGATACTGCGTGATGACCGTCACCTGCGGATCGGACAGGTCCGGGTAGGCCTCGATTTTCAGCCCGCTGAAGGCCCAGATCCCCAGTCCGGC
>Ga0197142_1001017_pt1 | contig 25937 bp, 25 predicted proteins | sample GBS60_MetaG_FD_148614 | JGI IMG/M metagenome (GOLD analysis project Ga0197142, IMG submission 148614) | Sediment microbial communities from Great Boiling Springs, Gerlach, Nevada, United States - GBS 60_MetaG | ecosystem: Environmental > Aquatic > Thermal springs > Hot (42-90C) > Sediment... | reverse complement strand
TAAGTACACCAGCGGAGCCGCCGAAGCTAAAGCCGCTTGCTCTGCATAGCGCAAGGCAACGGCTTTGGGCACCAGCTCGCCAAAAACAACCAGCAGAAAGGTAATCAAGCCAAACGCCATCCCGCTCGCCAAACTGCTTGCCAGACGTTTCTCGACCGAAGGTAATAAATTCCCAAAGAGTTGATCCAGAAGGTCGGCCAGGGCTGGCTCGCCAATCCAACCCAAAGCCAAGCCTGAAATGGTAACCCCCAACTGCACGGTTGCGATCAGGCGAACCGGATCACTCAAGGCTCGTTTTGCCCACCAGGCTGCTCGGTTTCCCTGCTGATCCAGTTCCTCCAGGCGAGTCTTGCGCACCGTTACCAGCGCATACTCGGCAATTACAAAGAAGGCATTGGTTAAGATAAAAAAGAAAACGATCAGGACTTCAAGAAAATCGGACAATCAAATCTCCACAAAGCATGATTTTATACCTGAGGTGTTCGCAAGATGACTGCCGCGCCATATCCTACGACTTCGTGATAATTCCCCGTAACATCTCCCGAAGTCGCATAGTGCAACACGCGAATGCGATCGGCGCCCAGCTCTCTGGCTGCCCACATCGCCGCCGCCACCGCAGAACGTCCGCACGCAAAACCTTTCCCTTCGATTTCTGCTTGCAGGAAAACCAGCGGATCAAATTCCTCCATCCGCCGCAACATTTCACGATCCAGCTTTTCGGCAAGGGGTTGAGGATAGAAATGCGAGAGATCCGTACTGGCAACGATTAACGCCTGATGGTCTTTTAAGACTTCCGCCATGGCAATGCCCAGCGCTTTCAATCTGCGCGGCTCATCGATACCGATCATAATCGGCAGCAAATGGAAAGAACCTAATACCCTTTGGAGAAAGGGAAGATGAATTTCTAATGAATGCTCTTCATCTGCCCACACCCGTTTAAGCGATTCACCCACCTCACGTTGCAGGTGTTTTTCCAAATCCCTCACCGCCTCGTGATCAACCGGGACAATCCCCAGCGGGGTTTCATAAGCCTGGTGCGCGCTGGTCACATAAGCCGCAAAATAGGGGCGATGTTGAGGAGCGAGAATCGCAACAAGCTCAAAATTCCGTCCTTGCAGCAGGGCATAAGCGTAGGCAGCCACCGGCCCGGAATACTGATGACCGGCGTGAGGCGCAATAATCCCCACAATCTCGCCCTCCACGGCTGGTGGTAAAGCCGAAGAAAGATATTCATCGATGCGTTGGGTTAAGACCTGGGGGTTTGCAGGATACCAACGGCCTGCTAACGGAGAAGGACGAACATCTAACCTTTCATCCATACCTGATCCTCCTGAACCAAAGAACCCAATTTGAAACCGTCCAATTTATTTCATTTTAACATAACTACGGCTCTTCGACATTAAATCATAACCTGTATTCTTACAAAGTCTCAAAGAACAAGGTAAAATCAGGTTGTCAGGAGAGCGAATGGACGAACGTTTGCTATTCCCCGAACTGCATCTGTTACGACAGCTTACCAACCGACTTCAATTCGAATCCTTCTTCACAAATAATCGGAATTTGAAGGAAATCTTCGATGCCCTTGACGACATCATCGTTATCGTCGATCGAGAAACGGTTATCCATTACGCTAACCAGGCTACGTTTCGGCGCTTTGGAGTCCTACCCCAGCAATTCATCGGTAACACATTACTGAATCTCATGCCCTATCCTGAGGCCAAAACTCGCTGGCAAATCATTCTCAAGTCCCTGGAACAATTTGGACACTTTTCCTTTATCGATAGCGGGCATGGGAAATATGCGTTGACCCATGTTCTTCCAATCAAAGACAAAAATTCCGCAAATGAATACTATCTGATCTACACGATCGAAAACAATAGCTCAACCCTTCCATTTACCTCAAATCAGGATTCCGCCAACAAAGCTTTTCAAGAAAGCCTCAAAGCCATTCACGAAACGTCGGCCGAATACAACGCTGCTCACCGTCTCGAATATCACTTGCGCATCTCCCTGGCACTTGCCAATGCTGCGACCGGCGCCAGCCTTGCTGAAGACCTTCCAACCGCGCTCAACACCTTATGCACCCAGGCTTGCCTTGCTCTCGAAGCTCCCGCAGCAGTCGTCCGACTTTACAATGAGCATCAAAACACGTTAGAAATTGCCGGCTCTTACGGTTTATCCGAAGAGCACCTGCGCCGCAACTTTGCCATTCCATATCCCCCCCTGGCTCACCTTGCTTCGGAAGCAGCTCCAAAAGTCATCGTTGCCGATCTCGACCAAAGTCCTCCTACCCCTGCCGACCAGCTACCCTATCGTCGTGAGTTAACCGCCTCGGTGATCGCGAACATCGTCCGTCGGAATCGTTTTCTCGGCGTACTGGTCATTCTGATCCCAAAAGTGCATCCGCCTCTCATTAAAGAAGACCTGCTTTTTGTCCAGGCAATTGCTGAGCAAGCCTCCATCGCCATCGATCGATTTCGCCTGATGAGGATTCAGGAAAGGCGGACGCGGGAGCTGGAAAATCTGGTACGGTTGGGGATCGAATTACGCGAAGTACCAACCCAAAAGGGTGTGGTTGAGACCCTGTTGGAGACTCTGGCGGAGGATAACCTTATTCAGATGGGGGCAGTCTATCTCCTGCAGGATCAAGGCTATGTGCTGGTCTCCTATCAAAGCCAGAACGCTCCCCCTCCGGAATGGCTGGACGTCTCGCTCAATCCCGCCTGGCAGGAGGGCAAACCACTCTTCTTCGATCATTATTGTGTTTCGAGCGCCCTGCTCATGGAAGGTAAGCCTGACCCAAGTACCTGCAAGAGCATTTGTGGACTGGCGATTCCACTCCACACGCCATCGACAACTTCAGGCTTCATTCTGCTGTTTTTCTCTCAACCCATCCAGCTCTCCGACGATGATCAGCATAAGATCTATCTCCTGCAGGAAATCGGCAACGCGGCCCTCCATCGCGCCGCTGCCCTCGAACACCTTGAACAGCTGGTTTTAGAACGCACGCGCGAACTCAGCATTCTCTATGAAATCACTTCTCTATTGAATGCTCCTTCAGATGTCTGCCATTCCATCGATCAGGTATTAGAAAACGTCCTCACCATCACAAAATCCAAGCTAGCGGCAATTCATCTTTACGACACCAAAACGAAACAACTGGCGGTGTATCAAGAAAAAAGCTCTCTACCCGCCAACTTTCTTAATCATTTTCGCGACGAGGAGGCCCCATGGAAATCTGTCTTCGATCAAAACGCCATCCTTCATCTAGAAAATACCCTTGAATGGACAGCCGAGCCTGAGGATTCCAATGGGAAGATGCCGTTAACCTATCTGGGACTCCCTATTCGCAGCAAAGGTGAAATCCTGGGGGTTCTGAGTCTCTTCAGCAATCACGAAGGAAATTACTCTCTTAACGATCAGGTCATTCTCACCGCCATAGCCGACCAGCTCGGACTAGCCATTGAGCGGGCGAGATTAACCGAGCAGGGGGAAGAAATAGCGAAACTGGAAGAAAGGCAACGCCTGGCGCGCGATCTCCATGACGCCTTGACCCAATCCCTCTATAGCATGACCCTGCTGACCTCCGGTTATAAACGGTCTCTTCATCATGCCACCCTGGAAGAAATTCACCAATGGATGGACGAACTCAACGATATTGCCCAAAACGCCCTTGCCGAATTGCGTCTGTTGCTGTACGAATTGCGCCCAACGGCTCTGGAACAGGATGGCTTGCATGGCGCCCTGAAACGTCGCCTGGATGCGGTCGAAAAGCGCGCCGGCATTCAGGCGACCTTTGAAGTGCATGGCAGCTTTCGCCTGCCCGCGGAAGATGAGGAACATTTCTACCGGATTGCTCAGGAAGCGCTCAATAATGCCCTGCAGCACGCTCGCCATCAATCCATCTGGGTAAAGCTTGAATCGCTACCCGATTGTTTCAAAATGATCATCGCAGATGATGGAATCGGTTTTGATTTAGATTGGGTCTTGGAACACAATCAACATTCAGGCTTAAGCAATATGATCAGCCGGGCAAAACAGATCGAAGCACAACTTTCAATTGAAACCGCTCCAGGCAAAGGGACAAAGCTGTTGATCATGAAAGCGTATAACCATGTCTGACTCCATAACGATCCTCATTGTTGACGATCATCCCATTGTCCGCAAAGGTTTGCGCACCTTGCTTTTGAGTGAAGCCGACATCCAGACGGTTTATGAGGCCGAAAACGGCCTTCAAGCGATCCAAATCGTTCAACAGCATCATCCCCAGATTATCTTGATGGATCTGGTCATGTCTCCTATCAACGGCGTTGAAGCCATTGGGCGGATCAAAGCCATCCACCCTGGGGCACGGATTCTGGTTTTGACCGCCTATGCAGAGGATGATAAAGTCTTCCCGGCAATCAAAGCCGGCGCATCTGGATACGTGCTCAAGGACATTCCCCCAGAAGAACTCCTTCAAGCGGTTCGGGATGTTGCCAATGGGGAATCCTTTTTACATCCAACCATCGCGGCGCGACTGATGCGCGAAATTACCCAAACCAGCACTCCCTTGGAAGACAGCGAACCTCTGACCGAGCGCGAGGTGGAAGTGCTGCGCTGGATTGCGCGCGGCTTGAGCAATCAAGAAATTGCTGCCCAACTGCATGTCTCCGAGCGCACCATTACGACCCATATCAGCAACATCCTGGATAAACTCCACCTGGCAAACCGAACCCAGGCAACGCTCTACGCCCTGCGGAAAGGGATTGCCAGCCTGTATGATGATCAAAACAGCAGTTCTACGTAATAATACGTAGAAAAAATCCGACGATTATCTGATGCTAGCGAACGTTTTTTGGGGTAAATTAATTGTGAAGTAATAAAAAAGCGGGGAATCTTGAAGATAAAGCTAGATTCTTCGCAGATCGCAATGGGGTGCTGAAAGGGGAGCGATCTAGACTGATGGAGCGGCAAGACAGGGTGTCGCTCCATCAGCTTTAAGATCTACCTGGCATCCAATCAAGATGACATCATTATCGTTTTCAGGATGATCATCTTGATAAACCCAGAAATCGCTTCTGCTCTCATAAAGTCCCGACTCACTCGTGGTATACTTAAGAAAAACAACTTAGTTAGCCAAAGACAACGAAGAGAAAGAGTACCCGCAGGGCAAGTGGCACAGAGAGCGATCGGGGCTGAGAAGATCGCCCATCCAGCCGCGGGGAATGGGTCTCAGAGTTGCACAGTGAACGGGTGAAGAGACCTCAGTAGCTATCGCCGGCGGTGTCACCGTTATCGAGACACGGGTACGCTTCGAGCGCCAATCTCTACAGCGATACCCCATCCGTGAGGCTGGCTCACTTTCCCGTCGGTTCATCGGCGGGTTTTTGGTTAACTCATCCCATCATGAATTGGAGGTAGAGCAATGTTAAGAATCCAGATCGAGTATTGTGCAGTCTGACACTATACCGACCGAGCCATTGGTGCAATGGCAGAGATTCTTCGTGAGTTTGAGCCTGACATCGATTCCATCTCCTTGATTCCATCCGATGGCGGACGTTTCGAGGTTTCGGTTAACGGCAAACTGATCTACTCAAAACTTCAAACCGGCCGCCATGTCAATCAAGGTGAACTGGTGCAACTCATTCACGCATTTCAGAAAGGAGGCTAAATGACAGAGAAAAAAGGGCGGGTCTTCTCTGGCGCCCGGCCCACCGGGCGCCAACATCTCGGGAATTACCTAGGGGCAATCAAGAACTATGTTGCCTTACAGGACGAGTATGAATGTATTTACTGCATTGTTGATCTGCACGCTCTGACCACCCTCGAAACCACCGAGAACCTGCGCCAGAATAGCTATGAGATGGCATTGGATTTCCTGGCAGCCGGAATTCGCCCGGAAGAAACCATCATCTTCATTCAATCTCATGTCCCAGAGGTAACCGAACTGCACACCATTCTCTCTATGGTGACCCCCTTGGGCAAGCTGACCGATCTGCCCACATTCAAAGAAAAAGCCCGGCAACAACCGCACAATGTTAATTATGGCCTGGTTGGTTACCCTGTATTGATGACCGCGGATATTACTCTGTATAAGGCGAATGTGGTGCCGGTTGGCATCGATCAGGCTCCGCATCTGGAGTTCGCGCGCGAGGTCGTCAGGTCATTTAACTACCGTTACCGTACCAATATTCTCATTGAGCCCGAAATGAAAAGCACCGAACTTCCCAAAGTGCTTGGCATTGACGGGGTTCAGAAAATGAGCAAGAGCCTGAACAACCACATCGAGCTGGCTGCCACTCCTGAAGAGACGCTCCAGCGGGTGATGCAGATGGTCACCGACCCACAACGGCAACGACGGACAGACCCCGGGCGGCCCGAAGTGTGCAATGTCTTTACATTTCACAAGGTTTTCTCTCCGCCGGAAATGGTAGCGGAGATCGATTTGGAGTGCCGGCGCGCCGGAATTGGTTGTGTGGAATGCAAACAGCGGATGGGAGCAAACCTCAATCACCATCTCGAACCTTTCCGCCAAAAACGCAGTGAATACGCGCGTGACCCAAACTATGTTTGGGACGTCCTTCGAGATGGCAAGGAACGGGCAGCCAAAATCGCCAAACAGACCATGATCGAAGTTCGCCAAGCCGTCGGGTTACCTTAAACCCAATCCAAGTTCAGGACCTTCATGCGTCTGGTCATTCAACGCGTTCGCAGGGGCAGCGTCTCGGTTGACGGTAAGCCGATTGCCCAAATCCGCCAGGGATTGGTCATCCTGGTTGGCGTTGGGCAACAAGACAGTGAAAACACGGCGCGGTTTCTTGCCGAAAAAACCGCTCATCTGCGCATTTTTGAAGACCAAGATGGTAAAATGAATCGCTCGTTGTTAGAAATTGGAGGTGAGGCGCTGGTGGTTTCCCAATTCACCCTGTATGCCGATACCCGCAAAGGACGCCGACCTTCTTTCACCGAGGCCGCCCTGCCAGAGCAAGCCAGGCCATTGGTCGATTGCTTTGCGCAACACTTGCAAAACCTGGGAGTCCCCACCCAATGTGGGCAGTTCGGAGCACATATGCTGGTCAGCATCGAAAATGATGGGCCGGTAACCATTCTGTTGGAACAATAGCGCATTATAGAATGACCCCCTTTCTGCAACTCACCTTTGCTCTCGCCATCATCATCAGTCTTGCAAAGCTCGGTGGTTATCTCAGCTTTCGGATCGGTCAACCAGCCGTATTGGGTGAATTGCTGGTCGGCATTCTGCTCGGGCCTTCCATTCTCGACTTTCTCCATCTCTCCATCTTTACCGATCAGCACCTGCACGAAGTCATCCAGGAGCTTGCCGAAGTGGGGGTGATGTTGCTGATGTTTTTGGCCGGCCTGGAATTGCACATTTCTGAACTGCTTAAGTCCACCAAAGTAGCAGCCTTCGCCGGTGTTCTTGGAGTGGTATTCCCTTTGCTGATGGGAGCAGGTGGTGGAGCTTTATTTAACCTTGCTCCACAGAATGCCATTTTTCTCGGCTTGACCCTGGCAGCAACCAGCGTGAGCATCTCCGCCCAAACGTTAATGGAGTTGAATCGCTTACGGTCAAAAATTGGTTTTGGTTTGCTCGGCGCAGCCGTCTTCGACGATGTCTTGGTCGTCTTGGGACTATCGGTATTTACAGCCCTTGCCATGCCGGATTCTGGAGGGCAGTCTGGAATCGCCGTGATCCTGAACACCATCATTCGCATGGCCCTTTTTCTCGCCCTTTCATCGGTCATTGGATACTTTCTTCTACCAACGCTCAGTCTAAAGATATTCTCCCTGGAGATCAGCCAGGGGTTAATCTCCTTCGTTTTTGTCAGCATTCTCCTCTTCGGTTGGCTGGCAGATGTCTTAGGGCAGATGGCGGCCATCACCGGCGCCTTTCTTGCCGGCCTCTGGTTTGCCCGCACCAGTCTGAGGGAGCGCATCCTGAGCGGTATCTCGACCATTGCCTATGGAATTTTCGTGCCCATCTTTTTTGTCGATGTCGGGTTGAACGCCGATGTCAAGACCTTACTGGGCAGCAATTTTTTTCTCTTCCTGGCTCTTTTCGTTATCGCGGTGATCGGCAAAGTGCTTGGCGCCGGATTAGGAGCCTTATTTAGTGGCTATTCCCTGCCGGAAGCGTTACAATTAGGCGTAGGCATGATATCGCGGGGCGAGGTTGGCTTGATTGTCGCCAGCGTGGGCATCTCAAGCGGCACCTTGACCACCGCCTCATTTTCTGCTATTGTAGGAGTTGTGATTGCCACGACCCTCGTCACGCCACCGCTATTAAGGTTTCTTATTGAACGGGAAGCTATCGTGGCAAGAAAACTTGCTGAAAGTGAATGATGATGTACTTAGTTGTTCTGATTGTCAATCAAATCGAGCATGTCCCTGAAATCCTCTCCAAATGGGAAGATTTGGGGATCAAGGGCATTACAATCTTTGAGAGCATTGGACATGGAAAGCTAAAACGCGCTGGACTTCTGGATAACCTCCCTTTCCTTTTTTCAATGGAAACCCTACAAGAATTACAGGAAATCCATCACCGGACATTATTCTCCGTGGTCGATAGTGAGGCATTAATCGAAAAAATGATCGCTGTTGCTCAAGAAGTTATTGGAAATATTGAAGATGAACATACCGGTTTCCTGTTTGTCCTGCCGGTGTTGAAAGCCATTGGTATCCAAAAACCGAAATCATAATTCTCTTGCCAAGATTTGGAGGAAAAAATCTCATGAACGTTGCGGTCGTTTTACAAGGTATCGTAGGCATTTTGTGGTTAGCCGTTGTTGCGCTCGTTGTAGTTGCCATCGTGCGCGCCTCGCGCGGCAAAAATGTGGCCCCCCTCACAACAGCCATCCTCGCCATAGCGGTTGCCGCCATCCTGCTGACATCCATCAGCGCTGGCTTAGTCTTTATTCGACCCGAAGAGCGGGGGGTGGTCATTTCTGCTCTCCAGCCCAAAGGCTATCGGGAACAGGTTTTGGAACCAGGGCTGCGCTGGATCATTCCGTACTTCGAAAGTGTTGTGACTTATTCGATCGCCCGCCAAACCTACACTATGTCCATTGCCCCCCTTGAAGGAGAGATCAAAGGCGATGATTCGGTGGCTGCGCGCACCGCTGACGGACAGGAAGTGTTTTTAGATGCCTCGGTGATCTTTCAGCCTGATCCGGCGCAGATCATTCAATTGCACATTAACTGGCAACGGCGCTACGCTGATGAACTTGTGCGCCCCCTGGCGCGGGGAATCATGCGCGACGCAGTGGCTAAGTACCGTGTTGAAGAGGTTTATAGCACTCGCCGCACCGAGATCACCCAGGAGATCACCGATAAAATGCGCCAAAAACTGGCCGAAAACGGGATTATCCTGGTGGATTTTGTCTTAAGAAATATCACCTTTACCGAGGAGTACGCCAATTCGATCGAGCAAAAACAAATCGCCGAACAACAAGCTCAACAGGCGCGTTTCGTCGTTGAGCAAAAGAAACAAGAAGCGCAACAAGCCATTGAAACCGCCCGCGGTCAGGCAGAATCGGCGCGCATTCGCGCCCAGGGTGAAGCCGATGCTCGCCTGATCCAAGCCAAAGCAGAAGCCGAAGCCTTGCAACTCATCGCCCAAGCCTTGCAAGAAAACCCAGACTTACTCACGTATCAATACATCACCAAACTGGCGCCTAATATTCAAGTCATGTTGGTGCCCAATAATATGCCCTATCTCTTGCCATTGCCGTCCATCGGCCCATCCTCGGTGGTAACGAACACGATTCCATCGACCATTTTGCCAACACCCACGACAACCCCCTAAGGGTAACCAGGAGATCATGAACGATACGTTTCCTTCCGGCAAGCAAATTCGTCTGACCAGCCTTTCCAGTTGTGCGGGTTGAGCGTCTAAGCTAAGCGCAGAAGCGCTGGCGCAGGTGCTGCGTCCCATTCAGGGTATCTTTCCTCCTGCTGATTACCCTAATCTGCTGGTTGGACTAGACGAACCGGACGACGCCGCCGTATGGCAAATCGACCCGGATAAGGCAATCGTCATCACGACCGACTTTTTCACTCCCGTGGTTGACGATCCTTTCGATTACGGCGCCATTGCGGCCGCCAATTCCCTTTCCGATGTCTATGCGATGGGAGGAAAGCCTTTTCTTGCCTTGAATATCGCTGCCTTACCGCCAGATTTGCCAACCGAAATCCTGACCGAGATTCTGCGCGGCGGCGCAGAAAAGGCGCGCGAAGCTGGCGTTGTTATTGCCGGTGGACATACGACTCAAGACAAAGAACCAAAATATGGATTGGTCGTTGTTGGATTGGTGCATCCTCATAAATTTTTCCGCAAAAGCGGCGCCAAACCAGGGGACTATCTCATCCTCACCAAACCGCTTGGCTTTGGCACAACCACAACGGCACTCAAACGGGGTGTGGCGAAGGAGGAGCATGTCCACGAAGCCGTGCAATGGATGAAAAGACTCAACCGTCAGGCCGCCGAAATCGGCCAACAAATCGGCTTAACCACCGCCACCGATATCACCGGCTATAGCCTGCTCGGACACGCCTGGGAGATCGCGGCTCAATCCGGCGTTGGTTTACGCTTTCACTATGAGGCCATTCCCATGATCGAAGGCGCCAAAGAATATGCTACTCAATACATCTTCCCCGGAGGCGCTTTCGACAACCGTCTCTATTTTCAGGAGCATGTTCGCTTTGACCCAAGGCTATCCGAAGCCGAGTTGATGTTGCTCTTCGATCCCCAGACCAGCGGCGGCATCCTCTTTGCCGCCACACCAGACCAGCGGCACGCCTTCGAGCAAATTGCAACAAACACCCAGCAACCCTACTGGGTGATCGGCGAGGTCACTTCAAGCGGCAGAATTGAGGTCGAGTAGAGTCCTCAAGACTCTGACTCGACTTTTTCTATTTGAGGGAAAAATTGTTTCACCGTGCCTTCTACCCAGCCATGCAAGGTAGTCGGCAGAAGCGGACATCCTAAACAGGCTCCCCCTAAGCGCACCTTGAGGACCTTTCCGTCAAAGGAGATAAAAGTAACTGAACCACCGTGATATTGTTCGATATACGCGCTCAAGCGTTCAATCAAATCTCTTAACTGTTGCTCTACTGATGCCTCAGTCATCCATTACCTCCTCCTATGGCTCACACACGCTGGCGATCAAGCCTTGCCTCAAGAGCCTGATTACCTCATTGCGCGTGCTGTGCAATCGCTCGGCTATGACATCTGCCAACCGCTCCAAGACGACAATGCCGGTCTCGGGGTATTGATTGCACAAACGGCGCAGATCAGCGCCACGCACACATAACAACTCCGAGTCGGCACTGCAAATCGCCCCCGAAGTGTAGTGACGGTTACCCAATGCAGCCGACCAGCCGACAATCCCACCTGGCTTGACGCGGGCGACGACAATTTCCGGGCCGTCTTCCGGTTTATAGCGGACAATCACCTCACCCCGCACCACCAGGTAAAGGACATCGGCAACATCACCCTGCTCGAACAATAAATCGCCCTCTTCACAACGACAAGGCATAAAGAGCGGCTTGAGCAAAGCAAGCTGCCTGGTGGATAGATTGGCGAAAAAGGGTGAACGTTGAAAAATATCGTCCTCGTTCATTGCTATCAGCTAAGCCTACCTTTTCTCTGTAATTACCCCAAATTTACCTGATAAGGCAGCTTCTCTCATAGTGGCAAATGTCACTTTCAAGACGATGATTTTCCATAAATCATGCCTCCAAGAGATGATCCTGGAGGCATGACATTTTCCCTGAAGTTGGGCAAAGATAGAGTTAAATCGCTACGGGACTTTCTTGCTCGATGGAAAGGTTGGCTTGCTCCTTGAGCAAAAACGTCAACTGTTGTGAGTTTTCGTCCACATCCACCAGGATGTGGTTGCCGGCTTTGAATTCGCCGGCCAGCAGACGCAGGGAGAGCGGGCTTTCGACATATTTCTGGATAGCCCGTTTGAGCGGTCTCGCCCCAAAGGACGGATCGTAACCCACATCGGCAAGCCAGTTGCGGGCAGCTTCACTCAATTCAACCGTAATTCCGTGCTCACTCAACTCCTGGACATCTTTCATTTGAAGGTCAACAATCTCGCGCATCTGCTCCAACGAGAGCGGCGAGAAAGTGATGATCTCATCAATGCGGTTGAGGAATTCGGGTCGAAAGGTGCTCTTGAGCGCCTTTTCGATCTTCTCCTGGGCCTGGCGTTCTTCATTGCTATCCGTGCGCTGGAGAAAGCCCAGGCTGCCCGATTTGCGCACGAACTCTGTGCCGAGATTGCTGGTCATGATCAAGACCGTATTGCGGAAATCAACCACATTCCCCTGCCCGTCGGTCAAACGCCCATCATCCAAAATCTGCAGCAGGGCATTCCAGACTTCGGGGTGAGCTTTCTCGATCTCGTCAAACAAAATCACCCGATACGGACGGCGACGCACCGCTTCGGTCAGTTGACCGCCTTCCTCATAGCCAACATAGCCTGGTGGAGCGCCAAACAGGCGCGAGACGGTGTGCTGCTCCCGATACTCACTCATATCAATCCGCACCAACGCATCCTCATTGTCGAAGAGGAACTCCGCCAAAGCTTTGGCAAGCTCGGTTTTTCCAACGCCAGAAGGACCGATGAAGATAAATGATCCGATTGGACGACGGGGGTCTTTCAAGCCAGAGCGCGCCCGCCGGATGGCATCTGAGATGGCTTTGATAGCTTCATCCTGACCTTTGATACGCTCGTGCAGGCGTTCTTCCATGTTCAACAATTTCTCAGCTTCGGTTTCCATCATTTGATTGACCGGAATGCCGGTCCACTGCGCCACAACTTCAGCAATATCCTGAACATCCACAACCTCATCCAACTGATGCTCGGCTTCCCATTGATCGCGTTGTGCGTTGAACTGCGCCTCCAGGCGCAAGCGCTCGGATTTCTTTTGGGCTGCCCGCTCGTAATCGCGTTCGATGCCGGCTTGCTCTTCTTCGGCAGCCAGCCGGTCGATCTCGCTTTTGAGGGCTTTCAACTCGGGTGGTAGCGAATACAGGGCAACGCGCAATTTCGCCGCCGCCTCATCCATCAAATCAATCGCTTTATCGGGCAAACGGCGGTCGGTGACATAGCGGGCGGATAAGCGCGCCGCGGCAACCAGGGCTTCATCCGAGAAGTGAACTTTGTGATGCGCTTCGTACCGATCGCGCAACCCCCGCAGCATTTGAATGGTATCTTCCACACTGGGTTCTTCGACAAAGACCGGGGCAAAACGACGCTCAAGGGCAGCATCTTTCTCGATATATTTATGGTATTCATCGAGGGTGGTTGCGCCAATACATTGAAGCTCGCCACGCGCCAGAGCCGGCTTGAGCATATTCGAAGCATCCATAGCCCCTTGAGCAGCGCCCGCACCAACCACGGTATGTAATTCATCGATGAACATGATGATCTCGCCCTGGGCACGTTGGATCTCTTCGATCACCGCTTTCAGACGTTCTTCAAACTCGCCGCGGAAGCGCGAACCGGCAATCATGCTTCCCAAATCCAATGCCAGAACCCGTTTGCCGCTCAGGATTTCCGGCACATCGTTATTGGCAATTTTTTGGGCTAAACCCTCTACAATGGCCGTTTTCCCAACCCCGGCTTCGCCGATCAGAACCGGGTTATTCTTGGTGCGGCGGGAGAGGATCTGGATCAGGCGGAGAATTTCCACATCCCGACCGATCACCGGGTCTAATTTTCCTTCCCGCGCCGCTTGGGTCAGATCGCGGGAATATTTTTCTAAAGTGCGGTAGCGGCTCTCGGCCTGTGGATCGGTAACCCGCTGGCCACCCCGCAGTTGTTGGATGGCATCATACACCCGCTCACGCGTCACCCCTGCGCCTTCCAGTAAGCGCGCCGCCGGCGTGCTACGCTCGCTTAAGATCGCCAGGAAAATATGTTCCGTTGAGATATATTCATCGCGTAAACGGTTGGCTTCTTCGTTTGCAAGGTCAACAATGCGTTTCACCCGCGGGGTAATGAAGATTTGCCCCGCCCCACCGCCAAAAATATTCGCCTTAGGACTGGTGCGTAAAATGTAATCCAAGCGCTCCATCAGGGCGTTGGTATCGACCTTAAGGATTTCCAAAATCTGGGGAATCACCCCTTGAGGTTGTTCGATCAACGCCAGTAAGATATGCTCGGTATCAATTTGGTTATGACCGTAGCGCTGGATGATCTCCGCCGCACGTTGGGCGGCTTCCTGCGCTCGTTCGGTAAAACGATCAAATCGCATCATCTCGATTTATCCTTCCTTCCCAATCCTTTCCTTGGTTAGAAAATTCGGTGTGGTTAGTATCTCATAATTTCGATACCATCCATCTGGTTTTTTACAAGTGGTTTCTAAATGGGATTATACCCTTGGTTTCATCATCATTATCTTAAACTGTTGTTAACATTACATAAGAGAGAACCAACCGGGAAGCTGACGAAAGCCGGATATCTGGATTGGCTTCACCCATTTGCCAAGGCCGCTAAAAACTCTGCTTCTTATGGTGGGCAATTTCAGGAGTCTTCCGCCTCAGCCTCCTCATCATCCAGGTATACCTCTCGATCACGGCTTCCTGCAAGAAGTGGGCCAACCACACCCATTTCTTCCAATTCGTCCATTAAGCGCGCCGCCCGGGGATAGCCAATCCGTAAGCGTCTTTGCAACAACGAGGCGCTTGCCCGACGGGTTTTGCGTACAATTTGAATGGCTTGTTCGATCAAGGCATCCTGATCTTCCAAAAGCAAACTTTCTTTCAGGTACTCTTCCCACGGCGGCAATTCCTCCTGGGCAGGGAAACTGGATTGCCAGAAAGTTATCATCCGCTCGATTTCCACATCGCTAACCATTACCCCCTGGCAACGCAACGGCGCCATTGCGTCGGGCGGCAAGAAGAGCATGTCACCGTGTCCTAACAACGCTTCCGCTCCCGCCGTATCTAAAATCACGCGCGAATCCACCGCCGAAGCCACCGCAAAGGCAATGCGGGCCGGGAAATTGGCTTTGATCAAGCCGGTGACCACATCGGTGCTTGGACGTTGGGTGGCGAGGATGAGATGAATGCCGGTTGCCCGTGCCATTTGCGCCAGGCGGATGAGTGCATGTTCGGTTTGTTCGGCAGCGGTCATCATCAGGTCGGCCAGCTCATCAATAACAACGACCAGGTAAGGAAGGGGGGACAAATCTTTGTGACGGCGGGCTTTCTTGTTGTAGGTATCCAGGTTGCGCGAGTGCGTAGCTTCGAGGAGCTTATAACGACGTTCCATCTCGCTCACCGTCCATTGCAAGACTCCCAGGATGCGGTCTAACTTTGTCTCAACCTTGCCCATCAGGTGCGGCAGCCCGTTGAAGCGCACCAACTCGACCATTTTAGGATCAATCATAATCAAGCGCAAATCCTGAGGAGTGTTATTCATGGCTAAACAGGTTGTGATCGCCGCAATACACACCGATTTCCCCGAACCGGTCGTACCGGCAATCAACAAGTGCGGCATCCGCGCCAGGTCACCCACCACCGGGTTGCCCGAGACATCCTTCCCGAGAGCAATGGCTAAGGGAGAGCTCACTTTGGCAAAAGCCTCGCTCTCCAGGAGCGGTCGCAAGCGCACAACCGAAGCGCGTGGATTGGGCACTTCAATCCCAATATAGGGACGACCAGGCACCGGCGCTTCAATGCGCAATCGCTCAGCCGCAAGCGCCAAAGCCAGGTCGCGACTCAAAGCCGAAATCTGCGCCACGCGCACCTTCTGCTTGGCAATTTCCCCTTCAGCACCGTTTTTCTCCAGGAAGCCAGGCTCAACAGCAAACTGGGTTACCGTCGGGCCGACTCGCACGCCGATTACCCTGGCGGGAATTCCAAACTCACTCAAAGTCTTCTCGATTAAGCCGGCCGTCATATTCACATTGCGTTCGTCAGGGCGAACCAGGGTTTCGTTGACCAACAAATCAAGCGGCGGCAAGCGATCATCACGAGGTAAAGGCGGACTCGTTTTTTGAGGCTCGCTTTCTTCAGATAAGCGAAATTTCTTGCGCCACTCTTTTGGCAAGCGTTCCCTGTTTGTCGGCAGTGCTGTTGTGCGGGTATTCGAGATCGGGGATAGGCTCACCGTCGGCTCAAGCGGCAGGGGAGGGGACTTCTCTTCTTCCTTGAACTGGCGCAAAACCCGCCCAAACCATCCAGAGGCTACCAGTATCCCCAAAAACAGCAAAACTGTCATCAACAAACCATGCAAGATCTGCCCAACCAATCCGAGAGGGATAAACCATCCACCGCTCAGCCTGGCCAGCCCCCAACCGACCCGACCGCCATCCAAACCGGCCTCTGCTCTGCGAAAATCCACCCCGCCCAGAATGCTGAGCAGAGCCAACGAGATAAATGCAACCATCTCCCAAACAATCAACTTCCCCAGTAAAGATGGTAGCTTCAGACGGTCGCAATAAAATAGCACGATCCCGAGCCACACCAGTGCGGCTACAATCCAAAGACTTCCCCAGCCAAACCACAGGCGCAGAAAGTGAACCCCAAACGCCAAAAGACCTGCGGAGAGATCGGGGAAAAGAATGCCGAAAAAAGTCATGGCTGCCAAAGCAAAAGCCACAACACCGCCAATATCCCGACCAAAGCGACGGAAGCGGGCAAAGAACGAGAGCAGCCGCTCAACTTTGGCTTGGGCTGGCGGATTGACCTTTGCTTCTTCAGGTTTTGGTTTTGGCTCGTTTCTAGCCATGGTTCAAGTGAAAGTCACCAATGGATTGATTGCCTTTCAGGATGATTTTAACCCATAAATCCCCAAAATTGACCTGGCGCGAAACAGGGCAGGGTAGGGGCGCTAATTCTCACCCCAAATCCTCCTTTTGATGAAACGAGGCAATCACCAACCCACTGAGGATTAATCCCCCTCCAATCATCTGCAATCCGCTGGGGGTTTCGTTGAGGAACAGATAAGCCAGTAAGGTCGAACCCAACGGTTCCCCCAAAAGAGCTATCGAAACCAGGGCGGTCGGGACATAGCGCAACGCCCAATTGAAGGTTGAATGTCCAAACAACTGAGGCAGGATGGCAAGGGCGAGAAACCAACCAAACGCCGGCGGTGGATAATTGAAAAGCGGAAGCCCTGTCATGCCCACCCATACCAGTAACACCAAAGCCGCCACGCCATAGACGGTAAAGATATAGGTCAGTAAGGAATGGCGGGCGCGTAAAAATCGTCCCACCAAAAGATAACCTGCAGCCAGAAGACCGCCCAGCAAGGCAAGAAAATCGCCCCACAAGGCCTGAGCGCCAAAAAACTCATCCCAGGGAGGACATTGCAGCCGGCCGGCGCCCCAACGGCAGCTTTCACTGAGGCCCACCAAAACGGTGCCTCCTAACGCCAAGATCATCCCGACTACCGTGCCTTTGCGAATGCCCTCCCGCAGAAATAGGGGGGCAAACAGAGCTACCCACAAAGGCGCGGTCGAGACCAGCACAACCGAACTGGCAACCGTTGTATATACCAATGAGGAAATCCAGGTAGCAAAGTGAAAGGCAAGAAAAACTCCCGAAAGAACTGCCAAAATCCATTCCCGTCGCAAGGCACGTAGTTCCTGGCTGGAACGGATCAACACAAGCGGCAAGAGGATCAACGTTGCTATCCCCAGGCGGTATGCTGAAACGACCAGAGGAGAGGCGTACTGCAAAGCCTGGCGCGCCAGAATTGAGCCGCTGGAAACGGCTAAGATTCCCCAGGCAAAAGCCAGTAAGGGTGAAACTGAAGGTCGAGAAGCGGCTTTGTTCAAGATTTCGAGAAGCGAGCGACTTGCTTAGTTCCTGAATAACATTGGGTTTACACGCACCAGCATCATACTGACAGGGAGAAAAAATGTCAAGGTGACAAATCGTTAACATTTTTCTTACCAAAATTTTCTTGCATCATGGACATTATATAGTATAATTATCTTAAATATCCGATTAATTATCACCCTTTACGGGTGGGAAAAATTAACTGAGAGGAAAGGAAAAGTTTTATGGCAAACCAGTTCGTTCTCCCCGATTTAGGTTACGCGTTTGATGCTCTTGAACCCGTCATCGATGCTCGCACAATGGAAATCCATCACGACAAGCATCACGGCGCTTATGTGGCCAACCTGAATAAAGCCCTCGAAAGCGCCCCGGAATTTTTTGAAAAACCCATTGAAGAGATTCTCCGCAACATCCAGAGCGTGCCGGAAAACATTCGCACGGCCGTGCGCAATCATGGTGGAGGACATGCCAATCACACCTTATTCTGGAAAGTTATCGCTCCTGGGGGGGCAAAGTCACCTTCAGGCGCTTTAGCCCAAGAAATTGACAGCGCTTTCGGTTCCTTCGATGCCTTTGTGGAGAAGTTCAGCTCGGTCTCCGTGGCTCACTTTGGCTCTGGCTGGGGCTGGCTGGTGCTTGATGGTGAAGGCAAATTGCAGGTCTATTCGCTTCCCAATCAAGATAGTCCCTATATGCAAGGACACGTCCCGATTCTGGGATTAGACGTCTGGGAACACGCCTACTACTTGAATTACCAGAATCGCCGTCCCGATTACGTCAAAGCCTTCTGGCAAATTGTCAACTGGACACAAGTCGAAGAAAACTTCCGCAACGCGAAATAATCCGCCCCTAATCGCCAGCTTCCCCTTCAAGTGGGTTCTGTCCTCCCTCCTTATGAAGTCCCTCTTTTCCCTGAAAGAAGAGGGACTTCTGCATTAACTGGTGTCACGCCTGAGTGCGAGGGTTGTAAAACACCATTAATGGCGGGATTTAGACTTCCGCTATCCAACCATTTTTACCAATTCCTTAAATTTTATCTAAACAATCAGTATGATATTTGTCTTAATAGAATGTGATTAAATCGATACTTGACAGGTCACCATAGGAGTTAAATTGGAGTAAAATATGAACAACCTCAATCATCATCCTAATCGGTTCGATTCCCAATTTACAGGAGGAAAATCCCATGACCCACATTATCACCAGTTTATGTTTGCGGGATGCCGGCTGCGTCGAAGTCTGTCCGGTGGAATGTATTGTGCCAGGCAAGCCCATTGAAGAGTGGCCGTGGTACTATATTGACCCCGACACCTGTATTGATTGCGGCGCGTGTGTCCCTGAGTGCCCCTACGAGGCGATTTTCCCTGAAGATGAAGTTCCTTCTGCGTATGTCGCCAAAGGTGGAGAGTACCAGAACAAGGTCGGCTTTACCGGCCATTATGAAGGCACCAATCATCACGGTGAGAAAGTCGTCCTCGACACCGTCCGGCAACTCGAAAAAGGCGAGACGGTTGACCTAACCCCAGATATTAAAGAAAACTATCGCTATTTCCAAGAGGGCCCAGGCTACAAAGCCCTTGAGATGTAATCTGAGCCGAGAGAGCCAGACGCTTTTTGATTGTCTGGCTCTCTTCAAACTACTTTATGACTTTGAACACCCGATAATTCTTGCCATTCTTCCCGCCAATTTCTTCAGCCTGGGGAGGTGGTGATGCAGATCACACATGCTGAAGTTGTGCCGGTTGAATTAACCTTACGACAGGCTGTCCAATTAGCCCATCTTGCCCCAATTCAGGCAATTACAGCCATATTCGTCCGCCTGGAGACGCGCCAGGGGCAGAACGCCTGGGGGTGTACCATCGCCCATCCGCAACTCAACGGTTATCAAGCAGGCACAGTCCAAAAGGTATGTCAGGATTGTGCTGTCAAAGCCGTTGATCTTCACCCTCTCAACCTCGAAAATGCCCTTGCCGAGCTTGCCCCGTTATGCGTGGACTGTCCTCCGGCATTATGTGCCTTCGATCTCGCTTTCCATGATCTCTTGGGCCTGGCTGCGGGTTTACCTCTCTATCGCTTATTGGGAGGATATCGCAACCGCATTCAAACCTCCATCACCATTCCGATTGCGTCCATCGATGAAAGCGTCGAACTTGCCCGCCAGTACGCTGCGCAAGGTTTTCGCATCTTCAAAGTTAAAGGCGGCGTCGATCCGGCCGCCGATGTCCAACGCCTCCAGGCTATTCATCGCGCCTGCCCGGAATTTATCCTTCGTCTGGATGCCGATGGCGGGTACACTGCCACTGAAGCGATCGAGGTTGCCCGCGCCCTGGAGGGGTTGATCGAATTTTTAGAACAGCCCACCCCGGCAGACGATTTGCAAACCTTACGCGAGATCACCCAACTGAGCCCTATCCCCATTCTTGCCGACCAAAGCGCGTGTGGGGCTGAGTCGGCCCTGCAAATCGCCGCCCAACGGGCAGCCCATGGCCTATCGGTAAAATTGGCCGCCTGCGGTGGCATTCGCGCCGCCTATCATGTCGATGCCATAGCCCGCGCCGGACGTCTGGCTACCATGGTGAGCTGTCTGATCGAACCAGCTCTCCTGATTGCCGCCGGACTCAGCCTGGCACTTGCCAGCCCCAACGTCCAATACGGGGATTTGGACGGGCATCTGGTGCTTAACAATGACCCCTCTCAGGCAGGTTTTATCCTCAAAGATGGCTGGCTGATTGCTTCTGAAGTGCCGGGGTTGGGATATTCGGTGAATTTATAATCAAATGCCTTCCCACGCATTTTTCAAGTACAATTAGCGTATGGCAATGCTGATTCTCATTCGCGGCGCCGGCGAGATGGCAAGCGGAATCGCCTACCGATTGCAACGGGCCGGCTTAAAAGTTGTCATGACCGAGCTGCCTCAGCCGCTGGCGGTAAGACGTTGGGTTTGCTTCTCGGAAGCCGTTTACGAGGGACAGTGCTCGGTCGAAGGGATTGAAGCGCGGCGGATCAAAGATCCCACCGACACGCTGAAAATCCTGCAGGTCATGGCAAAAGGGATTATCCCCGTCCTGATCGACCCCGAAGGGGAGTCGATCTCTGCCTTACACCCAACCGTGGTCATCGATGCGCGGATGTTAAAAAAGCCCGTGGAATTAATCCCTCAGCGGGTAAATTTGATCATCGGTTTAGGTCCAGGGTTTACAGCCGGAAAAAATTGTCATGCAGCGATTGAAACCAATCGCGGGCATACCCTGGGACGGGTTTATTGGGAAGGCTCACCTCAAGCCGACACCGGTATCCCGGATGCAGTGGGGTCGGTGCGGGAGAAGCGTGTTCTGCGAGCGCCGGCGAACGGCCTCTTTCAGCCCAAAGCCTCCATTGGCGATCACATCGAAGAAGGGCAAGTGATCGCTGAAGTGAACGGTCACCCCATCCTTGCACCCTTTAAGGGCGTGTTGCGCGGATTGTTGCGCGAAGGCCTGGAAGTGAACCAGAACCTTAAAGTTGGCGATTTAGATCCGCGCGACGATCCCACTTACTGTAAGCTGATCTCGGATAAAGCCCTTGCGATCGGCGGCGCAGCTTTGGAAGCCATCCTCTCCAAACCCAACCTGCGCCCTCATTTGTGGACTTGAGCGAGACAGTTGCCATGGATTTCACGGCATTGAACCCAGCCAGATGAAAATGAACCTCACCCTGCGGCGCGCCTTCCGCTTATCATTTCCGGCCACAATCGCCATTGTCGGGGCAGGCGGCAAGACGACGACCCTCTACCAACTTGGGAAGGAATACCAGGCGGAACATCCGCTTGTCATCCTGACCACCAGCACCCACCTGGGCAAGGAACAGGTGCGCGCAGCCAACTTTCACCTGATCCACCACGGAGAATTTGAGCAGACGTGGGAGCAGATTCGCACACAGCAAGGCCTGCTATGCTTGACCGGAGCGTGGGATAGCCAGACCCAACGCTGGAGGGGCCTGGAGTCAAGGGCTCTGCAATCTCTTGCCCAGGTTGCCCAAGAGAAAAATCTTCCACTTCTTATTGAAGCCGACGGAGCGCGCTGCCGACCACTGAAAGCCCCGGCAGATCACGAACCGGCGATTCCTCCTTTTTGTAACACAGTCATCCTCGTTGCTGGCCTGGCTGCCCTCGGCAAACCGCTGACCGAGACCTGGGTACACCGGCCGCAACGGTTTGCCGAACTGAGCGGCTGTCCCCTCGGGGAAACCATCACCAGTGACGCGATTATATGCCTCCTGAGCCACCCCCAGGGAGGTCGAAAGGGCATCCCCGCCGCTGCCAGGAGCTGTGTGCTGCTCACGCAAGCCGAAACTCCCGAAGCCCAGGCAGCCGCAAAGCGCATGAGCCTCTCCCTGTTGAAAGATTTCAGCGCCGTTGGGATAGTCGCCAAAGGCAAAGCTCTGCCCTCCGCTGCCGAGCCTGAGGAAAATCCCTGTGCAACCGAGGATTTCCTGACCCCCTATCGCCTGCTTGCTGTCCACGAAAACATTGCTGCGGTAGTTCTGGCTGCCGGCGCTTCGACACGCTTTGGTAAACCAAAGCCGTTGCTGGTCTGGCAAGGAGAGACCTTCGTGCATCGCGCTGCCCGTCTGGCGCTGGAGGCTGGCTTACATCCCGTTATCGTCGTGTGTGGCGCGGCGGGCAGTTCGGTCGCCGAAGCCGTTACCGATCTACCCGTCCGCGTGGTGCAAAACCAGCAATGGGCTGATGGACAAAGCACTTCGATCAAGGCCGCCCTTCACGCCCTTGGAGAAGAAAGCGGCGCAGCGATTTTTATGCTGGTCGATCAACCTTTCGTCTCACTGCCATTGCTACAGGCTCTGGTCGAAAGCCATGCCCAAAGCCTCGCTCCCGTCATTGCCCCCCTGGTCGGTGACCGGCGCACAAATCCGGTTCTCTTCGACCGGCAAACCTTTCCTGACTTGCTGCGCCTGGAGGGAGACGTGGGAGGACGAGCGATCTTCGGACGCTATCCGCCACAATGGCTGATCTGGCAGGATGAGAAGCTTCCGCTTTACATCGATACCCCCGACGACTACCGCAAACTATTGGAGATGGATGAACCCTCCAATCGGCTCGACCCCTCTGAAACCGGTTGAAGCCATCCTGTTAGCTGCCGGGCGCTCGCAACGCATGGGAGAACCCAAACTGGCTTTGCCCTGGGGCAAGACGACCGTGCTCGGAGCGGTCATTCAAGCTCTGGTACAGGGTGGCGCAGAATTTGGCTTGCAAGGCATTCTGGTTGTCACCGGTGGTCATCAGGCCTTGATCGAAGACCTTCTACGCCAGATCCCCTCCCCCATTCCGCTCCGTTGGACCTTTAACCCACAATATAGCGGCGAAATGTATCTCTCTCTGCAAGAGGGTTTGAAACACACCTTACCCACCACGCAAGCCGCCCTGGTTGTCCTCGGGGACCAACCCCAAATCTTAGACGCTACAGTACGGCAGATTCTGAAATGTTATCAGGTAGAACATCAGCCCTTGATTGCGCCAAGCTACCAAATGCGCCGCGGTCACCCCTGGTTGGTTGACCGTTCCCTATGGAACGACTTGCTTGCCCTCTCTGCGCCACAAACGCTGCGCGATTTCTTTCTCAAACATTCCGAAAAGGTACATTATCTCGTTGTCGATACGCCAAGTGTGCTGAAAGACATCGATACTCCTGATGACTATGAGCGCGAGAAGCCGCCCCAATAAAAAGATTTGCAAAAAATTTCAGGAAAAGTCCGGAAAGCGTTTATAATTAAGCTAAAGATCGTTCGCAACCGTGTAGGTAGATGCTGGCGAAAACAACTTCTGAAAAAATCGCGCTGATCGTCGAAGACGAGACCGATACGGCTGAGATGCTGGCCGAGATGATCCGCCTGTGCGGATATCAAGCCCGACATGCCTATTCCGCCCAACCGGTTTTTGATTTGCTGGTTCAACAAAGACCACAATTGCTGCTCTTGGATATCATCCTGCCCGACACCAACGGGATTGAATTGCTGCGCGCCATCCGCGCCGAAAGGCAGTTTGACGACTTACCGGTGATCCTGATCTCCGGCAACTGTCAGCCTGGCGACATTGAGAAAGGACTGTTATCCGGAGCTTCTGCCTATCTGACCAAGCCGGTCGCTTTTTGGGAGTTAAAAGAAACCGTCGAAAAATTGCTCCAACATCAAGCCACCTCTCTATGAACCAGGTCCTGCGCGCTTTTATCGCCATTGAGCTTCCCTCCGAAGTGCAGAAGAAACTGAGTCAGGTCATCCAGCGCCTCCAAGAACCGCTCCGCGATGTTTCGATTCGCTGGGTAAAGCCTCACAACATCCATCTGACCCTGAAATTCCTGGGCGAGGTTTCGCTTAATAATCTCGAGACCATTAAGCAAATTCTGGTCAAAGAAGCCGCCGAGGTTTCCCCCTTTGAGTTTAGTATTGGAGAGCTTGGCGCATTTCCCAACCTAAAGCGCCCACGCGTGCTCTGGTTACATGTGGTTGCCCCGCCGGAACTGCTAGCGCTGCAACGCGCCATTGACATCAAAACCGAAAGGCTTGGCTATGTCTCCGAAGAACGCACCTATTCTCCCCACATCACGGTTGGGAGAGTGAACCGCCAGGTTGATGCGCAAGATATCCATCTCATCTCAACGCTCCTCCAGAAAACGCACATCGGACTGGTGGAGGTTGTGCGGGTATCAACCGTTACCCTGTTTCGCAGCGATCTCCATCCTGATGGTTCTGTTTATACCCCCCTTGCTGTTGCTTCGCTGAAAAACTCAAACCCTGCTAAGAGGTGAACTCTGGACGCCTTACAAATCGCCCGTGAACTGGTTAATGTGCTAGAAAACAAAAAGGGGGAAGATATCCTGCTTTTGGATTTGCGCGAGGTTGCTCCCTTTACCGATTTCTTTATCTTATGTAGCGGCACCAGCGACCGCATGCTCCAAGCTCTGGCAGACGCTGCAGTGGAGTGGATTCGTGAAAATTATCACTTCAAGGGTCGCCTGGAGGGTGAAGGCATGGATGGCTGGATCCTGGTGGACTTCGGAGATGTCATCTTGCACATCTTTGCTCCCGAAAAGCGCTCATACTATAACCTCGAAGAGTTATGGAGCGCCGGCAAGGTGCTTTTGCGCCTGCAGTAGCAAGCGTGACCTTTGTTACCGCCTCGGGCGCGGTTTTGGAAATCATTAGCCAAACAGACCGTTTTCTGCCGCAGCTAAAATGCGTGCAATCTCGCCTTGAGTCTCTTTTGGTAAGCTCTTCTCAGGAACTGTTTCCAAAATCCCCATCAGTTGCTGATGCAAGCGCTCAGCAAAGGATTTCTTCCCATTTTTTTCCCAGATAACGTAAGCGTTTCGGTCGCCGAGTTTTGGAACCCAGATTTCCGATTTACACAAAGCAACCGCCTGCGGCTGGGAGAGAAAATGAGAGCCAGGTCCAACCTGTTCAATTAAATCCAACATCATCGTATTTTGATTGACTTCCACCCCGCGCAAGATGCGTTTTGCCATTCCAATAGCCTCATCTGCCAGTACCAATAACTCCAGCGAGCCAATATCAGCACAATCCAGGAAGCCAACATCATGCACCACATCCGCTCCACTCAGAGCGGAAAGCAAGGCTTGCAGGGTGATCTCCATAATAAAGCGCTGATCGCAGCTATGGACGAGGTTGGCCGTCGTTATGAAGAAGGGGATTTTTTCGTCCCCGAAATGTTGATTGCGGCCCGCGCCATGCAAAGTGGCCTGCATGTCCTGAAGCCCCATCTTGTTCAGGGTGACGTGGGTTCGGCAGGCAAGATCGTCATCGGCACAGTAAAGGGAGACTTACACGATATCGGTAAAAATCTGGTGGCAATGATGCTGGAAGGCGCCGGCTTCGAGGTCATTGATCTGGGCACCGATGTAGATCCACAAAGATTTGTTCAGTCTGCCAAAGATGGCGCTCAAGTCATTGGCCTTTCCGCTCTCTTAACCACCACAATGAGCAATATGGCAGTCACCATCGATGCCCTCAAGCAAGCCGGTGTCCGTGATCAAGTCAAAGTGATTGTCGGCGGCGCACCGGTCACGGCTGAATTTGCCAAACAAATTGGCGCCGATGGCTTTGCCCCCGATGCATCTACCGC
>Ga0197142_1001015_pt1 | contig 25946 bp, 15 predicted proteins | sample GBS60_MetaG_FD_148614 | JGI IMG/M metagenome (GOLD analysis project Ga0197142, IMG submission 148614) | Sediment microbial communities from Great Boiling Springs, Gerlach, Nevada, United States - GBS 60_MetaG | ecosystem: Environmental > Aquatic > Thermal springs > Hot (42-90C) > Sediment... | reverse complement strand
GTTTAAATTCTTTTTCAACTTCACCAACTATCTTTTCACAATCAATTGAGTCTCCAATATCACAGCCACTACAAATATACACCCCTAATTTTTCTCCTGTCGCCATTATTGTGCCTCCTTAATTTTCACAATTGCTTTCATTGCTGCACCCGTAGCCTCTTGTACCACAGATGCAACATCTTTGGGACTAACACAAGTTCCACAACCAATAATAACATCGTCAAGTTCATTACGAACAAAACCGTTATCATCAACTATATTTTCAAGAGGTATGATTTTCTTCGAGGTTGTCGGTTGCATTCCTGTTGCAAGGACAACAAGGTCAACTTCCTTAGTTGTTAGAACCCCAGAAAGTGTATCTTCGGCTTCGACAATAAGCCTGTTGTTTTGGGGATTTTGAAAAACTTTTGCAACCTTTCCGCGATGAAATTCTATCATTTGGTCGTCTTTTGTTCGATTATAAAAGTCCTCCAAAATTCCGTTAGTTCGCAGGTCAATATAAAATATATGGATTTTTGTGTCAGGGTATTGAGCCCGAATGTAATGGGCTTGTTTCATCGATGCCAGACAGCACACCGTTGAGCAAAATTCCAGATGGTTTTCGTCTCGCGAACCTGCACATTGAACAAATGCCACTTCTTTGATGTCACTCTCGAAATTGGGAAGCTTTATTTCACCTTTTGTAGGACCATAGGGAGAAGCAAGTCGTTCCATCATCATATTTGTAATAACATTTGGATATTTACCGAAACCCAGATTTTCGAGCCGTGTGGCATCGTAAGGCTCCCATCCAGTTGCCCAAATTAAAGCCCGAGTCTCAACAATAAATTTTTTCTTGCTTTCATTAAGGTCGATTGCATTGTATTTACAAGCTTCTATACACATCTTGCATTCGTCAAATTTGCAATACTGCGGGTCGATAACATACTTCGAAGGATAGGCATTCTCGTAATGTATATAAATGGCTTTTGTTTTATCCATTCCAAAATTGAAGTCATTAGGTCTCTCGACAGGACAAACCTTAACACAGTCGCCACAAATTGTACATCGATTATTCACAAATCGGGGAGCTTGAATTACTTCTAAAACCACCCCTTTCCCGTTTCTTTCAATTTTCTTAACGGTGGACTGTGTCATAAGAGTTATTTTCTCATTTTCTCGTAGCCGCTTAATGTTAATTTCCAGACCGCAAGTTGGAGGGCAGAGTTTTGGGAAATATTCAAAAAGCTGAGCAACTCGGCCACCAACGAAAGGATTCTTTTCGATTAGCAACACACTGTATCCCGTTTCTGCAGCCTCCAATGCTGCTGAAATACCAGCAATGCCAGCTCCAACAACTACCAAATCGGTCTCTATGCGTTTGTTAACATTATTATGAGTTTCCATTTTACACCCTAAATAGAAAAAACAGTCAAATCCAAAATGTAAATTATAATTAGGAATTATGGTTGGGAAGTAATTAAAGTTGGATGTATTCTTTTTGTTGTAATCCTACCAACTTGAACCGTATTTCAACTTTATCTCCCAGTCCTTTTGATTTCTTTGAATGCTTTGACTTAAACTGGAAGAACGACTCAATTGAAGAATAATATTTGGAAAATAAAAAGGCAAAATCGAACCAATAGGTACTTCAATACTCAACTCATTGTTATTCAAAAGGTCTGCCATAGTTCCACCAAATTTCCAAGTCATTCCCAGGAACCTTCCGCTCATTTGCAATGTGGCTTTATCCAGAGAAGTAACAGTGGACGAAGGCAAAAGAATGTCGGCACTCGAAATAAACCCCGTCCCCGAAAGTGCTTGGGTTGCTAATTTCGAAAGCAAAGCAGAACTTCCAGAACTCGAAACTTCGCTAAAATTAAAATTCGACCCACCGCCACGCTCAAATTCGCTCTTTGTTCTACCAAAGGCAAGAAGAAAAATGGCATCTTGAGCTATCTTGACCGAATCACCAGTAGCCCTTTCTCCATCAATTTCATAATCAAAACGCAAGCGGGGGTTCTCTCTTGTGCCACTAATATAAACCATTACCTTAAAATCTCTAACAGCGTCGTTATAAATACTTTGTCCACTGTATACGGCTTTGAAATCTAAACCCGGATTGTCTATCCTCCCCGTTGGAAAACTAATTTTTCCTTCTGTTCTGAAAAGTTTTACAAGCTTAAGCGTCGAACCTTCGTGCAATACCAAATCACCGCCTAAAAGCATTGTAACGTTGTTTTTTGGGTCTGAATAATATCTTATTGATGAAGCATTATCTTCCAATGAAATCAAAGCATAAACCTGACCAAGAGATGTAATATCAATGGTCAATTCAATAGGATTAAAGAACTTTGCAGTTAGATCGATTTTTAAGTTTGAAGGCTCAGATTCCTTTTTGGTTAATACAACAATGGTATCCTTTAGAATTTCCTTTCTACTATCAGAAAATTCATATTTTACAAAAGACTCCCTAACACTTTCGTTTCCAAAAGTCCCAGGCATAAACAACTTACCTGAAAGAATATTAACATTCCCTTCAAGTCTTAACTCTCTACCTTTGAAATAAAACCTTAAGTCATCTGGAAAAGTCGAAATCACAAGGTCGCCATAAATATAGGGCAAAGACTTGGCAGAAGCCTGGCTCAAAACTTTTATTCCCTTGCTTTGCAAAACCAATTCCAAATCCTCTAATTGATTTTTACGCAACAAGATTTTGCCATTGATAAGGGCATTTCCGTTCTTTAAGTCGTCGCTGGAATTTGAAATTATAAAGTCTTCCAGTTTAATCAAGTTATCTTGAAAGAGTACTTTTCCTTTCAAATAATACTTTAAGTTGTTTGCTTGTAAAATGAAGGAAGCATGAGAAATGTCTGCGTTTCCATTGAACTTTAAATCATCAGGCAAATAACCAAAGACATCGACATCAATTTTGCTTTTTCCGTTTAAATTTTCAACGGTATTGGACACTAACGGTTCAAGATAGGATAAATTTAAATCATTACAAAAAATATTTGAATGAAATTGCTCATTTTCAATCAAATTAAAAGAACCTTCTTTTAAATTCATAACAAAAGGAAACTTCGAAATATCAATATCAATTTGTTGATTGTTTTGGCTACTTATTGAAATCTTACTCATTATGTTCTGATCTTCGTATCGAGCTATAACTTTCAAACTCCCAGCACTAATATTATCGAAACTCAATCCTTTAGCTTCAACTAATACATTAAAATATGGTTCGGAAAGAGTATTTGAAAGTTCAATGTCAAGATTACTCACAATCCCATCGAACTTTTGTATTCTCGACAATGAATTATCACTAGATAATAATTTCTGGAAATCGGTCAATGGTAGATTCTGTACTCGTAATTTCGCATTAATACTATCATTAAATGAATATTGAGCAGAAATAGATATGTTTTCTGCATTATCTCGGGAAAATTTAACATCTTTTACAATGATATTATTTTTACTAACATTAATCTTTGTTGGTTCGGACAAACTCCATTGAAAAATATTTTCGTAACCAATCAAAAATTTGTTTAAATCGATTTCCAAAACTTTATCAAGAAATCTGGCATTACCATATACATCAAAACTAAATTCAGAGTTCAAAAGGGTCGAGAAAGTGTAATTAATGTTTTCTCCATCCAATTCAAAAAGGCAGTCGAAATAATCTAAGAACAAATCACCAATATAAGAACGACTTTCGCTTTTGCTCATAAATTTAATTGTTTTTACTTTGGGTTGAAAATCTTTTACAATTGTTGAAAAAAATCCCCTGATGGACGAATTGGAAAAACTGTATCTTTTGCCATTTCCGAGAAGATTTAGAAAATTAATATGAAAAGTATCGATTTCAAATGAGCTCGAATCGGGTAGATTGTTTAAACTGAATTTGCCGAATCCCGAAAAATTGATATCTGTCTTAAATAAAACACCTAGAAGCAAAAAATCTCTAATTTCAAATTGAACATCGATATTCGCTGGATTAAACGAGAAATTTTCTCTTACTTGATTAGTTTTTCTTATAGGGTTAGAAGATTCTTGAGTAGGAACTACAGAATTTGATGAGAAAGACATTAGCTTGTTTTCCAATCCTTGCGCTGTTACATTAAATTGTTTTAAAACATCGCCAACGAGGGAAGAGAATTCATAATTACCTTCAACGGTTAGTTTGAAAATGTCGGAATAAATTCGGATTGATCTGTTGAATGGCTGCTGATGCTGTATGTCGAGGGAAACAGAAAATGGAAAAAGTTGACGGTCGGTAAAAGCAAACTCCTGAAAGTCTGCATTCATTTTTAAAAGGATAGTATTGGGGTTGGTTCCCTTTCCGTAAAAATCAATTGAACCCGTAATATTTATAGGCAAGTTATCATCGGTTTGAGAAAAGTTTTTCAAATTAAAATTTCTTAATTTTACTTTCCCTTCGTAGGCAACATTATCCAAATTACTAATATCAGCTTGACCCTCAACTTCGAGCGAAGACCTCCCCTGTTCGTTCGACTCTATAGATTGCCCTGAAAAAGAATCGAAACCCAAATGAATTAAATTAACTATTCCATTCGAGGCATTGGCATTAAGTCGTAATTGAAAATTATCGAGACCTTTTATATCTGCCCATCCCCTTTGAATATTCAAATTGACATTCCCAGAAATTCTGTTAATTCCATTTTTCAAGGACAAATTTCCATTTGCATATCCAGTGAGTTTGTTGGCTGGAATTCCCTTTTGGATTTTATTTAAATTAAACTTTTCAAAATTAAGTTGGAATACAAATGTTAGATTCGAATCAAAAGACAAAACAAAATCAATTAATGCAAAACCTGTGTTTGCTTTTCCTTTGAAAAAATACCCATCTTTATTAATTTTTACTGCCAAATTGTTGGGGGCGAAGAAATCGAATTTAATTGGAATATCATCGAATATACGTGGCATTAACTCTCGAACCTCCTTTTCCTGAATGTTGCCTTTAACTTGTGAAATGTCAACTCGAGAACTTCCATTTTCATCGTACACAGCAACATTGAATAGTAAATTTGAACGAGAACCAAATTCCAATGAGATGTTCTTTATTGAAATTGTATCACCAATTATCACATTACCGCCAACCTTCACTTTGGAATTATTACTCAAAGGAATATCAACAAACTTCAAAATATCGCCCGTGTAAATCGATGATTTATGAACATCTAAATGAAGCCCATTTTCTAGAACTGACATAACACCATTAATGCTCGTTTCTTGAGTCTCTAAATTGAATTTGCTAACTTTAACAACAGATGAATCGACAATAATCGATGCATTCAAGTCTTTTAAATGAAAATTCGAATGAGCTTCTTCGAATGATAATCCATCAACATTGATAAGAAATTGGCTGCGTTTCAAAAAAAATTTACCACTTCCATTGAAATTGAACTTTTGGACCTTCGCAAATAGTGGATCAAAAGTAGAAGTCCGAGGATGATGATTTTTATCAAATGTATTCACATTACCATTGATGATTTTGACCTTGGTGATGAAGACAGACAAATCAGTCTCAGAAGTTGTAGTTTCCTCGGGCTTCATTTTTACTATCTTTTCAAAATTCCAAAGAGAGTCTCCGAGCTCTTTTATTAAATTAATTTTAGGATTTTGTAATTCTACATACTTGATGAAAATAATCCTCCGCTTCAAAGGACTTAAATCCCAATCGATTTTAACTTTGGGAACAAAAAAAACGGTATCGGTTTTATGCAAAGTAAGCAAAAGATTTTCTATGGTTATACCATTAAAGATATTTAATTTAGTTGTCCCAAACGAGACTTCTGCTTCGAGCTCATTATTCGCAATTGAAACCAATCCGCTCAACAAAACCTTTTTTGTAAAATCAAAAGTTAAGGTCAAAGTAATCAACAATGCCAAAAATAAAAACAAAGAAACAATCAAAACTGGGATTTTCAAAAGCCAAGAAATCCACTTTCTATTGTTAATGGACTTTTGTGAATCATTCATTTGATTCTTCTTTCTTTTTCAGAAAATTTTCTAATCAAAGCTAAAAGCTCCTCCCTTCCGCGCTTTGTCACAGCAGAAAAAGGTAAATAATCCACTAAAAAATTGCAATATTGCAACAAAAATTCAAATTCTTCTATTCTTTTTTTCAATAAATCTTCACTTATTTTATCGGTTTTAGTAAATACAATCAAATAATTTCGTCGCAGCTCTTCGAATAATTCAATTTGGGCTAAGTCAATTCTTTGTGGTTCAAGTCGTGAGTCTACAAGAAGAGCAACAAGGACAAGGTTCTCTCTGTGCTTTAAATAATCATAATTTAATTCAGACAAACGGAGCCGTTCTTCTTTCGAAACACTGGCATATCCAAAACCTGGCATATCGACAAAAATGTATTTTCCCGAAACTTTATAAAAATTTATCTGTCGTGTTTTCCCAGGTTTGGAACTGACATAGGCAAGATTTTTCCGTAAAACAAGAGTGTTTAATAAAGAAGATTTTCCCACATTAGAACGACCGCAAAATGCAAATTCCGGCAGGTTAGTTTTCGGGAATTCCTCTGGTTTATAAGCACTTCCAAATAAATCAGCATCGAGCAATTTCATTTCTGCAAATAAACCGTATATGTTTGCAACAAACCCTCATCGGAAAATAAATGAATAAAATAAATTCCCGAATTTAGTGAACCCAAATTCAAAAATAAGAAATCGACCCCCTCAATATTAAGCCTCTCCGAAAGAAAATCCTGTTCTTCCCCAAGAATGTTTGTGATTTTTAAAGATATGCTTTTCAGATTCACTGTTAAAGGGACTAAAATCACTCCACTGGTGGGATTCGGAAAAGGTAATTCAACAAAAGAATGGCTTTTATTTGAAAATTGAAAAGTATTACCAAAAACTTTCACATTACACAAACTTTCGGAAAAATAACTTTCCGGAACTCCTGTGCCTTTTAAAATAAACATTTGGTCCCAACACCTATCGAAAATTGTCATCGTATCAATTTCGGGACCTAACTTATTAGGGAAATAACAAATCGTCAAATGTTTTGTTTCCAAAGGCTCAAAAATAATCGGAAATTGCGACGGCAAAAGCGAAAACGATACATTTTTGCTAAGGAAAATATAGTCTATCTCAACTCGTTCATTTAATCTATTCTTAATATGCAGATTTTGGCATTTTAAATTTCTAATCTTTGTACTATCAAAATTAATATACTGTGAAGCCTCAGAAAGTAAAACTTCGAAAGCATTTGTCTCAGGCCGAACATTGATTATTACTGTATCAGATATAAAAGTGCATCCCTCAAGTGTTTGTATCCTTGCAAAGTATTTACCAGTATTATAAACAACAAACCTATTCCCCTGATAAATAACTTCTTTACCGTGAACTTTAAACCACTGCACTTGTGTATAATTGCCCGGAATATTCAAAACAACTGAATCACCTTCGCAAATGTCAAGTCGACCTGTGGTTTGTATCTTTGGTCGAGGTACAAGATAAAATTCCACAAAAGCACTATCTCTGCAACCAAACCGATTAGTAACATAAGCTACAAAACGTTTTGGCTCGGCAACAAATATTGTATCGGCAATCGAACCATTTGACCAAGATACCAAACCATCGGAATAAGTTACCCACAATGGAATAGTGTCGCCTTCGCATAATGGTATTCGACCTTGCAAAGACAACCGAATAACAGGCTTTGGATGGAAAGTTACCTTAACCGAAGCTGGTACAATAGAATCACATTCGCTATCCCAAGAAATTAATTCATAAACGCCACTTTTGGTAACCTTTATTTCCCTTGTTATTGCATTGTTCGACCAGGAATAAAACTTGGCATTATTAACAGCACGAAGAACTATTGTATCTCCTTGGCAAGCAACTGAATCAGGAAGAACCTGTATTTGAGACACAACTTTCTTTATTCCTACAAACTTATATATCCCTTTGCCAACAACCCATCCTAATGTGTCGTTAATGAACCAGAAGTCGTCGAATGAAACATCAGAATCTATACCACAATTCATCAATGTCCAGGTATCTCCACCATTAGAAGTATAATATACTGCCCTATTCCACCCACAGACCCAACCGCGCAAAGAATCGTGTAGAAAAGCTCCAAACATAGAAGTGCCAGTTGGAAACTGCTTCCAGGTTTTCCCTAAATCCCTTGATGAACGAACGCCACCATTACCACCATCACCCCCACAACCAGTTGAATAAGGGACAATTATCGTATTTCCATAAATCCACAAATCCTCCTGCCAGTCATTGTCCCCTGAACGGCTAAACAGAGTCCAGTTCCTTCCTCCATCGCTTGTTTTCCAGATATAACCGCTACTTGTAGCATATCCCAAGCCATCACGAGAATAAAGAATAACATCTGTTAAACCAGAGTTAGGGAACCAATTGACTTCATATAGATAATTCCAGGACTGCCCTCCATTAGTAGTAACAAAGAATCTCTGTGGGGTTATGCAACCTCCACCAACAACAATTCCATAGTCTTTATCGACAAACCAATGCCCCCACAAGTCTTCGGCTCTATTTGGAGTAATATTAAACCAAGTTAAGCCACCATCTGTTGTTTTGTAAATTTTACCAAGTCCATCGCTCCCAATACCAGAAGTATAGCCAATTTTCTCGTCGGTAAAATGAATATGCTCCAGTTGATAAGCACCTCGGATAGTTGTTCCTTGCCAAGACTTACCACCATCAGTCGTTCGAAGAACTCTACCATCGTAACCACAAACCCAACCATAATTTGGATTGTCAGGAAGGAAATAAATCTCCAACCAGTAGGAATTATCGTATGGTGGGGGTATGTTCTTGACTTTTTCCCATTGAGAAAAGGAAATGCCTAGAGAAACCAAAGCAAACAAGCAAACATAAAAAAACGTTTTCATAAAAAATTTCAACTGTCCTATAAATAATCGTTTTGTAATAGAAAATATTTGATTCATTAAAACAATTTGAAAAGTATATAACTATACGAACTTTAATTATTTTGCGTTTTCATTATATCTTCGAGGTTATAAACGATTGTAAAGAAATTCATCTTTCGGAGTCGTTGGCAAACCATATCGGCGAATTCTTTTGAGTAGAATGAACCAACAGAGAACACAATTCCACCAAAAGTTTCAATAATTTCGCTATCGGGCAGAATTTCTCTAATTTTCTGCTCTTGATTAGGATTTTGAGGTACTACGATTACTTGATAAACATCCCTTTTTTCTTCATCTTGCAAATATGTATCAATAATTCCGAGCAATTCATCTGTAACAAGCTTCTCTTCTGGGGTAATTTTCTCATCTGCTAATATCATTTCGTTTATAAGGTCCTTCAACTGAGCCACCTGTTCAACTGGGGGATCTCGTCGTAAATAATCAATAAGTTTATTTCTCAGGTCAACAAACTTGTTCTGAGAACCCTTCTGTCTGCGTTCTTTATTTTTAAATTCAGCTGAATATGGAATGTTCCATTCCATTGCAAAAAAATTTATAAGTTTTTTTTCCCGTTCGTCCAATTCTTCATCAATCATAGCAAGATTGTGTAGAATGTCAATAATTACTTCTGCATTTTGGGGCTTAAAGAATCTTTTTAATAAGTAATTTGCTTCCTTCTTTTCTATTTTCAGGGCTTGCTTGACAAGTCGCCAAAACCCCATTTTTCTCTGACCTCGAACCCATAGTCCTGTACCAACTAAAAGAAAAACCATCGCCTGAGCAATTATCAAAGAGGTATCGATAATGCTTTCGATGTCCTTCTTTATAATGTATGAAATCAACCAAATTAGGCAATTTAATATCAACAAGGATAATCCAGCAATTGATTGACTTTCGGCTACAACCCTCTCGTGTTTTCTCTTCCAGATTTTGTTAGTTTGCAAATAAATCTGAATGACACTCATTAGCAATGAAATCCAGATGAATGCTTCTATTATTCGCTCAAACCATTCCATTTGTAATCCACAATTAATAAGTTTTAATTTAAAAAAAAAATTGAACTTTGAAATCTAATTTCTGAGTTTAGTTTTCGTATTAACTTTATTACGTAATTTTGTTCTTTTATGGTTGTTTTTTGCGATAGCCAAATACCTTTACTTCCAGAATTGTTAGGACAAAAGCTTGATGTTATTGTCTATTCTGGAAGGCATCTTAATAGAGAAGATTTGATCTCTTCCAACTGCGAGGCACTTTTTACTCGGTCCTCCACAAAAGTAAACAAAGATCTTCTCGAAGGCACAAATGTTAAATTTATTGGAAGTGCCACTTCAGGTATCGATCATATTGACCTCGATTACCTGAAAGCAAAAGGGATTTATTTTACAGATGCTAAAGGAAGTAATGCAAATTCTGTTGCAGAGTATGTTATTTTTTCTATCCTCCACTGGCACTTCACAATTGGCGAGGAAATTAAAGGCTCCTCTATTGGAATTATAGGCTATGGAAATATCGGAAAACTCGTTGCAAAATACTCTAATCATTTAGGACTGAAAGTATTAATCAACGACCCACCTTTAAAGGAGTTGATTAATGAAGGAAAAGCAGACGACTTCCCCGCTTATTGCAAATATTGTAATCTTTCTGAAATCCTAAGCACTGCTAAAATTGTAACAAATCACGTTCCATTAACTTCCACCGGAAAATATCCAACATATTACTTGTTAAACAATCGTAATTTGCCTTTACTTTTGGAAAATTCTTTGTTTGTTCATACTTCACGAGGTGGCGTAGTGGACGAAAAGGCTTTGCTTGTACAAAAAGAAAAAAAAGGACTGGCTTTGGTTATCGATGTATGGGAAAATGAACCAATAATTAATACAAACCTTCTCGATTGTTGTCTAATTGCTACTCCACACATTGCAGGCTATTCCTACGAAGGGAAACTCCGAGGAACAAAGAAAATGATCGAAGAATTTTCAAACTTCTTTGGAATAAACTTCGACACTACATTGTTACAAAATGAACTCGAACAATACAAACCAATTAGTATACAAAACTTCGAATCATATTCAGAAATTTACAATAAGATTAACCATTCACGACAATTACTCGACGATTTCGTAAACTTCAAAAAAATACTTCATTTTAAAAAACCAGAAGAAAAATCCAAATATTTCGACTTTTTAAGGAAAAATTACCCAAAAAGAAGAGAAATACTTTAGATTTGTTATGGATAAAAAATTATTAGAAAAACTTTATAGTTTGCGTCGATTCGGTATAAAGCCTGGTTTAGATAGAATTTCTGCCCTTTTAAAGAAAACCGGCAATCCCCACGAAAAGCTTAAAGCATTGCATATTGCTGGAACAAATGGGAAGGGCAGCGTTTCGTCGCTACTTGCTTCAATTCTTCAAGAGTCGGGCTATAAAACTGGATTATACACTTCGCCCCACATTTATTCTTTTAATGAAAGAGTCAAAATAAATGGAAAATTAATATCCGATAACGAATTAGAACCTTTGGTTGAAAAATATCTGGATATAGGAAAAGAAATAGAAGCTACTTTTTTCGAAATAACCACTGCGATTGCTTTTGAGTATTTTGCAAAAAAAGAAATAGAGATTTGCGTTTTGGAAACTGGGCTCGGTGGATTGTACGATGCAACAAATGTTATAACCCCACTTATATCGATTATTACTAAAATTGATTTCGATCACGAAGAGTACCTTGGAAGAACAATCGAAGAAATAACAGCTGAAAAAGCTGGAATAATCAAACCTAATCGCCTTGCAGTTGTCTCCCATAATCAAAAAAGTGTATACGAAACTATTCACAACTTATGTGGAGCACGAAGCCAAATCTTTTTTGTTGAACAGCTTGCAACTGGAAAAATTCTTGATATTAAGCCCCATACTATGAAACTTTTATTTTCAACTATAGAAAGGGGCGAATACAATATAGAAACTACTTTAATAGGCGAACATCAATTCGATAACATTTTAGCCTCAATCATTACAGCCGAATTGTTAAAAGAGTACAACAAAATTACTAAAGATACAATAATCGAAGGAGTAAAAAAAGTCCGGAGCAATACAGGACTATATGGTCGTTTCGAAATAATTAAAGAAAATCCGCCTATAATAATCGACGTTGCTCATAATCCTGATGCAGTAGGTTCAACTGTGAAGCTTATTGGCAAGATTTACCCAAACTTAAAGTGGAATGTTGTGTTTAATGCAATGAAGGATAAAAAGTACAAAAAGATGCTATCCATTCTCGTTCCTATTACAAATCTTTTCCTTTTCCCAAATTTAAAATACGAACGAGCCAATCTAAATTCAGAATTAGCTAAAACAATCTATGAGATAAAAAAAGAAACAGAAACCACAGAAAATTTCCCAGAAACCCTATTATTCGATTCAACAATCGATGCCTTAGAATATGTACATTTAAATCGACATCCAACCTTAATTATTGGCTCATTTTATTTACTGAGTGAGAGTGTGAATTGGTTAAAAGAAAAATTTTTATGGGACTACCCGGTACAAAATGAAAATTTTATCCTGATTTGATTTACTACCAAAATTTAAAAACTAAAAACGATTACCATATATTTTATAAATTAATCTGCTCATTAATTATGAGTTTAGGGGCTTTAAAAATATTTTTTGTTTTATTTTAATTCTTTTGTAACAATATGAATAAAAAAATGTTATTATTGTTAACTTAAAATTTTATAAACTTTTGGAGGTATGTTTATGGAAAGATTTAGACAAAACAAACTAAAATTAATTCTAACAACATTAGTTTTCCTTTTTGCAATGCTTTTTATAGCGGATCTATATGGTAGGCGTAATGGAATTACTGGGCGAACTTCGAACACTTCCCAAGGTTGCAACTGCCACAATGGCAACTCCAGCACTGTAACGAGTTTATCGCTTTCGAGCAATTTAAATACATACGTCGTCGACCCTGGTTCAACAACTTCCTTCACTATTAGAGTTTCAAATTCTAATGCAAATGCAGCAGGAGTTAATATTGCGGTAAAAACAACAGAAACAGGAGAAACCAACGTCGGTACGTTAACCCCAGCCTCTGGTTCTGGATTAAGTTCAGTAAATAACGAACTTACTCATTCATCACCTAAAAGTATGACGGGAGGTAGTGCAGATTTCTCATTTACTTGGACAGCACCTAACGAACCTGGAACTTACTACATAAGAGCCATAGGTATTGGAGTTAATAACAATGGAAGTGCTGATAACAACGACCAATGGAATTGGATGTCCCCTCAAACAATTACCGTTAAAGGAATAACTGTTTCGGCTCCAAATGGAAACGAATCTTTCTGTCTTGGCACTTCACAATCAATTTCTTGGGTTCAATATGGAATTCAAAATGTTAAAATCGAACTATCAACCGATGGGGGTTCAACTTTTCCGATAACCCTTGCTTCCAATATCTCTGCTCAAAGCGGCAGTTGGGTTTGGAATATTCCTTCGGATTTCCAAACCGGCACAAACTTTAAAATTAGGATTTCAGATGTTTCAAATCCTAATATAAAAGACGAAAGCGATAGAACATTTTCTATCTCCTCAACACCAACCATAACTTCACATCCACAATCGACGGAAATTTGCGAAGGCCAATCAGTTACCTTTTCCGTCGTTGCAAATGGTGGTCGACTTTCCTACCAATGGAGGCGTAACGGAATAAATATCCCAGGAGCTAACCAGAGCAACTACACAATTAATTCTGCCGATTCCTCCCATCAGGGCACCTATGACGTTATAGTTTCTTCCCCCTGCGGTAACCCAATTACAAGCAACACAGCAACCTTAATCGTTGGTAAAAGAACTAAAATTTTAAGTCACCCACAGTCCACTATCACCTGTGCTGGAGCTTCCGTTACCTTTAAGGTCAAAGCTCAGGGTACCAATTTAAGTTTTCAATGGCAACACAACGGAAACAATATCCCCGGCGCATTAGATTCAATTTTAACTATTAACAATGTTAATTTCCGAGACAGTGGCTTCTACTCCGTAGTCGTTTCTGGAAGTTGTGGTCCCCCAGTCAGTAGTGATCGGGCAAAACTATCTGTTTCCCGGCCCCCCTCAATCAAAACACAACCTTTGAGCCAAACAAGTTGCGAAACTAAAACTGTTGAATTCTCTGTGGAAGCCGAAGGCGACAGTCTAACTTACCAATGGTTTAAAAACGGTAACATTATCAACGGTGCGGTTAGTTCAAAATATATCATACAAAATCTTAAAAAGGAAGACGAAGGGGATTATACTGTCTTAATCAAAGGAATTTGTGAACCACCAGTGATCAGTAATCCAGCAAATCTGAAAGTATTGCGAAAGCTCGAAATAACCCAACAACCCCAAGACCAAACTGTTACAGAAGGTTCAACTGTAAAGTTCGCTATATTTGTTACTGGTGATGTCAAAAAATACCAATGGCGTAAAAATGGAACAAACCTCGAAGGCAAAACCAACAATGAACTAATTATAAACAATGTTCAATTGTCCGATTCCGGTTACTACGATTGCGTTATCTCCAACGACTGTGATACAGTAAAAACAAATTCTGTAAGATTAAGCGTCGTAAAAAAAGGTTCTGGACCATTTCTTTCGGTTAACCTTTTAACGGTTGATTTTGGCTATGTTTTAGTTAATAACAAAAAGACTTTCGATGGATTAAAAATCGAAAACACTGGTGACGCGACATTGGTCATAGAGCAAATAAATATTACAGGGACAAACAGTAGTGATTTCCAAATTGACTATTCTAATTTCCCGATCTATCTTGAACCTAATAAAAATTTAACAATACCTCTGTCCTTCAAATCAAATGCCACTGGCGAAAAAACTGCCTCGCTCGAATTTGTTTCTAATTCTACCACAAGTCCAAGCATTTTATTATTAAGTCGCTGCATAGATTTAAGAGTCTCAAATCCAGTTCTCGATTTCGGTTCAACCCCTGTTGATGAGAGCAAAGATCTCGAACTCAACCTAAGTAATCCAGGAACAATTCCTGTCGAAATAAAAGATTTAAGAATCTCGGGTAATGACTCTTCGAACTTCACAATTAAGACAGTAGATTTACCTTTTCAAATACCGAGCCAAGAAAACAGAACTATCAGCATTTCTTTTATACCATCAAAAGCTGATACTTTCCGCAGCCAACTTCTTATCATATATGATGAACCCCTTAATCCAATCTTTGTTGACCTTATTGGAAATGGTTTTGTGGCTGGATTTGCCGATTATGATTCAGAAAAGCCATTAATTATTTCACCAAATCCCACTAATAATGAATTAACAATCAAGATTAACAAGCCATTATCTTATATTAAATCAATTTCAATAACAGACCAATTAGGTCGAGTTGTTAGAAACTTCCTAAGCCCGTCTTTTAAAACGGCCACTTTAATATGGGACCTCAAAGATTCCTTGGGAAACAAGTGTCCTAATGGCGTTTATTTCTTAGTCATTACTACAACACAAGGATACTATTCTGATCTAATAATAATTTTAGATTAAAAAACGGGGGCTAATGCCCCCGCAAATACTAATTAGAAATAAGACATAAAAAATCTAAAACGAATACCGAATACCAAATTGAATTTGCCAGCGGGAAGTCAAATCGGCTGTGTTGAATATTGCATCCTTCGAGGGATTTCCGTTTGCATCCTTTGGTATTGAGAATGTAACTATCATTTTCCCTAAATCGGCCTGGGTAAAACCATTTTTGGGGTCGTTTATTAGTTCCTGGGTAACTATCCCATTGTAGGTGAAAGCCCTATCATAAACTTGATTGCTAACGAATTTAAGGTGTCCCCAATCGGAATTAATCAAGTTGAGCACATTTAAGATATCAATATAAAACTGAAGGGATTGTCCACGAAATGTTGGGAACTCTTGAACAATTCTCATATCGAGTTGATTGTACCAAGGCTGGCGCAAAGAATTTCGCTCCATAATTTTGCCTCGCTGGTCTTCCAAAGCTGGAAACCAAGAAATGAACTTATTCAATTCATTCCAGTTACCACCTTTGAGAACCATAACAGGGTCGCCAGAAGCTTTGGGGATGTAAACCAAGTCGTTTGTCGCTCTTCTGTCGGGTGTTCTATCGCCATTTGCATCGTTAGAATATGCAAGCGAGAAAGGTGCTCCTGAACGTCCTTCGTAGAATATTCCAAACGTAGTCGAAAATCCACTGCCATAGTTAAACTTGTATGATAAACTAGCAAGAATCCTATGTGGTATCTCAAAAAGCGAAGTTCCAAGCTCAGCATTGTTTGGGTCAATTGCCCTATTATATTGCCAATTCGAAATTGCACGGCTTGAAGTAAGACTATTAACATCTTTTGCACGGCTCCAAGTATATGCCAGATTTAAATTCAAATTTGGTAGAAAACCTTTGCCGAATTGCTTTTGAATCTGGATTGTAATGCTTGTTTGATATCCTTTAGTTGTGTTCGTCATCAACAAAACATTCGTATACAAAGGACTAACATCAAACCTACTATAAACAGGTCTGCCATCGGGCAATGTCGAATCTCTTTTACCATCATATGTTTTAACAATTTGCCGATTTAAATTTTTGTATGTCATATCATATAAAGTCTTACCATAAAGGAATTCAAGTGTTCCAACAAATCCAAAAGGAAGTTCTCTATCGTAAGCAATGTTAAATCTTAATATTTGAGGCATTTTCAAATTCTTGTCTGTTAAGTTAATTTCGGTAGTTTTAATCGGTGTTAAGGAATCAACTTTAAGTATTTGCTTTGTTACATCAGGTTCAAAAGTAATCCTTGGATTTCTTACATCAATTCTACCTATGTCTGTTCCAGTATTTGAAAATTGATTCGAAATCCATACACCAGGAGTTTTCCCAGAAAATACACCTACACCTCCACGAAGTTGATTTGTTTTATCTCCAAAGATATCCCAATTAAATCCTAATCTTGGTGCTACGGCAACAGGTGTTGGTAATTCATCTGTACTAAAACCAGGAAAGTACTTTGGTAAAGAATCGTTTTTAGCTGGCTTTTCTGGAAAGACAAACATATCGAATCTCAATCCAAGCGAAAGTTTCAAGTTTGATAAAACCTTCCATTCATCTTGGGCATAAAGGCCAAGCTGGAAGTACTTAAACTTTGCTCGTGGTTTAGGTTCGTTCGGAAGCAATGAATAACTGAATTGAAATTGCGATGGCTTACCAGATTCGAAATCAGCAATTGAATTGAACCCATAAGTTCCATAATAATCCTGTAAAAACAAATTGTCGAAAGCCACATATTGATTACTCGTACCAAATGTAAAAGTGTGGTCTCCAAAGAAATATGTAAAGTTATTGGTTAATTCAAAAATATCTTGGTCTAATGCATTTGCTTGTGAAAACCTTTCAACACCTAAAAAGACATCTTCGCCTTTCGGGCCAATATCGTAAAGTGCAACCGATGGAAATGGTTTTGAAACCGGGTCGCGTTTATCCCTAATAGCAGTGTAAACAAGGCGAAGTTCGTTAGCCATATTTCTTCCAATAATACTATTCAATTGTAACACAGTTTGGTTTTGCATTGAATTAAAAATATATTCCTGACCAGAAAAAGAAAATGCAAATTGTGAGCGGGTTACAGCATTTCCTTGGCTAGCTTTAACAAAATTATGACGCAAAGTCAATCTATTGTTTTGATCAACGTTATAATCTGCACGAACGAACAATTTAATATCATCAGTTTCTCGAGTGTAAAGGTCGTAGGAACCAGGGTCATATCCATACTTATTTATAGCAATTTGTTTTATTTTTTCCAGTGTATCTCTTGACACATTAAAATTAAATGTATAACCTTGATCGCCTGCAAGACCAACCCTTTGCGGGTCTTTTCTATTTTTGGTCTCAACGTTCACGAAGTAAAACAACTTGTTTTCCAATATTGGCCCCCCAACTCGTGCACCTAGGAAGTAATCACTGAAATCGGGATAACTTTGCCTTACACCATTTGCATCGGGAATTGGGCTTTTGCCCACAAAGTTTTGATTTCGCCCATAGAAATATATACTCCCTCTTAAATTATTCGTTCCACCACGTGTAATAGCATTTATTAAGCCCCCTGTGAACATTCCTTGTCGGACATCGAAAGGAGCAATTGAAACCTGAAACTCCTCGATAGCATCAAGCGAAATTGGCTCTGTACCTGCTTGCCCACCAGGTGTGCCCGAAGATGGTAGGCCGAAAGCATCACTCAAAACTGCACCATCTACCTGAATATTATTATATTTACTATTCCTTGAACCGATGTTTGAACCTTCACTTGTAGATGAAATCACAAGGGGTGAAAGTCTTGAATAATCATGTATTGAACGAGCAATTGTGGGAAGCGATACTATTTCAACTTCTGTCACCGATTGGGAAGCACCAGTTCTATTACTACTGATTATGTCATTTCTATCGCTTACAACTTCGATTTCACGAGTTTGAATATCCTGAGGCTGAAGAATAAACTTAATGTTAAACTCTTGGCCTAAAGCTAGATAAACTTCATCTTTAAATTCAGATTTAAATCCTACCATTGAAACTTCAACTCTATAAGGTCCACCAGGTCTTAAACCTGGAATTGTAAAATAACCTTTTGTGTTTACAAAACCACCTGCAAGCGAACCAGAAGGAATATGAATTGCTTTCACTGTCGCACCAGCCAGAGGTTTGCCCTCTGTGTTATAAACAGAGCCACTAATCGAGGAGGTTGTTATACCCTGAGAAAGCAAAACGCTTTGAACCATTAAACTTAAAAACAGAATAACTAAATATTGCTTCATAGTAAAACCTTTTTGTGTAACAAAAAATTAGAAAATGCAAATTTGTTTAAATAAATTAATTATCAATTAATTTTATCTAAAAATTCGATTAAACAAATGGCCTACTTTTCAACGAAATATTTGAAAAAAGGATTAAGAAAAAACCGGAAATATATCATATTGAAATTTTCATTACTGGCAGTTGAAGAATTTTAAAATTGCGAATACGGATCTTCCGATTTATTTTCTCGACCAACTCATTGAATATTTTCCTTTGATTTTGTGCATCGTCGCGAAGAACAACAGGCATCCCTGAATCGTTCGATTCACGAGTTAAGATTTCAAAGGGGACTTCACCGAGAAAATCTACGCCAAGCTCCTCGGAAATCCTCTTACCCCCACCTTGTCCAAAAATATAATATTTTTTATCGGGGGCATCTGGTGGTATAAAGAAACTCATATTTTCGATTACACCGAGAATCTCAACATTTACTCTCCTAAACATTGCAATGCTTCGGCGAACATCGGCTACGGCGATTTCCTGGGGTGTTGTTACAACAATTGCACCCGTCAAAGGAATTTTCTGGGTCAATGTAAGTTGAACATCCCCAGTTCCAGGGGGCAAGTCAAAAACTAAATAATCCAACTCACCCCATTCCAACTGCTCAAATAGCATAGAAAAGTAGCCGGCAAGTAACGGACCACGAACAATTGCAGCTTCGTTCTTTTGCAAAATCATTCCCATAGAAGCTACTTTTATCCCATACTTCTCCAATGGGAATCCCATTGTTGTTCCATCGGGCATTTCAACTACTTCGAAGGGCTGTTCAGATAAACCAAACATCGTGGGCTGGCTAGGTCCGTAAACATCGCCGTCGAGAACACCTACCTTGGCACCAGTTAACGATAATGCTCCCGCAAGATTAGCAGCAATCGAAGATTTCCCAACCCCACCTTTGCCAGAAGCAACGGCAATAATATTCTTAACTTGCTTTAAAACTTTGCGCTTCGACAAATCATACATCCTTTCGGTAAAATTAACTTCTACACCAACCGTCGGATAAAGATTTGTCAAGGCCTCATTTATTTCTTTACTTATCCTATCGAATACTGTGAATATAGGCTGGATAAGTTCAACATAAACTTTGATAGTATTGTCATCGAAACTAACCTCTTTTATTGCATTTAATTCCGCAAGGGTTTTGTCCAAATCCGGATCTTTAATATTTGAAATAGCATTTAAAACTTCAACTTTACTAAACATAATATTGCCCATTGATAAATTAAAAAATTTGAAACGATGTTCAATTACCAATATTTTTAAACCTTTTCTACTTTTTTTTGTCAAACTATATGGATGTTGAATTTTTTTTTACTTAATTGTGAGGATACTATGAAATCGATTCGGATTCTTTTAGCACTGGCCTTTATTGGCCTATTAATTGTTAACTTTGAATCTTTTGGTAAAAGGAACAACTTCCGCACAAATCAAAACGGGGGTTATCGTCATAAATTTGTCGATGCAAATGGCGATGGCATCTGCGATAATTGGCAAAACAAGTCTTTCTATGGTGGACAACAAGGAAATGGAAACGGACAACGCATAAGACTTCGCAGTTTTGTCGACGCAAATGGCGATGGTATCTGCGATAATTGGCAAGACAACTCCTTTCAAGGTATGCAACGTGGCAAAGGCACAGAGCAAGGATTAAACAGAACCAATGGAATATTTATTTCCAAGCCATATCCAAATCCATTCTCTTCGACAACAAATTTTGATGTGAATTTGCCAAAAGACGGCAAAGCCTCAATATTTTTGTCAGATCTAAATGGCAAAGTTATCAAGGAAATTTACAATGGGATTTTAAGCAAAGGAACCCATAATTTCAAACTCGATGGAAATAATTTACAAGGTGGAAGGTATTTCATTGTCTTGAAATTCGACGGTAAGACTTTGTCGAAACCAGTTCATTTCATTCCATAGTATTACCAAATTAGTTACTTTTCTAAACGAACCGCTCATACCCAATGGGCGGTTTTTAATTTTTAAATTTTTTTATTTTTGCTTTTTCAAAATTCATCTTTTCATAAATGTTCAAAAATGAACTAAGGGTTTTATTGATTGTTTTTGGTTCAATTCTAATTTTGATTGGTATTTTCTTTCCCCTTCTTAGCAAAATACCTTTTGGCAAACTTCCTGGTGATATATTAATCGAACGAGAAAACTTCAAAATTTATATTCCCATAACTTCGATGCTAATAGTTAGCATCATCATTTCATTGGTGTTATTCTTTCTTTCGTTTATTAAAAAACACTAATAATTACCAATGTTTAATAAGTTAAAAGAATATCTAAAGAAAAAACGATTAGAGGAGAAACTTGAAAGGTGGTCCCTTTATGTCACTCTTGTTCGGGGTAATAAGCTAAGTAAGTTAACATTTATCCTGATTGTTTTGCTTATACCGATAGCTTTTGTTTGGGTAAAACTCATTCCGTATGATTTCAAAGTTTATTTACTTTCTAATCCTTATTCAATTCTTGGTATAAACTTCATTTTTTCCTTCATTTTTACTATCTTCCTGATTTATTCAAAAGGAATTCCCTTCCTTCTTCGATTAATTATTTTAATTTACTTAATTTACTTTGGAATTTTTCCAACATTAAGCGGTTCCCCCGGTTATTTAATCCTGCTTACTGAAATAACATTGGCGTTCCCTTTAATTTCAGCCATAAAAAATCAGAAGAATTTGCTTTTTAAAGTAATTTTGGTTGGATTAGCAATCGCCCAGTTTCCACCTTTTCCCACAGCTTTTTTTTCTAACTTAAAAATCCCCGAACTTTTCAACATATTAATAAAGTTTGTCATAATAACTACCATATTTCTCATTGCAATTAAAACGAAAATCAAAATCGACAACAAGACTTTTCTTTTCGTTACAACCTTTTTAGCTTTTTTTATTAACTATTTGGTTGCCTGGAAATCTAATTATCAAGTTTTTTACGAATCACTCCAATTGCTTTCCAATTCTTTATGGCAAATATTAACAATTCCCTTTTGGATATTATTAGCCGGAGATTTGGTTGACGAGGTTGGCCGTTTCGGAAAGTTCGCATTCAGGTTAACTTTTGCCCCGATTATTCGGAACAGAAATTCCCTTTATGTGGAAATTTTTCTCCTTACTTTGCTTTCAACTCTTCTACTTATCAGCTGGTTTGTAAATATCGACCCCGTTTCTTTAATTGAAAAAAATCTTCCAAAGTGGTTCAAAGAGAATTTGGATATTCTCATTGTTACAACAAGAATAATTGCGCCTCTTTTAATTTTATCAGGAATTATAGCATTTATTCAAATCTCCAAAGCCCCCTTCGATAAAATAAAATTAAGATATAATCAAGCAATCTTCGCATTGATAATTTTTAGTTTCCAAGTTTTTTACGCTTATAATACTTTCGACGAAAATTATAAAGCCTCGCTATCTGGTTTTCCCTTTATCCTTTTGTTTTTGGGTTTTTTTTGGGAACCAATCAAAATTGCAGGTATTATAAGGACAAATGAATTAAATATGTCTATACTTTTCTCCTACCTTCTTATTCTTTCAGGAAGCCTGGTGATGATCAACTTAATCTGGGATATTGATTCTGTCGCCAAAGTTGGTAACTATATTCAGATTCTCGGTGGTTTAGTTGTTGGGTTACCAATTCTTCTTTTGCGTTTAACTACTGGGTGGGAAGTAGACGAAAAATTTATCTTTAGGAACTTTTTCCTAGGCTATTTTGCTTCGATTTTTCCCATCGGTATTTTCCCCAATCAATTTCACATTACAATTCCAGTTGGGTTTCTACTAAGTTCTATCCTTTTCAAAATAATAAACAAAAGGGAAATTACTTATCTGGACTATCTTTCTCTGGGATTTGGAACCATTGCCCAGGCAATGACAGTGTGGATTTTCCCTCTTCCGGTTATTGCTTTGAACTCGCTGTGGCTCCAATCACTATACATTAACAATCCCCCTGACTTTTTTGGTATCGAACACTTCGCTTACCTTGGTCTACTTTTCGCATCTTCTTTAATCTTTTTACTAAGCTGTAAATACATTCTAAAAAACGAGATTTCATCGTTAATTGTTTCTAATGTTGTAAATTTTCTCCTTTTCTATTTTTTTCATTCTCTATACAATTAAAAATCTATTTTATATTTTACATTTTCAAAATGCTCTAACAAGTTGTTTTCATAACAGTAAAGAAATATTGTGAAATCAATTTAGGAGGTGGTTAATTTTTTTTATTTTGCAAATTTATTATAGCATCTGATGATGAAAAGTTGTAAAATCTGTAATTCCGAGCGTTTAAAGGAAATTAGCATAGGAAAAGAGAGACTTTTTTTTTGCTTTAACTGCTCTATTTATTACAACATTAAATTCCCAACACAAGATGAACTAAAAAATTACTATTCTAAGGAATTTAGTCCAATACCAGATAATATTAAGTTTATAGAATACCGGAGACTTTTGCTTTATCCTGAACAGCAAAGATTAATCGAAATGTTAATTAAATTCAAACCACCCCCAGCTAAAATACTGGATATAGGGTGCGATCGGTGTTATTTCATTGATGAGGCTCGTCGCTATGGTTATGAGGTTAAAGGTGTCGAAATATCTGAACGCTCTCGAAATTTTTGCTCAAAAATCAATATTGAAACCTATAAATCTATCGATGAAGTAGAAGACAATTTCGATATTATAACTCTTTGGCATTCCCTGGAACACCTATCTGAACCTTTAAATTATTTGCAAAACTTATTGTGTAGAATTAAAGACGATGGTTTAATTTGCATACGAGTTCCCAATTTCGATTCCTTTTGGAGAAAACTTTTGAGGAGTCGGTGGATATGGTTCCAACCTCAAAACCATCTTTTTCATTATACCAAAAAATCACTTCAGAATCTTTTAAACTTAACAGGATATAAGATTTTATTTATTAAATCGCAAAAACCCAACAATTTTCTTACTCTCTTTGCTGGATTACTGTCGATTATTATACATATGAAGCGTGAAAAAATCTTTCAGAAAATGAAAACAATTCTAAAATTATTTTACGAATACTTAACTGGCGTTGAAATCATAGCAGTGTGTAAAAAAAATTAAAAAGATTAGTAAAAATTTTAAATTTTAAAAAGTAAATTAGTCAATTGATTTATGGTCTGGACAATCAACACGAAGTTGATAATTTTTCAAAGAAGTTCCCAAAAGACGACAGAAAAAACCCTTTTGACCATCTCCCTCAGTAGAAAAATATTCACAAGTAAAACACATTCGCAAATATTGTATGACACCTTGATCTAGTAATTTTTTTATTAAAGAGATAAGAAAAAAATATGCTTCATCTTCTTCTCCAGTCCTGATTTCTTCCAAAGCTTTTTTTAAAGGGGTGTCCCATTGACTTATTTGAGCTAAAAGTTGTTTCCCTTTTTTTGTTAACGAAATGTATACTATTCTTTGGTCTAATTTGTCTTTATTTTTTCTTATTAATCCTTTCTGCTTCATAGAATTAAGAGTATCACTCAATGAAGGCATTGAAACACCAAAAAATTGAGATATTTTTGAAAGATAAATCTTACGTTTATCCTGATGTTTCAAAAATAATAAAATTTGAGATTGAATTGGGTTCAAACCCGCGGCATAAGAAGCTTCCCAAAACAAGCTCCGTATAATCGTGCCAATTCTTTCAAGCGCTGAAATAAATTGTTCATGGTTTTCCATATAAACAAATTACAAAAAGTATTTCAAAAAGCAACGGCAGAAAATTCTGCCGTTGCACAAAAATCTCACTTACGAAATTCTGAAAAAACGTAATCCCGATGTTTTTGCCCAGTATGACAGGTGAAACACTCTTTAACAGGATCTTTCACTAATCTTTCACGGGTATCACCTTTGAAAGCCTCAAAACCCCATCCACCGGTGGTTTTATATTTTTTGGCGTCTTTCCACATCACAGCCAGCACCTTCCGTTTACCCTCGCTTATTGCATTATCGCGTTCTACTGCCTCCATTAAATCGAAAACTAAAACAGAACCATCGGGAAAAACGCTTGCCCCAGAACGCAAAGTCTTCAACGCTTTATCATTAGCATACACGTGGTGAATTCCACCAAAATCATTGTAAAGAGGATGCCCCGGCATCAAAATAAGGGTTTTTACGTGTGTCCAAGCTCGATAGTTTTCTGGATATGGAACATTGCTCGAAGAATCTTTTGCAACTATTGCTAGAAAAAAAGATAATATCAAGAAGGCAACGAAAAAAGAAATTTTACGAAACATAGCAAACCTCCATATTGTTTAACATTTTGGAGTCATTAGGACTCCTAAGTATTCAAAATTATAAAAAAATTTTTAAATAATCAAAAAATTTTTTTAAAAAAACAAAATTTTAAATCCTAATTTTTAACCAGTAAATAAAAATGAAATTCTTATTTGAAAAACGATCTAATTTTTTAAAGCCAAACAGTAATTTGAAAATAAATATGATTAACTTGAAAATTTTGAATTTCACCAAATAGGTAAGATAATTTTGATTTAAAAAGCAATATGACATTAAAATTTTAAAAAAGGTTAATTCATAAAATAGAGTTTTGGAATCGGCTTAAATTCCTTCTATTAAAATATTCTGTTATTTTTTTCATTGTTTTTCGTCAGGGTTGAAACGCGTTAAACATATTGTGATTGTTGATTTAAATCTTATCAAAAAAAAACAACCATAAATTACTTTTAATTTTAGCAATATGATAAAAATCCATACAAAAGAAACATAGGAACCTGCAATTAGAAATCACAAAGATTAGTTAAACGAAGGGATAAATAATCCTCTCCAATTAAGTTACATTAATAAAAAGATTAGTTGAATAATGAAAAAATTTTCTTTAAAAAACTTAAATTTAGCAAATTAAATCTACCCCAAGGTAACATCTAAATAAAGCATAACAGCGGCACCGACCATCAAACCAAGAGTTGCAGCACGTTCGTGTCCTTTCCTATGAGTTTCAGGAACAATTTCGTCGCTAATCACATAGAGCATTGCCCCAGCCGCGAATCCCATTGCATATGGAAGAATTGGCGTTGCTATTTGAACAGCCAAAGCACCAAAAATTGCCAAAGGTATTTCGACCAAACCAGCCCGAATACCAACAAAGCTCGCGTAAAAGTAGGTTCCCATACCC
>Ga0197142_1001014_pt1 | contig 25966 bp, 22 predicted proteins | sample GBS60_MetaG_FD_148614 | JGI IMG/M metagenome (GOLD analysis project Ga0197142, IMG submission 148614) | Sediment microbial communities from Great Boiling Springs, Gerlach, Nevada, United States - GBS 60_MetaG | ecosystem: Environmental > Aquatic > Thermal springs > Hot (42-90C) > Sediment... | reverse complement strand
CCAATTTCCCATGCGTGAACTACGTCGCGCCGCCAACCTGGAATATCGCCGATGGGCAGTGGCACCATGTCGCCGCCGTCGTCGACCGAAACGACCCCGCCGGCGGCGTGCGCCTCTATGTGGACGGCGCTCTCGTCTTCACCGGTGCGCCGATGGTAGCTCCGCTCCCGGACAATCTGGACAACCCAAGCGACCTGTATCTGGGTGTGCAGACGCCGGGCACGGGAGGCGGCGGTTTCTTCCCCGGCGATCTCGATGAAGTCGAGCTCATCAAGCGTGCGCTCACCCAGGCCGAGATTCAGGCCATCGTCCACGCCGGCGCCGCAGGCAAATGCAAACAGTGCAGCGTGCAGACCCTATCCTCCGGACCGACTTCGCCCGTTGCCGAACAAGGCCGGCCGTTTATGTCCTGGGTCACCTCGTACCCGGTCCTGCGCATGGTGCGGGCCTGGCAACAAGGACAGATTGACCTCCCTTTGTTCTATCGTGTCCGTGACGAGATCCTGGCCCAAACGCCGAAAGGTCAACGTTACATTGAGCTCTTCTATACCCATGACCTCGAGATTCTCGCCCTGCTGCTGACCGACCCGGCTTTGTGGGATGAGGGCGAGGCCACGCTGCTGCTCTGGGAGCCGAACCTGCGGGCTTTGGTGGATGGTCAGGGGGATCGTGTGCGCATCACCGCCGAGCAAGTCCAGGCCGTTCGGGATTTTCTGGATCATCTGTCGGCGGCCGGCAGCCCAGAACTGCGGCAGGTCATCACCGACGAACGGGCGCGCCTGGGCTTGCTCGAACCGTTTGTCGGGATGACGATGGCAGAGGCCTATGACGTGATCATCGGGCGGAAATTGTATTTGCCTCTCATGCTGAAGCCGTGAGCTGACCATGGGTCCGGAGCCGGAGCCGACCGCCCGATGGAGCGGTCGGCTCCGGTTCGGTGCCGTTCGCCGGCCAGCGCCGCGGCGTCTGGGTTTGACAAAGGGAGCCCTTGGCGCTGCGCTGGTTGCCAACGAAAGCGGTGGCCGACCGGTGGTTTGTCAGGTCTGTAAAAGGTGGACAACCGGGCCGAAAATGCCGATAATGGCCCTCGATGGTCTCGGAACTCGTTGCGCTTTGCTTCCCTCGGTTCTGGTCCTATGCCTGAATTTTTCCGTGTCCTTACCCCTGCTGATGCCTGGCAACGACTGTGCAGCCATTACCGGCCGATTCCCCGGACGGAAACCATCCCCACGGCCTCCGCGCTCGATCGCGTCCTGGCTGCCGACCTGGTCGCCCCCCATGACCTGCCGCAATTTCCCCGCAGCACGGTGGACGGCTATGCCGTGCGCGCTCATGACACCTTTGGCGCTTCTCCCAGCCTGCCGGCTTTTCTGGATGTGGTGGGCGAAGTGCCCATGGGCGCGGCGGCGACCCTGGCCATCCACAGCGGACAGGCCGCCATTGTCCACACCGGCGGCATGTTACCCGCAGGCGCGGATGCCGTGGTCATGATCGAACAAACGCAAAAGGCCGATGAAGGCAGTATCGAGGTCCTGGCGCCCGTAGCCGTAGGCGAGAACGTCATCCAGGTGGGCGAGGATGTACGCCGGGGCGACCGCTTGCTGGAAGCCGGCCATGCCTTGCGGCCGCAGGACATCGGCGGGCTGCTCGCCCTGGGCATCACCACGGTTACGGTGGCGCAACCCCCGCGCGTGGGCATTCTCTCCACCGGCGACGAGGTCATCCCTCCCGATCAAACCCCCGGCCCCGGCCAGGTGCGCGACATCAACTCCTACACCCTGGCCGCCCTGACCCGTCGCGCCGGCGGTGAGCCCGTGCTTTTCGGCATCCTGCCCGACCGTCGGGACGCCCTGGAAGCCGGCGTGCGCCGGGCCTTTGCCGAATGCGATATCGTCGTCCTCAGCGCCGGCTCGTCGGTCAGCTATCGCGATATGAGCGTGGAGGTCATCGCCGGCCTGGGCCAACCCGGCATCCTGGCCCATGGCATCTCCATCCGGCCGGGTAAACCTACCATCGTGGCCGTAGCCGCCGGCAAACCCGTTTTCGGCCTCCCCGGCAATCCCGTCAGCGCCATGGTCCTTTTCGACCTCTTCGTCACCCCGACCATTCGCCTGGCCCTGGGCGCCGACCCCCAGGCCGTGATCCGACCCCAGGTGCAGGCCCGCCTGGCCCGTCAGGTCAACAGCGCGGCCGGGCGTGAGGATTACATCCAGGTCCGCCTGGAAGCGCAGGACGGCGAGTTGTGGGCCGTGCCCGTCTTCGGCAAATCGAATCTTATCTACACCCTGGTGCGGGCCGACGGCGTGGTTCAGATCCCTCTGGACAGCCTGGGCATCGCACAAGGCGCTATGGTGACGGTGACCCTCTATCGATGATCAACCCCTCAAAGCCTTCAGCACCGTGTCCAGGTCCTTATCGCCCCGGCCCGAGAGGTTGATGAGGATGAGGTGCTCCCTGGGGAGGGTGGGCGCCACCTCCAGAACATAGCCCACAGCATGGGCGCTTTCCAAAGCCGGGATGATGCCCTCGAACTCACACAGAGCCTTGAATCCGGCCAAAGCCTGCTCGTCGGTGCAATAGGTGTACTCGGTTCGCCCCAGGTCCCGCAGATAGGCATGCTCAGGACCGACAGAGGCATAATCCAGCCCGGCGCTGATGCTGTGGGTCAGGGCGATCTGGCCGTGTTCATCCTGCAGGACATAGGAACGGGTGCCGTGGAGCACGCCCACGCGGGCCCGCTTGGGGTCGGCAAAGCGGGCGGCATGCTCACCACTGGCGATCCCGCGGCCGCCGGCCTCGACTCCCACCAACCGCACTTCCGGATCGTTCAAAAAGGCATAGAAAATACCGATGGCATTCGAGCCTCCGCCCACGCAGGCCACCACCGTATGGGGCAGTCGCCCGGTCTGGGCCAGCATCTGGCCGCGCGCTTCGTCGCCGATCACCCGTTGGAAATCGCGCACGATCATCGGGTAGGGATGCGGCCCCAACGCCGAGCCGAGCAGATAGTGGGTGGTCTCCACGTTCGTCACCCAATCGCGGATGGCTTCGTTGATGGCATCCTTGAGGGTCTTGCTGCCGCTATCCACCGCCCGGACCTCGGCGCCGAGAAGCTTCATGCGGAACACATTGGGCGCCTGGCGGGCCATATCCACCGTGCCCATATAGACCACACACTCCAGCCCCAACAGCGCGCACACGGTGGCCGTCGCTACCCCATGCTGACCTGCGCCGGTCTCGGCCACGATGCGACGCTTGCCCATGCGCTTGGCCAGCAACGCCTGGCCCAGGGCATTGTTGATTTTGTGCGCGCCGGAATGGGCCAGGTCTTCGCGTTTGAGGTAAATCTGCGCGCCGCCCAGATACTCGCTCAGGCGACGGGCATAGGTCATGGGCGTGGGTCGGCCGACAAAATGGCGGAAATAGCCGTTCAGTTCGTCCCAAAAGGTGGGATCGCTCCTGGCACGGGTGTAGGCCTTTTCCAGCTCATCCAGCGCGGGTACCAGGGTTTCGGGCACAAAACGGCCGCCGTAAGGTCCAAAACGACCGCGAGCATCGGGAAGCGTGAGGAGATGGTCCTGAGAGGGCATAGGGTTGGCAAATGGAGAGCGGGAACGTTCCAACGTTTGAACGGTATTCTACCGTTGCAGTTCCAGGGTGGTCAATAAAGCGGCCCCGTCGGCAACCGTAGCGGGGGGACCGTCGGCGGGCAACCGTTCCAGCGTGGTCAGACGATACAACCCGACGGCCAGCGTATAGCGACCGGGAGGCAAATCGGTCGGGAGCGCGAAGCGGTGACGGTCATGCACAACCTGGCCCGGCTCCCAGGCCGAGGTAGGCCACCATCCCCCTCGCGGGGGCCCATCGTGCCCCGCCACCCGCCGGCCATCGCCGTCGAGGAAATGGATGAAGACCTGCCAATCCTCGGCCAGAGGCACAAGGGCCTGCCAGTACAGATCCAGAGTGAAAGGCTCACCGGCGCGCACCACGGCGGGCGAAAAGTCGAAACCGAGCAGGCGAATGCGATCACCGAAGGTGAAGGCGGTGGGATGGGCTATGGCGAAAGTCGGGTTGACCGCGGGCAACACCCGCAGACTCGCCGGCCCCCCACCGGCCGTGTCCTGCCGGGGATAGGGCGCTCGCGTGGCATAGTCATACAGCCCCACCTCCAGATGCAATAGCGTCGGCGCGGGCACCTCCCGGGGCACGGTCAGCCGATAGCGGTCCACCACGACGGGGCCTACCGGCCACAGGGACGTAGGGAAATTCCCCCAACCGGGATAGGTATCCCACTGCGCGAACACGCGCGCTTCCGGACCCCACAGGCGCAGGACCAGGCTGGCGTTCTCGGCGCCGGCCTGCAAGGCCTGCCAGTACAGGGTCAGGTCGAAGTCCTGGCCGGGGCGTAGCGTTGTGGGCGCCACCTCCAGACCCAGGAGCTGCCAACGTCCGGCAAAGACCGAAGGCGGTATCTGCGCCGCGAGGGGCACGGCCGTTGCCGGCACCAGGGCAGGTCGCCGGTAAGCCGGCGCCAGGACCAGAACCAGACCGGCCACAGCGGCCACCAGCGCCGCCACGGCCGGCGCCAGCATGGCCGGCGAACGACCACGGCTTCCCGGCCAGGGCCAGCGCTCCCAACCGGCCAGCAGCAGGACGGCCAGGGCCGGATAGGCCGGCAGAAGCAAACGGCCCTGGGCGCCGGCCGCCAGGCCGATCCACCGCCACAAAGCCGCCAGCGACAACAGCACCCATCCCCCTGACAGCGCCAGCACCGGCCACGCCAACGGCGGCCGTTCGACACGCCGGGATACCCGGCTCAGGCCGTAACCGGCCAGCGCCAGCAGCCAAAAGCCATCCCACACCCGATAGACCCAACCCGGAAACACCAGATTGAACCAGCCGAACGTGGCGAACAGACTGATACGCACCCCTTGCCAGACCATCGGCAACGTCGCCCAGGAGAGCACCTGGGGTGGATCCATCAGGGCAAGATGGGGCGCCACGCCCGTCGGGTCGCCGTAGAGCCGCTCGTTGCGCCAGTACCACCAGCCGGCGATAGCGGCAGCCACGCCCAGGACGAGGGCCAGCCGCCGCCCGGCCTCGCCCCAGGCCCGGCGGCGCCATCCCCACGCCATCCATACGCCCACGGTGGGCACAACCAGCAGCAGGCCGCCGAGCTTGCTCAGACAGGCCAAACCCAGGACCAGACCCAGGCCCAGGGTCTCGGTCCAGGACGGAGGACCTTCCCGGACCACCAGCCGGGCCAGCAGCCACAGGCAGAGGGTAGCCGTGAAGAGGATGAGATTGTCGTTATTGACACTGGCCGTGATGAAGAGGTATTGCGGGGTAAACGCCACCAAAGCCGCTGCGGCCAGGGCCAGAGAACGCCGTCCTGCCCCGGCCAGCAAACCCAGATGATAGGTGAGATAAACCGTGGCCAGGCCCAGCGCAACCGACACCAGACGCAACACCCGCACCACCCGTGTCATCCCCTGCCAGGGCCACCCCTCGTCCCCACCGTGCAGGAAATGGTTTTTATTGCCGGGCAAAAGAGGAACCCCCAGGTTGGCATGGGGATTGCGCGGGGGCAAACGCAGAACCGGGGACGACTCCATCGCCCGCCAGACCAGACCGGTCAGGGCATAGTAAAGGGGCGGTTGGGTCGCTTCCTGAGCCAAAGCATCGGGCCGGTCCGGATCGAGCACCGGCAGACCGCCGCCGCTGGCCAGGCGATGGGCATAGGCCACATGATGGTTCTCGTCAGGCGCCTCAAAGGGTGGATTGACCACGGCATAGGCCCCCGCCAGCAGGCCGTAGAGCGCCAGGATCAGGACCCATCCCCGGTTCATAGCCCCCGCCTTCGTGCCAGAGCGACCTCGTAAGCCCGCAGGGTAGCGGCCGCGATGTCCTCCCACCGGAAACGTTGGGCCAGCCGGGCGGCTGCCCGCCCCAGCCGTGTCCGCAGCGCCGGGTCATCCAAGACCCGTTCTACGGCGGCCGTCAGGCCGGCGATGTCATCGGGCCGCGCCAGCAACACCGTCTCACCGTCCACCAGGTCGGGATAGGGCACGGCCGGCGTGGTCGTGACGATGGGCAAGCCATGGGCCAACGCCGCCATAAAACTGCCCCGACGATACGAGGCCCCGTCCCGATAGGGTAACAGACACACATCCGTTGTCCACAGGGCTGCCGAGACCTCCGCCGCCGGCAAATGCCCGGTCCAATGCACCCGATCGCCCAGGCCCAGGGCGGCAATGCGCGCCTCGACCCGCTGCCCATAGGCCACATTGGTGGGGTCGGACGCGCCGGTGCGACCGCCGATCATGAGTAAATGGGCGTCCCGACCGGCCGCCACGAGGCGGGCCAACACGTCCACCAACACCTCGCCGCCCTTGCTGGCGTTGAGAAAACCGAAATAGCCGATGAGGGCCGCGCCGGCGCCAAGCCCCAGCGCTGCGCGTCGCTGCATGGGGTCGAAATCAGGCGGTGGTACCGGCGTGATGTTGCTACCGATGGGGATTTCGATGATGTCGGGCCGCCAGACCCGCGCCTGCGCCGTATCTTCCGGGTTGGTGGTGATGGTCAGATCCACGCTGCGGGCCAGGGTTGCCGTCACCCAACGGCGCAGCGGCTGTGCCTTGGGCAGGAGATAGGGTACTTTGAGGTCGTGAAAGGTGACGGCCGTGAGCACCCCCGGTCGTCGCCAGGGACGCCAGGCCCACAGGTTGATGGCCGGATGCATGGCAAAAGCCGCCGTTTGATACTGGATATGGACGACAGCGGGCCGCCAGGAAGCGACCCGCTCGTCGAGCATCCGCCACATCCGCCAATCCCAACGTCGGACCCAGGCGAAGACCTCCGGCGCCCCGAGGCCCGGTGAGCTACCGGCAGCCGTCGCCGTCAGTACGGCCACCGTGTGTCCCATACCTGTCAGGGTGCAAGCCAGCGTGTGGGTGTAATCGGCCACCCCACCCTCCATAGGTGGGTATTCGCCGGTGACGAAGAGGATGCGCAGGCCTGCGGGCATCGTGCTAGCCGCCGAGCTGCCGGCGCAACGCCGGAATACGGGGATCGGTGGGATCGATCTGACCGGCCAGGTCGAGTTCGGCAAGGGCTTCGCGCAAGTCGCCCCGCCCGGCCCGATATAGGGCGCGCTGTTGCAGCATCAGGCTGTGCGTGCGGGCCACTTTGCGAGCCGGCTCGTCGGGCAGACGCGACCAGCGTCCGCGAAATGGGGTCAGATCCCAGGCCGGCTCCGGCAACGGGGACGGCGCCGTGCCCGGCGCTACCAGCCGGAAGGTGAGGCCGACGGGTACCCATTCGTAGCCGACGCCGACGCCCGGCTCCTGGTCGGGACCGAGATGGACTTCGCCCTGGGCAGCCGCCACACGGATGAGGGCATTGATGGCGGCGATATAGGCCGCCTGCAGCGCCGCCACCTGCGACCGGTTCTGCTCAAAGCGCCTGGGGTCCTGCTCCCAGGCATCCCGCAACCGGCGATAGGCTGTCAACTCGGCGGCAGCCGGCCGGGTGAGTTCCGGATACCATGCTTCGAGTTGGTCGAGATACCAGTCGCGGCGCATCAGCTCGACATCGATGATCCGCAGGTCACGGCGCTCGCCCAAGACGTGCTGGTAATACAGGCTGGGGCTGTAGAACTGCCAATCGCGGGTGAAGATGGTCCCACCCGGCGCCACGGCAGCCGTCAGGTTGCGGAAATAAACCTCGTGATAGCGGTAGTCGCGACGGTCGGCGACGGGCAGATTGACCACCAGCGTCGAGAGGGGAAGCAATCCCACCAGGACAGCCCACGGCCAACGGCCCAGCCGCGGGATGAGGATGCTCCCGGCCCGTTGCAGTCCCCACAGAAGCGGCACAAGGGCCAGGAGATGGACGAGGATGTAGTAGGCATCGCGATCATCGGCGATGGTGTAGACGATGGCATAAAGCGCGCCGGGGACCATACCGGCAAGGAGGAAGCCGGTCGGCCACAGGCGACGACGCCAACCCCAAACCAGCCCCCAGCCGATGAGCGGCAGCCCCAGCGGGCCGAATTGCCAAAAGCTCAGGCTCAAACCAAAACGGAACCCCGCCCAGAGGGCGATGGGGTCGAGCTCCAGGTTACTTCGATACTGGGCAGCCGTGATATGGCGCCAAAAACGCAGCGGCGTATCGGGATCGCCCCAATTGAGGATAGGCTGCGCCGCCGCCCGTAAGGGCAGGACGAGGTAGGTGCTCAGGCCCAAGGCCAGGGCCAGGCCGGTGGCCAGAAGCAGTCGGCCCCGTAACCATCGCCGGTAGCGATACAGCCAGAGACCGATGGCCGGGGCCAGCAAGGCCGTGGTGGCCAGATGCGTGCCCAAAGCCAGCCCGTAGGCCAGCGCTGCCGCCATCAGCGCGCCTTCCCGAGCGGTAGCCGAGAGCGACCTCTCTTCGCCCCAGAGCCAGAGGCCGAGCAAGGTCACGGCAACCCAAAAGGCGTTGAGGGTATAGACCTCGGCCGTCGTGGCCCAGGGCCAAAAACTGCGGCCCCCGGCAAAGCTAAGCACCACCGCCAGGACCAAACCGCTCCCCAGGGCCGGCCTCAGCGCCGAGGCGGGCCGACGTCGTCCCCTCTCACTTCGGGCGGGAGCCGGTTCGGGCAGAGGCATCCTGCGCAACCAAAACCAGATGACCGGTAGGGTGAGCGCGGCCATCAGCGCCGAAAAGGCATGCAGTCGGCGGGCCGGTTCGCCCCAGGGCAGCGCCGCCACACCCCCCGTCAGGACCAGCCAGGTGGGAAAACCCGGCGCATGGGCCACGCCCCGGCCGACCGCGGCCAGGATCAGCTCACCGGCATCGGTGCCCGTCACGGTAGGGGCCAGGGTCCATCCGTAGAGGACCAAACCAACCAGGGTCAGGGCCAGAGGCGGCCATAACGAACGCCAGCGCACCATAGACCAGAGTGTAGCATGGCGTCGGCCCTGTCCCAAGCGGCCAACCCGAAGGCTCGGCATGGTTTGGCCGGCAAGCGAGGCAGGAACAGGTTGGCCGGCCTTGCGCCTGACCGTTAGAATAATCCCATGCCCACCGAACTGTTGCCCGCCACTCCGGAAAACATCGCCCGGGCGGCCGAGGTCCTGCGTCGGGGAGGCCTGGTAGCCTTCCCTACCGAGACCGTCTACGGCCTGGGCGCCAACGCGCTCGACCCCGAGGCCGTCGCCCGCATCTTCGCCGCCAAGGAGCGGCCGACTGCCGATCCCCTCATCGTCCATCTGAGCGGACCGGACCGGCTTCCCCTCGTGGCCCGGTCGGTATCGGCTCGGGACCGGGCTCTGGCCGAGACCTTCTGGCCCGGCCCGCTGACACTGGTGCTGCCCAGGCAACCCCAGGTGCCGGCGCTGGTCACGGCAGGCCTGGATACGGTGGCGGTGCGGGTGCCCGATCACCCGGTGGCGCTGGCCCTGCTGGTTGCGGCCGCTGTGCCGGTGGCCGCACCCTCGGCCAATCGCTTCGGCCGTACCAGCCCGACTACGGCGCATCATGTCTGGCACGACCTGCACGACCGCATTGACCTCATTCTGGACGGCGGGCCAACGCCCGTGGGCGTCGAGTCCACGGTGGTGGATGCCTCCACCTCGCCGGTGCGCATCCTGCGACCGGGTGGCATTCCGGCCGAGCTGTTGGAAGCCGTCGTCGGCCCGGTGACGGTGGTCGCGAGCCTGCTCGATGTCGAGGCCGGCTTGCCCTCACCCGGTCTGCTCAAGACCCATTACGCCCCCCACGCCGAGTTGGTCTTCGTCCAGGGCCGGGCTGCCCGCCAGGCCTTGCTGGCCGAGCTGAGGGCAGCCGTGCAGGCGGGCAGGAAGGTCGGCGTGCTTGCGTTGGACGAAGACGCCGAAGCCCTGGAACGCGCCGGGGCGCTGGTGTATCGCCTGGGAGGCGATGTGAACAGCGTGGCCCGCCACCTGTACGCCGGCATGCGCTGGCTCGATGCCCAGGGCGTCGATCTCATCCTGGCCCGCGATGTGGGCGTCGGCGGCCTGGGCCTGGCGATTCGCGATCGTCTGAGCCGGGCCGCCACCCGTGTGGTGACGGCCGAGACGTGAAAGCCTCAAGGCCAGGCGGAGCCCGGCCCGAACGTGGCATCATCCATTGGGTGGAGGACTTGACAAGAGCAACGCCTCGGTACTCGCTCACCATGAGGGGCCGTATGGCATTACAACCCCGCAAACGCCTTGCCTGGGTTCCCGACACCATCCGCCGCCCACACGACGCCCTTCGCGCCGCAGAGGCCTGCATGGCTCGGGTCGGACGCTGCCTCCCCTAAACCCACGGGCACATCGGGCGTGTCTGCAAACGAACAGGGCCTCCAGGGCCGAAGGTTTTTTGACGTGGATCCATAGGCTGGTTATAATGTCATGCACACTTGTGCCAAAATTGTACGTACGTACTTGGCCAGGCAAAACTTTACCAACCTTTCCTGAGGCTTTTCCTCCCGGCTTTTTCCCACTCGCTTTCGAAGCCCAGCCCTTATGCGCATCCTCATTATGGGAAGCGGTGGTGTTGGCGCCTACTACGGCGGCCTGTTGGCGCGAGCGGGACATGAGGTGACGTTTGTAGCGCGTGGGGCGCATTTGCAGGCCTTGCAAGAACGGGGCTTAACCGTCAAAAGCGTTCACGGTGATTTCGTCCTCAACCCGGTCCGGGCTACCGCTGATCCGGCTACAGCAGGACCGGTGGATCTCATCCTGTTCTGTGTCAAGACCTACGACACCGAACCGGCCGCGCAGGCCATACGGCCGGCTGTGGGGCCGCATACCCTGGTGCTGAGTCTCCAAAACGGCATTGACGCTGCCGAGCGCATCGGTGCCGTTGTCGGCCGGGAGCATGTCATCGGCGGGGCTACCTGGATCTCGTCGGTCATCGAAGCCCCCGGGGTCATCCGGCAGGCTTCGCAATTTCGGCGCATTGTGTTGGGCCCTCTGGACGGTCGTATCACACCGGCCATCGAAGCCGTCTATCAGGCCCTGTGCCAGACCGGGGTCACGGTAGAGCTGAGCACCGAGATGCCCAAAGTGCTGTGGACAAAGTTTGTCTTTATTGCCGGGGTCAGCGGCATCGGCTCCTTAACGCGCCTGACCATGGGGGAATATCGTCATGTGCCGGAGACGCGACGTCTGATCGAGGGCTTGATGCGGGAGGTGAAAACGGTGGCAGAGGGGCAAGGGGTGGCCATGGACGCGGATGTGGTGGAGCGCTCCCTGGCCTTTCTGGATGGGGCGGCGCCGGGGCTCAAACCTTCCATGCAGCTGGATATCGAGGCCGGGCGTCGCTTTGAACTGGAGTCGATGATCGGCGCCATCTGGCGTAAAGGTCGTGAGGTCGGCATACCTACACCCATCGCCGAGATGGTCTATGCCGCGCTGTTGCCGATCCAACTCAAGGCCGAACAGGCCTATGCCGGGAGGTGAGCATGAACAAACCCTTAGCGGTGGAAATCCTTGCCTATGCGCCGACGGCTTACTACCACTGTACCCACTGCGAAGTGGCCTGGCGCACCATGGGCAAATCGGACCTGGTGCAGCGGGAGCAACTGGCCAGCAGTCTGCCTCCCGATCTCGCCCAGGAGTATCTGGCCGTGTCCAATTGGGTGCGGGAGCAAGTCCGGCGCCATTGTGACCGGCTTATCATCAAGGTCATCGACGCCGCCTCGGTGGAGGGCGTGTTCAAGGCCCTGCGCTACAACGCCCGTCGCTATCCGGCGGTGATCGTAGACGGTAAAACGCGTTTTATCGGAGTCGGTGCTCTGGAAGCCGCGGCCCAGGAAATCGACCGTCGTCTCCAGGGTGAAACCGTGGCTCAAGCTGCCTGAGGAAAAGGAGGTGAGGCCTGGCGAAGTCATTCTGAATGGTTTCCGGCAGAAAGGCCCTTTTCCCGATCGGATGGCCTGAAAAGAAGGGCCTGGATTCATGATGGCCATCGGTTTTTGTTCGTTGTTATGGCTTTCTTCGTATAGGAGGTTCAACGATGAACACCCTCTGGATCGTCATTCTTGGTGCCATTGTCATCTACGTCATGTACAATTTCTATGCCCGCCGCATTGACCGCGATGTCATCCAGGCCGACGCCAAGCGGGCGACGCCGGCCAGGTTGTACATGGATGGCGTGGACTTCATGCCGACCAGCCGCAACATCCTGTACGGCTATCACTTCAAGTCCATCGCGGCCGCGGGACCGATCGTGGGACCGATTACGGCCGCCAACCTGTGGGGATGGTTGCCGGCGCTGCTGTGGTTGCTGATCGGGGTCTCCTTCATCGGCTGGGCCAGCGACTATAGCGCCATCATGGTGGCCGTGCGCAACGACGGCAACAGCCTCAGCGCCATCAGTCATCGGCTCATCGCCCCGCGCACCCGGACCATTCTCTTCAGCTTTATCTTCTTCTACCTGCTGCTGGTGGCCGGCGCCTTCATGGGCATCATGGCCTCCCTGATGGCGGCGCGGCCGGATGTACCCCTGGGGTTGATCACCTTAGGCGTCATGGGCTTTTTGGCCGGCCAGATGCTCTACCGCTGGAAGATCGATCTCATCGTGGTCACGATCATCGTCGTGGCCGTCACCGTGGGCGCCATGCTCATCGGACCGCTGGGCACGGCCACACCCGAAGGGAAGATCGATTTCAGCAAAGGCCCGATCAGCTCGGCGATCCTGGCCCTCAACAAAGGGATCGATAGCCTGACGGGCGGCAATGCCGTCATGGTCGTGACCGATCCGACCAATGCCGACCCGCGTGTGCCCCCGCCCGGTCCGGACGGCAAGCGGCCCACCACGGCCCTCTACAACGCCGAGACGGGTGAGATCAAGACCATGCCTTCGTACCTCTTCTGGGCCTTGTTCCTGCTCGTCTTCTCCTATCTGGCGGCCACGCTGCCCATCTGGCGCTTTGCCCAACCGGTCAATTACATCGGCTTCTGGGTGACCTTGTTGACCATTGTGCTGGGTGCGCTCGGCGCCGTGCTGGCTCCCTTCCTCAAACCCGAAGTGGGCGCTTTCGCCCTGGAGGCGGTCAAACCCGTGCCGTGGTTGCCTCAGGCCGGCAAGCCCTGGCAGCCCCTCTGGCCGATGCTCTTCGTCACCATCGCCTGCGGCTCCATTTCCGGCTGGCATGCCCTGTTTGGGTCCATCGGCACGGCCCGGCAGCTGGAGTATGAGACCGATGCTCTCCCTGTGGGCGGCGGCGGCATGTTCTCGGAAAACACCCTGGCCCTCCTGGCCCTGGTCGCCGTCTCCATCAGCGGCACGGGCGGTGGCGCCGGGCGCTTTGCCGCCGGCGTGGGCAGCCTGCTGAGCGTCATCTTCGGCGATGGCTTCCGGCTGTACGGCACGGCCCTGGGCTTCGGGGCCTTCATGGTCATCGTCCTCACCGTTACCCAACTCATCTTCCGGGTCATGCGGGTCACGCTGTCGGAATGGGTGGGCGAAGTGGTGCCGGTGATCAAGAACATGCACGTCTCCACCGTCACCTCCATGTTGCTGACCATGCTGCTGGTGTTGACGGGGACGTGGGTGTATCTGTGGCAGTTGTTCGGCTCGGCCAATCAGCTCATGGCCGCCCTGAGCCTGCTGATCGTGACCGTGTGGCTGCGCGAGCAGCAGCGCAACCCGGCCTATGCGTTGTGGCCGATGCTGTTCATGTACATCACGACCCTGGCTGCCACCCTGGTCACGGCCCGGAACCTCTTCGTCACCATTGTGCCGCGCGGCGGCTCGGCTGCGATAGGCGCCTGGGCGATGATCATCATTGCCCTGCTGCTCTTCCTGACGGCGCTCGTCATCGGCTACGATGGCTATCGGGCCTATCGGCGCTACGGGGAAACCGGCAAACCCCAGGCCGCACCGGCGGGTGCCCCTTAAGACCATGTCCGGAGACACCACAAGGGAGGCGCAGCCCGACTGCGCCTCCCTTCTCCTTTTCGCCGTTCAGGCCGGATTCAGCGTTGTCCGATGGCCCCGGCCAGATCTTGCAGGCATTGGAAATAGGCTCGGGCATCATCCCGCTGGGGATTGGGAAAGGGGACGTGAATTTCCAGATTCGGCGCGCTCTTATACAGGCCGAAGCGCACATAGCGCGGGGCAAAGGCCTGCATCGGCCCGGCCAGGCGGTCGAGCGTCGCGCTGGCCAACCCGAGCATCCCCTTCGGCGCCATCAACTGCAGGCCGTGGTAATCGGTAGCTTCCCATCCTCGTGCCGCCACCCGGTTCAGGGCGGCGCGGCCGCTCCAGGTCTTCGGATCGGCCAATTCCAGGTCCACCAGAGGCGGTGTACTGAGATGGGCGCGGAAAATGAGGACATCGTCACGACCCTGCGCCAGGGCCAACAGGGTCATCCAGAACACATCGCGCGGTTTGAAGACCAGCAGAATATCGAGCCGTTGCAACGGCCGTTTCGCGCGCGCAATGCCCAATTCGGCCACCGACGTGCCCAACCAGCGAAAGGTCGTGCGTTGGCCGACCAGCGGCAGTCCCCCCTGCATCCACTTGAGCAGACGGTCCCCGCGGCGCAGATTGTAAACCATCCCCAGGGCAAACCAACCCATGAAAATCACAACGGCAATGATGACGATGGCTTGCGTACTCATAGGACCTTGCTCCTCAATGGTATAAACAGAGGTGTGTGGTATTATAAAGGCAATGGACGCATCCCCTCAACCCCGCAAACAAGGCTTCTGGCAGGCCGTGCGCGAGTTCATCTACGGGATGACGGCGGCCGAATTCGTCAACCACATCAACGAAATGCGGGCCAGTCAGGAGAACCTGTTTATGTTAGCAATTGCCGGCGATATGCTTGGTTTACCGATTTTGCCACCTTATTACAGTTTGCGACTCTTACCTTACATTATTCCCTACATAACCCCATGGAAACGTCGTGTTTTGCGCGAACGTGAGTTTAGCGACGAACACGATTATCATCTAGAAGGTCTATAAGTCACACATTTATTGTTGATATATATTTTTCTTGCAATAGAGGTAACGCGATGAGCGAATCAACACTACCCAAGAAAAAAAGTTTCTGGAAAAACTTGCAGGAAATCCTTTATGGCATGGCGTCACACGATATGAGCCGCTACGCTCTGCGCACGCGTGCCAGCATGGAACATCTGTTCATCCTGATTACCATGGGCGACATGATCGGGATTCCCATTCTGCCGCCCTATTACAGTCTGCGCCTGCTACCCTATGTCGTACCGCAGATCGCCACCTGGAAACGCCGGCTCTTGCGGGAGAAAGACGTTTCTGACGCCATGTTCTAAAGGAGCTATTTCTCATGTCCTTACGGCAAATCTTTGCACAACACCCGGAACGCCGCTACATCATGTTCGGTGGCAAAGGCGGTCTGGGCAAGACGACGTTCTCGGCCGCCACGGCTTACTGGCTGGCCAGTCAGGGTCACAAGGTCCTCGTGTTTTCCGTGGACCCGCAGGCCAGTTTGTCCGATATCTTCCAACGGGATATTTTCGGCAAGGGTCCGGTACAAATCATGTCCAATCTTTGGGCCCAGGAGATTGACGCGGATCAGCACATCAAGGCCTATCAACAAGAAATACGCCAAAAGATCCTGGATATGTATGGATTCGATCAGATACCGGACGAGATCGAGCAATATATCCAGGCAGCCTCGGCCGAACCGGCCATGGAAGAAAGCGCCATATTCGACGCAGTCGTTGATATTGTCGTCGAAGGCAGTTATGACTATTACATTTACGATTTGGTACCTCTTGGTCATGCTCTTTATTATCTGAGCATGGCCAAGGTTTACGATGAGTGGATTACTAAGATCACGAAACTGCGCGAAGAGATGCGTGAATATGAAGAAATGGTCGCTCGTCTAAAACGTGAAAAAGAAACCGAAGAGGATAGAATTTTAGCTGAATTGCAGTATATCCGTAAACGCATCAACACATCTTCACGCATCCTCACCGACAAGCAAAAAACGGCCTTTTTCTTCGTGCTGGTGCCCGAAGAGATGATTCTCATCGACACGCGCAAGGCGGCCGATCTGTTCGCTAAATTCGATGTGCCCATTTCCGGCTATGTGGTCAATCGGGTCGTCCCCCGCGAACTGCTGTCCCAAAACATCCCGCCTTATCTGCGCCATCGCATCGAGATGCAGGACCGTTATCTCCGGGAAATCGACCGGCTCTTCGGCGCCCAGGTTGTGGCGCAAGTGCCGGAACTGGAACGGGATGTGACCGGATTGCCCATGATCGAACGTCTGGCCGGCATCATGTACGGTGACTAGGAGGGCCCCATGGCTTACGAGCACCTGATCGAGACCTCGATGCGGGCGTACTTGCAGACCCACCCGCGGCTGCGCTATGTGTTTTTCGGCGGCAAAGGCGGCGTCGGCAAGACGGTTATGGCCGGCGCCACGGCCCTGTGGCTGGCCGGCCAGGGGCGCCGGGTGATCCTCGCCTCGACCAATCCCGTCCACAGCCTCAGCGGTCTGTTGGCCCAGAATGTCTTCGGTAAGCCCACACCGGTGGAGGGTGTCCCCAACCTGTGGGGCTACGAAATCGACACCAAAGAGACGATCGAACGATCGAAACAGGAGATTCGCGACAAGATTCAATGGTTTCTCAAATTTGCCGATATATCGACAAAAGCTGATGACTTTGTCGAATCAGCAACGATGAATCCGGCTTTTGAAGAATCGGCAATGTTTGAGAACATGATCGATCTGATATTTCGCGATGAATACGACGTCTACGTCTTCGATACGGCGCCGACGGCCAATGCCCGCCGCCTTTTGGGCATGTCCAAGGTGTATTCCCTGTGGGTCAACAAGATGTTGAAAAGCCGGGAAGAGGCGCGCACCCTGCGGGAAATGCTCTCCTTCACCAAGAAGAAGGAGGCCGACCCGCTGATGGATTATCTGGTCGAGTTCCGCAACCGCATGGCCAAAGCCCGGCAGTTGCTCACCGATGCCGAGCTCACGGCTTTCTTCTTCGTCACCCTGGCCGAGGCGCTGCCCATTGCCGTGATCACCCGCTTTATCGGATGGTTCCACGATTTCGGCATTCCCGTCGGCGGCGTGATCGTCAACATGTTGATCGATCGGGCCCAAATCGGCGCCGACACGCCGGATTTCGTGCGCAATCGGGTGGAGATGCAAGACCGTTATATGGAGGATATCCGCGCCAAGTTTGACGGCATGGTGCGTTCCATCGTCCCGCTGTATGAGACCGAAGTGCGCGGGGTACCGATGCTGCAACGCATGGCCGCCGATCTGTTCGGCGCCTTCTGAGGAGACGGGATTGCATGCCTGACCGCGAGCGGGCGGCCCGGCGCTTGTTGGCCGTTACCGAAGAAGAACTGCAACGGCTCATCCTCGACATCCACGATGGGCCGGTGCAAAAGGTGTTTGCCGCGCTCAGCCAGCTCTCCGGACTGCGTACTCGACTCGAAAACTGTGAAACAGGTCAGGAGAAACTCTCCGCCCTCGATCGGGCTATTAGCCTGCTCGAAAACGCGCTCGGGGACATCCGGCATCTGTTGAGCACCTTTCGCGCCCCTGAATTTACCCAACGCGAGCTGAGTGAAATCCTCGAAAACCTCATCGTCCAGATCGAGACTCTCACCGGACTCAAAGTTCATCTGACGCTCGAACCCGGTCCGTTTGCGGTAGCGTTTCCCGTCAAAATCGCCCTCTACCGCATTACCCAGGAAGCTTTGGCCAATGTGTATCGCCATGCCGGAGTCCACGAAGCCGAAGTCGCGCTCCGCCGGCAAGGGAATCGGTTGCGACTGGAAGTCCGCGACCAGGGGCGGGGTTTTATTCCCCCGCCCCTGACCGGTGAGCACGCCACCGAACGGAGCGAACATATCGGCTTGCGCGGCATGCGCGAACGGGCCGAGCTGGTCAACGGCGAGCTTTGGGTGCAGAGTTCCCCCGGCCGGGGCACCTGTGTCTGCGTCGAAGTACCGCTCCATGAATGAGAAACGACCGGTACGACTGGTCCTGGCCGATGATCATGCCCTGGTATTGGAAGGGCTAAGTGCACTGTTGGCCGCCCAACCCGATCTGCGCGTGGTGGCCACGGCTACCGACGGCGAACGCCTGCTCGAGGCCATCGAGCGCTTTCACCCCGATGTGGTGGTCATGGACCTGCAAATGCCCTATATGGATGGGGCGACCTGCCTCCGCCACATCCGGGCCCGCGGGTGGCCGGTGCGGGTGTTGGTGCTCAGTGCCTTCGGCGATGCCGATTCCCTTCGCACCGCCATCGAAGCCGGGGCCGATGGCTTTGCCCTGAAGACCGAGTCGCCCCAACACACCCTTACGGCCATTCGCCAGATTGCGGCCGGCCAACTGGTCTTTCCCCAGGCTGCCCGTCGTTGGCTTGCCGGTGTGGCCGATCCCTATGCGTTGACCGAACGCGAAGCGAAAATCCTGGAACTCGTGGCCGAAGGCCTGAGCAATGCCCAAATCGGGGCTCGTTTGCACCTGAGCGAGAACACCGTCAAGTTTCATCTTCGCAACATCTACGCCAAATTGGGTGTGACCAACCGCACCGAAGCTGCCCTCAAATACCGCCGGCGCTGAATCCAGGACGGCCACAGGTTCTTCCCAAACGATATCCTGGCTGCGGCAGGGGATACATGGAGCAGGGGTAGCATCGCCGCGCAGGCGTATGCTCGGAGGCAACGCGGACGAAGCGCAGGCCACCTTGGGCCAGGACGGACCTACCCGATCGGGTAGGTAATGTTAATTCCAAACGATAGAATGCATTGACCCCATCGGGCGTTTTCGGGGAAGCAAGATAGGGCTATGCTATCAAGTACTTGTTCCAACCTTCACGAACCCTCTCGGCGGCCATGGATGCCAACGGGACCGGTTATCCGGGATGGCATTGGAACCCGGCCGCCCTTCTCTTCGGAGGTATCGCTATGATCGTGACGACAGCCGCTTTGTTTCGTGTCGCTTACGGACGGTTTGCCATCGGCGCCTACAACATCAACAACATGGAGCAGGCTCTGGGCCTCTTTCGCGGGCACATCCAGGCCCAGGCCCCGTTCATCATCCAGATTTCCAAAGGCGCGCGCAAATACGCCGGAGTGCGGATGTTGGAAGCCATCATCCGGGCTTGCGACGAGATGTTCCCCGAAGCCATCTACGCCGTCCACCTCGACCACGGCGACGAACAGACCTGTTATGAGTGCATCGACTCGGGCTTCTATTCTTCGGTCATGATCGATGCTTCCCATGAACCGTTTGCCGAGAACGTCGCCATCACCCGCCGGGTCGTCGAACGCGCCCATGCCCGCGGGGTCAGCGTGGAGGCCGAGTTGGGCATGTTGGGCGGCGTGGAAGAGCATGTGGCCGTGGACGAGAAGCATGCCCGTCTCACCGATCCCGACGAGGCCAAGGAATTCGTGACGTTGACCGGCTGCGATAGCCTGGCCGTGGCCATCGGCACCAGTCACGGGGCCTATAAGTTCAAAGGCGAACAACGCCTCCATTTCGACCGCATTGCCGCCATCCAGCAACGGCTGCCGGGCTTTCCGCTGGTGATGCACGGATCGAGTTCGGTGCCGCGTGAGGAAGTCGAGCGTATCAATGCCGCCGGCGGCAAACTCGATCCCTCCGCCCGTGGTGTGGACGAAGACGAATTTGCCCGCGCCATTCCGCTAGGAGTGACCAAGGTCAACATCGATACCGATGGACGCCTGGTGTGGACACGTGTCCACCGCGAGCATTTCCGTGACCATCCGGAGAATTTCGACTTTCGTAAGCCCGGCGAAGCCTTCATGAAGGCCTATGCCGATTTCATCGTCCATAAATCGCAGAAGCTGCGCTCGGCCGGTACCCTGGCCCATGTGCGCGCGATGCTCCTGAATCCGGTTGCCGTGTGACGATGTACGACATGGCTATCGTGGGCGCAGGCCCTACCGGACTTTTCGCCGCCTTTTACGCCGGCATGCGAGGGCTTCGGGCCATTGTGCTGGAAGCGCTGGCCCGGCCCGGCGGGCAATTGACGGCCCTCTATCCGGAAAAGTACATCTACGATGTGGGGGGCTATCCGGTTATCCTGGCCCGCGACCTGGTCCAAGAATTATGGAAACAAGCGACCCAGTTCGATGCCACTTTTCGCTTCGAGGAACCCGTCACAACGCTTCGCCAACTCGAACCGGGCCAGAATGTGCTGATGACACCGAACGGCGAATATCATGCCAAAACGGTCCTCATCGCTGCCGGTTTGGGAGCTTTTGAGCCGAACCGTCTCAATGTGCCCGGAGCGGCCGAGTTCGAGAACAAAGGGCTCAGCTACACCGTACGGCGCAAGGAGGATTTTCTCGGCAAGCGCGTCCTTGTCGTCGGGGGTGGCGATACCGCCCTCGATTGGGCCCTGGAGCTACAACAGTGGGCCCGTTCCCTTACCCTCGTCCATCGTTTTGACTATTTCGAGGCCCACGAACGGAGTGTCCAGGCGTTGCAACAGAGCAAGATCCATGTGCTCACCGAACATCAGGTCGTCGCCGTGGAAGGGAATGAACGCCTGACCGAAGTCACCGTCGCCCATACGCGTACCGGCGGTGAACACACCTTACGGGTGGATGCCATGTTGGTTTGCATCGGCTACCGGGCCAACATCGCTTTTCTGGAAGGATGGGGGCTTGAGCTCAACCAACGCGGCATCCGCGTCAACGCCGACATGGCGACCAATCTGCCCGGGGTCTATGCGGCCGGCGATATCGCCCAACCCGGCGAAGGCCCCAAGATGAATCTGATCGCGAACGGTTTTGCCCAGGCGGCCATTGCCGTCAACGTGGCCAATAAATTCATTCATCCCGGCGCCCGGGTGTTTCCCGGGCACAGCAGCCAAAGAAAGGGGATGCGTTATGCGCCCCGCCCACTCGGAAACCAGGAGGAAGCTCATGAGTGACCGTCCCGAACGCAATCTGGCCCTGGAATTGGTGCGCGTCACCGAAGCCGCGGCCCTGGCTGCTGCCCACCATATGGGTACCGGCGACAAAGAAGCCGGGGATCGCGCGGCCGTCGAGGCCATGCGGCTGATTTTGAGCACGGTCGAGATGGACGGTGTGGTGGTCATCGGCGAGGGTGAAAAAGACCAGGCGCCCATGCTCTACAACGGGGAGCGCGTGGGCAACGGGAGGCCCCCGGCCGTCGATGTGGCCGTAGACCCGGTGGAAGGGACACGCCTGTTGGCCCTGGGCCGACCGAATGCCTTATCGGTCATCGCCCTGGCCGAACGCTGGAGTTTATGGAACCCTGGGCCTTCCTTGTACATGGAGAAACTGGTCGTCGGCAAGCAGGCCAGAGACGCCATTGACCTCAACCTCAGCCCGGCCGAGAACCTGCATCGTATTGCCGAAGCGTTGGGACGTCCCGTCCGCAACCTGACCGTCTTCGTCCTCGACAAACCCCGCCACGAAGGCCTTATCCGTGAGATCCGCGCCACCGGGGCACGCGTCTCGTTACAAACGGACGGCGATGTTGCCGGGGCGTTGATGGCCTGCCTGCCCGATACCGGGATTGATGTCCTCATGGGGATCGGTGGCACGCCCGAGGGTGTTATCGCCGCCGTGGCCGTCAAAGCCGCGGGCGGGGCCATGCAATGCCGCCGTGCCCCCCAGAGTGAAGGCGAATATCAGCGGGTTTTGGCGGCCTACGGTGAGGAGTGGAATCGGATCCTGACTCTGGATGACCTGGTACGGTCCGAGGACGCCTTCTTTGCCGCCACCGGCATCACCGACGGTCCCCTCCTGGAGGGCGTCCGTTATGATGACGACGACGTCACCACCCACAGCCTGGTCATGCGGGTCAAGACCGGAACCCGACGTTATATCAAGGCCGTCCATCAAATGGAAAAACTCAGCCGTATTAGCGCCATCCCCTATTAGATAAAAACAGCTTCGTTCGCTCAACCTTTTGTACGTATCTTTCTTGGAGGATAAATGATGAACCCTTCTGAACCGCTCAATGCAAACCCTACTTCCACAACCGGTGGCAACGACCGCCCTCTCTTTGATGCCGGTGTCAAGGACTACAGCGCTGCGGGGCGCTATTATTACGATATCGGCTTCCAACCGAGCGAAAATCACGTTCTGGCGGCCTTTCGCATCACGCCCCAGGAAGGCGTTTCCTTCGCCGAAGCTGCCGCCGCCGTGGCCGGTGAATCGTCGTTTGCCACCTGGACCACCGTGTGGTCGGATTACATGGTCGATGCCGCCCGCTACTGCGCCCGTACCTACGACATCAAACCGGTGCCCGGCCGGGATGACCAGTGCATCGCCTACATCGCCTATCCTCTCGATCTGTTCGAAGAGGGGTCCCTGCCCAACCTGATGTCCTCATTGGTGGGCAACGTCTTCGGCTTCAAACCGTTGCGCGCCCTGCGCCTGGAGGATATCTATTTCCCACCGGCCCTGCTCAAGACCTTCCAGGGCCCGCCCCACGGCATCCAGGTCGAACGCGATCGGCTGAACAAGTACGGTCGGCCCCTCCTGGGAGGCACCATGAAACCCAAGCTGGGTCTTTCCGCCAAAAACTACGGCCGGCTGGTTTACGAAGCCCTGCGCGGCGGTCTGGATTTCACCAAGGACGACGAGAACATCACCTCGCAGCCGTTCATGCGCTGGCGCGACCGGTACGAGTTCGTCATGGAAGCCGTGCACAAAGCCGAAGCCGAAACCGGCGAACGCAAAGGCCATTACCTGAACGTCACCGCCGGCGATGTGGAGGAGATGTATCGGCGGGCGGAACTGGCCAAGGAGCTGGGCTCGCGCATCATCATGGTGGACTATCTGGTGATCGGCTTTACGGCCTTTGCCTCCCTGTCCAAATGGTGTCGGGCCAACGGTATGCTGCTTCATGCCCATCGGGCCATGCATGCGGTGATTGACCGTCAGCCCCATCATGGCATCCACTGGCGCGTGCTGGCCAAGTGGTGCCGCATTGTCGGTGCCGATCACGTCCATAACGGCACGGTGGTGGGCAAACTGGAGGCCGATCGCGCCTCGACCGTCGGCATCAACCACATGCTGCGCAAGGACTACGCCCGCACCACCGAATGCATCGGCTATCACTTCGACCAACCCTGGTTGTCCATGCCGGGCATGTTCCCGGTGGCCTCCGGTGGCATTCACGTCTGGCATATGCCCGACCTGGTCGCAATCTTTGGCGATGACGCCGTTTTGCAATTCGGCGGCGGGACGGTCGGACACCCCTGGGGCAGCGCCGCCGGCGCCACGGCCAATCGCGTGGCCCTGGAAGCCGTGGTGCAGGCCCGCAACGAAGGACGCGACATCCTCGCCGAAGGCCCGGATATCCTCAAGCAGGCTGCCCGTCATAGCCCCGAATTGCGCGCCGCCCTGGACACCTGGAAAGGCGTTACTTTTGACTACGAAACCGTAGACAAACCCGTTCTTCTCACGACCTGACAAGGAAAAAGCCGACTTATGAAAACCGAAACCTTTTCCTACCTCCCGCCGCTGACACCGGAACAAGTCCGGAAGCAAGTGCGCTATATCCTGGACAACGGCTGGATTCCGGGCATCGAATTCACGGCCCAACCGGGACCTCAAAACACCTACTGGACCTGGTGGAAGCTGCCCTTGTTCAACGCCCGTACCCCCGACGAGGTCTGGGCCGAGATCGAAGCCTGCCAGGCGGTCCATCCGGACTGTTACATCCGCCTGACAGCCTACGACAGCTCCCGCCAGGTCCAGGCGATGAGTTTTGTCGTCTCGCAACCGGGGGTAACGACCTAACCATGTCACGGCGAGGCAGCCTAAACCATCAAGGGTCGCGGCCCTACGGGGCCGCGGCCCGAGAGGTAGTCTCCCGGCCGGGCAAGGCGATTGCTTTGCCACGCTTCGCTCGAGGCGGGCATTGCGCTCGCAAGGGCCAACGGGAGCGTGTATCTATTTTCGGTAACAGGTCATTACAACCACCAAGCCTGGAATCGCTTTGGTGGAGGTGCTGCCATGTCAGGACCCCTTCTGAAACAACGTCCTATTATTCTCGGCATCGTCGGTGACAGCGCCGCGGGGAAAACCACGATCACGGCCGGGCTCGTGAACATCCTCGGCCCGGACCGGGTCACCCACGTCTGTACCGACGATTATCACAAATACGATCGCAAGGAACGGGCGGTACTGGGCATTACGCCCTTGCATCCGGATTGCAACTACCTCGATGTGTTGGAACTGCACATGGAGCGGTTGCATTACGGACAGCCCATCCTCAAGCCGGTATACGACCATTCGAACGGCACGTTGCGGCGACCGGAGTACGTCCGCCCGCGGGAGTTCGTCATTGTCGAGGGCTTGCTCGGCTTTGCCACCCCCACCTTGCGACAGTTCTATGATGTCAAGGTCTATCTCGACCCTCCCGAAGACCTGCGCCGGATCTGGAAGATCAAACGGGACACGACCAAACGCGGTTATACCGCCGAGCAGGTGCTGGCCGAACTGGAGCGCCGGGAGAACGACTCGCGCGACTTCATCCGCCCCCAGCGCGAGTTTGCCGACATCGTTGTGCGTTTTTATCCGCCCAACGGCACCCCACCGGAACAGGCCGGTCCCCATCTCAACGTACAGCTCATCCTGCGGCCGACCATTCCGCATCCCGACCTGAGCTATCTGCTCGAGGAGGGGGATGGCAACAACACCGGCATCCGTCTGGAACTGGGCCGGGATGGCGGACGTCCCGTTGACTTTCTCAGCATTGCTGGCAACGTCTCGGCCGAACAGGCCGCCCGCCTGGAGGATGCCATCTGGCACCATCTACCGGACCTGCGGCCGGTAAGCGAAAATCATTTCGGCGAGTACCTGGATCGCACCGAAGTACGGCATAGTCATCCGCTCGCGCTCACCCAGCTCTTGATCGCCTATCACCTCCTGCACAAGTACGATTCGCTGGGTCGGCTTCCCTTTGCCCCACCGGTTGCCGCCTTGAGTCGCTTACGATACATCCGGGAAGTTGTCCCCACGCCATAGGGCAGATCGCTTATGTCTTCCGCTCTCGTTGAGGCTTCTCCTGTCGGTACCATCGCCCCTGCTTTACTCCGTCGCGCCGCCGATACCATCCGCCTGCTGGCTGCCGATGCCGTCCAGAAGGCCCATTCCGGCCATCCCGGTATGCCCATGGGCATGGCCGATGTGGCCGTCGTCCTCTGGACCCAATTCCTCAACCACAACCCGGCCGATCCGGGTTGGTGGAACCGCGATCGCTTCGTCCTTTCGGCCGGCCATGGCTCCATGCTCCTGTATGCCCTCCTGCATCTGACGGGCTACGATCTGCCCTTATCCGAAATCCAACGGTTTCGGCAATGGGGCAGCAAGACGCCCGGTCACCCCGAATACGGGTTGACCCCTGGAGTGGAAACCACCACCGGACCGTTAGGGCAAGGCATGGCCAACGCCGTGGGCATGGCCCTGGCCGAACGCTGGCTGGCAACGCAATTCAATCGGCCGGGTTTTCCCATCATCGATCACCATACCTACGTCATTGCCAGCGATGGCGACCTGATGGAAGGGATCTCCCATGAGGTCGGCGCTCTGGCCGGTCATTTGCGCCTGGGCAAACTCATCGTCCTCTACGATGACAACGGGATCTCCATCGACGGTCCCACGTCCCTGACCTGGAGCGAGGATGTGCTGGCCCGTTTCGCCGCCTACGGCTGGCATACCCAACGGGTGGACGGTCATGACCCGGATGCCGTCGCTACCGCGATCCGGGCTGCCCGGGCCGAAACCACGCGGCCTTCCCTGATTGCCTGTCGCACCCATATCGGTTTCGGCAGCCCCAACCGCCAGGATAGCCACAAGGCCCACGGCGAACCCCTCGGCGTCGAGGAAGTCCGCCTGACCAAAGCGCGCCTGGGCTGGCCGACGGATGTCGAATTCTTCATCCCCGACGATGTCCGGGAATGGATGCGGGCTACGGCCGCCCGCGGGG
>Ga0197142_1001013_pt1 | contig 25966 bp, 26 predicted proteins | sample GBS60_MetaG_FD_148614 | JGI IMG/M metagenome (GOLD analysis project Ga0197142, IMG submission 148614) | Sediment microbial communities from Great Boiling Springs, Gerlach, Nevada, United States - GBS 60_MetaG | ecosystem: Environmental > Aquatic > Thermal springs > Hot (42-90C) > Sediment... | reverse complement strand
TTTCAGAGCCTGATGGATGTCCCAGTTTTGCGCCAAGCTCGCACTGTGCATTGCTTCATTTCCATGGCTTCACGCCGTGAGGTCAATACCGAGCCTATTCTGCAATGGCTACAAGCACAAGGCAAACTCATTGCCGTGCCCGTCATGAAATCACGCAACCTCGTCAGTGTACGCTTTACAGGCATGGACAAACTCGCCAGTGGTGTCTTCGAAGTCCTTGAACCTATTGAGCATATTCCTATTGATGAATCCACAATTGATGTGGTGCTCACCCCACTTCTGGCTTGCGACCGTGCTGGCAACCGCTTAGGCTATGGCAAGGGGTTCTACGACAACTTCTTTTCCCGACTGGCTGAAAAAGGGATTCACCCGTATAAGATTGGCTTAGCTTTTTCTTTCCAAATTCTGGAGCGCATTCCGCAAATCCCTGAAAAAGAGCATAAAGATGTTCCATTAGATGCAATTGCCACCGAAACTGGCATGATTTACATCTCACCGTAGCCTCTGCTGCTCTGCCAGTTCAAAATATTGGCTATGCAGTTGCAAAATGTGGTCAATGTAGCTATGCTTGGCTTTTGCGTTAGCAAAGTTTGAGGCATACTGCTTTGCCCTTCCTGCAGAAGTCATGGCGCTATCAATCTTGCCGGTCCAGAGATAAGCCTTGAGTCGCAGCATTTCTGTATGCAAATCCAAATCGCGCTGATGCCACGGCTCCACCTGCGCCAACAGTGTCAGCACCTGCTCGAATTCTTTCTGCTCAAAAGCTCTTTCCGCTTGCCTCAAGCAAGCGAACGCTTTGATGCGTGCCTCTGTAGCTGTATCCATGATGGCGTGCTCGCGTGCGGTTTTTTCTTGTAGCGAAAGAAATGGCGAAAATAATTGCATGTCGTATGCCAGTTGCATGGCTTGCAAGCGCATGGCAATTGCGACATCGAACTCAAACGACAGGTGTGAGCGATACAGCCGCTCCAATATCTGCCTTGCTGAATCTGTGGGCGTTGCCTTGCTCCACAGCATCGCATCTGCCAGCGCAAACCAAGCGCGTTCAGGGCGCTCCACATTCTGAAGTTGCTCTTGCGCTTCCTCAAACACTTCCTCAAAGGTCACTTTGCCTAAATGCGCCAACGCTAACCGAGCACGCAGATACCGATGCGCCGCTTCAGCATTGGTGCCATGCGACATATCCAAGACCCGCTTTGCAATTACACTTGCCTGTTCATAGTCCTCGTGTTCGTAGGCTTTGGCGGCTTTCTTCAAGAGCCGAGCCACTACATGCGGGCACTCCGTCTGAAAAATGGTTTTGCGCTCAAACACCTGCTGGTAATACGGTGCAATTTGCGGCGGCACCATCACCTTGCTTAGATGCTCCAACCACTCACTCAGTAACTCATCGAGCGATTTACCATACACCCTTGTAAAATCTGCATCGGCATACACTTGCTTGAACGCTGCCATGCCGTATGTTTTCAAAAGAAACTTCACAAAAGAGCCTGCCAGCGTGTAACTGGTTGAACTCAGTTCAGTCCAAAACCCAATAGGATTGAAGAGCGATTTAACATCAAACTCTGGCTTATTTTCCAGAAAGTTTGTCGAAAGCTCATCGAGTGTCCACTCAAACGATGGTGTCTCCAGCGCTACAGCAATTCCCTCCAGTAGCCCTACACTCTGCGACAAACCCAGCCATCTATCACCATACGGTTTCATAAAAAGATGCACCAGCTCGTGGCGCAGCACTGCGTCGACATTTTGCTGTGTGATGTGAATTTCATTCATCCAGACGCGCGCCATCTCTGTTTTATCCAAGCCGGTAAAATGCTTTTTGCTTTCTCTGTTGGGGTAAATGAAAATGTAAATTGGCGGCACGGTATCCAGTTCCATCAAGCCTCGCAAATCGCAGATTTCACGACTAATGCGCTGCCAAAGATGCTCGCGCTCTTTTTCCGAGAGCGATGCGCTGGCATACCACATTTTTGATGAATCCAACGGCACCAGTGTTGCCATAATCGCTTGCCGTGATGAGCATATCCCTAACGACTCACTTTGTAGCCAAAAAAAGACGGCCGTGCTGAGCGAGAGCAAGAGCATCAGGCGTGCCAGCCATGGCGAAAGCTTTTTGTAAAACCGCCAGGTCAGCATCGCTGCCGATATGGCAAGAGTCTCTACACGGAAGAGCACATAGCGTGGCTCAATTTCAATTGCATCGTCGTAGATAGAGCCTGAAAAAAATCCAAAGATGTGATTGAAGAAATACACTTGCGGCGTGGTGTAAAAACGGTAGAGCGGGGGCACCAGCAGAAGCATCACATACAGCACCACAAGCAGCGATTTTTTCTGCCGCAGCGGCATGACCTCAATGAGCAGAACCAATGAGAGCGTAAAAAGCACACCACCGCCCACTGCCAAAGCATAAAACCCAAGTCCCTCCAGATACGCGCAATTGCGCACAAACAGCATATTGATTGCCATCACGACTGGCGGAATGATGAGCGTTAGTGCGGTTACCGATAAGCGTCTTTGCGTCTTGCTCTCGCTTAGCCAGAACAGGCCTAATGCCAAAGGCAAAAGTGCCGCTTGCACCAAGCAAAATTCATATCCCAACACATTGAAGAGCGGCACATTTGCCAAAGCAATTGAGAGCAGTAGCGCAAAGGTCAAGACGAGCCATGCTCCTCGATGTGTTACTTTGCTTAGCCCGAGCATCTTTGTCATTGAATTGCTGCAAGAAAGTGCGGGTCAAAACCTTTCACGCATGTCAGCAGGTTGATGTTCATCAAAATCCTACTTGAGCTTGTGCCATCGTTTTGCCAATTCTGCAATTGTGGAGGTTGGACAAAAACGTTTTTTAGCGCCGATGTCTCAACGGTTGAGCAATTTGGTTTTGGCTACGCTGTTCCAGCGCTCGACCATTTTGTCAAATTCCGTGCTGCGTTTGATGCTCAGCAGTCGGCGTGTTTCGTCGTTGAGAAATCCGTAGAGCTCGAGCTTATCGTAGAGCATGAAGAGTCGCTCGGCTTGCAGCGCATCTTGGTAGAGCACTGGAAATTTGGTGAGCAATCGCTTCTGTGATAGCAGTGCGGCATCATAGCGCCCGCTGTTCAGAAAATACTGGATAGCGTGCAGACGCTCATCGAGGTAAGGGATAGCGGCGGTGTTAGAGCTTGTGGTATCGACTGGGTTTTCACCGTAGGTGAGCCCGATGGGCAACTTGCGCTCGCGGCTCTCGCGTGTGGATTTTGGCAATTGTTCGGCTTCGATTTGTGTCAGTGCGGCCACAATTTCCACCCGTGATTTCGGCAGCACATCTTCAATGAAGAAATATGCAGATTCAGGCAGTGCATATACTTCCGTTTCCTTGAAGAGCATGGCTTTTGCCCCTTTTTTTGTCAGCATGAATGTCTTTGCCAAGACTTCCTCTTTAGCTGAAAGCGGTAGCCACTGCTGCTGATATGGATTCAGGTAAAGTGCTGTGCCGGAATCGATTTTAACCCACACTTTTGTTTGGGCACTCACTATTGTGCCGCATAGCACCAAGCCCACGCAGAGTTGAAGCGTGCGCATAACGATTGCGATGTTAGAAGTCATAAATATGAACATTTCCTTTGATAATACCTTGTTTTTCAATCACTTCACGATAGTATTGCTGGGCGCCCATTTTGAGTGCCGCTTCAAAACCGCTGGGCAGTGCCGTTGTCTCAATCGGGAGCCACAATGTTGTTTTACCCAGTGCATTTTGGCGCGAGATGGCTTCAAAATCGCTCAGTTCCAGCTGACCGATTTGCGTCACATCCAATCCTGTATCGACCAGCAGGAACAGATGTCCAATTGCTCCAGGCTCTGCAGTTGGAATCACGACGCTTTGTGGCGTCTTTGGTCGCACATCTACAATTGCGCAGTGAATGCCGACCGCCATCAAGCATGATGCCAAATAGACCACGAAATCTTCACAGTCGCCAGAGCGCTTCTCGAGTGTCTCGCGCGGCGATTGCACTTGGTCGACAATCATTGATGTGGTTGCATCAGGCACATAGCGCAGGTCTTTACCCAGCTCGGTGATAAAGCGCTTGAGGTGGTAGAATCTGGCAGGTTGCTTGGTGCTATCGCCGGTCAGCGCACGCAGGTATTTTGTTTTTGCAAAAAGCTGCACTTGTTGGTCGTTTGGTGCAATAAAAAACTTCAAACTCCATGTGTCACCATCCCATGCATTTTCGTTGAGTATGGCCACGGGCACATTGGCTAATGGGAGCTTGCGGTTATCGAGCTCGACCGAGATAGCAAGCTCACCGATGCGCGAAATTTGAAACTGCTTGACATCGCTTAGATACAAATAAATTGGCACATCGAGCAGTTCATCGGCATCAATTTGTATTGGCTCACTTTTAAACCGCCCTGTGTTACCCAGCGTCGCCGTCACCTGACACCACACGGGACGCTTGTCTGCATTGTGCAAGGTAAGAATTGCCACGGGATTGTGCGCGTAGTATTCGCGTTTGGATTGGAAAATGTTTTGATGCAGCAATTTGAGGTCGGCCAGTTTCAAAATCGGCTGGGTTTGTGCGCCAAATTTGAACGTTGCGCCTACTCGGAACGACTGCTCTTGTAGCAAATTGTTCGGGGAGTTTGTCCAGTTTAATGTCGCAGTGTTCAGCCATCTTTCAAATTCTCCACGTGAGAACTTGGTAGAAGAATACCACACGCGCTCGATGCCTACACTGGCGGCAAGGTCGCTGGTGAGTGGAATACCGATGTCGAGTTGCAGCGTTTGAAAATTGAAAGTTGCCACCCCACGCTGTGCCCGAATTGCCACTTGAATCGGCTCTGAAATGTTTGGCAAAGGGTTTGGCAAACTTTGCATGTAAAAGGCACTAATGCTTCTTAAGTGCGCCGAAAGCCCAAAGCGGAAATATGGCTGGATAAATTCCAGTTCGCCAAATGGCAAAATGTCGTTCCGCAACCGATACGGTAAGTTCACTTGACCGATGCTTAGCACGGGCGTTGGCATAATACCCAGATGCATGCGTAGGTTGCCCAGCGTGGCATAGCCGCGCAGCCCCGCAAGGAGACTTTGCTTTTCCCAGTTCAGTGGTTCAAGCTGCGCAGTAAATACACCGCCTTGCGTCTCGAAGACCTTCAACTGACTGGAACTGACTTTTTCCATGAGCACCGAAAAAAACATACTGACTCCGACTTGCTCACTGCTTAGTCCCAGTGCAAATGACAGTGGGAAATTGACACGATATACATCATTCGGCTGATTGGATGGACGCACCAGCGCGGCATCTTGCGGCAGACTGATAGCGATGGGCTCGGGCTCAATTTGGAAGATTTGCTCGTAGTTGTTGTTGATGGTTGCTTGCGCGCGCCATAGCCCGGTTTGATACTGCAACATCACCTTTGAGACCAAATAATTCGACGCATCAAAACGATTGCGTAGCACTTCGGTCTGAACCGAGATAGCAAACTTTGAAAAACCCTGATTTTGGAATTGCTCTATCCAATCCACGGTTTGCGCTGAAGCAACCGAACTTAGCAGCAGCAGTAGGGCAACAGACCGCATCATCTTGATAGGTAAGTTTGTTGCGATTGCCTCACTTTTCGAATCAGATTCATCAAGTCAGTTTCAAAGATACTGGGCAAATTTCGAAAGCGTTGTGCTCTAATGGTTTCATCCGATTCTTTTGCACCAATTCCCAGCTGAATTTTTTCCACTACGCCGTCAATATAACTTTTTATGCGTTCTCGAAATTGTGATTCATCTCTCGGCGTGTGCGCGCCGCACAGCTTTTTACAAACCTCATCTTGCGATTCGGACTGACTGTAAAAGTGAATAATCCATCCGCGCAGATACTCTGTGACGGTTGCGCGATGCACGGATAATTCTGCGGCAACTGCTGAGATGGCGCGGTGTTTGAATTCGTTTTTGCGCAAGGCTTGCAGAATCTGTTCCGCCAGTTCATCTCTGGGCGCTTGAGGCGGCGGCTTTTCTCCCAGTTCAAAGTCTTCAGGAAGTAAAAATTTGCGCTGGCAAAGCGATGCATTCAGCACGGCACGCTCGGTGGCTGCCTTCAATTCCCGCACATTGCCTCGCCACGGTTGCTCCTTGAGCCAAGCTAACAAGGCATCGGAGATTTTCAGCTCTGGATTGATACGATGCAACAGATGCGTAAAAATCACCTCAATATCCGCCGGTCGCTCGCGCAAGGGCGGTATGACCAAACTAAATCCATTGAGGCGGTAGAATAAATCTTCTCGGAAGCGTTTTTCTGCGATTAGTCTCTCCAGCGATTGATGTGTGGCTGCAATGATGCGAACTGAAACATGGATGGTCTTCGTTCCACCCACGCGTTCAAACGAGCCTTCTTGCAGCACGCGCAAGAGCTTGACCTGAAAGCTCATGCTGGTCTCTCCGATTTCGTCAAGAAATAGCGTGCCACCATTTGCTTGCTCAAAGCGCCCGATTTTCGTTTTCACGGCGCCCGTAAAGGCACCAGCTTCGTAGCCGAAGAGTTCAGACTCAATTAGATTTTCATTCAAGGCGCCACAGTTGATGGCAATGAACGGTTTATCTCGTCGCTCTGAACGGCGATGAATGAATTGCGCCAGCTTTTCCTTGCCCACACCACTTTCACCCAGGATGAGCACAGGAATATCGTGCTTTGCCACTTGGTCTGCCTTTACCAAAATTGTGGCAAGCGGAGAATTGGCGGCAAAGTAGATGTCTTCAGCTTCGGAAAAGGTGTTGGGTAAGCTCATTGGCACATTGTGCGAGAGCCGCTCGTAGAATTGCAATTTGTAGCGCAATTCTTCTCCATTGCCATTGCGCCCTGCCTCTTGCACGGACAATAGGCGTTGCCGCACTTTTTCAGTGTTTTTTGCAACCAGCGTTCTGACCAAGGCACGTCGGCTTTGCGCCACCAGTAGCCCTGCTATTATCGCTATCGGTAAAGCATTTGCACTTAACCATAGCACCGATACATCTATTTTGGCGATGTGCAATCCCACAAAACCGAGGATGTTCAAACCTATTGCGCCAAGCGCCGCATGAAGCGAACTGGTTCTTCGTGTGTAATATGCGAGCGGCAGTAGTGAGAGCATGAGCAATGCGCCAACCTGCCAATTCTCCCACACGGTCAAGACTTCACCTGCCGCTACTTTCAGGGCTGCCCAAATTTCCAATTCTGCTGTGGAGAAGGCTTCCCCGCTACGCTCACTGACCACATACGATGACACGCCCGCGTAGTCAAGGTAGATGACCACATCACGCCCCTTCACCTCACCGCCGCCCTGAATGACCTCCCGCAGAGAATACGTTGGCGTCAGTTTCTTCGTTGGCGAAACGATTGCCAATGTCTGCGTTAGGGGCATGTCGTAGAAAAATGATGCCAGCGTTCTTGCGGCACCTGCTTTGGCAATAATCTTCTCATTTTTGATGGTGAAGGCTTCAGAAAAGGGCAAAAAGCAGCGCTTGGCTGGAAAGGTTTTGTCGCCCAGTATGCGCACTGAATCTGTGTGGAGCTCTTCGGTCAGCAAGTAGATGTTTGGCAGTGTCTGCAGCGTGTGGAAGAAAAATTCATCCGATTCAGGGTGCGCGACATCGGCATTCGGGAACGCTAAGTCAAGAAAGATGCGTGTTGCGCCACTTGCGGAAAGGTTTTGTAATGCCACAGCATACCACTTGCGGTCGAGCGGCCAGCCGCCTAAGGTCTTGCAGTCATCTTCGTTGATGACGACCATGATAGGCTGTTCTTGGGCGTAACTGTTCGCACTGAAAACAGTGAGGAGCATCAGCCACAGTGCCCAGTGTCTCAAGTTGGGGCAGTAGCGAATTTGCCACATTGTTACCTGATTAAGTCATCAACGTAAAATGCCATCGTGCGGCGCGCTTCACTTTTCAGAAAATGCTCTGCTTCAGCATTCTTCTTTTTTCAACAAGTGGATTTGTTCGGCTACTGAGCCGCCCTTTTGGCAACGCACTTTTCTGTCGTTGCACTTGGCAAAATGCATACTTTTGCTTAAGATAAAACAAGAACTCCAATGTACAACGCGAGGCGCAAAACGCTGCACACTGGAGTTCATCTGGTTTCATAGAGTCCACTCCTTTGAGTAATCAGAGTGTTTCCACACAAAGAACAAAAGCACAAAGAACAGAGCACACTTTTCTGTGTATCCCTTACTGCACGCGTATTGTCTGGCGCAGCACTGGCGAATTTGCATCGCGCAAACCCACTTCCAGCGTGTATTCTCCTGCTGGTAACGGCAGACCCGTTTGTGACTGACGCAGCGGCACTTGAAACGACATTATTCTTTCTTCGCCTGAACGCACTTCAAAACTTGTCAGCACCTGTGCGCAGATTTCAGGTTGCTCTATCCAGACTCTCTCGTTCGAGCTTAGCCTTAGACTTAGCTGGCAGGATGTTGAGAAATTAAACCTCTGTGTTGTGCCCGAGCGATTTGTAATGGAAAACGTCCCGCTTAATGTATCGCCCGACGCCAATGCCGTCCTGCGCAGATTGAGTGCAAATTCTACACCGTCCCGTGTTGCTGCCGTGCGGCTACTCAACTCAATCATGACCGAAGCCGTGCTTTGCCCCACTAAGCTCACTGCACCGCCGTTGACCAGTTTGACATCTGCACTGGCAATGTGAATCACTGCACGCGATTCTTGAATTCGTTGAAGTTCTTCTGCCGTAAAGGTTACACTGTTCATGCCGCGTGTCAGCTCCTTAACCACATAACGAGCACTTCTCACTGGTGAAATCACTACGGTATCGCGTGGCCATATCACACTGTCTCTATGCATACCTGTGAGCACGGCAATAGCGGACATTCCCAGTTCTCCTTCAAAACGCACCACCAAGTTAGAATTTCGGGACACGACCGTGCGTGACCATGGTGAGAGGATGGTCAGTGCTGCTGGGACTCTCAGTCGCTTATCAGTTAGCGTTAGCCTTGTCAGGTGCATCGTTACATTTGTTGCACTGCGCCCTATTTCCATTGCCCTCACTCTTGCTTGGCTACTGAAAGGCGGCGGATAAACAAAAACAGCCGGTCGCAGTGCCACAGGTCCTATGGGGAGTATTTCTTGCGGCAGTGGCAGCTGTTCGAAGTCATGCATCTGCTCTTCTACCTGTGCGCTTACACGTTCTGGCAAAGTTGCTCCAAAAAACATAGCCGTACTGATACACGATGTGGCGGCGGTTCCCAGCGGTTCTGCTACTCTTGCCACGGTAATGTTACTGCGTGGCGTTCCTCCATTTGGCACAATCACTCGGTTGTTAATTACTGCTGTACTTGGCACACCATTTATGGCGCTTACAAAGAGCATCCCGCTGACTTCATCTACTGACCAATTCACTACCAATGGCTGCTGGCTTCTATCCATGCTATCGACAGGTGTCTCCAACCGGTCACAGCCTACCAGCAATGCGAACAAAAACAGGATAGCTGCAAGTATTGCCAGCACTATTCCAAATTGTCTACCTGCATTATCTATTGCCTCTCTCGTCGTCACTGGCTATACCACGCTTTTTACACTTTGCTCTGGCATATAGCCTTAGTCAAATACCGTGCCAATTCTTATGCCTCAAAATGCTCTTATTTTGGCTATTTTTGGCTATTTAGGCAGATTTTTGATAGGAAAGTGTTAGGAGATGCCGTCAAGAAGTGTCAGGAAGCGCTTTTCCTTACAAATTTTCAGGTCTCTTCTATGCCCAGCCGCAATGGATGTAACGCACTTTGCGGCCGCAGTGACCCAAACAGTCTATCCCAAAGCGATAGCATAGACCCATAGTTTGTATCTGCTTCCTCTTTTCTAACCGAGTGATGCACCCGATGCAGCGTCGGGGTAGGAATGATGTAGGCTAAACCCTTCTCGAGAGCATGTGGCAATGCAATGTTACTGTGATGTAGCAAAATGATAGGGAAGGAGAGCAAAGAGTATAACAGAATTTCAGTCGCTCCAATCCCCAGCACGGCACAGATAGGCAATCGCACAATTTCTGACAGCATAATTTCTACGGGATGAAACCGCACTCCAGTTGTAACATCCATTAAAGCATCAGCATGGTGGAATCGGTGAAATCGCCATAAAAACGCACTTTGGTGATTTAATCGATGCCAGATATACATCCAAAAGTCATAACATAATACCAGCAAAACACTCTCCAACACATCATTCAATCCCAGTCCTTTTAGCCCTTGCCAGTAAGGTTGAATATAGGCCAGTATCGCTAATGCCCCGACAGTTAGGCTCGAGGACAACAGGGTGTTTAATGCTGCAACAGCAAGATTCGGCAAGGCATGTTTTAATCGCCCCTGCCGGTTCTGGAAGAATGGGATAAGACCTTCCAGTAACCATAGCACACCGCCTGATACACCTGCTACAATGATTAGCATCATCTGCAACTGACTCTCCTTCATGACCGTGACCTTTTTCCTGAATTATGCGTTGCAGTTTTTTGCTTTCAATTCTCGGTGATATGCCGCCTTCAGCTCCCACAGGCAATGAATGCACAGACAATCTTCAAATTTACTTCGGATGTAAGCGCTTTCTGCCTCATTCAACTCAATTGCACTGCATTGGCATAGCATCACGGCGCCGACTTTGCACTCAAATTGCACGCCGCAACGTGGGCATATCTTAATTTCGTGCTTATGCATCAGTTTGTTTGGGAATTAAGTCGCAAAACCAAAATCGGTTTTTTGTGCCTTGGTAGCTATACTCACGTAACACCGTTTCACCTACTGAAAATTCAATTGGGTGCTTAAAATATGGCGCATCGAAGCAAAATGTATGAAATTCGCCGTTTTCTCCACATGGGTCTATGCCTTCAGGGAGGCTATTGAGAAATTGCTCATCGATAATTCGTCCGACAAAAGATTTTTCAAATATCTCTGCGTTTGCACAAATAATCACTACTTTGAAACCTAATTCAATTAGCTCTTCGAGCAGCAGCTTTGTATCTTTTTTCCAAAGTGGGAAGATGGCTTTGATGCCCAGTGGCTCTAATTTTTGCTCCCGATACTGGCGCAAATCTTGCAAGAAAATATCACCAAAAGCAGCACATTCAAACCCATTTGACTTTAGCTCAAGAATTTTTTTGCGCATTTCTGCTTCATATTCAGCATTGGTCGGCTGCTCTGGCAATTCAATTGTGCCGTAGGGAATTCCAATCGCCTCGACTTGTGCTTGCCATAAGGCGCGTCGCAAGCCATGCATGCTAACCCGATTGTATGACGCATTTACTGAAGTAAGCAAATACTCTACACTGTAGGTGTTATCCTGTAACAGGTAATGTAGGGCTAAAGCCGAATCTTTCCCGCTGCTCCAATTAAAGTAAGTTTTTATGCGGTGCATTCTTAAGCGAACGGGAATTTCTCTTTTGCTTGCATGGGTGGGCATTTTACATTTGCGTAGCTACAAAATACGCAGCACTCTCCTTGTTTTGGCTTCAGCAGCGTTTTGCAATTTCCACACTCGTAGAAATACTGACATGCGTCTGTTGGCATGATGACTTCTTTTTTATAGCCGCAATTTGGGCATGTTAGGATAGCCGCAGCAATCATGTTACTTTTATTTTGCAACATATTAGCAAGAGTCTTAGACGGCTAATATGAACGTAATTTCCAATATACTATTATGAAAGCGCTTTTCCATAGACTCTGACTGAACCGGTTTTGGCAGTAAAATTTCTTTGTAGAAGCGCTGTTTTGCGTTCTTGGCTTCTAACTCGAGCATGTCTTTATTTAGCGTTAGTGTAATATCTTTTTCTTCTACGCCGGGTAATTGTGCATAGATTTTAATTGCTGCCGCTTCTAAGAACACATCGGTTTCAGGCTCTACCTGCGCTGGTACAACCACCTCACTGGCAGCACTTCTTTGCTGTGCGGCTTTTTTGGCAAATTCTTTGGAAAATGTGCTCGTGCGAGCTCTGCTCTCTGCCGCTGTTTTGAAAGAAATACTATAACTTGCCTTCATGCCTTCCTTAATTCGGCTCAAATCTATTTCGCCCTCTTTGGAGAAATTTTCTGCACTTTGTTGCAGGTTTTCAGCAAGTTTAGCTAACCGCTCAATTCCTTCCAAGATATTACCAATCGGGTCTTTTGCGTTTATCTTCTCTTTCATCATCGTTTTAGGGTTTTAATAGTTGAGAGAAACGGTTTTGAAGGGCTTTTCGGGCTGTTTTTTTTCTATTTCTTTGATATGCTTCTTTGTGATGTCTTCAATCTCTTTGGTTACATTTTCCAATTGCTTAATAATTTCATATCGGCGGCGTTCTACGGCGGCAAGTTCTTTTTCGAGCCGTTCTTTTTCTGTGGTTAGCACATACAGGTTGAGGTAATTACCGCTGGTGCCAATTGGCTTAGCTGTTTTAGAGCGCGGAATGCGTTTGAGGCTACGTGCGGATTTAATTGCGCTGATGGTCTTTATGGTCGCCATAATTATGCTTAATTTTTCATTTTGGAGAAGCTGGTGGCACAAGTGATGCCAATTTTTTTTCTAAGGTTTCCAGTCGTGCTTTAAGTTCTTCATTTTCCTGCTCAAGTTGTTTTGTTTTTGTCTCGCTCGAGAGCATCGGGTCACTTTGCCACCAATTGATACCCATTTCCATTGCCTTATCGACGGAACAAACGACTAAGCGGATTTTAATGTTGAGCAGTTCAACATCTGCAAGGTTAATTTTAATATCCCCAGCGATGACGATACCTCTGTCTAACACGCGCTCTAAAATTTCAGCCAGATTGCTGCTGCTCGTAGAGTATGCAATTTCTCTACTCATCTATATCTCAAAGTTGGTTTTGCGCGCAAATGCTATCACTTCCAGCGCTGGGTTCATCTTCACTTCATAGATGTTTCTATCCATTACTCTACTTGGCAAGCCCACCGACTTAATAAATGCGCTTTCTTCATAAACTTCTGCATATCCTAACCAGCCTTCAGGGATTTTTTCTAACTTTACTAATTTGGCTGTTCCGCCTGTCATTGACCCTACAAAAGCCACCAGCTTTTTGGCAGCATCTTCAAAGCCCATAATGTTATGCTGAAAATTACTTTGCTAATTTTTCTGAACGTAGCACGTGCAGATTGGTTTCTGCATTACGCCCTAATCCGACTTTGCCGTTCAGCGAGGACTCCAGATAGAGACGCGTGCGCTCGACCAACTTTTTCACCAATGCCCGAATTTCTTCTTGATTGGTTTTTGACCCCACACGACTGGTTTCTGACACCAAGACATCTTGACAGACGCTCATGAAGAAATCCTGCGGCTGGTAGATTTTCGTGCGTTGTACTGCCAATGTTTTGGCAATCATGATAGCGGCGCGCACCGTGGGCGCAAACTCACATCGTCCGCTTTCTCGCAGTGCTCTCACAAGACTGACAATTTCTTCGGCATCTTGCAGCGGAATTTTTGATTTAGCGACGACAATCGCTACTTCAGTTTCGAAATCAGGATAGCTGAGGTCGAGCGTAATCATGCGGTCGCGCAAGGCATCGGCAGCTTTATGCACCCCAGCATACTCTTCAGGATTGCTGGTGAAAATACCTACAAAATTTGGATGAACCTTCAGATACCCATCCTCGCCTGTTCGCCCTGCTGGAATGTCTAAAATTTTTTCCTGCAAGACCGATAGTAGCACATTGTTGGCTTCCGCACGTGAGCGCGTAAATTCATCATAGAGCAGCGTAAAGCCGTATTTGCACGCTACAGTTAGGCGACTATCGACCCAGCGTTTGGCAAAATCTTCCTCAACCTTGAGCACACGCGATTGAAACCGATCGACCACCCTGCGACTGTGGTAGCCAAATTCTCCGCCCACCAAATCGCTGGTCTTATACTCCGAGTCGCCGTGAATCATCACAATCGGTCTGCCGATTTTGCTGGCAATGTGCATGGCAAGGGTCGTTTTACCCGTGCCGCTCGCCCCGCGCAAATGAATAGGGAAACCCGCCTCAATGTAGGTGAGCGCCCGGTAGGTCAGGTCTTTGACATACTTGGTCTCGACAAAATCTGGCAAAGGCGATGCCTCAATGACCGTGCTGATATCCTCGTTCATCCGTTGCGTTCAGGTTAGGTTTACTTTTTTTGCTTGGCAAAAGGAATACTGATGGCAAACTGTTTTTCTATTTCGCTTGGTTCGTCTGCCGGTTTTGGCATGCTTACGGCAACTTTCGATGTGCTCACTGGCGCACGATGCGACAGTTCAGCCCATATCGCTTGATTTTCTCGTCGTTCATTCGTGTATGCAGTCATCATAGTGGCAGTCTGACGCTTCAGCTCACGCACTTTGTCTTTTACACGCTCTACCTCTTCTTGCTTCGTTCGAATGAGCTGATGAATTTGGTTCATCAGTGCTTGATGGGTTTGCATGCGGGTTTGTTCATTGGCTTTGAGCTCGGCTCTGACCTGCATCGCTTTGGCTTGCAGTTCTTGTCTAAGCTCGTTGTGCTCGGTCTGCAAACGCATCATAAACTGCTGATGCAGTCGTGACAGTTGCTGCACTGATTGGCGCAGTTCGTTCTGATGCTGAGCCAACATCGCTTCAGTTTGTTTCTTGCGCCGCATATTGTCTTTGCGAATTTGCTCGCGCAGGTCGTTGATGTCTTGTATGAGCAGTTTGGTATCGCTTTTGAGGCGATTGACCGATTCTGTGCGCTCGAGTGCGCGGTGCGTGCGCTGCTGTCGCGCCGCCTTGATGTTGTCCACGATGGCGCGCATCGATGAGCCATTAGAGCTACTGAGCATTTTTTCCGGCATGGTGGTTCTTGCTGTTTTTTAATCGTTGAAGTTTGAAGCCTTGCAGCATCTCGGCTACTTCCTGACGCCGTGCTTGAGTTTGGCGAATCCGCTCTTCACTATCGCGCTGAAACTTTTCAAACATGGCTTTCAAGTCTTTGAGTCGCAGTTCTTTAGCTTGTGCGATGCAGGCTCGCAATTGTGCCGAGAAGGCTTCCTGTTCAGATTTGAAGTCTCTGAAGAGTTGGAGCAGTTCCTGACGGCGTCTCTGTTGCAATTGTGCAAACTTTTTGGTAAGTGCCGCAACCTCTGCCACACGGCAGGCGTGTTGCGATAGCTCGGCTTGCGGTAGACTTGTCAGCTCACGCAAGACTTCTTGGCTCAATTCGGTCTGCTCTGAGAGAAACTGACGCACGGATAGTGAGAGCTCGGTTTCGCGGCGCTTCTGTGCGTCTATGGCACTTTTGAACATGTCGTCGAAATCCTTGTGGCGCACCGAGCGATGCTGTGCCAGAGATTGGCGCAAGAGCGTATCGCAGTCACGAAATGCCAACTGCGTATAGTCTGCCGCATCTTGAAACTCCTTAACCACACAGCCCGTGGCATCCAATGCGGCATACATGGCGTTCAGGGCTTCTTCATACAGCATGGTCTTTTCCACACGTTGCATTTGCTCTTCCGATAACATTTTCGCTGGTTGGCTCATTGCTGCACAGGAGTTTGGTTTGCAAGCAATTTCGTTTTTTCAGGGCAGATGGCGGTATTCATTGACGCGCTTGGTGAATTGCACTTGTCATCTGCGACGCAAGGGCAGTTCAGCAAGCCGTCTCCCAAGGGTCATGCAGCCGTGGCGGTCAGACCGATGGCTTCAGCATACTTGAGATAGGTCTCGACCGACGCAATCACCACACGCGCCTCGACCGACACCAACTCAATGCCGACCAATGAGACACGGGCAAATGCATCAATCACAATGCCCTTGTCCAAAATGCGGTCAATGACCTCTGCAAGGCTTGATGACCCAGTCGATTTTTCAATCGCCATTTGCTCTTCGTTTGGTTTGGTTACCGCCGGGCTCTTCCCTTCTACCTTATCTTAGCGGCGGCGACTAAGCAAGGTAGGGACACCATTCAACTTACAACATTTGTGCCACAAATCACAACGCACGATTTTGGCGATTTTTCTCGGCGGAAATCATCCACGGCTCGCCAAAATTCTCCAGCGTCAGCATGGTCGCAAGACTGCCTCTTTGTTGCAAGAACCGCCTTTTTCTTCGGCTTCAACGGCGCCCTTCTACTTTGCGTGAGCCAAGCGCTTTGCTTTTCCAGCCCACGCCTTCAGCATTTGGCTAATTGATGAAGAAGACCGTGTTTTTGACAATGCCTTTTTCAGCCCTTACCACATCTGCGGCATCTTTGAACGGGTCATGCTCAAAAAAGAGTATCCAATGCTCATCGGCGGCGCGCTCCAAAAGCTTTCGCTTCTCTTCCATGATTTCAAGTGGATACAGGTCATAGCCCATCACCCATGGCAATGGAATGTGTGATGAAGTGGGAATCAGGTCGCCGCAGTAGCACACCGAAGTTTTTCCATCGGTAACGCGCACCAATTGCTGGGCGTGCGTATGGGCGTGAGAGAGCATTAAATGGATGTTGGGGAAAATTTCGGTTTCGCCGTTGGTAAAGCGCAATTGATTGTGTTCCAAAAGCGGCACGAAATTTTCTTTCAGATAGCTGGCTTTCTCACGTGCATTAGGCGACATAGCCCACTTGTAGTTGGCTTCTTGAACGTAGTAGGTCGCATTGGGAAAGGTTGGCACCAGTTTACCATCTTGAAGTTTTGTTGCGCCGCCAGCATGGTCAAAGTGTAGGTGCGTGAGAATCACATCGGTAATTTCTTCTGGTGAGACGCCCGCACGACGCAAATTCTGCTCAAGAAAGGACTCCGAGATTTTATACATCTCTCGGTATTTGGGCTCCCACTTTTGTCCCATGCCTGTATCCACTAAAATTTTCCTGCCATTGCCCACAATGAGCATGGCACGTGCCGACATTTCAATGCGATTTTTTTCATCGGCAGGATTGCTTTTCTCCCACAGCGCTTTTGGAACCGTGCCAAACATGGCGCCCCCATCGAGTGCAAAGCGCTCACACTCCACCGCGAAAATTTGATAATCTCCGATTTGCATCTTTCCAAAGGTTTTAGAGTTAAATAAGTCTGCGCTAATCTGCATTCACCAGCGTCTGCCGCAACCAATCTAATGCGGCTTGTGCAAAGAGCTCTTTGTTTTGCAGTCGCTCCTTGGTAAAATAAAGTGTTTTTGCCTTTTCTTGGTTTCCAAGTTTGTCGTTCGTTGCCAGTGCCAAGCAGACCATGCCCACTGGCTTGGTTTCCGTTGCGCCCCCTGGACCAGCAATACCTGTTGTGGCAAGCGCAATATCTGCGCCTGAATGTTTCAAGCAGCCCTTTGCCATTTCCAAAGCCACTTCTTCGCTGACGGCGCCATGCCGCTCAAGCGTCTCCTGCTTGACGCCTAAGGTTTGCACTTTTGCCAAGTTGTTATAGACCACATAGCTTTGCATGAAGAACTTTGAGGCGCCAGCGATGTTGGTGATGCGGTGCGCAATCAGCCCGCCCGTGCAGGATTCGGCAGTTGCCAAAGTCAGCTTGCGCTCTTGCAACAGCCTCCCCACAAAGGCTTCAAGTGGCTGCGCTTCAGTGGCATAGAGGTATTTCTGAATGCGTGAAGCGATGTGTGCGACAATAGCGGCATTTTCTCGCTCCACTTGCTCACGGTCTCTGCCTCTTGTCGTTACACGCAGGTTCACGCTGGCGGTTTGGGGCAGGTAGGCAAGGCTCGAGCCCGGCGTGAGAAAGGCTTTTTCATCCCCGATGAGTTCAGCCAGATGTGATTCGCCAATGCCGCTGGTCATGAGGTGCGTGTGTTTGATGTAGGTTTGCGAGAGCGGCGCAAAGTAAGGCACCACATCACGGCGCATCATTTCTTGCATTTCTGCAGGCACTCCGGGCATGATGACTACATACTTACCGCTGTAGTTTGGCAGGCTGTGCAAAATCATTCCCGGTGCGGTGCCCAGTGCATTTTGCAAAACCACACTGCCTTTGATGACCTCCGCCTGTGAGCGGTTGTTTTCTGGCATGTATTTCCCGCGCCGTTCAAAAATGCTTAGGCAGTTTCGGTAAGCCTCTTCGTTAAACTCGTAGCCCAGTCCGAAAAATTCAGCAATGGCTTCTTTGGTTACATCGTCGTGTGTGGGTCCTAAGCCGCCTGTTACGACCGCAATGTCTACATGGCTCAAAGCCTGTGCTAATGCTTCTTGGATGATGGGTTTGTTGTCGCCAACTGTAACAATGCGCCGTGTGGCAATGCCGATGTTGTCAAATTCTTTCGAGATGAACGTGGCGTTGGTATTGACGACCTGCCCAATAAGCAGTTCATCGCCGATAGAGAGAATTTCAAGTTGCATAGGCTTTGCATGTTTGCCTGTGGAAGGGACTGCGCTGAACCACACTGGCTAAGATAGGAGATTTTACTAAAATGTGCGTTCAGCGCAAATCTGGTGTGGCAGTGTCAAGATGCGGTTGCCGCAGCGGGCGTCGCACTTTTTTCGGTGCTGGTCTCCGCACTCTTTTTGGAGTCAGACTTTGCGCGATTGTTGTTCTTGTAGTCAGTGTTGTAGAATCCTGTGCCTTTGAGCACGAATCCACCAGCGGCGCTAATCACTCTTTGAAATGCCTCTTGACCGCAATTGGTGCAGGTCGTCAGTGCAGGCTCGGTGATGCGCTGCTCAATTTCGGTTTCATACCCACAGGCAAGGCAACGGTAGTGATAAATTGGCATAGTTTTCCCTCCTCTCTCCGTTTTTTTCGGGCAAGACAAACGATAAAGGCTGGGCAAAAGTTTCCTTCTAACGACCATGCGGACGCTTTGCTCTACTTTATGCCTCCCATGAGATTGCGAATCGGTCTGACCAGCAAGAAGAGCACCAGCGACGCCAACCCTGCGGTGGCAAACACCGACAGAAAGAGCCACGGAAGTGGGAAGGTCTCAAACAGACTGGCAATCTGCCCGCCCGCAAAATTGCCTACCGAAGCTCCTAAGAACCAAACTCCCATCATCTGACCGACGACACGCTCTGGCGCAAGTTTTGTTACCGTCGAGAGCCCTACAGGACTTAGGCATAGCTCGGCAATGGTGTGAATGAGATAGACCATTACGAGCCACATCGGACTGACCCGAAAGCCTTCTGGCGCACCGATAATCGTGAATGCGGGCGGCACCAAAATCACAAACCCCAGACCCACCCCTAACAACCCTATCGCAAACTTGACAGGGCTCGATGGCTCTAAACTGCGCTGACTTAGCCACACCCACAGCCATGCAAAGACTGGCGCCAGCGAAATCACAAACAGAGAGTTGAGCGACTGAAAGTATGACGATGGAAACGCCATGCCAAAGAGCGTGTTGTTGGTGTAGCGGTCGGCAAACAGATTCAGGCTTGAACCCGCTTGCTCAAATGCCGACCAGAAGACAGCGGCACAGACAAATAGCACCACAATTACAATCAAGCGATTGCGCTCTACTGGGGTCCACTCCTGCGCAAAAAGTGCCCCGAAGTATCCAACCGTTACAATCACATATGCTACACCAATCACAAAGCTGATGTTATCGGCGTTGATTTCAACGGCGTTTGTTGCGCCGAGTATAGCTACCAGCCCAAGTATTCCTACCACAGCGCCAATGCCAAGTATAAGCTGTCGCTTCGCTTTTCTTGCCTCTTCTGCATCTGGATTCGGCGCTGGCGGCGCGCCGGCATTGCCTAAGAATTTTCCCGTGAGCACGAATTGCACCAGTCCCAGAAACATGCCGACGGCAGCGGCGCCAAAGCCCCAGTGCCAACTTCCTTTGGGGTCTATTCCAAGATTCATCAGAAAGGCTTTGAACCATTCTGCTTGAGCCAGCGTGCCACACACCAAAGGCGCAATGAACGCTCCTAAGTTGATGCCCATGTAGTAAATTGAAAAACCAGCATCTCGGCGTGCATCATCTGGCAAGTAGAGCTGTCCGACCAATGCGCTGATGTTGGGTTTGAGCAATCCTGTGCCCAGCACCACCAATACCAACCCCAGATAAAAGGTTGCAATGCCCGGCAGTGCCAGCGAAATGTGCCCAAACATGATGATGACACCGCCAATGAAGACCGAGCGGCGCAGTCCTAAAAACTTGTCGGCAATCCACCCGCCGGGCAAAGACAACAGATACACAAACGCCGTATAGGTGGCATAGATGACCCCGGCATCGCGGGCTTCAAAGCCCAACCCGCCTGCAGCAACTGGCGCTGTCATGAATAGAATGAGCAGCGCGCGCATGCCGTAGTAACTAAATCGCTCCCACATTTCGGTAAAGAAGAGTGTGGAAAGCCCGCGCGGATGCCCGAAAAATGCAGTGTCGTCGGTCGCAGTGCCCACTTGATTGGCTGGCACAGATGTCGTCTCAGTTGTCGGCATTGAAAAATTGTCTTTGTTGTCTGTTGTTCTGTTGTGTATGTAAAGGGCTAAGGTAAAGAATTTTCATGCCTTGCAAAAGTACTGGCTCGGATGGCACGCTTTGGCGTAGTGTTACTTGTAAGGCGATGCTGAACCTAAATTTGTGCGGATTTCATTAAGCGTTGACAGGGGTCTTGCCTACGGTCGTTACGCATTTTTATTGCGACTTTCATAACTTCAAGCAACTTAGCCTTGTTGCATCAAGATATGGACAGACTTTCTACTGACAGTTTATTCAATTACAAACCTACTACGGACATGGCAAAGGATAAAGCCGCAGATAAGGCAATGGACAAAATCAGCGCTGAAAAGCGCAAACAACTTGAACTTGCCGTTGACGCTCTCGAGAAGCAGTTTGGCAAGGGCACGATTATGAAACTTGGCGACACGGCTGACACGCAGATTCCCGTCGTCTCCACTGGGTCTTTGACATTAGATTTTGCGCTTGGTGTTGGTGGCTTGCCCAAAGGTCGCATTGTTGAGATTTTCGGACCGGAGTCGTCTGGTAAAACCACGATTGCCCTGCATGCCATTGCAGAGTGTCAGAAAGAAGGAGGAATTGCGGCGTTCGTCGATGCTGAACATGCCTTTGACCCCGGATATGCTCGACGCGTCGGTGTCGATGTCAAATCGCTACTTTTTAGCCAACCAGAATCGGGTGAGCAAGCGCTCACGATTGTTGAAACACTGGTGCGCAGCGGCGCTGTCGATATCGTGGTCGTCGACTCGGTGGCCGCGCTGGTGCCGCAAGCTGAACTGGAAGGGGAAATGGGCGATGCGCAAGTCGGCTTGCAAGCTCGCCTTATGTCGCAAGCGCTGCGTAAGCTCACTGGCGCCATTTCACGCTCGAGTTGTATTGCCATTTTTATCAACCAATTGCGTGAAAAAATTGGCACCATGTCCTACGGCGACCCCACGACCACCACTGGTGGACGCGCCCTAAAATTTTACGCCTCCGTCCGCTTGGACGTCCGACGCATTGGCGCCATCAAAGAAGGCACGGACATCATTGGCAACCGCACGAAGGTTAAAGTGGCAAAAAACAAAGTTGCACCGCCTTTCAAAGAAGTCGAGTTCGACATCATCTACGGCGAAGGCATCTCCAAAACGGGTGAGCTCATTGACCTTGCGGTGGAAATGGGCATCATCAAAAAATCAGGGGCATGGTTCAGCTACGAAGGCGAAAAAATTGGTCAGGGTCGAGAAGCCGTGCGCGACACGCTCAAAACCAACAAGAGCCTCTATGACAAAATTCTCTTGCAGGTGCGCGAAGGGTTGATGAACCAACGCCTTGATTTCAGTGTGCCGCCGACCGCTGAAGAGGAAGCCGATAATCAGCTTACCGAAGCTGAAGCAACAGAGTAGGCATTAGACGCATAGTCTTGCTTGCTGAATGCTTTGTTGACTTTTGCTCAATTTCAATACCTACGCTGATGAGCAAGATTGCCATTGTTGCCCGCAAAGAGTATTCAGAGCGCGTTACCAGCGCCGGGTTTATCATCACAACGATTCTTGTGCCAGTTCTGATGCTTAGCTTCGTTGTGGTGCCTATTTTGATTCAACTCCTGAGCAGCAAATCCGATACACGAGTTGCCATCATCGATAAAACTCAACAACTCAAAGCCGATTTAACAGACGTCTTCGCTTCGCGTTCATCGCTGCAGATTGTCTTTGCTGACTTTGCCGATGCACAAGAGCGAGAAGTGCTCATCAAAGAAACGGACTTAGGCAAACTTAGTGGCTATTTGGTCATTCAATATGACTCCACTGGAAAAGTTCTTGCTACCTACACCAGCAAGAACATCACAGATTTTGACCTTTTGAGAGAGCTGGAAAGTGGAGTCAGAGCAGCGGTTCGTCGCAAACTTCTCGTGGAGCGCGGCTTTAATCATACCGATATTGAGTTCCTTGAAAAACCTACGCAGTTCAAAACCCAAAAGCTAAGTGGCGGACAGGCCTCCAGCGACTCTGGCATTGGCAGTTTCCTGCTTAGTCTCGTGATGGCACTGCTAATTTACAGCACCATCATTGGCTACGGCGCGCTCATCTCCTCATCAGTCATTGGTGAAAAATCCAGTAGGGTCATGGAAGTTCTTATTTCATCCATTAAGCCACTCGAGCTGCTAATCGGGAAAATCATCGGTATTGGACTTGTTGCACTCACGCAATATGCTGTATGGGTGATTGCCGCCTTGGCTTTGTCGGGGCTTTCGCTGAAAGGGTTGGGCGGCGCCGCATCTAAAATCAGCTTCGAAATTCCGCCGCTTTTGCTCTTCTACTTTGTGCTCTATTTTGCCTTGGGCTACCTGATTTACGCCACGCTCTATGCCGCCACAGGCTCCATTTTTGAGACTGAACAAGATGCCCAGTCGCTACAATTTCCAATTACTTTTCTTGTCATTCTGTCGGTGCTGTTTATTTCCTTCATTGCTTCAAAACCAGACTCGCTTTTTGCTACGCTGCTCTCGCTTGTGCCATTTTTTGCACCTATTTTGATGATTGGGCGGCTTAGCGTCACCGATGTGCCGCTTTGGCAAATTTCACTTAGCCTTGTGCTCATGGTGCTGACATTTTACGCCATACTCTGGGGCTCGGCTAAAATTTACCGCATGGGCGTGCTGCTGTATGGCAAAAAGCCTTCATTGAACGAAGTAATTAAGTGGCTCCGCTACGCCTAACTTGCTTGCCTAAGCTGTCAATGGCAAGCCTTGTTGTATTTGCGCAGTTTGAAATAGTTGTATGGCAGTGGCACCAAAAATCCTGCCAGCAGTGAAATTGCCAGCGCTATCCAGAAAAACGGCTCACTTGGTGCAACCTCGCCTCTTGTCAGCATGTAGTCTGTTACATTCTCTGCCAGCTCCATTGCCAGCATGGAAAGGAAGCTCATGGAAAATGCTGTGCGCACTGCCAATTTCCACCCAAAGTTTTCGCGCCACTTCAGTAGCAGGGTTTCCATTAAAACCGATGTGCTTAGTCCGCACAGCATGGCCACGCCCATAATCGCCCACATTGACCATGCGAGCGCCATCGCTTGCGCATAGATGATGAAGCCAAAATCACCAATTGAGCAGCCCACAAGACAATTGAGCGTATTGAGCGAGGCTCGCCGCCATGTTGAGACATCTTGCCAAAATTCACGCTGGCTGGCTTGCGGCGCCATAGCCGCATTCACAGGCAACTCTATCTGAAACATTGGTGCGGGGCTGCTATCACTGAAGTGCTCTGACGCTTGATACTCCCCCACTTGCGCCAGTGCATGGTTAATCTCTGAAAGCGATAGCATGCGCGCCGTTTTCAGCACTGCCTCAGGTGGCATGAGCGACACCGATACTGCTTCTACGCCGTCCAATTTTTTCAGCGCTTGCGTAACATGCTCCACGCATGCCTTGCAATGCATTCCCGAAATTTTCAGACGCAGTTCCTTAGATTCGGTTACTGCACCCTTTGCGACTGTATCCATACTGCTGTTTGCTGTAAGTTGAACTATGTTTGACAGGCTAAAAAAATAAGCAGAAAAACTTCTTACTTTTTTTCCTACTTGTGATTTTTGTAGACGGTTCCTCTTACATCACCGGTTATGGCACAAGAGACTAAATTTACATTGCTGTCTGACGCAATCGGCAGCATTCTTCATGAGCTCAATCAGCCACTGACCATGATGAATTTTGTATCGGAAACGCTTTTTTTGCTTGCCGAGCAAAAGCCCGACTCTGTCTTCGATGACCTCAAAGAAATGGCTGTCCAAGTAAAACATGGTGCCATGCGGCATCGTGAGCTCTTGGAGCACCTGCGCGACCTTATCCAAGATAACCCTACACCACGTCCAGTTAGCCTCAATGAGGTTGTGCAAACCACGCTGCAAACTCTGCGCTCGCGGCTCAATGCTCACCAGCTCATTGTGAAAACTGCTTTAGCTAAAGCACAGCCTGTGGTGTTTGTTCCCTCGGCTCGACTTCGGCTTCTCGTCTTTGCTCTCATCTTTAGCATAATCAATCGCAAGCCCTCGAACGGCATTTTGCCGCGTCAGGTTCTTTTCAAAACCGTGCGCCACAAAAAGACCGTAGATTTACACTTTACTTCCACTGCTCGAGTTAAGTCGCGCGCTCATGCAGGCTTCAGCATCAATGAAGCCTATCTTGACATTCTTCAGTCGCTTGTGCATGACTTAGGCGCTGTGCTTTCTTTTCCGAAGAAAGCCGCACTATCTATCTCTATCAAGTTTACTCTATTTCAGGAGTCGCCAGCATGACACACACTGCACCGCCATTTGAAACCCCACTTGTGCTTTTGCTGGTCGATGACGATGACTTTGTCCGAGAGACCGCCGCAAAAAGTCTGTCATTGATTGGCTACCATGTGCATACAGCGCGCTGCGGTCGGGAGGCACTTGCGCTTTTCGGTCGGTTGCAACCGCACATTACGCTGCTCGACATCCACTTGCCTGACCTTAGCGGCTTTTCTGTGCTGGAAGTCTTGCGCCAATCTCATCCTGACGCTGAAATTATCTTCATCACTGGCGAAGGCGATATGTCAATGGTTATCAACGCCTTGCGTCAGGGCATTTCTGACTTTGTGCCTAAGCCTCTTTCTCTCGATACGCTGCTGCCCGTTCTGGAAAGTGCCAAACAGCGCCTTTTACAAAAACAGCGCCTGCGCTCGCTACGCTCTTCCGATGTAACTTCCACGCCTGTCCCTTCTCAACAGGTCAAGATAAAAGTAAAAGCGTTTGGCAATCTGGTCTTAACGATTGGTCGTAGGGTAATTTCCGAAGCAGATTTGCACAGCGCAAAAACAGCGGCTGTTTTGAAGATATTGCTCATTCATCACAAGCGAGTGGTATCCGTTGATGACCTCACTCAACAGCTTTGGGGAGAAGTTTCACAGCGCAGCGCCGAAGTCATGCTCTTTACAGCGATTTCTTCTCTTCGTCGCCTCTTTGAGCCCAATTTGCGGCACGGTCGTAACTCTAAATACATCCTTACGCATAAATCAGGATACGAACTCAACTTAGGCGAGTGGAATGTCGATTACTTCTACGATGTGGAGTGGTTCGATATGCTCATTCGTGAAGCCGACCGCACACGCTCTGCCGAAAAATATCTTGCCGCTATTGACCTCTACCGCGATGACTTTCTGGCTGGCGACAAAGCGCATGAGTGGTCGAACTACAAGCGGCAAATGCTGAAAGATGCTTATCTGCATGCGCTGAACTTTTTAGCCGAAAAGGCACAAGCTGAAAAGAACTTCAATGCCGCCATTGAATTTGCCCAGAAAATGCTTATGGCTGATGAGCTCTATGAACCTGCTTATGTCATTTTAATCAAGAGCTATCTTCAGCTGCGCCGTCCTTCTGCCGCCAAGAAAATTTTGGAGCTATGTGAGCAAAACTTTCGTCATTACTTGGGTGCTCCTGTGCCTGCTTACATCAGCAACTTGCTGCGTTCATCTTAATCTGCAAGTCTAATCTGCAAACTTGATGTCGCCGTAAGTGATGAGATTGCCGAAACTATCCAGCAAGCGAATGCGAAACAGCCTGCCACGCAACTCATTCAGATTGCCGCTAACGGCAAGTGGCGCAAGATTGAGGCGATAAAATTCTGTGCCAAACGATATTGCCACATTCCAGCGCGCAATGAAGATAGGATTTCCTGCTGTGTTGGTCGAAA
>Ga0197142_1001011_pt1 | contig 25968 bp, 22 predicted proteins | sample GBS60_MetaG_FD_148614 | JGI IMG/M metagenome (GOLD analysis project Ga0197142, IMG submission 148614) | Sediment microbial communities from Great Boiling Springs, Gerlach, Nevada, United States - GBS 60_MetaG | ecosystem: Environmental > Aquatic > Thermal springs > Hot (42-90C) > Sediment... | reverse complement strand
GGTCAGATCGGTCGCATCCTTGGTTGGATAGGATCGACGTGCACGTCGTGGCATATGAGATTGCTCCTTATCAGAACGGCATGGTCGCCATCATGATACCACACATCCGGTTTTCTGATCGCCCTCTCAGCGGTCAGTCCGGTCATAGAGTGTCATTTATCCGGATTTTCGATATTATTGTGCGCTTTGTCAGGCATCGTCGTGAAGTTTATAAGAGCCGATCCGAATAACCCGGCGGCACGCAAGGCGATTAAGCCAGAGGCGAAGCGAAGGTAGGCAAGATACTGCCTGGGCTTCTTCTTCCAGCGCACCAGCAAGCGGCGAAACCGATTGAGCCAGCTCTGACCGCGCCTGACCACCCGACGATGTGCGCGCGATCTCCCTGGCTTCCTCGTTGTGACTGTGCATGGGCGCGGTACAGCCACATTCGCACAAGGTCGCGCGCACGTCTTTATCATCGTAGCCTTTGTCCAGGCGCATACCCTGCGCACTGCATCGGTAGGGGCGGGTTCCAAACCCGCATGCCAGGACGTTCTGATACTGCTCGAAATGTATATCGCACATATTTTCTGTCCGCTCTTGAAGACATCGAAGTGCACGCACCGGTAGAAAGAGGCTTTCTCAGTGCTGATGGAATAGCCGCGCAGGCAGACGTTTTTGCAGAGGCGGTCGGTGATTTTCTCCTGCGCATATTGCTATTGCTCTCCCCTTGCTGACAATGTTTTTTTTATGGTACAATGTTCATAAGAATTAGAGATTTTTAAGTATATATTAAGCCTGAATTGACTGAAACTCGGAATGTTCGTCTTGCCACACGTGCAAAAAAGTTTCTGTAGTTTCTCCAGAAAGTATTGTTGAGAAAACGAAAGAAGTCCTTGACTGGTATACCAGAGACCCGATAAGCCGGAGTGACTTAATGCCGAGCGGTATATATCTGCCCGTTGTACAAGAAGCCGTCGAGTCTAATGAAAAACGTCATTCCAAAGCTCTTTCGCTGGCAGCCTTCCCGTGAGACGCTTATAGTACTGGTTGCCGGTGTGGTTGTTGTTGGTTTGTCAGCAGCAATGCTACTTTTCGAGAACTGGCCCTGGGTAAGGATTGCAATTCGCGATGTCGGGCAGATCTTCCTCGTGGGTATTCTTTTCCCTCTGGCATACATTCAACGTTCTGGCAAAGACTGGGCCGGGTTTGGCTTTAGCTTAGAGAAGTGGCCCATCTTTCTCCTAATCAACCTTGTCCTTGGGGTGCTTTTGTTCTTCTCGTTTCTGTCTGGGAGTCCGCCTCCGGCAGATTTCCGTCTCAGTGCGTCAACTGTATGGTCAGCAGCTTACGTCATGCTGGCCTTATGTTTTGAATTGGTTTTCTTCTACGCTTTTCTGCGGACTTTCTTCGAGCAAGCTTTTGGCATCGTGCCTGCGATTATCCTGACGGCGTTGTTTTACGCTTTTCATCATATAGGATTCCAACCAGAGTATGGCAAGTTGATTTTCGTTGGTCTGCTTTATGCCACCACATATCGGCTAGGTAACAGCGCTTTGTTGATTTTTCCGTTTTTTCTGGGAGTTGGTGGAACCTATGATGTTCTTATCCAATCGCAAGAGGTTTCACCTATTTTGTACCCGGAAATACGCACCCTGTATCTTGCGGTTGCCATTGTAGCAACGGTGGTTTGGGTCTGGCGAAAGGTGAAAGGAGAGAAGCCATGTATGAACGGCCCGGTTGCGTGACCGCCTATGCTATCCTTCTTGGTATCGTATCGGCGCCATAGTAAGTTGCATTGGCGGCGTTTTTTGTTATCCTCCGCAGGCGGGGTAGAGGGTTTGGCTTTCATGGTGTTCGCCGCCGTGACAGCCGCCTTGTATCTCGTGATTGCCAGAGGACTCTGGTTGCTGAGAAACTGGGCGCGCATCGTCGTCATTGTTCTGCAAGTCTTAAGCGTATTGGGCATTCTGTCCCAGCTACCCAATAACTCCTCGGGCCTTGTTCTTATCCTGGCAGTATTTGGATTAGCAATAGCAGCCTACATTCTGTACTGGTTTGCATCTCACGGTGAGTATTTCAGTTAATGGAACACTACTGCTCAAGTGCGAGTAAGCCGCCCAACATCAGGTGAAGCCGACGCCGCCATTGTAGCATTGGACTGGCGTGGGTTTCATTGTCGTAATGGGTCTTGAGGCGAGGGAGGTTCAGCCAGGTCGCAGCGCAGCTTGCCGAGCCGCCGGACTGCAACTCCCCTTCCTGCCTTTCTACGCTTCTCCTTAGCCCTGTTCAGGTGTTGACGAAATGCCCCCGGCTGTTTGACAAGTTTGTCAGTGCGTGTTTACGGGGTCAGATAAGCCGTCCAACCTTTTGTCGCAGCGGACGCCGTTTCGCTGCGCCTGGCGCGGGTGATGCGCAAGCCATTGAGCGGCGGTAGGGAGAGTTTACAGAAGTGGCGCAAAGTGATCTGGTCTGCCTGGACAGGTCTCGCTCACCCTGACCTTCTCCTCACCAGCCTTACCGACCCTGACCCATTAATCCGTGACGCAGGCGTGGAGGCGCTGGGTGCTCTCGGCGATGCCCGTGCCTTTGAAGCAGTACTCAGTTGCCTCATCGACCTTGACACCCTGACAAAGAGTGTTCCCACACCCGTCAAGCGCCGTCTGACACTGCATCCTCCCAACGCGGCTTCCGCCTCGCAATTCCGGCGAGTCCTGGTCGCATCGATGCTGGCAGGGCAGGCGACTCGACCTGGAACCGTCGCGCGGGTCAGGCTCACGTTGGGACATTGATCACACACGGTTGTCGCGACCAGAGCAGGACATCGTTTCTGACACATACGCTTTCGCATTCTTATTCTGTATGGTATGATCAATGTGACTGGCCAGATAGGACCCATAGAAAGGAAGCGCGACAGTGGCCATCCATATCGCGCGTTGGCAGTTCACGGTTGATGACTATCATCGGATGCGGGCAGCGGGCATCCTGACCGAAGATGACCGGGTGGAACTGATCGACGGAGAGGTGCGGCGTATGAGTCCCGTTGGCCCGTTGCATGCCGCGATTGTGAAACGCCTCAACACCTTGTTGATGCCCCATATGGGCGCCTTGATGCTGATCAGTGTCCAGGATCCGATCCAACTGAATGACGTTAGTGAACCCGAACCGGACATTGCGATTCTGCGGTACGACGCGAGTTATTACGCACAGCGCCATCCCGCGCCAGAGGCAGTTCTCTTCGTGATAGAAGTGGCAGATACGTCGCTTGACTATGATCGGGACGAAAAACTCCCACGGTATGCGGAGGCCGGTATTCGCGAAGCCTGGATCGTGGATGTGGAAGTGGAAATCGTCGTACAATACACGCAGGCGATAGGGCGCCAGTATCTGACCAGACGGGAATATCGACGGGGCGACAGCACCACGTCTGTGGCAGCGCCCAGTATTACCCTCCAGGTCACCCACATTTTCGGATAATGAATGCCCCGCAGCGTGTTTGAAAGCCCTGTGCGTATCGCTGCACACCCTGCGCCCTGCAGATGAACGTGGTATAATGCACCATGCAGCATCACATCGCAGGAGCATGGTATGGACTCACCGACACCAGACGACGTCAGCGCCGAGCTGGAGCGTCTGGCTGAAGAGCAGATCACCGACCTCGACTCTGACGCGACGGACCGTGTTCGTCGCGGGCGGCAGCGACGCGCCCGCGTGGCAACGTTGTATGCGCAGGGGCGCCTGGAAACTGCGCGCGACTTTTACCATGCAGCGCTGGTGATGCTCTACGGCGAAGAACTGGCGCATTGGGAACTGGCGCGTACCCTTGCCCGTCGCGCTGCCAGTCTGGGAGACCCGCGCGCCTGGTCGATCATTGCTGCGGCGTGGGATCGTGCGCTGCTTGCACGCGGCTTGCCGCAACGTTTCGGCACACAGTTTGTGCGCGAAAACGGGCGCTGGACGGTCGGAGCGGTGGATCCGAATGTTACCGATGCCGAACGCGCTTTCTACGGCATACCGCCGCTCTGGGTTCAGCGTCAGAGTGCCGAACAACTCCAGCGCCGCGAAGAGAACCGGTGAGGGTCTTCCCACGCCGCCGTTCCTCTCCCCCGATCCTCAGCGACGCTTTGCGCCGTCCTCCTGTGCAATAAACATTGTTGCCTGCTCCTCGTATCGCTCCGGCGTCACAACATCGATCGACGTCAGCACATCTACCAGTTCAGCGCGCGTGTATCCCTGCGACTCAACCCGGAGCGCATAGCGCGCCTGGTATGGTGAAAGATCGACAATCGCCCGGTAGCGCCATTGGAGACCCGGACGCAGCACGACAGCGTAGTTTTTCACAACCATCCGCTCTTCATCAGGGTCATCGGACGTTCTGGCCGCCTGCGCATCGGACAATTGGACCAGTCTGACCGTTAATCGACGCCCCGGCGCATGGTAGAGCGCCACGTACCCTCCGGCTGTCTCCCCATCGCGTGCCAAAACCGCCTCGACCGTACCGGGCGGCGGATCGGGCAACAGGATGGACGAGCCGATCGCATCATCAAGCGGAATGACCGATTCGGACGGGATCAGCGGGATATGCGGCGTGGCGATGTCGTCCAGGCTGAGAAAGGTTCCCTGACCATTCCAGGCAAATGCGATGCCAAACGTTCGCGTCTCTTCACGTGGATCGACTTCACGCCCACCATCAAATGCCCAGACGGTGCGACTCACCTGTTCGCCTTCGACGGGACCGATCAACTCACGAATTTCGCGCAGCAGTCCGGTCGCACTATCGATGGCGAGAAGGATCGTGGCATCGGCGTCGCCTGCATCCGGCGCATCGGGCGGAAAGCCAGGCAGGCTGACACCGCGAAACCCAACAACTTCCACCTGTGTTCCATCATCTATCTGGCGTTGTCCCCAACTTTGCAATTCGGCAGCACGCGCCTGCGCCAGGTAACGTCGGGGCAACGCCCATGCCCCGCTTTCCAGCCGCGCCTTCAGCAAACGATGTCGCTGATCGGCATCAGCAGGAAAGCGAACCCCGGACATATCCTCACGAGCAAGCGGAAATCCGATTGTTGCGCTATAGGCGGGCGTGATCGCATACCAGGCCTGGCCGCGCCGATCAGCAAGTTGAAACTCGTAGGGACCGCCTCCCTGCTGATGCACGAACTGGATGCGGTGCTGACCATTCTCCCGATCGATCCAGAGATCACCCCGTAGATTCGCATAGGTCTGATCAACGAAGGTCCAGCGAATAAGGTAGCTTCCCTGCCAGACGCCTTCACCCGGCGGGGGAGTGTACAGGGTTTCTCCGGCACGTTCGACAAGTTCGCGGAGCGAGTACGGCGATACAACCGGCGGCGGAGGTTCGTCGCGCGCGCGGGGCCAGACGATCAGGATCGTCAGAAGCAGCACCGCCAGCGGCAGAATCGCGCGATGCGTCCATTGACTCTCCATCAGGCGGCGCAGCGGCGGTCGTGTATCCGGGTGCGCTGCCGCAACCGTTTGCGCTGCAACGTCGGCTGGCAGACGTATTGGACGCAACGCATCGCGCAGCGCCTCTCCCACCTGCACCGTCAGGCGGCGCCACTCGCGCAGCGCAGCGCGGCACGTCTCACAGAGCGCCAGATGCCCGCGCACATCAGAACTGGTCTGCGCGACGGTCGGGTCGAGGATCAGCGCCATCCGCGCCATGCGACACTCCTCGGGCACCTGATCCGGATCGAACAGTGCCGGATCAAGGTCGGGATCGAGAACTGGCAACAGCGCTCTGATCGCATCCCGCACCCGAACACGCCACTCCTGCCCGATCGGCGCCAGATTGTCGATCGTGAAAGCGTGCAGCGCTGCCAGCCCCAACGCCAACCGCTGCGCGCGCGGCAGGCGTGCGATTGCTGTAACCAGCGGCGCATCTTCGGTTCGCGCCGTTCCTGCCGTCACCCAGGCAGGCGCTCCTCCTCGCCTGAACAGTCTACGTTCTGCCAGCGATTGATCACAAAGTGCCATCGCAACCGAACGCACATCTGCGGCGGCATGATTGCGAAACTGCCGGGCAGTACGCACCAGCAGTGCATTCGCTGCCGCCTGATCGGGGGACAACAATACCGCCAGACGGTACAGGTCATCACCGTACTGTTCCAGCGCTTGCTCGAAGGAGGTTGCAGACATTGGAAAGACCTTTGCCGGTTACGCCATCATCCTCAACGCTGTTCGACTCGAACCAGATGATAGGCGTACCCCACGTTCCCTGCGCTATCGCGCGCTGTCAGGCGAACATGGTACTCGCCTGGCGCGAGATTGTCGAGAAATACCGTCTGTCCTGTCCCTATCGATACGCCATTGACCTGCCAGGCAAGATCATCGAGCGCGCCATCATCGCGATCCGACGCCCTTCCATAGAGCAGCAGCGGCGCACCAACCGGCAGCGTCGCAGAACCGTCGATCCATGCCTGTGGTTGGGTGTCATCGGCAGTGACCGACGGTGTTCCGTCAACAACGATGACGCCGCTACCGTCAGCCAGAACGATCTCGAACCTGCCATGCCCGCCGCCAGGAAGCATCTGCGGATCGAGCGACAGGCGTCCGCCAACCAGATCGACTCCCAGCGTCGTCCAGCGTCTGCCGTCGTGGGTATAACGCACCAGCGCCGGAACAGATGTATTCGACCAGGAGAGCGTCCATGTCGCATTGTTACGGGCGATGGTTGCGGAGGATGCGACTGCTGGCGGCACAGCGTCGGTTGCCCGTTCCGCAATGACCACCCCATTGTGGATCAGACGGAAACTGGCAACCAGTCCAGCAGGCGTCGGCACAACTGCGGTAATACGACGATAGATATGCCCATGATCATGGTCGTGTCCGACAGACTCTTCGCCATAGTGGTATGGTCCTCCCGCCTCGACAGCAGCGACCGCATGGGAAGCGAGCAACGCTCCGGCGGCGTCCCGCAGTTCGACCGTGTATTCGCCGCGCTGCGGAGCATCCAGCGTCACGCCATCGAGCGCATACACCGGTTCCAGTGTGGCGCCGTCGTCCGTCAGCGCAGCGCGCACCAGATACCCGGCGCCGCTCTGCATCACGCTGGCGCCATAGATGCGCTGATTATTCAGCAATCCCTGATACGTAAAATCCGAAACCCACTGCGGTTGACAGTAACTCATCAGGTCCTTCGTAGTGTCCGGTGCAACCGGACTCCAGACACGCGCCCGGCTGATGTCGAGACCATAGACATCCGGACCGATCGAAGCATTCGAGTATGGAAAAGGTTGACGTGGATCGCCACTGACACCGCACGGCGCATGGAAGCGACCCAGATTGTGCCCGATCTCATGGGCGGCAAGGCGACCTGCGGCATCGGTGGAACCCGTCAGATCCAACCCTACCGATGCACGCAACCCGATCCACCCGATCCCGGCAATCCCGCTGCTGAACCAGCGATCGCTCCCATTTGCGATCGGTATCAAGCCGTAGTAGACCCGCGAAGACGGTGCGCCGTCGCTCAATTTGACATCCGTTATCAGATCGAGCAGACGTTCCCATTCATTGCCGCTCCGCAAATCACCGGTGAAAGCAACCGGCGCACGCAGTCGAACGTTGATGCCGGGGATGGGATAGGCGCGCATCACCCAGTCACTCACAGTGTCGCGTGTCGGGGCCGGGTAGGTGCGCCCATTAGGGGTGTGGGTGTACTGAACCGGCACAATCGTGAGATCGAGGCGCGGTACGGCGAGAAACTCCAGCGTCTGCGTCAGACTATTGTTGGTCTCGTTCACTTCGGTGATCCGATTGTCGGGATCAACGACAATGCTGAGTCGCACATTGCCCGACAACCATTCAGCAGGCAAAGCCAGGTTGAAACTGCTGGCATAGTTTCCACGCGACACACTGGTTGTCACCGTGCGTGGATCCGAGCGGCGCGGCGAGCCGGGTAGGGGAACGCCGTTGCGCGTTGCTGAAGCCTCAACAATCACGTTGGAGGCTTCCGTAACGCCGGATACGGTTACATACACGCGCGCTACTGTTGGACGACCCGCAACCATCGGCACAGTGTTGCTGCCATTCTGCACCGATTGCGTGATCTCGACCTGGTTGAGAACGAGATCGATCGTCGCAGGGCGCGTAATCAGCGGCAGATAGACTCGCCTGTCCGACGAAGGAGACGACAGATCGGCGCGCGCTGCCGGATAGTCGTGCGTCGCCAGGAATACAGGCAGCAGCAACAGGATCAGCGCCAACGTAGTACGATAATGCATGGTATTCACTCCTTACGGATGGCGTGCCGGTTCTCTCACCATTTCAACCTTCAACCCTCAACCTTCAACGCCCAATCTCCTCCCCCCCGCCACACCTGCCGCCAGCGCTGTGCTGACCAGCAACCCGGCGACAGCCAGCGCACGAATGAAACCGATCTCGCTGCGCAGCAGATACCCGGGCCACAGGTCAGTCGTGTGGCGAACGGTTGGAACGAAATACCACCCCCAGCGGTAGCGCGGACTCGCCGGCGGCGGCTCGATTGCTGCATCAGAGAGGGGCAGGCGAACGCCGTGGTCATCAATGGCGGTGATCGCATCGATCCGCAACCCAACCATTCGCTGCCGCTCCGTTCCCGGTATCGTCTGCACAAACGGCTGCGCCTGCAGCACCAGCGGTGCGCCCGGCGGTGCAAGCACATAGAACAGGCTTCCCTGGCCGCCACGCAATGCAACCCGACGCCCGGCGATGTCGAGCGTCGGGTGTCCCGGCGGCGCGCCGGTCGGACGTTCGTCGTTGGTGCGGAGTGTGAGCAGGGTCGGTCTGTCGCTCCGACAGGATAGCGTTCCGTATGCGCCGGTCATGCGCGGCAGCAGCGCATCGCGCATCTCCGGGAAGTAAAACCCGTCGCCGATCACGCACTGCCCGCCGCCATACCGCGCCTGCCAGCGTTCCGCGGCAATGCGCCAGTGCGCCAGCAATGGCGAGTACGCGCCATCGAAGTAAATGAGACGACGGGGGATTCCCATATTGAGGTAGATCGCCGGGTTGACGAGAACGCCCGCCAGCGCATTGATCGTTCCAAACGCCAGAACGATCCCGACAACCATCCGCAACGCCCATCCTCCCGATGCTGCGCGCTCGAACACCGGCGCTGCCAGCACCGCCAGCAACGGCACGATCGGCAACAGCAATCGGGGTCCCCAGACCCCGCCGCCATCCCAGGCATGCCAGCGCGCATACAGCACCACATGCACAATGACCAGCAGCAGCAGCAGCGCTGTTTCCAGACGCCAGCGCTGCCACAGCAACGGCGCGCCCGCCAGCGCCAGCGCCGCAACCGGCGCGTACAGGAACAGGCTTTTGCCAGGACTGAGCAACAATCCGGTCAATCCAGTCAGCAGCGGTGTGGTAAAAGCGCTCGCTTCATCGCCATAGCCGCTCGCCAGCGGTATACCAAAGCGCGCCAGATTGTAGCCGATAACCAGCGCCACACCGGGAACCAACCCCAAACTCCACAGACCCAGGTGCGCCGCCATCACACGGAGTCGCTCCGCCATTCCACGCGACGCACCCGGGCAGGAAACCGTTGCTGCCGCCACATACAACATCAAAAACGGCGCAGCAACCAGCGCAGCGATGCGCGTGGCGAGCAGCAAACCGGTCGCAACGCCGGAGATCAGCAGCGCTCGTCGGTTGTGACGCACGGACGCGCTGTACGCCCGTTCGACCGCCAGGATCAGAAGGAGTCCCGCCAGTGGCTCGGAGAAGAAGGTGCGGGCATAGGGCCACGCCAGGCTCGCCACGCCGAACGCACCCGCTGCCAGCCATGCTGCACGCCTGCCATACCCCAGAGATACCACACATGAGAACAGAACCGCACCGGTAGCAGCAGTCACCGGTGCATTCAGCAGACTGACCGTGAAACGGGTGAGGTACTCGTAGACCTCGACCGACGCACCGCCAGCCAGCAGCGCGCCGAGGGCGAAGAATGGCAACGCCGCCAGCGAAGGAAGGATGCCATACGGCGAAACCATGCGTCCATCGCGCCCTTCCCGCAACGGCATCGGCACGAGATCGTCCCCCTCGATAGCGATGTCGCCGCGTGTCGCCAGTCCGCGTGTCACATAGTACATCGCCTCTTCGTCGGGCGAATAGAGATGACCGCTCGCCGTCAGCAGGTAGAGCGCGAGCAGAAACAAAAAAGCGGCGAGCGGCGCGCGCCGATGCGCCGCTCTCTCCGCAATCCGTGAGGTATCCGGCGAAAAGGTCGATTGCATCTGATCATTCACGACGGGCATGATACTGCATGATGTACTGCTGAATCGCCCGATACGCCGGGCGCGGCGAGTAATCGGCGTTGATGATGCTGAACGACGCCTGTTCGTGCCAGGGTTCGCCGTTGCGCGCACGCAGGGGAGCGAAGTTCAGGTTCCACAGAAACATGGCATCGACCCACGGGTACCGTTCGGCAGTCCATTCCATCGCTCCGACGATATACTGCGCCTGCTGCTCATATGATACCTGATTGCCGAACTCGAATCCGGGCGTATTGTTGCGCGTCGCCCAACCGAACTCCGTAATCCACACCGGCAGGTCCGCCAGACCATACTCCTCCATCAACCGACGAATACGTTCCACATTGCGGAAGTAGAACGTTGGATGGTCGGTCCACCCCTGCGCCGGACTCGGCGCGTCGGGCCAGAATGTCTCCGGCGGGTTGGCGGAGCCGCCAGGATGCACGCCAAGCGCATCGACATAGTTGCGAATGATGCCGTTCTCATAGGAGAACATTGCACTGTAGTAGCGAATGTCGGAAATGGCAATCCCAGGACTGTCAACCGCTGTTGATGCTGGCGCGCCGCTCACAACGATGATCGTCGGATCGATCGCTTTGATACGGGTGTACGCCACTTTGAGGATTTCGACATAGCGCTGTGCGTCTTCGGTTGAGACATATCCGCCATTCTCATACGCCAGGTTCTGCTCGTTCCAGATCTGAATGGCGTGAATGCGCCCCTTGTACCGCTGCGCCAGCGCCGCCACGAAGTTCCCCAGCGTTTCGGGATTCTCCGGCAACCCATCGCTGCCGCCGCGCCCGTAGAAGTGCGGCGACCGGACGACCGAGATCATCAGTTTCAGCCCGTACGCATTGACATCGGCAATCAGCGCGTCGAGTTCCGCGCCCCAGGCATAGAAGCCAGGAGGACCCTCCTGGTCCTTCCAGTGGATCTGCTGGCGAATCCAGCCAAACCCTGCATCCCGTGCCAGGCGCAACGGCGTAGCGCGATCAGTCCAGAATAGATGGGCATGAACGCCGAACTGCAACCGACGGACGCGCAACGGATGCGGCAGACCGCCCGGACCAAGCGGTTGCATGGTTGGCGGAATGGGTGTTGGGAGCGTCGTGGGAACCGGTTGCAGCGTTGGTGATGGAGTCACATTTGCTTGCGAAAACGCTGGCATGCCAGCAGGCGTCACCTGCAACGACGCGAGCGTCGGCGCACGCACAGCCGCAGTCGGCATTGCACCATCTGGCGGCGGCGCCGTCACAAACGCCGGGGTTGCGACACATGCCGCCAGCAGTGATGAGATCAGGATTGCAATGATGGTGAAGCGCGTACCCATGCCACTCCTCCTGCGCACACGAAACGATGAACGACTACTGTCACTGTAATCTCTCATCAGTGTGCGGACAATCCCCGCAGATAACGCAACCGTTACGCAAACATGGCAGATGCCTGAGACGTGCGTGATACAATGAGCGCCAATGGTTCCGTACTGAAATGTGGGGAGAGACAGGCGTATGGATCAGCGTGAACGTGTTGGATTCATCGGTCTCGGCATCATGGGGCGCGGCATGGCGCGCAATATCTTGAAGGCAGGGTTCCCATTGCGGGTATGGAATCGCACTGCCAGCCGCATGGACGAACTGGCGGCGGAAGGGGCAGGACCCGCCAGCAGTCCCGGCGATCTGGCATTCCACAGCGACATCATTATCACCTGCGTCAGCGATACTCCCGATGTCGAACAGGTGCTTCTCGGCGAAGGCGGCGTCATTCACGGCGCACGCCCCGGTTCGCTGGTGATCGACATGAGCACGATCAGCCCGCGGGCGACACAGCGGATCGCGGCGCACCTGGCAGAACGTCACATTCATATGCTCGATGCACCGGTGAGCGGCGGATCGGAGGGCGCGGCACGCGGGACCCTCAGCATTATGGTCGGCGGCGATGTCACCCAGTTTGAGCGGGCGCTGCCGGTTTTCCAGGCAATGGGGACAACCATCACGCACCTCGGACCGATTGGCGCCGGGCAGACGACCAAACTGGTCAATCAGATTCTGGTGGTGGGACACGCACTGGCGATGAGCGAGGCGCTGCTGTTCGCTCAGGCTGGCGGCGTTGATCTGCGCAAGGCGCTGGAAGCAGTGTCGGGCGGAGCGGCGGGCAGCTGGATGTTGAGCAACCGCGGACCGCAGATTCTGGCGCGCGACTGGCGCCCTGGCTTTACCATTGACCTTCAGCAGAAAGACCTCCGTCTGGTCTTGCAGGAAGCCGACCGCCTCGGCGTACCGTTGCCGGGAACAGCGCTGATCCACCAGCTCTACCGCACATTGCAGGCGCGTGGTCTTGGTCACGAAGGGAACCATGCCCTGATCAAGGCGTTGGAAAACCTGGCAGGAATCGAAATCGGCGTATGGGACGAAGGGGGGTAGCAAGCGCCGTCACAGGCTCACCAGCAGGCAGCGCGCTCACTCTATGCGTCGGCGCTGCGCGTCGCTCCACCCTGTGCTATACTGTGCAGTACCGGGAACATCATTCGAGATGTGGTATTACGCCGAAGCAGGCATTCGTCAGTCGTGGAAAAATTTATTGCCGTCCGCAAGCGAACACGAACCACAGCATTTGCGCTGCACAATGTCGCAACTGCGGAAAAGCGCTCGGAGATCATGCGCGATGCGCAGACATCGCGCCGCATGATGGAGTTGATCCGTCTCGGATTAAGGCCCCACCTGCCGGGTCAGCGGAAACCGGTCGGTCATGGGTTCGAGCGGCTGGGACACGTGAGTTGTTACATCGTCAACGCGCCAACCGATCAACAGGCTGAACAGGCGCGCGAGATACTCGCAGACGACTACCTGATCGTTCCCGATGTGCCGCTCTCGCTGCCGGTTGCACGCACCGGCGCCGAAACCAGGTTCCGCCGCCCGCGCGCACCGGAGTGGCCTGATGTGAGCGGGATCCAGGAAGCGCATCGCAGAGGGATTACCGGCGAACAGGTTCTTGTTGGCGTGCTCGATACCGGTTGTGACGCCGACCACAACGAATTTGCCGGGAAACGGATCGAGTTCCGGTATGTGCCGTTCGTGCCGACGCCGGAAAGTATGCGCGCGGTCAATGGGTTCGACACCCATGGTCACGGCACCCACGTGTGCGGCATTATCGCCGGGCGCAATGTCGGCGTCGCGCCAGGTGTCGAACTGCTGGCAGCGGCAGTGATCGAAAGCGAGACGGTCAAAACCAGTCTGGAACGGATCGTCGTCGCACTCGACTGGATGCTGTCCCATTTCAGTCTGGCGGAAAACCAGCACAAACCGATGATCATCAGCATGTCGCTCGGTTTCCGCCCGGAATGGATCAGCGCACCGGCGTTCAAAACGGTGACCGATGGGATGCGACTGTTGCTTCGCACGCTGGTGGAGGATTTCGACGTGCTGCCGATCGTCGCCATTGGCAACGACGGTCCCGGCGTCATTCGCGCACCCGGATCGTATGCCGAAGCGCTGGGAGTCGGCGCAGTCGATTTCGATCTCAACCCCTGGCCCGGCAGCAGCAGCGGGCAGACGCCCGACGGACGCCACAAGCCGGATATTGTCGGTTTTGGCGTCAACATTCTGTCGAGCCTGGAACGAGATCTTCAGCGTCGCAGTCTGTACGCCAGGATGAGCGGCACGAGCATGGCAGCGCCATACGTGGCGGGCATCGCAGCGCTGATCGCTTCGGCAAACCCTGGATTGCAGGGAGCGGCGTTGCGTCAGCGATTGCTGGAAACGGCGCTGCCGTTATCGGCGCCCGCCGAACGGGTCGGCGCCGGGCTGGCGAGGTTTGTCGTATGAGTGAGCAACAGCATAACAAGAAGTCTGAGCCGGAACTGAAGAATCGACTGAAGCGCCTCGTCCGTTCGGTTGTGACCATCGAGCGCCCGGATGCCGAAGCGCTGGCGCATTGCAATCGCGCCGAGAAGTATCGCCGGTTGCGGGAACATAACGGGCAGATGCGCACCCAACTCCTGAACTGGATCGACGAGCACGGTCTCAGTGAAGAAGTGCTCCAGGTGAGCGAGCCAACTGCATTCAACACGCTCTTTGTTGTCGCCACCCGACACGCCCTCGACGAACTCTCCCAGGCGCCTGGCGTTGTCCAGGTCGCCGAAGATGGCGACATCACCACCGACCTGCCGCAACCGGAGAGAACCGAGTGAGACAGTAACACAATGCTGCGCTTGCCGGGTAAGGAGAGCCAGGGTATGGCATCCGTCAAAAAACCCGTCGCCTTACTGATCTTGATCGGCGGCAGGCAGACGCCAAATGTGCTCAGCGCCCAGTTCCTGCGCCCCGACATTATTGCGCCGATTGCTTCACGCGAGGCGATGCGTCCAGGCGAAGCATGGGAGAAGGTCAGGCGCGTCCTTGAGCAACTCAGTCCACGGGTGCTTGACCCGCACACCGTCGATGCGTTCGATCTGAACGATATTCGCGCGCAATGCGCTGCAGCGATTGGTCGCTTTCCCGATGCCCGTTGGGTGTGCAATATCACCTGCGCCACCACAATCATGAGTATTGGCGCATATGAGGTGGGACGGATGCGCAACGCCAGCGTCTGGTATTTCGACACAGCCGGAAGGCGCGTTGTGACGCTGGCTGGTCAACCGCCGGACGGCGATCCATACCGGCTTTCGGTGGAGAACTATCTCCAGATATACAATCGTGCGGCTCAACCGACGCCACCTCCACCGGTGTCGTGGGTGGCACTTGCACGACAGATGGCGCAGGCGCCTGATGACGCGATTGAATTTCGTGAGATACTACGCCGTGCGAACGCCGACGCCAGATTCACACAACCGCGCCGTCTTGCAGCGCTCTCCCTGACGCCGACAATGGTTCAGTGGTGCGAACAGGCGCAGGCTGCCGGTTTCATCTCCGCCATACACCAGCACTCGAACCATCACGAGATACTTCAGGCAGATGGCGCATTCTGGGATTTCGTCAACGGCGCATGGCTGGAGATCTACGCCTGGGATGCAGCGCAACGCGCCGGTTGCTTCGATGACTGTTGTCCTGGCATCGAAATACCTGCGCAGGGCGGGCTTTCGCCGATGAATCAGATCGATCTCGCGGCCACCCATGCCGCCTCGCTCCTGATCGCCGAATGCAAGACAGAGGCGCGACCGTTTCGCACCGAGCATCTCGATCAACTGCGCGCGATCACCAGCATGATCGGTGGCTCATTCGTGGGCGCATTGTTCATCACAGCACGCAGCCAGCACAAAGCTGATGCACAGGCGCTCGCAGCCTTCCGTGCGCAGGCACATGCGCGCCAGATTGTGGTGGTCACAGGCGATCAACTGAATCAGTTGCCGGATATTTTGACGCGCGAGGCGACCAGGCCGACATTTCCGCGAGGTTAAGTCACACGACCTGCCCTGTCCGCTTCCTCTCCCGCCTCAGCCTGCGTCACATCACACACGGCGATATACCCGGCCACCTCGCGTCCCAGCGCGTGCTCAACATCTTCCAGCCGCACGGTCAGCGGGCCGCCGAAGGGTGCAACGGCGACGACGGTCACATCAACACCGGGGCGCAGCCCCAACTCGGCGAAATAGCGCAGCATCGCCGGGTCGTGGTCGCTCACTTCGGCAACCGTTGCCGACTGGCCGGTTTGCAGATCGCTCAGGCGGGTGGCATGTGGCGGCGGCAGCGCGCCGTCGCGCGTCGGGATCGGCGCCCCGTGCGGATCGGTCGTCGGGTAGCCGAGCACTGCATCGATCCGGTCCTCCAGGTCTTCCGACAACACATGTTCCCACTTTTCCGCCTCATCGTGCACCCGGTCCCACGGGACACCCAGCGCCTCCGCCAGGTAACGCTCGATCAGGCGGTGGTGGCGGATGACTTCCAGCGCGATCTTCTCGCCGGCTGGCGTCAGCACCGCTCCCTGGTAGGGTTCGTAGTCGATCAGGTTGAGTGAAGCGAGTTTTTTGAGCATGCCGGTGACCGAAGCCGGCGAATTCCTCAAACGCTCGGCAAGCACCGTGGTGGAAACCCGCCCCTGCTCGCGCTGGATGTCAAAGATGGTTTTCAGATAGTCCTGGACGGACTCGGTGTGCTCTGAAAGTGGCATGGTTCAGATAATTTAGGTAAACCTAAAACCATTGACATTATACCCGCCCGGCAACGAGCGCGTCAAGGAAATGGTACAATACGCGCTATGAACAGGCAAGTCACCATTCTGGCAATCGAGACGTCCTGCGACGAGACGGCAGCGGCGGTTATTCGCGGCGGGCGCACGATCATCTCCAATGTCGTGGCATCGCAGATCGATGAGCATCGGCGCTACGGCGGCATCGTCCCTGAAGTCGCGTCACGCCAGCACATCCTGACGATTGATGCCGTGCTGCGCGAGGCGTTACGCCCGCTGCCCGGCGGATGGAACGACATCCATGCGGTCGCGGCGACGTATGGACCGGGGCTGGCAGGCGCGCTGATGACCGGGCTGAATGTCGCCAAGGCAATCGCCTGGATCCGCGAATTACCGTTTGTCGGAGTCAACCATATCGAGGCGCACATCTACGCAAACTGGTTGTTGACCGATGCACAACCAGAAGCGCCAGCGCCGCAATTCCCCGTCGTTGCGCTGGTGGTCAGCGGCGGGCATACGCTGCTGGCGCTGCTCGAAGGGCACGGACGCTACCGGTTGCTCGGACAGACGCGCGATGATGCTGCTGGCGAGGCGTTCGACAAAGTTGCGCGTTTGCTGGGGCTTGGCTTTCCTGGCGGACCTGCCATTCAGCGTGCGGCGGAAGGCGCACCGGGCGGGGTGGTGCTGCCGCGCGCCTGGTTGCGCGACAGTTACGATTTTTCGTTCAGTGGGCTGAAGACGGCGGTTCTCCATCAGATCCGCGACTATCAGGCGCGTGAAGCAGCGTTGCAACCCGGCACGGGGAAGAGCGCTGGCAAACGCGGCGTCGGCGCCCCCAGCACGCCGCCTGAAGCGACCGCTACGCCCCACCTGCCTCCAACAGTCGTGGCACGTCTCGCCCGCGCCTTCCAGGAGTCCGTCGTCGATGTGCTGGTCACGAAGACGGTCGAAGCAGCGCGCGCATTCGGCGCTGCCGAGATTCTGCTGGCCGGGGGCGTGGCGGCAAATCTTCGCCTGCGCGAGGAACTCAACCAGCGCGCCCCGGTTCCTGTGCGCGTCCCACCGGTCGCCCTGTGTACCGATAATGCTGCGATGATCGGCGCTGCCGCCTTCTATCGCTTCGATGCCGGCATTCAGCACGGATGGGACCTGGATGTCCAGCCGAACCTTGCCTTGAATGGGTAGATGCCTCGCACCATCTCTCCCCGACCGACAGTCGTCATCAGAGGAACTGCTTCCCATACTGCCAGGGATGCTTTCCCCTTATGCAATGTATGTCTTTGGGTGTACATTGCCTGGCGGAAGATCCGGATCGCGTTGCCAGCCCGTTTCAAAAGAGCAATATATGAGCCTGCAAACGAACAAGCGTCAATGGGAAGATCTCGGTCAGGTTGATCCGTTCTGGGGCATGACCGGCACAAACCGGTTCGGCGGATGGGATGTTGAAGCCTTTCTCCAGACAGGAGAGGAGCAGGTTGCGCAGGTCATGCAGCAGATTGAGCACTGGGATCGACCATCGCACTGGTCAACGGTGCTCGATTTCGGCTGCGGCGTCGGTCGGCTCGCCGCAGCGTTCCGCAGGCGATTCGAACACTATGTCGGTCTGGACATCTCGGAAAGCCTGATTGTCAAAGCCCGCCAGATTCACGCGACGCTCACATGCGCCGATTTTATCGTCAGCGCCAGTGATACGCTGCCCATCGCATCAAACAGTTGCGATATGATCTACTGCTGGGGCGTGCTCCAGCATGTCGGGGATCGCACACGAGCGCTACGCTACATCGCCGAATTTGTCCGGGTGATGAAGCCAGATGGACTCCTGATCTTCAGTACGCTGAACGCAATCAAGCCGCTGTACCGTTTGCAGCCACGCCGTCGAGTCTACGCGCTGCTGCGCACTGCTGGCGTCCCGCCTGCGATCCTGTACCATCGCCTCAAGCTCTATCCTCACGAAGTGCATGCCCTGCCTGAAACGCATGTTGTTGCGCACGTGCAGACCTGCGGAGCACGCATTCTGCACATCCAGAAGGACTCACCGCCATCCGCCCCCCACCAGTGGCAGACATACTACGTAACAAAGTAGCGCGACCGGCATTGTGCGGACAATAACGTTCTCTTGCAGCGAACAACGCTGCGAGAGGGCGGAGATCAGTCGGGACGTGAAGCGGCAGGACTACGCCGCTGGCGCTTCGGCGCCTGGCGGGGCGCTCCGGCGGAACCAGCGGCTCCACTCGCGGTTCTCCCACACCACGAGCAACTGCGCCGCGTTGAAGATCGACGAGTAGGTGCCACTGACCAGCCCGATCAGCAGGATCAGCACGAGATTGCGGATCGACTCGCCGCCGAAGAGGATCAGCGCCATCAGGGTGAAGAACGTTGTCAACTGCGTATTGACCGAACGCGGGAGCGTCTGCACGATGCTATGATTGACAATATCATCGAACGTTTCGGTCGGGCGGCGATTCACCAGATTCTCGCGGATGCGGTCAAACACCACGATCGTGTCGTGCACCGAGAAACTGATCACCGTCAGGAGCGCCGTCAGAAACAGCGCATCCACCTCCATGCCGATCACCACCCCCAGGATCGATGCAACGCCCAGCACCAGCAGCACATCGTGGATCATCGCCAGGATGGCGCAGATGCCATAACGCACCGGATGCGGCGCGCGGCGGAAAGCCAGCGTCAGATAGACCAGAATCGCCACACACGCTGCGATCACCGCAATCACTGCACTGCGGGTCGATTCGGCGCTCACCGTAGCACCGACAGATTGCAGCGCCTGCTGATTGACCGTCCCATACTCTGCGCTGAGCGCACTGAGCACGCGCTGCCGCTGCGTTTCCGGATCGGTTTCGCTCAGCGAACGGGTGCGCACCACAGCACTGGCGACCGTACGCCCATCAACCTGCGACTCGGTCAACTGCACCAGGGCGCCCTCGAACCCTTGCGCTGCAAAGATGGCGCGAATCCGCTCAGTATCGAGTTGACCCGGCGCGCGTTCGACGAACTGGATATCCCATAACGCGCCTCCACTGAAATCGATGCCCAGGCGCAACCCGAAGATCGCCAGCGACACCAATCCAGGAATAATAATCACCAGCGAGAGCGTAAACCACCAGTAGCGGAGTTTGACGAGTTTATCCATACGTTTCTCTTGATTATGCCGCCTCGCGCGCGTGACGCATCCCCGGCGCATCCTTCAGTTCGTACAGCCAGGGGTTCTGCGCAAACGGCAATGGATTGATCACATGCAGGAATGTGCGCGTAACGACCATCGCTGTAAACAGGCTCAGCAAAATGCCAAGCCCAAGCGTCAGCGCGAACCCCTTGATCAGGCTCACGCCAAAGGTATTGCCGAACATGAACAGGATGGTGCAGGTGATCAGCGTTGCCACACTCGAGTCGCGGATGGCGGGCCATGCCTCAACGAAAGCGGCGTCAATCGACGCATTCAGCGATCTGCCACGCCGCAACTCTTCTTTCAGTCGCGCAAAAATGAGCACATTCGCATCAACCGCCACCCCGATCGACAGAATGAAACCGGCAATACCTGGCAGCGTCAGCGTCACCGGAATCAACTGATACAGCGCAAAACTGATCACCGTATAGAGCAGAAGCGCCACAGTCGCCAGAAAACCGGGCAGGCGATAGAACAGGATCATGAACAACGCCACTGTGAGCAACCCGACCAGACCCGCCACAATGCTGGCATCGACCGACCCCTGCCCAAGCGACGCTGAGACCGTCCGGCTCGATTCGACCTGCAACGGAACTGGCAGTGCGCCATACTTGAGCTGGGTGTAGATCTGCTCTGCGTCCTGGCGCGTGCTGGTCGTAATTTCGCCGCGCCCGCCGATCAGCGCCGCCTGAACAACCGGGCAACTGAAGACCTGATTGTCGAGCACGATACACATCGGGCGCTGAATATTGGCGGCGGTGAACTGCTCCAGACGACGCGCCGATTCTCCGGTAAAGGCGAACGGCACAGCAAACTGGTTCGTCAGACTCTGACCGGCGATCTGCGGCGGTTGCACAGAGTTCAGGTCCAGATCTTTGCCGTCGGTAATGCTCTCGTAGATCGGACCTTCCGGCACGGTCGGCGTTATCTCTTCTGTGCCGGTCACCGTGGCGGTGGGACGCAGCGCAACTGGATTGGGGCTGCCGGTTGTGCGCACAATCGTGCCAGGCGTCAGAAACTCGCCTTTGGTGTCGATGAACTCCAGTTTACCGGTGCCGCGCAGGGTTTCAATCGCCTGTTCGGGGTTATCAATACCGGGTATCTCGACGATGATCCGGTCATTCCCCGACAGCTGAACCACCGACTCGGCAACCCCTAAACCGTTGATACGGCGCTCGATGACACCAGCTGCTGTTTGCATCACGCTGCGTTCAACCGGCTCCGCAGCGCGCAGCAGCACCTGGATGCCGCCGCGCAAGTCCAGCCCCAGGCGAACGCTGACGTCGCGGTTGAACAACCAGCGCCCTTCCGGGGCGAAGACGATTGACAGCGCAATGCCAGCAATCAGCAGAATGAAGATCAACGAGTAAATATCTCGACTACGCACGACGCCATCTCTCTTTATTCGTGCAACGATAATCCATGATGATGCAGGACGAATATCCGCATCGACGCAGCAGGCGCGTCAGACTGTGGCATTATAGCCATGCGGTAAAGGGCTGTCAATGAGTGCACGCCCGAATAATCCGGCGGCGCACAGGGCAATCACGCTGCAGGCGACGCAGGGAAAGGCGCGAGAATGCTCAAACAGGAATGAGATTCTCCAGAGCGATCTTACGATCCGTTTTCAAGCCAGAGACATATTCGGAGGCATCCAGAATCTCAATGCCCACAATGCGTCCGTCAGGAGCATAGTTGAGGGCAACTGTTTCGCTGAGCCGCCGGGTGGTCACTTCAGCCGGATCGTCGCTCAGACGAATGTAGAGAGCATCTACTTCGGGATCATATGCTACTTTCATCGGTTCCCCTCCCTGCTAAGAGCCTATCCGAAAAACCGCGACTTCTTCGTCTGTGGCTTGATCGCCTTGCATGCCACCGCGTTATTCGGATAGGCTCTAAAATATAGTTGCTCCGATCCGAATATATTTGGAACATCACGCATACACGCTCGCATGGCAGGGATGGATTGAGTCCGCAGCAAAAGAGTATTTCACCGCAGCGGCGCAGCGTTCACAGAGGAAGATGCCATAGCGAGTCGCTCCGGCGCATCATGCTTCGCTGCGCATATTTTTGAAGTTCTCTGCGCTCTCGGCGTCTCGGCGGTGCGTTTTTGCAGTGAAGTCAATGACCCTACCGCTCCGCAAGCGCCCGATCCACCGCCTGGCGCATACGCGCGTAGATCTCCTCCACACTGCTCGCGCCGGTCGTATCGACCAGTTGCCCATTCACGGCAAACGACGGAGTGCCAGGGATACGCAGCGCATCGCCGGATGCCTTCGCCTGATTGATCGCATCACGGAAGCGGTTGCTGGTGTAGCAACGCTCGAAGGCAGCAGTATCGAGACCGATCTGCCGCGCATAGGCGACGAACTGCGCCTGCGGATTGGGTTGACCGCTCCACTGACGCTGGTTGGTGAAGAGATAGTCGTGCATCGCCCAGTAGTTATCTGCCCCCTGTTCACCTGCACAACGCGCGGCGATTGCAGCCGGCACGCCGTTGATATGCCCGTTCAAGGGGTACTCGTGGTAGACAAACCGGACCTTGCCGGTCGCAACGTACTCCTGCTCAAACTGCGCCGCCAGTATCGTCGCGTAGTAGGCGCATCCAGGACACTGATAATCCGAAAACTCGGTGACGGTTACCGGCGCATCGGCATTCCCTTTGAAGAAGAAACCATCGGCGCCGACCCCTGTCGCAACTCCGGTTGCCGGTCGCGCGGGGTCGCGCCCCGGTGTGGCAGTAGCGGCGGACTGCCGGTTTTGCAGCGCAATCGTTGCGGCAACTGCAATGACCAGCAGCACAGCAGCGCCCATCACCAGATAGAGTGCGCGGGAAGCGCCGCCGCTCTTCTTTGTCTGAACCGCTCGACCGCGCTGCGAACGTGTACTCATAGCGTGCTCCTGTCAGGCGACTGTCTGGTTCAACTATTCCCCCATTATACCAAAAGCGCATGGTATAATCCTCACAATGCACCCGTCTTCACAGAAATCCTGCGCTCCCGGCAACAGGCGCTACAGGAACACGACGAACCGGGCGCCGGTGCGGAATAGCATGTATCGATACTAGATATGCACATATGTGGAATGTTCTCTCGGCTGACATATTGGACATCGATCATATTCTGCTATCGACCTCACAAACGGTTGTTCAACAGGGTCGGCGCTATTACGAACGGGGGCAGGTGGAAGTTGAGCGCGTCGATACCGATAGCGCGCTGATCAATGTCTTCGAATCGCCGGGAGTGGCGCATCAGGTCGTTCTTCGTCTGCACAACCGCCAGATCTTCGTCAGTTGCACCTGCCCGCAGCGGCATTACTGGACGTTCTGCCGTCATCGCGTCGCTGCGATTCTGGCGCTCCGTGATTACCTGATAGCCCATCCCCCCAGCATCTGGCGCGCCGTGATCGGCGAGGCGGTCAGAGCGCAACCCCAACGCAAGCCGACTGCGCAGCCAGCATGCATCGTCTTCAGTCTGCAATACGCTTCGACCGCCTGGACAATCGTTCCATATGCGATCCCGCTGCGGCGCCTGCCACCGGAAGCCGTGGGTGATCAGGAAGAACTCGCCGCTGCCATTGCTGCGCTGAACCTGTCGCACGAGGCGCGCCTGATCCGCTCACGCATCTCCCGACAGACGTATCCCCACGCATCCTTCGAGACGATTATCGCCGTCAATATGGCGCTCGCCACTGCTGAAGGGTTCCTGTACCACTATACCAGCGATGATGAGTCAGGTGCAGTGTACGATCCGCTGTTACTGCTCCTTGCGGGGCAACTGGCGTACCTTGGCGATGAGGGCGATCCGTTGCAACATCGCATCCGCATCATGACCGATCCGGCGTCGGTCGAACTCCGGATCGAGCAGAACGACCGGGATGCGATCCGTATGCGACTGCACCTGAACGTCGCCGGTGAATCGATCCCGCTCGATCCGCGCACAACCTATGTATTCAGCAACAGTCCGCTCTGGCTGATAGTGGATGACCGATTGATCCCGGTGAGCGACCCTCACGGCGTCGCCGCTCTGCTTATCAATCACCCCGACCTGACGATCCCTGCGCATGAGCAGGACGAGTTCTTCGATCAGTATCTGCTGCCGCTGGCTGAGCGGATGACGCTCTGTGGCGATCTGTTGCGCTGGGAAGAGATCGATGTCTCGCCAACCCCGCGCCTGTATCTGAGCGAAACGAACGGCGCGCTTCTGGCAGACCTGCGCTTCGCCTACGGCGAGTTCGAAGTACCGGCTGAAGTGAACCCGCCGCCGTATGTCGTTCGCCGGCAGGCAAACACGTTCACCCTGATACGCATCCGGCGCCGCCCTGAAGAAGAAGCCGCATTGCTGCGCGACATCGGCAGTCCGACATATGGTTTGAAGAAAGGCGCAGAGATCGGTCGGTTCGAACTGCGCAAGGCGGTGCATCCGCTCGATTTTCTGATCCATCGCATTCCGATGCTCACCCGGCAGGGTGTAGAGGTCTTTGGCGAGGATCAGATCAAAGCGGCGCGGGTCAACCGCAACCAACCGCAGATCTCGTTCCGTGTCAGTTCCGGCATCGACTGGTTCGACCTGGAAGCGGTGGTTCGCTTTGGCGATCTCGAAGCGTCGCTCAAAGAGGTGCGCCGCGCCATTCGCCGCCGCCAGAACTATGTGCGCCTGGCGGATGGCGCGATCGGCGTCATTCCCGATGAGTGGATCGAACGCTACCGTCACCTGTTTGAACTGGGGGAAGATACCGAAACGGGTGTCCGCCTGACCAGAGGGCACCTGACATTGCTCGACCAACTCCTCGCCGAATCCGACCATGTCCAGACCGATGAGGAGTTTGAGCGCCAGCGGGAGCGCCTGCGATCCTTTGAGCGCATCCAGGATCAACCGCTGCCGCGCGGATTCCGCGGCGAACTGCGTCATTACCAGCGCGCAGCGTACAACTGGCTCCACTTTCTCAACGAATACGGCTTTGGCGGATGCCTGGCGGACGACATGGGCACCGGCAAGACGGTCTGCACCCTGGCGTTCCTGCAATCGCTCGAAGAGCGCGATCCCGACGGTCCTGCCAGTCTGATCGTTATGCCGCGCTCGCTACTGTTCAACTGGGAACGTGAAGCTGCGACCTTCACGCCCGATCTGCGCGTTGCCGTCCATCACAGCGCCGTGCGGTCCCTCAACCCGGCGCAGTTCGACAGGTACGACCTGGTGTTGACGACCTACGGCACGATGCTGCGCGACATCGAACTGCTGCGTCGTTATCGCTTTCGCTACGTCATCCTCGACGAATCGCAGGCGATCAAGAATCCGCTGGCGGAAACTGCAAAAGCGGCGCGCCTGCTGAACGCCCAACGCCGCCTGGCGCTCACCGGCACCCCGGTCGAAAACTCGACGCTCGAACTCTGGAGCCAGTTCGCCTTTCTCAATCCCGGACTGCTCGGCAACCTGGATTATTTTCGTGAAACGTTCGTGACTCCCATCGAAAAGAAGCAGAGCGCCGATGCCGCCCAGTTCCTGCGCAAACTGGTCTACCCGTTTATTCTGCGCCGCACGAAAGACCAGGTGGCGCCGGAATTGCCGCCGCGCAGCGAACGGGTGCTCGAAGTCGAGATGGAACCGGCGCAGCGCCGCCTGTACATCAAACAGCGCGACTACTATCGCGCCCTGCTGCTGGGGCTGATCGATAACGCCGGGATCGACAACGCTCGCATGCAGGTGCTCGAAGGATTGCTGCGCCTGCGCCAGATCTGCAACCATCCCCGCCTCATTGAGCCGGATTTTCGCGGATCGTCAGGCAAGTTCGAACTGCTCATCGAAACGCTCGAAACGCTGGCTGCCGAAGGGCGCAAGGCGCTGGTCTTCTCCCAGTTCGTTCAGATGCTCACCCTCATCCGCGAGGCGCTCGACGCACGCCGCATTCCGTATGCCTATCTCGACGGGCAGACCCGCCAGCGTCAGCAGGAGGTCGACCGCTTCCAGAGCGATGAAACCCTCCCTTTCTTTCTGATCAGCCTGAAGGCTGGCGGCGTCGGGCTGAATCTGACCGCTGCCGATTATGTCATCCACGTCGATCCCTGGTGGAACCCGGCAGTCGAGATGCAGGCAACCGACCGCACCCACCGCATCGGTCAGGAAAAACCGGTCTTTGTCTATAAACTCGTGACCCGCGACTCGGTTGAAGAGAAGATTCTGCATCTCCAGAATCGCAAACGTGAACTTGTTGAACAACTCATCACTGCGGACGCCAGCATGCTCAAAGCGCTCACACGCGAAGATGTCGAGGCGCTGTTCGGGTGAAGCGAGAAGAGTGGGAAGGTTGAAAGTTGCAGGTGGGAAGGTAGAGACACGTGGACCGCGCGCCCACAGGCGCGTCTGCGGTATGCAGCCCTGCAACCCGCCCACCCACAGGCGCGTTGGGCATCCCAGCGTCAGCGCAACCCCA
>Ga0197142_1001009_pt1 | contig 25976 bp, 27 predicted proteins | sample GBS60_MetaG_FD_148614 | JGI IMG/M metagenome (GOLD analysis project Ga0197142, IMG submission 148614) | Sediment microbial communities from Great Boiling Springs, Gerlach, Nevada, United States - GBS 60_MetaG | ecosystem: Environmental > Aquatic > Thermal springs > Hot (42-90C) > Sediment... | reverse complement strand
GAGGTAAAGGTTGAGCGGATTGAAGGAGTAGCCACAGCAATTAGCAAATCGCCATTTTGATTGATAAAAGGAATATTACTTGTACTTGTTCCAGGAGGAAAGCCCTGCAAAGTTTCGGCATTTATAGCATAGCCAACATTGGCGATTGGTTGACGGGGGGTCATCTCAGAATCAGCCCCTACTGTTACTCCCAAATAAACATTAGGATTTTCCGTAAAAACAGAATGAGGAATCTCGGAGCCACATTGAGAGCCAATTAAAACCGAAAAAATTCCATCTTGATCAGGAACAATGGAGCAAGGACCAGCGGTATATAAAGCAGTACCGCCATTTGGGACATTATAAAGTTTAAATTGTACGTTCGTTGATGTTGTAATGGGGTTGCCTAAAGAGTCTGTTAAACGACCCTGAAATGAAAGCACTCGACCACCACGGGTTAAATTTAAAGGATAAGCCAACGGACGTTCAACTTTTAAAAAGAATTTGTTATAAAGACCAGCCCCCAAAAATCCCAAAAAAATAAGAAGAAAAAGAAATCCAATATAGTGATAAATCCCTAAATTAGAAAGATCAAACTCGGCGGTGGGTTTTTTTTCTTTTATCTCTTCTTTCTCATTTATTTTTTCTTTATCATTCTTGTAAAAGCGGGAATCCAGTAACGGAACTCTTTTTAACAATCCCAAAAGAAATGATTTTATTTTATACGTCTGTAAATGAAAGCGTAAAGAAATTTCCCCAAAAAATCCTTCGGTTTTTTTCTCACCAGCATAAGCTGCTTTTTCAAAAGAAGATAAAAAGGGAACAGAGCTTATAGGCGTGATTTCTTCTTGGAGTGATTTTGGAATTTCTTTTTTAGATCCTGAAATAAATTCAGGATGACAAAGAAGTTTATCAATTTCTTCTTTTATCTTTTTAAAAGTATCTTTTTCAATTAAATTCTTTTGATAAGCCCAGGTTAAAAATTTATCAATAATTGATAGTTTTTTTAAGACCAAAGAAGGAGGGTTTTTTTGTTTTTGAAGTTTTTGAATATAGGCGACAATTGTTTCTTTTGTGATATTTTTCATAATTGATATGGATCGCCTTCAACTGCCGGATCAAACAACATTTTTAGGCCTTGATAAGCCAAAATTATTAAAGTAAAAAGTTTGAGATTAAAAGTTAAAAATTGTTTCATAGGCTTAAAAACTCCTGGACAACCTCCAGATAACTTTTAATTGTTTTTTGATCAAGATTTTCTTTTCTAAGATCCTGCTGGAATTGACTTAAGATTCCTGTATTATCAATATTTGATATTTGATATTTGATATTTGATATTTTTTTAGCCGGATTTTCTTTTATCCACCCTTGACTAATACAAAAAGAGAAAAACTTTCTAAGAGTTGATAGACGGCGATTAATGGTTTTTATTGGAATTTGATTATCAACAAGATAAGATTTATAGTTTTTTATTGTGTTAACCTGAACTTGTTTTAGGATTTCAATTAAATTTTGATTGACTAAATCTAAAGATAAGCTGTCATCAAAATGCGATTTCCAATAAAATATCAACCAGCCTAAAAAATGCCGCAGATCAGAAAGATAGTTTTTAACTGAGATTTTTGTTAATTTTTTTTGTGTTGTTTGGTGTTGATTTTCGTCATAAGTAGAGTTGTTTTGTGATTCATTAATTTCCGCAATTAACCAGTTTTTAAATGAGGCTTCAAGATTATAAAAATTATACCGTTTGTCCATACAATTTCATCATAAAACAATAATAATAAATTTGTCAAGAGGTATTTTGCGTATATTTTGATATAGAAAATAACAGAGAGAGAAATAATCTTATAATAAAATTTAAATAAATTTAAAATAATTACCGCAAAAATTTTTTAATTACGCAAATATATCAAAATGTATTAATAATCCTATAATATTTTAAAGTCTTTTCTTTATCTAACTTCTTAATTTTTTTAAAAAATTATCAATTTCTAGAAAACAATTTATTAATTTCTTTTATGTTTTTAAAAAGTTATTGTAATTTTTTCAAAAAAAATAATAAATTTAATTTCGGAAAGTAAATTTAATTATAAATTAAAAGATAAGATTAATATTTTTTTATCAATAAATGTTAATATTTGCTAATTTTTTTTAAAAATTTTTTAGATTATTTTTAAAGGCAAAAAGATAAATATAGCGCAAGGAAGTTTTTAACTTTAATTCATCTTGATTTTTTTAGGTTCTTTTTTTATCATTTTTTTAATGAAAAAACATTTAATTTTTTTGATATTTTTTCTTTTGGTTTTAATTTCTTTTTCTTTTTTCTTTGGTTTATATGAGGTAAGATTTTTTAAAAGTCGCGCTTCAGTTTCACAAGCCTCATTTTCTGTTGACAACTCCTATCTTTTTGTTTCACCGCTTCGTGCTAAAGCCAATGGTCAAGAAAAAATTAGAATTACTGTTTTTGTTTTAAACAGTCAAGGACTTGGAGTTTTGGGAAAAGAAGTATTTTTAAGCCGCGATCCTTCTTTATCGATTGATATTGTTCAAGGACAAACCGACAATTTTGGTAAGGCAGTTTTTGATGTTTCTTCGACAAAAGCGGGGGAGTATTATTTGGAAGTTTCAGTTGATGGTCAAAGACTACCTCAAAAGGCTCATTTAAGTTTTTATTGATTTTTGAACCCTCAAAGAGGATTATCCTCAAAGAGGATAATCCTCACTATTTCTAACCGTTGTCTTTTAATAATCGCTAAATTTTTTGGGTGAAAATACGAACGTAAAAAATAAATTAAAAGGAATACTAGTTCAATTAAAATTATAATTTCCAACAAACGTGTTTTTATCAATAAAAAGATAAAAACGAAAAATTTAACAATTATCATCCACCAGGGTAAAATTTGAAGGGTTAAATTAACACTTTTAGGTGAATTTTCATTTTGAAATTGAGTTTGCGCAAAAAGGCGAAATTTTTTGACAGAAGTTGAAGGAAGAGCAATAGCAAAGTTGCCTTTTTCATCAGCTTTGGTGGTAAGATTTGGAAAACTAAAAGCCTCAACGGGAGGAAAAATTAAATCCGAAGCACGAAGCACGAAATTCGAAATTTTTTCTTGGCCGAATATTTTTAAATTTACGTCTGTATTTGGTATTGTTTGGCCAGAAAGAATAACCTCATCACCTACCCAATAATCGTTTTTATCAAGCGAAAGGGTAGGCGGCATAATTACTGGCCCAATTTCGACATTATAATTTACAGGAAAAGGAGGAAGACAAACAGGGGATGTTAGTCGGCCAAACTGATCTTGAGCAGTAAGACAAGCTTCTTTTGGCGAAAAAGGAGAAAATCTATTTTTAAATTCAAAATAACCAGTTTCATCAGCATAAGTTTGATCAAAAATACCAAGTCCGGCAAAATTAACTAAAGCCTTAGGCGAGGTATAGCCAAAAAGAGTAAACCGATATTCGCCGATAAATGCTGAAACTTTTGTCTCATATACACTAGTTTTAACGCCAGCAACATTAGAATTATTTGTTGGGGATTGGTTTATTATTAAAACCATTGTGAGGATCAATATTGATAAGAATAAAAGATTAAGAAAATAGTTTTTCATTGATAATTTTTTCAAAATTATATAGAAGAAGTAGTATTTTTATATTTTTATTCGGTTTTTTTCTTTAGCTCTTTTTTTAACTCCTCAATCTCCTTTCTTTCTTCTTCAAGCTCTTTTTCAAGCATTTTTTCTTTAAGCAAGGTAGCGGTATAAAAATGACGAACGAGAAGAATAATAATAGTTAAAGTTAGAATGATAATGGCCGCTACTTTCCAAGGAAATACCCAAAACTCACAAAAGGCAGTTAAAACCTGATTTTTTTCGCCATAAGTTGCCGATAAAGAAGCACGATATTTACCGATCATCCATTTTTTACCTAACGTATTGGAAAAAGTTCTAACAGTATCTGGAAAAATATTTTGTTCTTTTAAAATACTTTTTTCAATTACTTTACCAAAGAAATTAGTTAAGGTAATCTCACCTTTTGGGGTAATATGATAGTCGCCTCGATTTAGTATCTCGGTTTCAATCTCAACCGGACCGTATTCAAAAAACAGTTTTTTTGGTTGAAATTTTGTAACAAAGGCGTTTTCTTTGATTGGCCCTTTGATTTTGATGTAAATTAAAGAAGCTAAACGGGCAGAAATACCGGTTCCTGCCTCATATTGAGGGATAGTTGGAGCTACCAATTGCCCTGTTTGCGCTTGAAAATATAAAGCCACATATCTTCCTCCAGGATTGGCATTTTTTGGAACGGTAATTTGAGCTTGAATGGTTACCTTTTCGTTGGCAGGAAGTGTGATTCGGTCGTACTCGCTTTTAAACCAGGAAGAGGCAGCATATTTTTCTGGAGCGCCGTTTGTGTTTTCAATAAGTTCTGGGGTTCCTTTATTATCGCGGACAATAAAATCAACTATTTTTACAACGCCAGAGATTGGTTCTTTACTTTGATTAACAAAATTAACCGCAACTTGTGTTTTTTCACCAGGTTCCAGTTCTAAAAACTGACGGGCGGGATAAACAACTAAAGGAAGAGTTGATTGGGCCAGAACTGAGTTAAAAAATAAAAAATAAAAATTAAAAATAACAATTAAAAAAGAAAAGATTAATTGATAAAAGTTTCGAATTTTCATGGTTTAGAATGTTGCTGTTGCCGTATAGGCAATTCGATTAAAATAATAACCGGCGGGTTGGGTGGCAGAAATGTTTAGTCGATAACAAACATAAACTTGAGAGGATGCAGCAGGTGAAGTTTTGCTCATTATTGTTTGTTGAGTTTCTCCTGCTTCTAAATCAGCAAATTGCTTGGTAGAAAAAGTTCGGCTAGATTCATTATAGGTAAAGGCAGCATCGGTACCGGAAATATTTTGTAGAGAATATCCCATCCCATAGTATGAAGTTGAAGTCCAATCTTGAGAAGTGGTTTCTGAACAGGTAGTTGGACCGCAGGTTGTATCTTGGATACAATTTTGTGATTCACCAGCATTGGGCCCGGGACAAGTAATCCCATTTCTTCCCATCTGATCGTTTTCTGCAATTTTTACCGTGTAGCCTGAGACGGCATTGGTAGAAACTGTTACTTGTTGAGCTGCTTCCATAAATGAACCAAAGTTAGCAATTGTTCCCCACGGCACTGAGGTAGCAGAGGTTGCCACATCAGTTGTTTGGCCACAGGCAGTTGTGCCTGAATTAACACCAGCAACTGTCACTGAGAGGGTTTCTTGAACCGTGGCTGAGACCAAAACACCTTCAATGACTGCCACTTTTACATTTGATTCATCTAAGGTATTATCTGAGCCATCACGGGTTTTGACATTAATAGTATAGATATCAGCTATTCCTTGAGTGTGACCGGAGGTAACCGGGGCTGGATTGATAAGTTTTTTATTGGTATCACCAATAGTGACAGTAATCGTTGAGTCAGCTGCACAAGCATCGGTATGTCGATCAATTCTTATTGTATGGTCAGTAGTGGCAGTTCCAGCAGTAACAGCAGCTACCGTCCAGTTATTATTACATCCTTGCGAAGAAACAGTGATGTTTGATGTTCCCAAACCATTTAAATCAAAGCCGTTTGAAGCAACAGAAGTATGAGTATCGGGAAAGCCATCATTGGTTTTTCCATTTTCGTTAACTGCAGGAATAGTGATATAAATATCACCGTTTGAGGGGACAGCCGAGGCTAAAGTAAATTGAATGGTATGGATAGCCGATTGAGTGGCAATAACGTAATCATTGGCGCCCAAAGGGTTGGAGCCTAAAGGAGGAGAAATGTTAAAGGTGGTATCATTTACAATTGAAACCACAGAGTAAGTTTGTTGCATATAACATCCATCAAGCAAAGGTCCAGCAAAACAAACTGTATCTTTTGGGAAAAGATGTTTAGTGTCGTTATCGGCGTTGCCTGATGAATCAATTGTAATTACTGATCCATTAGCAGCGCCTGAAGCAACACCAGCGCGATAAGAAAGACGGGAATTGGAAAGAGTGTCGGAAATATCAATAAAATTAGCCGATCCTACCGGTTTAGGTAACTTAACCAAAAACAAATATGAGGCTTGAAAAAAAACAAAAAAGAAAAGAATTAATTTGGTGATTAATTTATTATTTTTCATTTTTACTTATTTATACATTATGAAAGATAAATAATTGTTTTGTCAAGAGATATTTTCTTCTTCTTCTTCTTCTTATAAAGCGCCGAAAACACCTAACACCTAACACCTAACATCTAACATTAAACGTGTAACGTATAACGTGTAACGTGTAACGTGTAATAATTAAAAAAACATTTTAACAAGCTTTACACTAATTTTTACCCAAACGTTTACACTTTATTATTTTTTTAATGTGTGATGTTTCGCGTTTAACTTTTTAAGTGTTAGTTGATTTATCCTCTTGACAAAAATTTTTTCGTTTGTTATAAAAAAGATAGACGCAAAAAATTATGGTAAAAGATACACGGACAAAAATTTTACTTTCGTTAGTTTTAATCGGCGATGTCCATTTTTCTCCAGTAGTTTTTGATGAGAAAATTGAAAAAGCTTTTGACCTTTCTTTTAACCAAAAAACAAAGTTGATTATTAATTCTTTAATAAAAGAAGGGTTAATTATGCAAGTAAATGAACAAAATTATTCTCTTGCTGAAACGGGTTTTTTAAACTTTTGTTTAGATTTTCCTTTTTTTAGATTTTTGAAGTATTCCTGGGATAGAAGGTGGCGAATAATCTCGTATGAAATTCCAGAAACAAAAAGAGAGATTCGTGACAAGCTGCGTCGGCAGATGCAAGGTTGGGGACTAGGTCCTTGGCATCGATCTTTTTGGATTACTCCCCATCCAATAATTGAAAATTTACGTCAGTTAATTGGTGGCAAAGAAGAAGAAAAATACTTTCAGGCGTTTGAAGCCGATCATGTTTTTGGCAGCCGTGAAGTTTTGGTAGAGAAAGTTTGGGAAAAAACAAAGCTTGACACCTCCTACCGTCAACTTTTTCGAAATTGGCATGATATTTTATCGTCTTCAGAAGAAAAAATTTCCAAATTTAAAAAAATTATTAACACATATGTAGATCTTTTAAAAACCGATCCTGGTCTTCCCAAAGAACTGGTTGGCGAAAGTTGGATTGGTTTTGAAGGATGGAGTATTTTTAAGGAGATTAAAAACATTTTATTTAGTTAAAGAAAACTTTCAATAAAATTTTTAATTAGAAATAAAGTAGAAACTAATAGAAATTGGTAGAAATTAATGGTTATTGATTCTAAATTCTAAACTACCGTCAATATCCGTTCGTTTAATTTTTATTTTTTTGGCTTTAAGCATTTCTAAAACTTCTTTTGCTGGATGACTATACGAATTATTTTTTCCCACACTTATAACCGCTATTGTCGGATTGATAATCTCTAAAAATTTTTTGGTAAGACCGTTTTTTGAGCCATGATGGGGAATTTTGATCAAGTTTATGTTTCTTATAAAATTAACATAGTTTGTCCTTGTGATTAAATTTAAAATTTTTGGCGAAGCATCACCAGTAAAAAGGACTTTAAAATTACCTTCTTCAAACAAAAGAATATGTGAATAGTCATTGTCTTCTGAAGAAAAATAGTTTTTTGCTGGCCAAATAAATAAAAACCGATCGTTTAAAATATTAATCTGATCGCCTTGAAATTTTTTTGTAACTTTGACTTTATTTTTTTTAAGACTTTCAATTAGTTTTATATAACTTCGATTGACAAAAGGGCCTTCAACAGTTATAAACTTTTCGATTTTATAACGTCCGTTAACAAAGAAAAAACCTTGGTAGTGATCTTTGTTTGGATGGCTTAAAAATGAAACTTCGATTTTTTTATCCCAAAACGGCATATGTTTTCCTAAACAAGTTAAAATTTTTCTATCTGGCCCAGCATCAATTAAAACGTCAATTTTGTTTTTTATTCGAATGTAGGTTGCATCGCCTTGACCAACATCACAAAAAACAATCTTTGTTCGCGGATCTAAATTTTGAAATAAAAAATAGGAAAAAAAGCTTAAAAAAGAAAAAATTAAAATTAAAACAATTTGGTTTTTAGTTACTTTTACGCTCTCCATAAATTTTTAGGGGTTACTAAAATTGATGCGATCGCATCAAAAATTATTCTAAAGATAAAAGATTTTTATTGATTTAACTTACCAAAATTGAGATAAAATTTTATCCTTGTTTTTAAAAACTGCTTTATCTGTTTCAATTAAAAGAATTTTTTCGTAAATTTTGTTCTCCTTAATCCATTTTTTTATTGTTTTAAATTGGTCATAAGGTGAAAGCCAAACCGATTTTTGAATCATCACAAAACCTAAACGTTTTAAAAGTCTTCGCAATTGATTTCTTTTGATCCGGTTGATTTCTTGGACATCAAATATTATTAACCGTAATTTTTTATCCCAATTTTGTTTAGTAAAATAGAGTTGGGGGTATTTTTTAGCAAGATATTCTTTTGATTTTTTAGTAAGATGGAAACTACATTTTTTTGGGTTAGTTTTGGTTTTTAGATATTTTTCTGCTTTTAGTTTATTAATCAACCTAAAATATCTTTTTTTTAATCTTTTTATATTATTTTCGTTAATTGGTTCGCGAAGATAGTTATAATAACTACTTATCAAACTAAAAGGATCACGAATTTCAAAATAAACATCTATTAACTTAGAGCCTAATAGGAGTATAAAATCGATAAATGAAATTTTATTAGTTCTTTTTTTTTGATGCGATCGGCTCATTTTTTGGATAACAACTTATAAATTTAGATTGTTATTAAAATCTAAATTAAAATTGATTTTTTAATGTTTTTTAGTTTTTTATTTAAAACTTATAAAAATTCCTGGAATTTTTGATAAAGTTTCAATCACCCATACCATATAACTTAAAATCAAATAACAAACCCAAGCAAAAGGAAAACCCAGATAAAAATTAATCTTTCCTAAAACGGCCGTTAAAAATCCAAAAACCATTAAAAAAGGAACAAAAAAAGAAACCAAAACATTGGAAAAAGGGGCTATTAATGAAATTTGCCGAAAATAAATAAAAATAATCGGTGCCGTAAAAATTTGAGCAGCTAAAGAAGTTTTAAAATCAGCTTTTATTTGATGATACAAATTTAAAAAAATATTTTCAGTTTTTTTAATTTTTTTTTCGCCAAAAAGAATAATTCCTAACGTTGCTGCATAAGAAAGTTGAAAAGAAATTGATTTTAGCCAAGAGGGAAATAAGATTAAACTAAATAAAAAAGACAAAAACAACGCATATAAAGAATAATTTTTTCTTCCAGTATAATTAGCAACGAGCGTTAATATACCCATAAAAGCCGCGCGCAGAATTGGGGCTTTAATACCGACAAAAATGACAAAAAAAGCAATTGAAATAATCGTTATCAAAATCGATAGTTTTTTGCTAAAAAATTGGGTTGTTTGACTGATGATCGAAGTCAAAAGAGTAATGTTTATTCCCGAAAGAACAACTAAATGAAGTAAACCTACCATTTTTAACTGTTGATAAAATTCTTTTGTGGTTTTAAGATTGATTCCAAACAAAATGCCATTTAATAAAGAAGCTTGTGGTTCAGGTAGATAGTTATTAATAACAGACGTGAATATTTTTGGAGTCATTTATAGACTAATAAGGTCTTTAATTTTTTCAAAAGTGCTTTTATTAACTACTTTTTTTGTTAAAAGTTCTTCTATTGTTTGATAAGGACGGTTGCTGATAATTTTTTGAGCAGTGATTTTTCCCACTCCTGGTAGAGTATCTAGCTCTTCGACCGTTGCCTGATTAATGTTTATTTTTTCGTTTACGTTTGGTGACGTATATTCTTCTAAGTTTATATTTTGTGGTGAAGAATAATCTAAAGTTTTTGGATTTTCAACAAAAATTCCGTTTTGAATTTCCCAAATTGATGGAACATAGATTTTTTCTTGATCAAAAACGATTCTGGCTAAGTTAAAGTTTCTTTGGAAAAAATTTTTATCCGCCTCATCGGAAAGACCGCCGGCTAAATTTAAAATATCTTTTAATCTTGCTCCAAAACTTGCCTCATAAACCCCAGGGTTTTTTACACAGCCGGAAATGTCAACGAAGACTTTTTTAGAATTAACTGCTTCATTTAAAGGTTTTTCTTCTTCGACAAAATTATTTTCTTCGATTTTTGCTTTTTGATACATTAATAGAGAAATTAAAGCGATAAAAAAAGCACTTGCAATAAGAAAAAACTCAACTTTGTATTTTTTAATCCTTTTTAAAAAAGGCAAAAACGAGTTTAGAAAATTTTTCATTGAAGATAAATATAAAAAAGTAAGAATTAAAAATCTATAGCCTAAAATCAACAAAAATAATTTTTTAGATTTTCTTTACAAGTAAAAAATTACTTATTCTTCTTTTAATCGTTTAAGAAGAAAAAGAATAATTATTAAAGCTAAAATTAAACCAAAAAATATTTTTATCGGAAAAGCAAAAAAAGAGGTAGCCGCAGAAACTTGAGGTGAATTTTCGCCAAAGATAATTGCGGTTGATAAACGATAAAATCCTACAAAAAACCCAGAAATTATTAAAGAAACAGGGCTTTGGCAAGCCTTAAGTTTTGAAGAAGGAAAACAATCAATTTCTGCTGAAGGCGAAGCCTGGATTAATCTTTGTGATTGAGAAAGGATATTTTGAGGAACAATCTCAAATTTTGCTTTTTCTCCAAAATTGCCTTTTAAAACAATTTGTCCTTGGGGTTTTATAAGATTTTTTCCCCGGTTTTCCACAATTAAAATCAAAGGAACTGGATCGGTGGAGTCAAAGAAATTAATTTTTCTTCCCAAAAAAGAAAAACGAAAACGGGGTAACACTTCAAAAAGAACTATCTTTGGTTTTATTTCTATTTTTCCACTATCTGTTACTGTAATTAAAATATTGGCGCCAATTGTTGCTTTAGCAAAAGAAGCAGTTTTTTCGGTTTGAGAGGTTTGTGGTTGACTTTCAACAAGAAGAGTATAATAATAATCACCTTCTTTTGCTCCTTCTGGTACTCGAATTCTAAGAAGAAGTTGTTCACGGTCGTTTGTTTTTAAAAAAAACGACTGACCAAGTTGTAAATTACTATTATCTAAGCTAAAACGAATAGGTCCTTCAAATTCTTCTTTAATCTTAATCTGTCCAAAATTATTTTTTGGTTCAAAAGGCAAAACTTTGGCGGTTAAAATTGCAGGGTCAGCATAGTTGATTATCGTATAAGCAATTAAGATTGATTTTCCAGGCTTGATAACCGTTTCGATTAAGGGAGGCGATATAGATAAAGAAATTTGTTGACTAAAAATTTTTTTTGTCTTGAAAAAAAATAGTAAAGGTAAAATTAAAAATAAAATAAGAATTTTTCTAATTTTGAATTTTAAATTGTCATTTTGCATTTTAATTTTTGAATTTTGAATTTAAAATGAAGGGGTAGCGACAAAATTAATAATCGTTTGGTATTTTCCTGCTGGTTGAATAGGAGAGATATTAACCTTAAAAGTCATTACCGCTTGGCGATTTTTTCCAACATTTGAGGAACTCATTACAATTGCAGGGGTTTCATTTTCTTTTCGATTTGGAAACGGACGAAAATAATTCTCATTTATAAAATCAGAAGGAATATCTTGGCCACTCATATTATAACCAAAGCCATAAGCGGTATTTGACGTCCAAAGTTTTGCCAAGCTTTCGTTACAAGTATTTGCTCCTCCATCACAATTAGTGTCAGCAATTTCATTTGTTTCATCCAAAGTTCTTAGTCTTCCTTCTTCAATCGCAGTTACTTGGTATTGGCCGGCCGCACCAAAAGAAACAGTTAAGGTGGTAGTTGCGGTTTGAGGAGAGTTTGGAATAAGAGTACCAAAGTTAATATTGGTGTTTGATATAGAAAAGCGAAAAGGAATAATTGAGTGAAGATATTGAAAGCCGGCTTTAACAATATATCCGGTAGAATTAAATTGACCAGCAGCGGTTTGACCAACAGTATCAGAAAGATGGTAATTGGTCGATGATTTATTACCACCAGCAATTCCAATTTCCGCATACTGGATTTTAAAAAGCGGTGATTCCATATTGATAGCTAAGATTGGTTTGATTGATTTGAAAATTAAGGATAAAGTAAATAATAAATATATAACAATAGTAAATGAAGGGAGGCGCAATTGAATTTTTTTTATCATATCAGATACTTTTTTCAAATTTATCAATCAATTTTTCCATTTTTTCCGCCTGTTTTTTAATGATTGAAAGCTGATGATCACCAATAAAATTTTCGGCAGCTTGCCGAATATTTTTGATATGATTTTTTAAGATTAAAGATAAAAATAAAAACGTTTCTTCTTTTGTTTGTTGATTTTTAGCTTTTAACTTTTGATTCTCCTCATACTCTTTTCCCAAAAACAAAGCAAATGGAGTAATAAAAGCTAAAGAAAAGATAGGTAAAAGCAGGGAAAAATTTTGATCTTTAGGAAGGGATAAAAGGAAAAAGATAGTCAGCGTTAAAGAAGTAACCATTGAAATAATTGGTTCAAGAAGAAGAGCAAGAGAAAAAAGCAGAAAATAAATTAAAAAGAAAAATGGGGAATAAACACCGTTGGTAGTGTTAACAATAAGAAGAACAATTAAAGTAAAAACAACCGATTCTAAAAGTCGCGTTTTTGGCGAGTTTGGCAAAGCAATCTTTTTTGCCAAAAAAAAGAAAATAAACAACAAAGCCGCAATTAGCAAATCATAAGAGGCCAAAACGCTTTTTGGGAGCAAAAATCCCAAAATGATGGTAAAAATAAGAATTAAAGAGTGAATGATTTCTTTTGGCATAGAAACATTATAATATTTTTTGTATAATATTTTTTATGGATAAAAAAATTTTAACTCAAAGAGGTTGGCAGGCAGGAATTTTAGATGAGTTAAAAAAAGTTTCTTGGCCAACTAAAAAAGAAACTTTTCGATTAACTGTGGTTGTTATTATTATCTCCTTGATTATTGGCCTTTATATCGGTATAATAGATGTTTTACTGGCAAAATTATTAGAATTTTTAACTTTAAAACGCTAAATGGCAGAACAAAAACTTACCAAAGAAAAGATTAGTGCTTTGGGAAAAATTACTCCGATAAAAGAGCCGCGTTGGTATGTAGTTCATACCCAAGCTGGTTATGAAGTAAAAGTAAAGCAAGCATTAGAGCAGCGAATAAAAACTTTGGGAGTAGAAAACAAAATATTTGATATTGTAATTCCGATGCGGGAAGTGGTCACAGTAAAAAAAGGCAAAAAAACAAAACAAAAAGAAAAAGTTTTTCCTGGCTATATTTTAATAAAAATGATCTTAGACGAAAATTCATGGCTTATTGTTCAAACAACTCAAGGAGTAACCGGTTTTGTTGGCGCGGGTCTTAAACCGGTACCAATTTCTGAAAAAGAGGTTGAGGCGATTATGAAGTTTGTTGAACAGGAGCAACCAAAGTTTAAGGCTAAATTTTCCGTTGGTGAAGCGGTTAAGATTAAGGAGGGACCTTTTGCTGACTTTTTGGGGACGGTTGAGGCAGTTGATGAAGAAAAAGGAAAAGTACGAGTTTTGGTTTCGATTTTTGATCGAGAAACACCTTTGGAGCTTGATTTTTTGCAAGTACAAAAATTATAAAATAATAAAAGTGGAGGCGGATAAATCGAAAAAAAGCTAAACGTTCAACATTAAGCATTAAACATTAAAAAAATAATAAAGGGTAAACATTGGGTAAAAAGTAGTGTAAAGGTTGTTAAAATGTTTTTTTAATTATTAAACGTTCCACGTTATACGTTATACGTTTTATAAGGTATTTGATGTTAGTTGTTAGGTGATTATTATGGCAAAAAAAATAAAAACAATTATCAAACTTAACCTTCCAGCCGGTGAGGCAACGCCGGCCCCACCAGTTGGCCCGGCCTTAGGCCAACATGGGGTGCCAATTATGGATTTTATCAAAGAATATAACGCCAGAACCGCCAAACTTAAAGGTCAAATAATTCCCGCAGTGATTACTGTTTATGAAGATAGAACTTTTACTTTTATTACCAAACTGCCACCAGTATCTGAGATGATTAAAAAAGCTTTAAAAATTCAAAAAGGATCAAAAAAACCCAATAAAGAAAAAGTAGGCAAACTAACCAAGGCTCAAATTGAGGCAATTGCCAAAGAAAAACTACCTGATTTAAACACAAACGATTTAGAGGCGGCAAAAAAAATAGTTATTGGCACAGCAAAAAGTATGGGGGTGGAAATTGAATTTAACTGAGGATTATCCTCATTGAGGATAATCCTCAAAAAATTAGAAATTAGAAGTTGGATTTTGGTTTATTTTTATGGGAAAAATACGCACAAGAATTTTAGGTTTAGAAGAAATTGAACAAAAACAAAAAAAAGAACAAAAAGAAAAAGCGAAAGAAAAGAAAAAAATTCGCGCCCCAGGCTTAAAAGGTGGTGAGCGAATGGTGGCAGTTGAGGTTGGAGAAAAAGAAATAGAAAAAATGGAAAAAGCCAAAAAAATTGTCGAAGAAGCAGAAAAAAAGACAAAACAAAAGCCTAAAGAGGGAAAGAAAAAAATTCGGGGGAAAAAATATCAAAAAGCCAAAACTGTCATTGATAAAAATAAACTTTATTCAATAAAAGAAGCAATTTCTCTTTTGAAAAAAATAAGGTATGCCAATTTTGATGAGTCATTTGAACTTCATTTAAACGTTGATAAAGTAGGTTTGAAAGGTGAGGTTGAGTTGCCGTATTCTTTAGGAAAAAGAGTTAGAGTAGCAATTGTTGACGAACAAGTTTTATCAAAAATAGAGGCGGGAAAAATTGATTTTGATGTTTTAATTGCCCATCCTTCTTTTGTACCAAAACTTGTAAAATATGCCAAGATTTTAGGACCCAAAGGTCTTATGCCTAATCCAAAAAATGGAACGGTAAGTCCAAATCCAAAAGAAGCGGCAGAAAAATTTCAAAAAGGACTTTTGCACTGGAAAACCGAAAGTAAATTTCCCCTAATTCATCAAATGATTGGAAAAATATCTCAAAAAGATGAAGAAATTGAGGAGAATATTAAATCTTTTTTAAAGGCAGTTGGTCTTAATCATATTAAAGAGGCTTTTTTAAAAACAACGATGAGTCCTTCAGTAAAGCTTGATCTTACTTTATAATTTAAATCTTTTTTTTGCTAGCCGAACAATCAAATCGGTAGCATCATCAACTGAAAGATTGGGGCCGGTTTTTATTACTAAGTCATAGTGATGGGCTTTTTTGGGATCATGATGATAAATGCTTTTGATAAACTCATCTCTTTCTTGATCACATTTTTTTAAAAATTCAACCGCTTTTTCGTAAGGAAGACGATCATATTTCATAACTATTTTTATTCGATGCTCCATATCCCCTAAAATTCTTATCTTTAATGCATGGGGGATTAAGTAATCAGCGCCGCGGCCAATAATTATTGCGTATCCGCGTTGAGCAATTTCAGAAATGACTTTAATAAGGCTTTTATAATAACGACTTAAACTAAGATAACGTTTTCCAAAAGCATCTTTGATTAATTTATCAACTAAGGAGAGTCGTTTTTCATCGATTTCTTCAATTAATTCTTTTTCAAGATTTTCTTTTTTGGCAATTTCATCAATTATTTCTTTATAATAAACTTTCCAAGGATGTCCTAATTTTTTTGCTACTTTTTGAGCAATCACAACACCGCCGGCTCTTTTTTCTCGAGAGATAGTAATTACTGGCAAAAAGAAAGATTCTTTTTTTTTGGATTTAAAAAGAAAGTTAAGCCGGGCCAAATTTTGGTTGATAATTTCAAAAATTTTTCGCATAATAAAAATTATACCAAAATGGACAAAATCAAGACTTTAATTTTTAAAACTTCTGATTTTTGGTTTTACTTATCACAAAATCAAAAAGATTTAATTAATGAAGGTTTTTATCTTATGAATGAGGTGATTAAAAATCATGCTTATCAATTTAAAGACTATTCTTTTTTAGTTTTTCCCTTTGCTAAAGCGTTTGAAGGTTTTTTGAAACAACTTTTTTTAGATGTAAAGTTTATTTCTCATTTAGATTATATCTCTGATCATTTACGGTTGGGTAAACTTCTTTCACCTAATTTAATTAATCGCTTAAGAGAAAGATCGCTTTATAAAAAGATAAAAGAAAAAGCAGGCCAAGAGTTAGCCGATAAAATTTGGCAGGCGTGGAAAATAGGCCGCAATCAAGTCTTTCACTATTATCCTCATAATCTTAAGGCTTTGACTTTTTCTCAGGCAGAAAGTATTATTGATAATATACTGTCGGTGATGGAGGAGAGTTATAGGAAGTTAAAAGTTAAAAGTTAGAAAATATAACCTTTTACCCATTGACAGTAAGAAAAGTATATACTATTATTACATTATATGTACTTTCGTCATCTTGATAAGGTTTTAAAAAATCATTTTAAAAAAAGAAGAGAAATTTTGGTGCTTTTGGGAGCAAGACAAGTAGGAAAAACAACCATTTTAAAGAAGATTTTTCCTTCAGCTTTTTATCTTTCAGTAGATAATGAACCGGTAAGAAGAAACTTAAACCTTTTTGATGTTTCTGTTTATCGTCAGATGATTCCGCCGGTTGAAAAGATAATTGTAATTGATGAAGCGCATCTTTTAGATGATCCAGGAAGAGTAGCCAAGATATTTTTTGATCAAATTCCAGATAAAAAACTTATTCTTACCGGATCATCTTCTTTTCGGATAAAAAATAAAACATCAGAAAGTTTAGCCGGCAGAAAAATAGAGTATTATCTTTATCCTTTAACTTTACTTGAGTATTTAAATCAGAAAAATATTTTGTCTATAGAAGGATTTCCGATTTTAGAAAATATTATTAAAAAAGAAAACTTAGAAGAAAAAAAATATTATTCTTTTGATCTTGAAGGTGTTTTGGATAATCTTCTAGTTTTTGGTTTGTATCCGGCTTTAGTCAATCAACCAAATGATGTTTTATATCTTAAAAATTTAGCTGATAGCGTTGTTTTTAAAGATCTTTTGGATCTTTCGTTAATTGAAAATACTCAAGTGGCCAAAGATTTATTAACACTTTTAGCTTATCAAATTGGTAATTTAGTCAACTACTCGGAATTAGCAACTAAACTTAGAGTGGATGAACGAACAGTGAAGCGTTATTTTCAGATTTTTGAGCAAAGTTTTATTATTTTTACTTTGCCTCCATATTTGGGAAAAAAACGCGATGAAATCGCCAAAATGAGAAAAGTTTATTTTTATGATTTAGGGCTTCGTAATAGTCTTATTGATAATTTTAAACCAGTAAATATTCGAGTTGATGAGGGGGCGTTGTTTGAAAATTTTATTATCGCCGAGATTTTAAAGGAGAATTATTATAGTGGTTTAGGTTTTAATCTTTATTTTTGGCGGACAAAACAAGGTGCAGAAGTAGATTTAGTTTTGGAAAAAGACGATCAGTTGATTGGCGTTGAGATAAAAACCCATCATAAAAAACTAAGTAAGGCCTTTAAAAATCGTTTTCCCTGGGCAAAGTTGGTTGGCGTGAATAAGGAGAATTTTTTGTAAAATTTTTGTAAAATTTTAAAGTTAAAAGTTAGAAAGTTATTTAACTAAAATTTTTATTTTATCGATGGAATCTAATGAGACACAACCAGAAGCTAATAAGATATTTGAACAAACATTTAGTTTGTTAGCAAAAGGATTGTTAAATGAAGTTAGGGGTTCTAAAGAACAAAAAGAAGGACTAAATGATAAGGAGGGAATTTTTTCACAAATAATAAGACAGATTGCCTTAGATGATAAAACACGACCAATGGCTTTTGCTGTTGTTGCTCAAAGTTTAGTAGATTATATTGAATCGGTTCATCCTCAATTAGTTGCTCAAGTTCAAGAAGTTTTTCCTGAAAGGAATATAAATGATGTTAATATTGAAAAATTAGTTGAATATCATAGGGGTTTAATTAAAAAATTATTTTCTCTTTTATATAAGAGCGATGATTCTTTTTCATTGAGTGATAGTGATGTTTATAAATTTAGAATAAGAATGACAGATTTAGTTGGTAATTTAATAATTAGTGCTTCTGAGGAAGAACAAGAAAAAATTTTAAATTTTTTTAGAAATCGAGATTTTGATTTTAGAAGTGAATCAGTCAACGATTTAGTAGATAAAATTCGCCAAAGTCTACAGTTTTTTAGGCAGACAATAACACCTGATTCAATTTTTAATTTTAATGAAAGAATACAAGCTAGTTTAGACAAGATATTACCTTAAAATAGACAACTTTGACTTTAAATTTAGTTTTAAAATAGAGAGTTTTTTCTTCTTTACTTTTATTCTATCTTTTCCACGACCGCTTTCAAGATAGAATTTTTTTGTTTATTTTTAGATTGTTAGAAAAACAAATTCTATTTTTACTCGATCGGTGTTAAGATAGAATTTTCCCCGTTTTCTTATTGACAGATAATATACAAAAATGCATACTTTCTATTAATGAAATTCTTGGAATTAAAAAATAAAATAAGCGAAAGTATTTTTACTTTCGAGGATGGGGTTGGGTATTTTGTTTTGGAAAATGAAACAACCATAAGACAACATTGTCACTCTTTCTTTAGATAAGATTTTAGTTCAGAAACTTTTTGCTTATTACTTTTTGCTTATTTAAATAAAAAATGGCGCCAGGCTTGATTGGGATTTTATTCAAAAAAACAATCTAAATTTTATTCCTTCTTTAGTGGAAAGAGTAAAGATAAAGTTTGGTAAAGAAAATATTATCTATTTAAAAATGGACGAAGAAGAGGCGCCTAATTTTGATGGTTTTCTTTTTACTTTTTATTTTCAGATAAATAAAAAGAGGTTGGTTAAATTTGTAATAAAAATAAGCGAAACAAGAAGAGTAAAAGAAGATATAGAAAAAATAGAGGCAGTTTTTAAAGAAAAAATTTTTGATTTCTTTGTGAAAAATCCGGTAAGAAACTATCAGACAAATAATTTTTCCAGACGGGTTTTTGGGGAGTTTTTCCAAAAATTTTCTCTTATAAATAATCCCAAGGAAGAGCTAAGATGTTTTTGGCAAGCTTTTCTGGCTTTTTTCCTAAAGTAATTACATATCCCAAAGAGGTTCTATCTTTATAATCCTCTAAAAATATTTTTAAACCTTTTATTTCAGAAAGAGTCACATAAGAGGATGATTTTATTTCAATAGGAATTAATGCTTCACCGGTATCAACAACGCAGTCGACTTCAGCTCCATTAGCAGTTCGCCAATAATAAAGGCGATAATTTTTATTTAAAGCTCTAATTCTTCTTATAACTTCTAAAATCACCGCATGTTCAAAAAGAGTTCCTTTTTGAGCTTTGACCAATCCTTGATTTAGGGGTAAGTAAGATAAGGCATTTCTTACGCCTAAATCAAAAAAATAATAGCGGGGCGAGGTAAGCAATCTTTTTCGGGCATTTTTTAAATAAGGATCAACTCGATGAACAATTAAAGTATCAACAAGAAGTTGATAAAACTCTTTTATCGCTGGAAGACTAACTCCGCTTTCTAAAGAAAGTTTGGTTAAGTTGGGGCTGGTGCCTGATTCCAAAGCAGCAAGTTCCAAAAAACGTAAAAAACTCCCAATTTTTCGGCTTAAGGCTTCGGCTCTTATCTCTTCTTCTAAATATATTTGGGTGTAGGAAGTAAGAATTGATTCTCTTTCCTCTTTTTTAGTTAAAACTACCAAAGGCAGTGAGCCAAAAATTAATTGATCTTCAAAACTATAGTTAAGACCATAATTTATATTTTTAAGCGCCAATGGTTTTATTGACGATTTTTTAAGCCATCCCAGTTCACCCCAAAGTAAAGGATCTAAAAAAAAACGTTTTACTCGACCAGGAAGAAGATTGGTTCCTTTTCGACGCAGTTTTCGGGCCGATGAGCCAGTGATGAAAAAGGTAGCTTTTTTTTCATCAATCAGATACTGAACCGCATCAAAAAGAAGAGGGATTTTTTGACCCTCATCAATAAAAACATAAGGTGGTTTTTCTATGGCTTCAATTTCCCTAATTAATCGACCGGGATCACTTTCAAGATTTAATCTTACGGCTGGATTTTGTAGCGAATATTCAATGGTATTTTTCAATTTTTTCAATATTTTTTTTACCAAAAATGTTTTTCCAGTTTGGCGAGGTCCAAAGATAAAAAAAGATTGGTTTTTTTTAATTAGTTTTTTTAAAACTGGTTCAAGATAACGATTTAATACTTTATTTTTACCTGGCATAATTAAAGTATAGTTTAAAATTTTAAAAAATCAAGAAGATTTTTTAACCAGTTGTCTTTACTCCTCCAAAGTTGATAAATCACCAACAGGAAGATCCAACTCTTTAGCCTTTAAAACTCGTCTCATTATTTTTCCCGACCGTGTTTTTGGTAATTTATCAACAAATTCTATCTCATCAATTGAGGCAATTGGGCCAATTTGTTTTCTAACTAAGTTATTGATTTCTTTTTTTAATTCTTCAGATGGTGTTTGGCCAATCTTTAAGATAATAAAGGCTTTGATTGATTCACCTTTAACTTCATGAGGTTTACCAATAACGGCTGCTTCAGCCACAGCGGGATGTTCAACAATGGCATGCTCAATTTCTGCCGATCCTAAGCGATGACCTGAGACTTTTATCACATCGTCATTTCTTCCCACAATCCAAAAATAACCATCCTCATCAATTTTTGCTGAATCACCAGTAAAATAACAGAAATCCGAAATCCGAAATTCGAAATTCGAAACAGTATTAGAATTTGTTTCAGATTTCGTGCTTCGTGCTTCGGATTTTATCTTCTCAAAATATGTTTCTTTATATTTTTTTGGATTGCCCCATAAATCCAAAAGCATGGCTGGCCAAGGGGTTTTAATTACTAAATATCCTTGAGTGTTTTTGGGAAGACTTTTTCCTTCTTCGTTGACAACATCGGCCACTACTCCAAAAAACGGCTTAAAGCAACTACCAGGTTTTAAAGGAACACAAGGAAGAGGAGTTAATATATGCATTCCAGTTTCTGTCTGCCACCAAGTATCCATAATAGGCAATTTTTCCCGTCCGACATTTTTATAAAACCATTGCCAAGCCTCAGGATTTATCGGTTCACCAACTGAGCCTAAGATTCGTAAAGAAGAAAGAGAGTATTTTTTCAAAGGTTCTTCGCCAAAACGCATTAAAGCGCGGATAGCAGTTGGTGCCGTATAAAAATGAGTAATTTTAAAACGATCAATCAACTTCCACCAGACCTCAATATCAGGAAAATCAGGTGTTCCTTCATAAACAAAAGTAGTAATTCCATTTAAAAGGGGCCCATAAAGAATATAAGAATGGCCAGTAATCCAACCCGCATCAGCGGTACTCCAAAAAATTTCATCACCGTGAATATCAAAAACATACTTCATTGTCGCATAAACGCCAACCATATAACCACCGTGCGAGTGCAAAACCCCTTTTGGCTTGCCAGTTGAGTTATGAACTACAAAGCCGTTGGCAATATAATTATGGTTATTTTTAGTAGTAAGATCAAAAACCGACTCAAATTCGTGATCATTTTTTTCGATCGTAATTTTTTTAATCTCAAAAAATCCAATGTTTTTAAGATTTTGAAGCGTTTTTATTCGAAAAAGGATATTAGAAAGTTTTTCAATTTTTTCTTGCTTTGTTTTTTTAAGAAAGGGAATGATTTTTTCATAAAAAGAGTTTAATGTTTTTTGAGAGACTTGAGCTTTATTGGAGTGAAGATATTTATGAACAGTATTTTCTGCTTTTCCAGAGATTTGAGCCAATGTTTTTTGGGTGATTCTAAAAATAAAAATCGCTTTTCTAATTGACAAAAGAGAATTAAAATCAAGACTTTCAACTTTTTTAATAATTTGAGTAAGATATTTAGTAATTTGAGGTAAATGTTGAAGAGTAGTTCTTCTTTTTGTGTAAAGATAAGAGTCTAAAAAAAATTTTCGAAGCTCTTTTTTATTTAATCGAAGCGTTTGTGTTAATTCTTTTACCAATCCATTAATAGGTAAGAAAAAGATCATTGAGGCAACTCTTTTTTTAGATAAAGAACTTATTAATTTTTTTAGTTTTTTGTGTTTTTTTTGGGAAGAAAAGTTAATTTCTTTAGCAAAGGTAATCAAAGATTCTCGATCGGTAATTTTTAGTTCATAAACCGGGATAGAGTATTTTTTTTCTTTAAAGTAAGTAGTTCTTATCGTAAAGTTATATGAAGAAACAATTCCAAATCTTAAAAAAAGCATTTGCAGTTTTTGAATTAAAAATTGACTGGTGCTGACTATTTTTATTGAGGAGTTAACTACCGAACCTTCAGCATCATACAATCCTCTAATAAAACTTGCTACAATCTTTTTTTCACTTTTTTGGATAAGAACGGGGATATCTCTTAAATGACTTTGGGCAAAAACTTCGTTAAAGTATTTTTTTAAATAACAAGAAAAAAACCGACTAAAGATAATTAGTCGTTGACGATCATATTTTACAATTTTTGAGCGAAGATTAAGTTTTTTAATCAATTTTTGATAAAAAATTAAATTATTTTTATCTTGATCGGTAATTTCTACCGCACCTTCTTTTAAACTACCATCACCAGTAAAATATCCTAAAAGTTGAGCAAAATAAGGGGTGATAATTTTTGGAAGAAGAGGTTTGTTTGGAAAATTTCTTGCTTTTTTTTCATAATAGAGAATATTTTTGGAATCAGGCATCTTTTGGGGTTTTCCTTTAAAATCAATTTTTCTACTCATCATTATTTGTTCACCGACTTTTAAACAATTGGCGGTTTTTTCAATTATTTCTCCTTTGTCGGTTATAACAAAAAATGGATGATTGGGGGTAAATAAACCAGAGGCAATTGGTGTTTTTATCAAAAGAAGAAAAGGCTCTTTATTATAATAATGTTTTTCAGTAATTTTATCATTTTCTTGTTTGAATTGATTTAGATTGAAGTTTATTACACTGGTTCCTTTTTGTTTGACTAAATCTTCGATTCTTGTTATCTTACCATTAGAAAGCTGGATTAATGTATCTTTATGACAGCAACCTGATGTATACAAAATAAAAGAAGGATCAGTTGATTCTAAAATTGCAGTTGAACAAAGCGTGTCTTGTTTTGATAAAAGATCATGATAAGAAAGAAACTTTATCTTTAAATCCGAAATCCGAAATCCGAAATTCGAAACAGTATTAGAATTTGTTTCGGATTTCGTGCTTCGTGCTTCGGATTTTTTTCTTTCAACCACAATCACATACTCAACGCTTTTTATTTCTTTTACTGCCTCAACTACATTTTCAATTGGTTTTAAAACTTTATCTTTATAGGGATACCAGTTGGTGGTAATTACCACTTTTGCTTGGGCATCTTCAATCCGTGATTTTAAGGCCTCAGTGGAAAAACCAGAATAAACCACTGAATGAAGAGCGCCAATTTTTAAACAAGCAAGCATTGAGATAAATTGTTCTGGGATTCTTGGAAGATAAATTATTACCCGATCGCCTTTTTTCACTCCTAAACTTTTTAAACCATTGGCCAAACGACAAACTTCTTCGTTAAGTTCTTTATAAGTAAAAGTGCGGACGGGAAAGTTTTCGGGCGTTTGTTTATCTGGTTGACCAACCCAAATTAAAGCCAGTTTTTTGGCAACTTCTGTTTTTTGCCATCTATCTAAAGCGTTGTAGATAATATTGGTTTGCCCACCTAAAAACCAGCGCGCATAAGGATATTTCCATTCTAAAACTTTGTCCCAAGGTTTAAACCATAAAAGCTTCCGGGCAATATTTTCCCAAAAAGATTCTGGGTCCTCAATTGATTTTTGATAAAGTGTTTCGTAATCTTTAATATGAGTTTTTTTGATTATTTCTTTGGCGGGAAAGATCATAAAAATAATTATGATATAAAAGCGAAAGAAAAATCAACTGAATTTTTTTGTCATGATACAACAACTAACATCTAATTTTTATTAATGAGTACATAACATTTTTATAACGATTACAACCAGATGATAAAAATATGAGGCTAAATTAATTTTACAGCACCGTTTTTTTTATTAATTTAAAAATCCAAAAAGAACTAGAGGGATTTTATTTTTTTGATTAATTCCAGGATAAGTAATAAGATATTTTTCGTAATTATCAGATAGTCCTTTAAATTGAGAGTAAGTTTTTTTTGGTCCGCCAATTTCAAAAACATATTTTTTTCCTTGGTAAGGAAAAAGATAGTCAGGCGTTTTTTTACCGCGCTTAGATTTAAGGTAGTAAAGTTGTTGGTCATTTTTTAATGCTTGAACAAAAAACTCTTCTTTTAAAGCGCCTTTTAGTTGTTCGTCTGGTAGACGGAAGTTTAATGTTTTTCTGAAAGGAAGAGTCAAAATTATTTTTGGTTCTTTGATAACGTTGGAAGAGTAAGGAAAGATTGATTTTAAGATAAAACTTTTTTCTAAATAGTCAACATACTGTTTAGCTTTATATTTAGTAATACCAATATTTTTTGATAAGATTGAATAGTTGACTTCACCGATAGGCGAGTTGGCGATAAAATTAACAATATTTTCCAGCCCCTGAATATCTTCCTGATTGAGATTTTCATAATAAAAAAGATCTTTTTTAATGATTTTTTCTACTATTTGTTTAATTAAAGTCGAGGATGGATCTTCGAGACTAAAAGGTAAACAAAAAGAAAGATATTCTTCAAAATATTTTTCTGTTGGGTAATATTTTAGAAAGAGTTTTTGATGATTTTTTATTATTTCTTCAAAATTCAATGGCGGAAAGTTTTGGGAAAATTTAAAATCAAGATATTCACGGAAAGAAAAAATAGATAAAGAAAAAATTTTTACCCGACGAGAAAGATCTGATTTTAATGATAAAACATTTAAAGAGACAGAACTAGTAAAGTAGACTTTAATTTTTAAAAAGTCGATGATTAATTTCATTTCCTGAGCCCAGTTTTTTTGATAATGAATTTCATCAAGAAGAAGATATTTTATTTGGTAATTTCTTACCAAGAAATCTGCTAGTTGATAAAGATTGATTTTTTCTACCGTATCACAAGAAAGATAAAAAGAATTAGGGAGGGTGTTTAAAAGTTGACAAAAAATGACAGTTTTGCCTGAGCCTCTTAAGCCGGTAACGCCGGTTGCGGTTGGTTTGTTTTTTTCTGAGAATAATTTTTCAAAAAGATATCTTTTTTTAGGAAAATTTTTTCCTTTTTCTTTTGCTTGTTGGTTGATGTCTAAAATAAACTCTAATTGTTGGTTATCCATAGATTTTGTTAAATTATTTTACAGAATGTATTGTATTTTGTCAAGAGGATTATGGTGGGTATTTCTACCCTGTTGTTACAAACTTGAGTGTATTTAGAAGGTAATTATCTACCGATTTGAAATATTTTTTACGTGAAAAACGAGCTTGAAATTCACGTAAATATTCAGGTAGTTTTTCATAACTTACATGATGATACATTCTTCTTATAAAAGTTTTTAAAACTCCAAATAAACCTTCAATCTTGCTTGTTAAATGGAATTCAAATTTTTTGTGAGAATCTTGTTTGTGAATTACACCAAATAACTTATCTATTTCTCGAGATAATAGAGACGAATCCGTATAAACAATTGAGCCGGACACAATATAGTTTTCAATAAAAGATAAAATATCTGTTTGATATACTTTATGAGATTTTAAAACTTCAAATACAACTTTTTTTGTTCTAATTTCTTCAGCAGCCAAAACTGCTCGTCCACCCCAACCACCAAGATATACCTTTATCCATTTGTATTGTTCCTTTAATCTTTTCTTTAATTGTTGGTAATTGTTTTCTTAAAAGATCAAACCAATGTCTTATTGCTTTTTTTAGATAATCCAGTTAATGATTGAGATTGTTTTATTGGTAT
>Ga0197142_1001008_pt1 | contig 25982 bp, 24 predicted proteins | sample GBS60_MetaG_FD_148614 | JGI IMG/M metagenome (GOLD analysis project Ga0197142, IMG submission 148614) | Sediment microbial communities from Great Boiling Springs, Gerlach, Nevada, United States - GBS 60_MetaG | ecosystem: Environmental > Aquatic > Thermal springs > Hot (42-90C) > Sediment... | reverse complement strand
TCTTTCTGTCGGCGAATCTGGTTTGATGCGCAGTATGAAGTGCCCACAATACTTCCCAACAATCGCTCCAATCAAAGCGCCGAAAATAACATCCAGCGGGAAATGATCGCCAACATAAACTCTTGATATCCCAACAAAAACTGCAAGAGGAAAGAGAACAAACCTCAATTTGGGTGCAAAAGTCGAGCAAGCAACAGCAACTGCCCAAGCGGTCAAAGTGTGACCAGAAGGAAAACTTTTAGTAAAAAGCGGATCGCCGACAACCCGAACGTCAAAAAGCGTTAGGATTGGCCTTGGGCGGTTCCATATACTCTTACAAATGGCTATCACAATACATGTTGTTGCGCAGGCGACGATTCCTGCATATCCAGCTTGCCTTAGTTTCGGAGTGTTTTTGTGCCATCCTAAAGTGATTAAAGCAAGGCTGATTGCCATCTGAGCAGCTCCTGTGCCCAGCGCCGTAAAAGTTAGCATTATAGGGTCCAATATGGTGGAGGCTAGGCCACTGTTTATCAGCTTAAATATGGCATGGTCAAGCTTGTACATCGGCTTTATGATCCAGTATGACTCAGCAGGGGAATTATACCGTATCGTGTCTTGCTGATACCAGCCCATGCTAAAAACAAGGCGTTACAACGTTGAATAAGTTTGGCGGTTTAACCTCGAGATAGCTCAATTAACCGAACAAGTATGTTGGTAAAATACCAGCAGTTTTCTATGTTAAAAAGGATTCTGAACAAAAACTAGCTCGCGTGGTAATTTATTGCTGTAAAACTGATCTATTGTGGAATAAAGCTAATTGACATTAATACACTCAAGTCATATAATAGGTTCAGCGGTTAATGATTCTACAATATACTTGCTCAATAATTTGTTTAAGGCCGCTTCAAGACCGGGTATGCAACATCTGCGGAGGTGAATTCAATTGGGTAAGACTGTTGGAATCGATTTAGGCACTACGAACAGTGTAGTTGCCGTTATGGAAGGTGGAGAGCCGATAGTCATTCCGAATGCAGAAGGAAGTAGGCTTACGCCTTCAGTTGTGGCCTTCACAAAAACAGGCGAACGGTTAGTAGGAGTAACCGCCAAACGACAGGCAATCCTCAATCCTGAGCGTACTATCGCCTCAATAAAGCGCCATATGGGCACTGATTATAAGGTGACTATAGATGGCAAGAGCTACACTCCAGAAGAGATATCGGCAATGATTCTACAAAAGCTTAAGGCCGATGCGGAGGCATATCTTGGGGAGACTGTAGACCAGGCCGTTATTACAGTGCCCGCTTATTTCAACGATGCCCAACGGACTGCAACTAAACACGCAGGAGAAATTGCCGGGCTCAAAGTTCTCAGGATTATAAACGAACCGACTGCAGCATCGCTAGCCTACGGACTGGACAAGAAGGGTAATGAGACCATCCTAGTATGGGACTTGGGTGGAGGTACGTTCGACGTTTCCATACTTGAGGTAGGCGATGGAGTTTTCGAAGTAAAATCTACGTCCGGCGATACTCATCTCGGTGGCGACGACTGGGACCAGCGCATACAGGATTGGATTTGTGACGAATTCAAAGCGCAGCAGGGCATCGACCTCAGAAACGATCGACAGGCTATGCAGCGCGTACGCGAGGCTGCAGAAAAAGCCAAAATTGAGCTTTCATCTATGGTCCAAACGACTATCAACTTGCCTTATATCACAGCAGACGCATCCGGTCCGAAGCACTTGGACATGACGCTTACCCGGGCCAAGATGGAAGAGCTTACGCGCGACCTGCTTGAACGATGTATTGCGCCGTTCAAGAGAGCTATTGAAGATGCCAAGATCAGCGAGTCCGACATTGATGAGATCATACTTGTCGGCGGCGCAACAAGGATGCCCATGGTTCAGGAGCTAGTGAAGAAGCTTGCAGGCGGTAAGGATCCGAACAAGGGCGTCAACCCAGATGAAGTAGTTGCGGTCGGTGCCGCTATTCAGGCCGGAGTACTTGGCGGCGAAGTTAGAGATGTTGTTCTGCTAGACGTCACGCCACTAACACTTGGCGTTGAGACGCTCGGCGGAATCATGGATAAGCTCATTGAGCGCAACACTACTATTCCTACAAGAAAGAGCAAAATCTATACAACGGCTGCCGATGGGCAAACCGAAGTTGAAATCCATGTCTTGCAGGGCGAACGTGAAATGGCTAAATTCAACCATAGCCTAGGCAGATTCCACCTCACCGGAATTCCACCGGCTCCTAGAGGCGTGCCACAGATAGAAGTCACGTTCGACATCGACGCTAACGGTATAGTAAATGTTTCAGCGAAAGACTTGGCAACTCAAAGGCAGCAGAGTATCACCATCACTGGTTCGACTAGACTCTCCAAAGAAGAGATCGATCGAATGATGAGGGAAGCCGAGGAGCATGCTGAAGAGGATCGTCGCCTGAGAGAGACTGCAGAAGCGAAAAACAGAGCTGAGCAACTGGTATATACTACGGAAAAAATGCTCCGCGATCTTGGAGACAAAGTTCCTTCGTCGGACAAACTGACGATCGAAAACGCAATCTCCGATGTTAAGTCTGCGATAGAGTCTAACGACATCAATAGGATCAATTCCGCTTCCGACGCGCTTCAACAGGCTAGCTATAAACTTTCTCAGATGCTGTATGAGCAAGCCGCGCAAACTGCTCAGCCTGCAGGATCGCCAACTGGCGGCGCCGAGGAGAGGAAGTCTGAAGACGAAGGAGTAATAGACGCGGAGTTCAAGGCTGAGTAGATGTAAATCGAAAGCGGAGAATCTTGGTGTTCTCGCAAGAACATTAGATAAGCTTGAGGATGACACGTGCGGGTCTCATATATCAAATAGAAAGGAGCGATTGTGGAAATGATAAGTAGATGGGATCCGTTTAGAGATCTGAGTGTGCTTCAGGACCGCATAAATAGAATATTCAGCGAGGCAACTCGCGGTCCGGCGGAAGCGGCTTCTGCGCGTACGTGGGCTCCTGTAGTCGATATTTTGGAGACAGATAACGATCTGATCGTACGCGCGGAGTTGCCAGGCCTAAAGCAGCAGGACATTGATATTGAGGTTACAGATGAGTCGCTCACTATTAAAGGAGAGCGGAAGTTCGACGAGGCCATAAAGGATCAATATATCAGAATTGAGCGTCCTTACGGGCCGTTCCAGAGATCGTTTACAATAGGAGTGCCGATACAGCACGATAAGGTAAAGGCTACATATCGAGACGGAATACTTGAGGTTGTCATACCCAAGGCTGAAGAGGTCAAGCCCAAGAAGATTCCGATTGAGGCTGGCTAAAAACTAATTTGATTTCAAGGTCAAGAGGTCAAAAGGGCTGACGGCCTCGTATCTTCGAAATCCGCACCCTTTGGCCTTTTGACCTTCTAATCCTTCTGATCGAGACGAGAAATGGCAGCCAATTACAAGGACTACTACAAAATCCTTGGCGTGGATCGAAACGCGACAGACAAAGAGATCAAGGCCGCGTTCAGGCGATTGGCGCGTAAGTACCATCCTGATGTCAATCCAGGAGACAAGAGCGCTGAGGAAAAGTTTAAAGAGATCAGCGAAGCTTACGAGGTGCTTTCAGATAAAGAAAAGCGCGCGAGATACGACCAGTTCGGGCAATACTGGCAGCAAGCCGGCGCCGGGGCAGGTGCGCCGCCCGGATGGGAAGGCTTTACTTTTGACTTTGGCGACTTTGCCCGCAGCGGTGGAAGCGCGGAGCGTATAGACTTCGGAGAATCAGGTTTTAGCGATTTTTTCGAAATGCTCTTTGGAACTGGTACGCGCAGAAGAGAAAGCACTCGTCGTACACGCGTTCCAGTCAAGGGACGAGATGTTGAAGCTGAACTAGAAATTAGCTTCGAAGATGCGTTCGCGGGCGCAAAGAAAGATTTATCGATCAATGGCCGAAGGATTGAGCTTACGATTCCCAGAGGGGTCAAGGATGGACAAAAGTTGCGGTTGGCGGGTCAAGGTGAGGAAGGGCCTGCTGGACGAGGCGATTTGTTGGTCACGGTCAAAATAAGGCCTCACCCGTTGTTTGAGAGAAAGGGTGATGATATCTACGTGGAGGTTCCCGTGGACTATGTTGTGGCGGCTCTCGGAGGCGAGGTCCCTGTACCTACACCGACGGGACGCGTGACGATGAAAGTTCCGCCGGGAACTTCGGGAGGACGCACGTTTAGGCTTCCTGGACAGGGCATGTATAAGCTTCACGAGAATGCGCGAGGGGACCTTTACGCTAAGATTAGAATACAGATTCCGCAATCCTTGTCTAATAGGGAGCGTGAATTGCTAGAGGAGATTAGAAAGCTGAGGTCTGCACCTTAATCTTGTCTATTGGCGGATGGCAACAGAAGATTTCTTCTGAGTTGGCTATCTGGCCATAGAGGCCTGAGAAGTTTGAGGTAACAGACCTTGGATTGGAAAGTGAGGCGTGTGTGATGGCACAGGCAGATAAAAACGAGCCGGTCTATCTAATTGGTGTGGCAGCTCGGCTGTGTGATCTACATCCGCAAACGCTGCGAATGTATGAACGGTTGGGTCTGGTGCGACCGGCAAGGGTCAGCCGCAAAAACAGAATGTACTCTGAGGCTGACATAGAGCGTCTGAAACAGATTCAACGTTTAACGCAGGATATGGGTGTTAACTTGGCAGGAGTTGAGGTAATTTTGGACCTGCTAGACAAAATGCAGAAAATGCAGGAACAGATGGAATCAGAAATCGAAAGATTGCGCAGAATCATGGAGGAACAAGCAAAAAGATTGGAGAACTTTACAAGTACAAGTGGGTAGGCGGGTTTTTAGTTGCAAAACTGGAATAAGAAGCCGAGATGCCCGAATATATGTTAATAATCCGGCTAACACTATATAATCCGCGTGCTACAAAATAAATTAGTGCAATCTAAGCGTAGGTTCTGAGCGATTTTGCCTAATCTAGCCATTTGTTAAGAGCCTGTTAGGCTCGCTCAGATCTATATGATGAAATAAGGCAAAGGAGGGTGGAAGTTTGCTGACCGGTGTCGTTAAGTGGTTCAACGATGCCAAAGGCTACGGCTTCATCGCGACCGAAGAAGGCAAGGATCTCTTTGTTCATTATTCTGCCATCGTGATGGAAGGCAGAAAGACGCTAAAAGAGGGCCAGAAAGTGGAGTTTGAGGTCGCTGAGGGGCCGAAGGGGCCACAAGCAGCGAACGTGCAAACGCTGCCTGGCTAGGAACCATAATAAATCAATTGACAATTAGCCCTACCGCTTGATTTAAGATCGGTAGGGCGTTTTGTTGTTAATAAGAATTCACTTCATGCCCGCCTTGCCAGCGTATAAGCATATACAGCAGATGCACCAGCGCCACGCAATTCCTTTGCTGCTTCATTTAAAGTTGCGCCAGTAGTAAAGACGTCGTCGATGAGCAACACGCGTCTGCCTGCAATTGCGGCCGGTTCGACGACGGAAAAGGCTCCCTCGATATTTGCAAACCGTTCTTCTTCAGGCAGTCCGACCTGATCGCGTGTCTCTTTCGATTTTACAAGAGCGTTGGGTTCAAATCTTAACGAAGTATGATCACAAAATATGCGTGAGAGCTCAACGGACTGGTTGAACCCACGCTCATTCATACGGAAGCGGTGGATAGGTACTGGCACGACTATATCAACCATTCCAATGAGATGAGTTTCGGCGTAGTGTTGAGCCATTAGTTTGCCCAGCGGTTCCGCCAACATGACGTTGCGATCGAACTTGAAAACGTGCACGGCATCGCGAAGAACGCCGTCGAATACGCCAACGCTTCGGGCGAAATCAAAAAAATACTCCTGGTTACAACACTCAGTGCAACGGTCCTCGGCATCGCTAAGCGGAATTCCGCAAGTTCGACAGAAGGGCGGCTTTATGAATTTGATCTTCTTAATACAATCAAGACAAAGATAGCTTTGATCGGATTTTCCACAAATCAAACATAATGGAGGGAAAAGCAGGTCTAGAATTCCGTCAAATATACAATTGGCAAGTTGGCGAAATTGGCTATGATACTGCTTCACGCTATCTTATAAAGGCTCGAAATATACGATTCGTCGAAACTCCTCGTAACGTTCATTTATGTCTTTCATAGTTAGCCGCTTGAGTTGGTTGAGGCTAAAGTCTTGGACGTTGAACGAAGCCAGCGTGCTGCCATAGATAACAGCACGTCGCAAATTAGCTTCTGAAAGATCACCGGTCTTTGCGATGTAGCCCATAAATCCGCCTGCAAAGCTGTCTCCCGCTCCTGTGGGGTCAATAATTTCCGTGAGCGGATATGACGCGGCCATGAAGCATGTGCTATTGTTGCAATACATCACTGCACCATGTTCGCCCTTCTTAACAATAACATACCGCGGGCCGAGATCGTGCAACTTCAACGCGCCCCTTGCAAGGTTGCTCTCGCCGGTGAGTTGGCGCAGCTCTGCGTCGTTTATAAATGCTACGTCTACGCGCTTGAGTACCTCGATAAGTTTATCTCGTTTGCCACTGATCCAGAAGTTCATTGTGTCGCACGCGGCTAGTCTGAGAGATGTCATTTGGTCGAGCACTTGAAGCTGAAGATCGGGGTCGATGTTTGCAAGGAACACGTATGGGGATGACTTATAGTCCTCCGGCAAAATTGGTCTGAAATCCTGGAATACGTTGAGCTCAGTAGCTATAGTATTGGCCTGGTTCATATCGCCCTCATAAGAGCCTTTCCAGTGGAACGTTCGACCGCCTTCAACCATCTGGAGACCGCGAATATCGATACCGCGAGACGCGAGAAACTCAATATGTTCTTTGGGGAAATCTTCTCCCACTACGCCTACCAATCTCACCGGGCAGAAAAAGCTAGCGGCTACTGACGAGTAAGTTGCTGCTCCACCCAATGCTCGCGCAACGGTTCCTGCTGGCGTTTCCACCGAATCCAGCGCCACGCTGCCAACTATCAATACTGCGTTTGTAGTACTGCTCAACTCTCGATCTCTAAGCCTCAATATGTAAACTCATCTTTTTTATTCTTTATTCTTCAGAATCGTTCGTCTTACCTTCTCTTTCAGCACAAGGCAGACGAACTGAGGTAGCGTCATGACTTTAGAAATTTTCCGAGGGTTTTGCGCCAATCGATATGCCCACTCGAGGCCATGTCTTTGCATCCATTCAGGTGCGCGCCTCACAGTTCCGGAAAATACATCGAGAGAGCCGCCTACACCAATTGCTACACACACGCCCAGCTCTTCGAAATACCTTCTGATGAACTTTTCCTGCTTGGGGAAACCAAGCGCTACAAACAGGACCTTGGCACCCGAAGTCCTTATACGCTCGACTATATCTGGTTCTTCAGTAGGCTGAAAGTAGCCATGTTGGGTGCCGGCAATTTCCAAACCTGGGAATTCGCTCTCGAGATTCTTAGCTGCTCTTTCAGCAATACCTGGTGCCGCTCCAAGCAGGAAAACAGAAAAGCCATCTTCAGCAGCCATTCGACATAGGTTCTTTGCAATATCTACCCCGCTCACACGGCATGCAAGGGGTGTATGCAGCCACTTGGCACCCAACAGTATGCCGGATCCATCCGGAGTAACGAGGTCTGCTTGATTTATTATCTCTCGAAATTCGTCGTCTTTCTGCGCAAGCACGACGGCCGAGGCGTCAGCGGTTACAATATGATGCGGCCCTCCTTGCGCGATCCAGCCTTTGGCGACATCCAGCGTGGTTGCCATATCCACATAATGGATCTTGACGCCGAGAAGGCTAATTTGTCGGATGCCGCTAGAATGTCCGTTTGTGTTAGAGTTTTCCGGAGACGAGTCTTCCATAGTTGTTGCGGCCGACTAGTAGCTTTAAATACTAAGTTCCTTCAGTCCAAGACTCAAGATACTTTGCTTGTTCCGACGTCAAAACGTCGATTTCAACGCCCATCGCCTGAAGCTTAAGTCGCGCAATGCTACTATCGATCTCTTGCGGTACGCTGTAGACGCGCTTCTCAAGTTTCGGCCCATTTTTAACCATGAACTCCGAGCACAGCGCTTGATTTGCAAAGCTCATGTCCATAACACTCGGCGGGTGTCCTTCTGCGGCGGCGAGGTTGATCAATCGCCCTTCGCCCAGCAAGTATATTCGTCTGCCGTCTGCTAGAGCAAACTCTTCTACAAAATCTCTTATACGCCTTCGGCTTTTTGCTAGGCTTTCAAGCGCAGGTATGTCTATCTCAACGTTAAAGTGACCGGAGTTTGCAACGATAGCACCATCTTTCATTACTTCGAAGTGCTCTTTGCGAATCACGTGAATATCGCCCGTAACGGTGCAGAATATATCACCGATCTTCGCGGCTTCTATCATAGGCATTACCTGATAGCCGTCCATCACAGCTTCCAACGCGCGCAATGGATCAACTTCGGTGACAATTACCCTTGCGCCCATCCCCTTTGCTCTCATTGCTACGCCTCGGCCGCAATATCCGTAACCTCCTACCACAAATACCTTGCCTGCAAAGAGAACGTTTGTCGCGCGAAGTATACCGTCTATCGTGCTCTGGCCTGTACCGTAGCGATTGTCGAACAAGTGCTTTGTGTTTGCGTCGTTGACCGCAATTATTGGGTAAGCGAGCACGCCTTCTTTTTCCATACTTCTGAGGCGAATGACGCCGGTTGTGGTTTCTTCGGTTCCGCCTATAATATTGGGTATGAGGTCCCTTCGCTTCGAATGGATTACACTGACAGTATCGGCACCGTCGTCCATTGTTATCTGAGGGCGAGCATCGAGTACAGCATCTATATGACGATAATAGGTGTCATGGTCTTCACCTTTGATGGCGAACGTGGGAATTCCGTAGTGCTCGACCATTGATGCTGCCACATCGTCTTGCGTCGATAGAGGGTTCGAAGCGCATACATACACTTCCGCTCCGCCTGCTTTCAACGTTCGTGCAAGATTGGCGGTTTCTGTGGTTACGTGCAGACATGCCGCAAGAGTAATTCCTTTAAGTGGCTTTTCCTTCTCGAACCTCTCTCTCACCAATCTCAGAACAGGCATTTCTTGTTCAGCATATTCAATCCGCAGTTTGCCTTGCTCTGCAAGAGTGATGTCCTTTACGTCGTAGTTCATCTCGCCTCCGTGTTATTTGTTAATCACCTTGAAAAGATAAGATCGTTCAGTCGTGATTGTTGCGCCTCACAGGATCGACGATCACGCCGTCAAATACAGCAGCGCTTGATTTTACGCTACATTTCTCACCTACTACGCACCGCTCCAGCATCGTGTTACGCATCACACATGCGCCATGCCAAAGGATGCTTTGCTTTACGACAGCGCCTTCCTCAAGCACGCAATCGTCGGCCAACACTGAATACTCCAACAGTTTAGCTCCCTTTTCGATCCGGCAGTTGTTTCCGATTACAACAGGATAGCCGATCTCGGCGCTTGGGTCAATTTGAACGTTTTCTCCCATCCACACGTATTTCTTGACTTCCGGCACGGGTATTTTTATCTCCACACGGCCACTCAAGGCATCCCGATGAGCTTCTTGATACTGTCTCATATTTCCAACGTCTTTCCAATAGCTTGATGTCAGATAACCATAGAACCGCGTCTTCTGTTCCAACAGCATCGGGAAAAGGTTGTTGCCAAACCCGTAGCTCACGCCTTTAGGAATTAACTCCAGCACGTGCCGGTCGAAAACGTAGACACCGGTATTTGCCGAGTTGCTGAATATTACCTCGCCCTTGGGCTTTTCGAGAAAGCGAGTAATGCGACCTCGGTCATTGAGAAGCGCAATACCGTATTCTGCTGGGTCATCTACTAGTGATAAGGCAATTGTCGCAAGCGCCTTCTTCTCGTTGTGGAACCTTACTAGCCTGGATAAATCGATATCGGTGAGGTCATCACCTCCGACAACCACAAACGTATCCTCGTCAAAGAAGCTTTCGCAACGCTTGACGCTTCCTGCGTCGCCCCATAATCTGTCCTCAGGCGAATAATGTATTTTTACGTTCCACTTTTTGCCGTCGCCGAAATACTCCATAATCTGTTCGCCCAGGTAGTGGACGTTGACCATTATTTCTTTGAAGCCGCTGGCAGCAAGCTTCTCCACAATGTGTTCCATTACCGGCTTGTTAACGATGGGCACCATCGGCTTAGGAATGTTTCGCGTAAGCGGATCCAACCGACTGCCTACGCCCGCGGCTAGTATCATTGCTTTCATAGGCGGATTCCCTCTTGGACCAATTATATCAAGGCAGTTACGCTTTCGCGCACGGCATAGACCACCTCTTCCAAATCAGCGCGGGTTAGCTCCGGAAAGACCGGCAAGCTCAAGACCTCGCGAGCAGCTTTTTCCGATTCCGGAAAATCACCTTCTTTGTAGCCAAGACTTGAGTATGCCTTTTGCACATGCAGCGGGCTTGGATAGAAAACTGCCGACCCGATCCCTTTCTGTTGAAGTTTTTCTTTCAGTTCATCGCGCTTGGCGAAACGAATTGTGAACTGGTGATATATATGGTAGTTTTCTGGCTTTGCTATGGGGAGCCCAATAGGCAAATCCTTCAGCTCCTCTATGTAATACGCCGCATTAGCCCGTCTTGCGTCGTTCCATTCGCGAATCTTTTTGAGTTTTACTCGCAGAACAGCTGCTTGCAATTCGTCCAGCCGACTGCAGTATCCTACATAATGATAAGAATAGGCCCCATCCATTCCGTGGAATCGCAGCGATTTTGCCTTTGCGTATAGATCTTCGTCGTTTGTGAGCACCATTCCCCCGTCTCCGCAACCGCCCAGATTCTTGGTAGGATAGAAGCTCAAAGTAGAAGCGTCCCCGAAAGCACCGATTCCTTTACCTTTGTGCATTGAACCGATTGCCTGCGCACCGTCTGAAATTAGTTTCAGACCATGCCTTCTCGCAATCTCTTCTATCGACTCGATATCTGCGCACTGTCCGTAGAGGTGCACCGGTAGTATAGCTTTCGTTTTAGGGGTAATCTTTTCTTCTATTAAGGACGGATCAAGGTTGAACGTTGTCGGATCAATATCTACATAAACCGGTCTCGCTCCGACTATCATTATTGCTTCAGTGGTTGCTACGAATGTAAACGGGGTTGTAATTACCTCGTCGCCGGGACCGATTCCTGCGGCCGCTAGTGCTACCACAATCGCATCAGTTCCGGAATTGACGCCGATTCCAAACCTGGCCTCACAAAAATCCGGCACTTCCTTTTCTAACGCGCTAACGTTCGGGCCGAGAATAAAACTACAAGAATCAAAGACCTGCTCTACAGCGGCAGCTATTTCGTCTTTAAGCGCCAGATATTGCGCCTTGGGATTAGCAATAGGGATAGCCAAATTGCGTACTCCTTGATACTAGTTCGGGTCTAAAGTTATACCCTTGCCCGTAGTATTATCCGGCTTTGTTGATAAGCTGTCAAATCGTGTTTGATGAAGCAGCGCTGTCTGCTTGAGCGAAGCGACATCGGAGGTGTAAAATTTTGAAGAGGAGAGTGAGGATGATGGAGCAGGACATTACACTGCGAGCAGAGCCTGACGAGAGTTTGGAACTGCTCGATTGGGCAGTGTTGGAAAGCAAGTATCCCGTGACGCTAAGAGAGAAACTCACTATCCTTCCTGATGCACCAGGTTGTTATCTGATGAAAGATGCCGATGGACGAGTTATCTATGTCGGCAAAGCAAAGGTTCTCAGAAACAGGGTAAGGTCGTATTTTCACAAAGGAGCTGATCATACAAGGCGAATTCGCAGAATGGTCAGCGAGGTACAGGATCTCGATTGGATAGTAACCGATACCGAATTAGAAGCCCTGGTGCTAGAATCTAACCTCATCAAGAAACACCGGCCGGCCTATAACGTAAAGCTGCGCGACGACAAAAGCTATCCCTATATAGCTATAACTATGAGCGAAGAATGGCCTCGAGTAGCTTATGTGCGCAAGCTGCGCATGCAGCCGAGAGAGAAGGATAAATACTTTGGACCATATACAGATACCGAGGCAGTGCATGAAACTCTGAGGCTGATTAGAAAGATCTTTCGTGTGCCTTGCGGATTCAAACGTCCCGAACAGTCTAAAGGCAAGGCGTGTATGTACTATCACATTGGACAGTGCACGGGCGTCTGTATAGGGAAGATCAGCAAGGCAGAGTATATGGGAATCATCCGCGATGTGATGGCCTTTTTGGAGGGAAGACGCGAAGAGCTGGTTGATAAATTGATCAAACAAATGGAACAGGCCGCAGAGAATCTAGAGTTTGAGAAAGCTGCGCGGATTCGCGACCAGGTACAATCAATTCAGACCTTGATCGCTAGGCAAAAAGTGGTTTCGACTGCCTTGGAGGATCAAGACGTTATCGCAATCGTAACGGATGATCTCAATACTATCGCGGAGATGTTCTTCATTCGCGGAGGAAAGCTTATAGGTCAGGAACACTTTATGCTTGAAAACGCCAATGACGACGATCTGGCCGAAAGTCTGCGAGAGTTCATCCAGCAATACTACAACACAGCTGCTTACGTGCCAAGAGAAGTACTTCTGAACGCAGACATCGACGAGATGGACCTTATTGAGGATTGGCTAAGGCAGAAGCGCGGCACAAAAGTCAGCTTGGTAAGTCCTAAGCGAGGAGAAAAGAAACAATTAGTCGAGATGGCTCGCAAGAACGCAGAGTTGGTGCTAAAACAGCTCAAACTTAAGATGGAGACGGATTCCGAGCGAATACGCGAACAACTCGAATCTCTACAAGATGCCCTAGGCATGCACAATTTGCCGCGTAGAATCGAAGCTTATGACGTGTCCAACATACAAGGCCAATATACGGTGGCTTCGCTTGTAGTTTTTGAGAACGGTCAACCCAATAAGGCTCACTATCGAAAGTTCAAGATCAAAACCACAGAAGGTTTGCCGGACGACTATGCTTCGATGAAAGAAGTGATTTCGCGCAGATTGGTCGGTTCACTGCGACGTACGCAAGCATTCGAGGAGCTTCCTGACCTGATGCTTATTGACGGGGGCAAAGGACAATTAAATGCTGCGTTGGATGCTTTTGAAGATAGTAAAGAGTTTGAACCAGGTGACGAATTGCCTGTGGTTATCGGATTGGCCAAGCGTAACGAAGAAATAATAAAGCCCGGGAACGCAGAGCCGATACTATTACCAAGAAGCTCAAAAGCGCTTCATCTATTGCAGCGTATACGCGACGAGGCGCATCGATTTGCAATTACATATCATCGAGCAATGCGCGGTAAGACGATGAGGGCTTCGGTGCTGAACGATATTCCAGGTATCGGTCCACGTCGAAAGAAAGCATTAATGAGCCACTTTGGCACCGTTGAGCGGATCAAAGAGGCAACGGAAGAAGAATTGGCATCGGTGCCGGGGATGACCAGGACGGCTGCTCAAGCTGTGCATGCGTTCTTTCGGAGTAGAGATCTCGCGTCGTAGGTAAAATCGATTCCGTCCTGACCGTAGTGCCGCTAAGAGGATATATTTAGCAATGAAATATTGCGTTGTCGAGACTAGTAGGGGTTTTATTGCACTTTTGGAGAAGGACGGTCGGCTAATACGATCAACTTTGCCCAAACCTACTCGTGAAGAGGCAATCGCAGCAGGAGTAACTGGCACGAATGTGGAAGATGAATCCGCGTTTGATATTTTGCCTGATAAGTTAAGAGCGTATTTCGAAGGAAAGTACGTGGATTTTAGCGATGTGCTGTTGAATCTTGATGGGCAAAGCCCGTTCGGCTCGATGGTGCTCTTAACGGCACAGCGGATTCCTTACGGAAAGGTGATTACCTATGGCGAATTGGCTCGACTGGCGGGCTCGCCTGGTGCTGCTAGAGCCGTGGGGAACATAATGGCGAGAAACATGACTCCAATAATTGTGCCTTGCCATAGAGTAATTGCTGCGGATGGAAAGATTGGCGGCTTCTCATATGGTCTTGAGTGGAAACGTGAGCTTTTGAGGTTGGAAGGGATAAACTTGTAAAGAATGGTTAAGCGAGCTATCGTCCATTGGGTTGTGGGGGTTGTGGCTGTGGCCGTTGCTGTATGGCTGGCTCAGAATTTGGGGCTGAAGCTTGAGTGGCGGCCGGCTTGGAAAATCGTTATCTTTGTGCCTGTGTTGGCTTTGGCGAATGCAACTGTCGGTCCGGTGCTGCGGCTCATCTCGATGCCAATCAATTGTCTCACATTTGGAATATTCGGGTTCGTTATTAACGCCCTTCTGTTCTGGCTTGCTGGAACTATAACCGGTGCTGAAATGACATTTCTGAGTGCACTTGTCGGATCGGTAGTTGTGAGCGTGGTAGGGGCAATGCTTAGCCTGGTCATAAAGGACTTATCCTGAACTCGCGAAATAGAAAGGCACAAGTTTTGAGCGCACAAAAGCAACTGGTGATAATAACCGGAATGTCGGGGGCGGGAAAGTCGCTGGCGGTAAACACGTTTGAGGATTTAAACTTTTATTGTATCGACAATCTACCGCCGGGGCTGCTCGCGGATGCGGTTGCGCTTTGGAATCCACCGAGAGAAGCGCAAGATGTAGCGGTGGTGGCGGATGTGCGGGCGAGTCAATTTTTTGACGAATTGCTGCCTGTCTGGCTGTCGTTGCGAGAAAAACCGCTTACGAACTTTCGCCGTCCGGTTTTATTGTTTCTAGACGCAAGCGACGCAGAACTAATCAAGCGCTTCAAAGAGACTCGACGAAAGCATCCCTTGGTTACAAGTCAACGCGGGATTATAGACGCGATTGCCTTGGAACGCCAGATGCTGGCAGACCTTAGGGAGCATGCAGATAAAACTATAGATACCACCAACCTTCTTCCCGAACAACTGAGAAGGATGATTCGAGAGTTCTTCGGACCTGCGCAAGCACAAGAAAGATTGATGATCTCGGTGGTATCGTTTGGCTTCAAACATGGTGTGCCGCTGGATGCGGACGTGGTTTTTGATGTTCGTTTCTTGGCAAATCCGTTTTGGGTTCCGACAATGCGGGACCATAACGGTCTTAGTCCTGATGTTATCCAGTATGTTCTTTCAGACCCTCTTACGGAACCGCTGCTAGAGAAGCTCTTTGATCTTGCAGAATTCAGTATCCCACAGTATATTCGCGAGGGTAAGGCATATCTCACAATTGCCATCGGATGTACGGGCGGAAAACAACGCTCTGTGGTAATTGCAAATGAGCTTGCACGATTCCTCGCGGGTGCGAACTACGTTGTAAGGGTGGAACATAGAGACTTGCACCAAGCACGAGGCCAGACCGATGCGCGCTAGGCAGCTATTTAGCAGTGTGAAATGGCTTTATCCGGGAATGCGCGTTAAGCGTTGGTTGCTTTTGGTTCCGGTGGGACTGGCGTCGGCAATTGCGGGAGTTGTACTGCTTGCCAACATTAGAATCGTAGACGTGCTAGGTGTGGTTGCGTCGGAGGCGTTTCGCCTTTTCGGCCTCCGTTTGGATGAGCCAGCTACGCAGATTCCTACTGGTATAGGACTAATTATACTAGGTCTCCTCTTGATTTTTGTTAGCCTGCGCCAGGTGGTACGTTCGATCACAAGCGTGGTGAGTCCTGAGGCACAAGGGAAGTTAGCGGATGTTGTTTTTCAGCGCAGATATCTCGCGCAGGGTCAAAGGATTGTTGTGATAGGTGGAGGCACGGGGCTATCAACCATGCTCCGCGGTCTAAAGCAGTACACCAGCAATATTGTGGCTGTTGTTACTGTCACGGATGATGGCGGAAGCTCTGGCAGACTGCAGCGTGAAATGGGCATGCTCCCGCCGGGCGACATTCGTAACTGTCTTGTGGCGCTGGCCGACGCAGAGCCTCTTATGATGGAGCTTTTCCAATATAGATTTTCGGAGGGGATTGAAGGGCTCGATGGACACTCGTTTGGAAATTTGCTTATAGCTGCTATGACGCGCATTACTGGTGATTTTGAGCGCGCGGTTAAGGAGACCAGCAACATCCTCGCTATACGCGGTCGAGTTCTACCATCCACCATCGAAAATGTCAAACTACAAGCAGAACTTGAGGACGGTAGTCTTGTGGAGGGCGAGACCAATATAGTGAAGTCGCCCAGTTCTATCAAGCACATTATGCTACATCCTTCCACTGTAAAGCCGCTTGACGAGACTCTTAAATCGCTGGAGCTTGCGGACTGTATAGTTATTGGACCTGGCAGTGTGTATACTAGCATTATCCCGAATCTGCTTGTCCAAGGTATACCGGAAGCCATTCGTGCCTCGAAAGCTGTCAAAGTATACGTGTGCAACGTGATGACACAACCTGGAGAAACGGACGGTTACACCGCTTCAGACCATGTCAAAGCGGTTGCCAAGCATACTGAGCACAGAGTCTTCCAATATGTGCTTGTGAATCAAGAGCGCCCGAGCAAGGAACTTCTGGATAAATATGGCAAAGAAGGGCAGTATTTCGTAGAGCCTGATGTCCAGGTGATTCGTGAGATGGGCTATAGACCTATTGTAGGAGACTACATTAGTCAGACAAACGTGGTTCGACACGATCCCCAGAAGCTTGCGGAGGCAATACTTAAGCTCATATACTAGCGATTCGACACCGACAATCCCTATAGAATAGGACAGGGTGCACGCGCTGTTCTTGACGTCCGATCGCAGCCCTAAGGTATAATTACCTGTTCTAATAACACATAAGAGGTGATACCTGCTAAATGCTTGATGCTAAGTTTGTGAGAGCGGAGCCGGAGAAAGTTCGTCAGGCTTTGCTGAATCGCAATATGGATACTAAAATGCTCGACGAGTTTCTTGCACTTGACGAGCAAAGGCGTAAGAAACTTTATGAAGTCGAGCAATTAAAGGCCGAGCGCAACGCGGTCTCCGAGGAGATCGCACTTATGAAAAGGGAGAAGAAGGATGCCTCTTCGGAAATCGAGAGGATGCGTGAGGTCAGCCGACGCATCAAGCAAATGGATTCAGACCTCGCTGAGATTGAGGCGAAAACCTCGGATCTGCTTTTGAATATACCTAACATCCCACATGAAAGCGTGCCGATAGGCAAAGACGAATCAGCCAACGTTATTGTCCGCACATGGGGCGAGACGCGGAAGTTCGATTTCGAGCCTGTGCCGCACTGGGAATTGGCTACGGCACTGGACATTATTGACTTTGAGCGTGGCAGCAAGATAGCGGGGAGTGGATTTATCCTATATAAGGGTTTAGGCGCTAGGCTTGAACGTGCGCTGATTAATTGGATGTTGGACGTCCATACACGCGAGCACGGCTACACTGAGGTTTTCCCGCCTTTTCTTATAAACCGTCGTTCTATGATTGGTACCGGACAGCTTCCCAAGTTCGAAGAAGATATGTATCACACGGATAAGGATGATGACCTTTTCCTCGATCCTACCGCTGAAGTTCCGGTGACCAATATCTACATGGACGAGATTCTCGAAGGTTCGCAATTGCCGATCTACTTGACTGCATATACGGCGTGCTTCCGCCGCGAGGCGGGCTCCGCGGGTAAGGATACTAGAGGGTTGCTGCGAGTTCACCAGTTCGACAAGGTAGAACTTGTCAAGTTTACAACACCTGAAACATCTTACGAAGAGCATGAAAAACTAACAGCGAACGCAGAGACCATCATTCAACGGCTAGGTATTCCATACAGAGTTGTGCTCCTTTCGACCGGCGATATAGGTTTTTCTGCAGCAAAGTGCTACGATATCGAAATTCACGCTCCTGGTATAGACAAATGGCTTGAGGTATCAAGCTGCTCGAACTTCGAGGCATATCAAGCTCGACGCGCAAACATTCGTTACAGACCTGAACCGGGAGCAAAGCCGGAGTTCGTGCACACGCTGAACGGATCTGGTGTTGCTCTTCCGAGGTTGGTAGTGGCTCTCTTGGAAAACTACCAGCGGGCCGACGGAACAGTAATCGTGCCTGAAGTCTTGCGTCCCTATGTGGGAGTTGACGTGATAAGTTAGGAAAAGCAACATTTTTGTTCGAGGACCAAACAATTTAGGACGAGTGTTATAGCGGATTTCGACGATTATTTTGAGAAAGATCCAAATGTCTGTGCAGAGAGCTGCGACGGCTTGATTCTGCCGAGAGAGCATGCGACCGCAATTAACAAGCGTGGCTCAATCAGACTTGATTGAGCCAACCGATTTCTAGGCATCTTTTAACATCCCAGAAGTTGTACTATTTTATCGGATTACCGAGTTTCTTCTCTTATAGCTTTACCGGCCGCTTCCAAATCTTTCTTCGAGATAGGCTATTATAGCATCGTCGTCATCGGCAATAATTGTGCCTTCTTCTGTGACAAGTGTTGGTATGCCGGCTTGGCCAGAGACCTTAATCAGTTCCGTGCGCTCGGCCTTATTTCGGGGAACGTTGATGTTTATGTAGGTGATTCCAAGTTCAGTTAACTTGGATCGAACTCTAGCGCAGTACGGACACCATTCAGCTTGATATAGTTTCAACATAATTAAATGCCTCTCTATTCTGTGTAATGTTTCTTTCCATCAAAGTCTATGTATGTGGAAGTGTCGCAATCCCAGAATTCCAATGGTACAGGAATCTTGCCGCTACCGTTTGGAGCATCGATGACGTAAGTCGGACAGGCTAGACCGGATAGTGTTCGCCTTAGCTCGGTCATGATCTTACGTTCCTTTTCGAAGTCTGCGCGGAAGTGCATCGCGCCTGGCACGGGATCGCATCGGTAGATATAGTAAGGTCTTACACCTATCTCAAGCAGCTTTGTGAACAGTTCAAACAAAACGTGGTAGTCATCGTTAATACCTTTGAGGAATACAGTCTGACTGTAGAGGATTGCGCCTGCTGCTATTAGTTCCTTAACACACCGTATGGTTGGACCGGTGATCTCGGATGGGTGTTCAAAATGGATCCCGACGTAAAGCGGTTGACTTACTCGTTGCACGGCATCAAGCTTTCGTTGTGTGACAATGGACGGATCGCTTACAGGTGCTCTCGTGCCTATCCGCATTACCTTGATCGAATCAAGTGCAGAAATCTCGCCAAGAGCATATTCGAAAAGCTCATTATCGACAGTGAAAGGATCTCCTCCAGAAATAATTACCTCACGTACCTCGGTATGTTCACGCAGGTAGTCTATCCATTGATCCACATTGGTTCTATCGATGCGTGCGTTTTCGATGTCAGAGACTAGCCTCCGCCTAGTGCAAAATCGGCAGTAAGCAGCGCATTCTGCTGTGAGCAAACACAGAACACGGTTGCCGTATTTGTTGATCATTCCAGGCACGACCTCGTGTTCCTTCTCGCGCAGAGGATCCGCGTCCCCCATTTGTTCTGTGAGCAGCTCGAGTTCGCTGAACTCAAACTGTTGCCGTATGGCCTTCTCGCAGACCATCAGGCTTTCGATGTGTTCTGATGTTTTCTCCAGCATAATATATGGGTTCACTCCCTCACGAATCGGATTTCAAACAGCCGAAGCTCGACATGGCATCATTACAGCGTCCGTCATGCCGTGTATCAACTTTTTGTCTTTCGGGCAGGCAGTGGCAAGTATACCTGCAAGAGTTACTTGATTGCCGGCCGCAAAGTAATATGGACATAGCCTTATTCTTGCATCCATTTCGCATATGTCTTCAGTCGATTCGTTATAGTACCTTACCCTGTAAAGCGTCGTGTCGTAGAACGGCTGCAAAACATACGGGGTTGATCGAAAACCCTCAAGCGCCTTTTCCACTGCATTGGCCCAGTCTTCTTGCGACATGTCATGCCCGACTATTACACCTCGACTCCCCCATGCCAGCGGTGAGAAGCCGGACGGTTTTATAACCAATCTTCGCTCCTTTTGCGTTCCGCTTTCGATTTCTCGCCAGTCACGTATAAGCTTGTTTCTCCATCGGAAGCCTGATATGTGGGCATGTGGGGGCACGGGTCTATTATCCAAAATCCACGTCGGGGCGATGAGTTGTCTCAGCAGTCGGTAGTGTTCCTCTCCTATCGATTTTTGCCACCATTCTTCAAGCGCCTTGTTGTGCAGTAGTGCCAACATTATCTTCTCTTCCAGGAACGGCTTGTAAGGTGGCGTTACCACTGCCAATCGATGCTTTGCCGCGTAGGCGACAAGCTCCCACTTTGGTATGTTTGGAAGATCGAATAGTTCAAAGAACCGATAGACTACATCAACTCGCAGTCTTTCGCCATATGGCTCTATCACTAGCCCACCTTCAGTGAACTCCACCTCACGTGGTCGTACCGTGTATGCGTGCAATCCGAACTGCCGCAATTCAGCCGCCAAATACTTCATTTCGGGGAGGTAGTCGATCGATTCGTCGGAGACTATTATCGAACAAACCGGGTCATTCGAGCCTTCCGCGTCGCGTATCATATTTGAAAACCCTTGCAACAAGCCTCTGGGTGAGCCGACTAGCTCAAAACCGCATCTTTCGTATGCTGCCGAGAGACAATCGAGATGCCCAATGCCGCCGGGAACGCTGTCAAGCTCAGTTATGATTGGGCCTTCGGGTGTAAGCAAAATGTCCGGACGGATCACACGCGGAATTGCATGCTTTTGATAGTTCATTCGCGAGTGCTTAATGAGTTCCTCGCCCTTGCCAATGTCGAGATACTCGCGCACCCAATCAAAGCCGGCACGCAAGTATAGATCGTTCATCGCGGAGTAAAAAGCGTAAAGAGAATGTCCAAGATCAACAAGTAAGCTCAGCGTTTTCTTGTCAATCTCGAACGGTTCAGGCGAAACAAGGTGTATTCGGCCTTGTTGCGTTCCCTCACCCGGCGCTCCCCAAAGCTCCGCCGACCTCAGACTGTTTCCTACGTGCTTACACGTCCCAATTGCGCTGTCGATCTCGGTATGCGATCGATTCGTTGCAATACGCACTGTCACTCCCGCACGGTCTGCTGAAAACCAAGCTCTGCATTTAACCTAATACCCGCGTTAGGTGAGAGGCAAACCCACAAAGTCAGTTTAGTGCAAAACGGTGCAAAGATCAACTTGGATGCTTTCAATCATTCATACAAATATACAAAAGCCATTGTCTTATTGGGTTCAGCATACAAGCTTCCGCTAGTTCCGAAACGCTTCCGAATGCTAGTCCTATTCAATTATCCGCTGATCTGTATTATACCCACGGCTTATATGCATTTTATTAGATGTATACACTCATGCATAGCTTGCATGCGTGATAGGTAACCAGCATGCTATGGTCCTAACCGATGGAGCACCGCCGCCGATTTTCGTAATTTCCCAGTAGCGTGTGTTCTTTTCCAGGAGCAGCTTTGTTTTTAAAAAGATCAGGTCGAGCGAGTAGCTAATGTCTAGAGGAATAGAACGTAGTTTCGATTGTCTGGCCCTGCGATGAATCCGAGTGTCTCGGTGTCGGAAAAATCTTAAGTCGTCCAAACTTGTTAATATATGCTCTTGTCTTACAGCTATTTTTCGAATCGCATAAACCATCCTCTGCTTATGTTCTTTGTCTAGGATTGTAGCGTGAAGGGCTTGCTGATTCAATAGTCATCAGGCTACGTTACGAACTCCTTTCAAAATAGGTAAAAAGCTAAATGGATTCGATAGCAATCATCTCGGGAGGGATGTGTGATGGAGAAGCATGAACTTACTGAATCGAGGCAGCAAGCCGAAGAGACCGTTGTAAGTGTTCAGGAAAAACATCCGCAGCCACCGGCTGTGGAGCGGATAGAAATCCTTCCACCTGAACCACCAAGGCCTGAGGAAGGGCCAGGAGGTGTGAGCCACTACCGTTCTGATCCGGAACTCGAAAAAGAGATACGCGAGCTACTTGCGTCCAGTCAGGAAGTCAACGCGGAGAACATCGAAGTATTCGTGCAAACAGGCAACGTAACGCTGCGGGGAACCGTTAAGACATCTGAAGAACGCGACGCAGCAGGCCGAATCGCCGCTTGCGGTCTGGGCGTGGGAGAGATCTTCAACGAATTGGTGGTGAAAGAGTCCAAAAAATAACCGCTCGGCATAAAATCAGCAAGCATCAGGCAAGAACTCAGTTGCCTGGTGCTTTTTTGTTGATTATATATAGACAACCAGACGATATTGTGATCATACGGCGCTGCTTTGGAACGCTTTTAACTTTAACAAAAACAAACTGGAAAAACAAACTGGGTCAGAGCGATTGCTAAATAGGAAAGAAGGATTCTCAACCCTTTCTTCGAAAATGTACGAGAAGACATACCTCTCTATGCAACCTAAATATAGCCGACTGCTATTATAGACATGCTCAAAGGAAAATTATGTCGTTCTGAATATTGCACTGATAGGTGGTTATCAGCCGGGGTGGGCGATTTTTACGCAGGAGAAAAGTAGATGCTCGCAGCTATAGATCTTCGGGTATACTCAAAAAACGACGTAAAGCTGCCGCATCCCTGTGCGCATCTGGTTAAAACCGCGTTGCTAGAAGTTCTAGGTTCTGTGGACGCCTCGATTTTGTCCGATCTGCAAGGCAGTTTACAGGAAAAGCCTTTTGCCATTTCAACGCTATGGTCCAATACGCTCGTATCGGACGACGATATGCTAGAAATTCCAAAATATACGGAGTGTCGGCTCAGAATTTGCACGCTTACGAGACCGGTGTTCGAAGCTATCTCTAATGCTATATTCTCACGGCTAGCTGTAGGCGGCTCTATTCAACTGGGTTCTTACGACTTTATCTTGATGAAAGCCAAGATGGAGCTACCATTTGGCAGAGTTACTAGTTTCAGCGATCTTTTGCGAGATCATGGTGACGAGATAAACCTGAGGTTTACATCTCCAACCGTGTTCTACCGGGATGGTATTAACGTTCCGCTGCCCGATCCTATTCTTGTCTATAGCAGCCTTTGGCAAAAGTGGAAGGCTTTTTCGGACAAAGAAGTGCCGGAGAGCGTCTTCGAAGAGATGCTTTCTGCAGTTTCTATTTGTCGAATTTATGGCCGTACGCACACTTGGAAGTTTCCCCAAAGTTATATTACTGGATTTGTGGGATTGGCAGGTTATGAGCTTATAGGCAATGTGTCGAAGGAGGTTCGTGATTTGTTCGGTGCGCTATCGGCTTTGGCGTTCTATAGTGGAATTGGCTATCTAACTGATATGGGGATGGGGCAGTGTAGAGTAGTTGAATCAGAGGGTATAGACTACGAATGTTCTACTGCTGATCAGGCATCGGCAGAGCACGAATCAGAACCATGTTCTCCTAATTAGCGAAATGAAGTAATGAAATTAGGACTAATCGAATCCTTAAACCTCGATTAAACTAAACTCCGATAGTTCTCCAGCTTTAAAGTTTGATATTTGACATGTTGACAGGTTGCTTGTCCGCAGGTATGATTCGACACTGTGGGCAAGTTTGTGGAGGTTATATGGCTGTTGATTTGATGGAATTCCTGCGCGAGCGAGAGCGCTGGGTGACCAATTACTTCTTCCAACCAAGATTTCGTGATAGTTTTAGACCTCAGGATCTCAGAGAAGCGGTTTATGCATATATAGAACGCCCTGGTAAGCGACTGCGGCCTGCAGTGTTGCTGTGGTGTTGTGGCGCCGTAGGTGGAGATGAGCAATCGGCACTTCCGGCGGCTGCGGCTGTGGAGATGTTCCATACGTGGACGCTGGTGCACGACGATCTTATAGACAACGACGATCTACGACGAGGCGGACCGACTGTGCATAAACTTGGGGAAGAGTTTGCTCGCACCAGGCTCGGCCAGAGCGAAGAGAAAAGCCGCGAATACGGTAGGGATTTGGCCATTCTTACGGGAGATTCGCAGCACGGGTGGACGGTCAGCATGATGTGTGAGTGCGCGGGGCGTAACGGTATAGATCCCTATGTTGTGCTAGATATCATTCGATACCTGGAGTCTCACGTTGTCAATATGCTTATCGAGGGCGAGGCGCTCGACGTGCAATATGCCCGCAAGCCAATAGAGGAATTGACGCGGGATGATATCATTCACATGCTGCGAATGAAGACAGGTGTATTGTATCAATTCGCTGCCCGTGCCGGTGCAATGCTGGGTCTGAATACTAGGGATGAAAAACATCCATACGTAGCCGCCTTATCACGGTTTGCTAGTCAATGCGGAACAGCGTTCCAGCTCCAAGATGACATTCTTGGCCTACTCGGCAAGGAAGAACAGTTGGGCAAGCCGATAGGCTCTGACGTTCGAGAGGGAAAGAAGACTACCATCGTCTACTTCGCTTTGAGAGCTGCAAACGATATTCAACGCAAATTCTTGCTCTCTGTGCTGGGAAATCCCGATGCGTCGGCGGCTGAGGTTGCCGAAGCGACAGAGCTGATGGTGTCGCTCAAGGGTGTGGAAGAGACTTCAAAACTTGCACAGGAATACATCAGCAGTGCTCTACCGGAACTCGAAGTGATCCCTGATTCAATATACAAAGAGTTGCTTCATACGTGGGCGCATTATATGATCAACAGAACATTCTGAGGAGGCAATTGCTTTAGGGCTGGTTATGTCGCATTCTCCTTACATCGTCGGATTCGGCATCGCGTGCATAGATTACATCGTTGTTGCACCGACCATTGAGCCGGGAGAGCACACGCATGTGCGAGATTTCATTGTTCAAGGTGGAGGACTGACCGGAACGGCACTGGTCGCAGCAGCACGATTGGGAGCACGCACAAAGATTCTCGGCCGTGTTGGAGACGATGAGATCGGAGTGCGGATAGTGGATGGACTGGAAGCCGAAGGTGTAGATGCTTCCGATCTCATTAAGGTTCCAGGAGGTGAGAGCCTTTTATCTGTGGTGCTGGTGGATCCGCAAACAGCCGAGCGAACCATTTACTGCAAACCCGATCGGAACATCGAATGCAGCACAAATCTTATTAACCTTGACCCGATAGAAGAAGCCGATGTCGTTCTGCTAGATGCTCATTGGGCTGATGGTGCGAGAGTGGTTGCCAGAAAGGCGAAAGAAGCCGGTGTGCCCATAGTGTGCGATATTAGCCCGAATTCACAAACTCTGGACATCGTGGCGATGTGCGACTATCCTATAGTGGCGCGCAAGGCAGCTCTTGCTTTTGCTGGCACGGACGACTATCACTTGGCCCTGAATCGATTGCTTTCCTTGGGAGTCAAAGCTGCCGTCATAACTTGCGGTTCCGAGGGCGCATACTACGCGAGCGATAGCACTTGGGGGCATGTGCCAGCCTTTGAAGTGGAAGCGGTAGACACGACGGGCGCGGGCGACGTATTCCACGGAGCTTTCGCGTTCGGAATAGCAAACGGGTGGAATATTGAAGAGACTGTCAGATTTGCCTCAGCGGTTGCCGCAATCAAATGTACCGAGCTTGGCGGTAGGGCGGGTATTCCCATGCTTGAAGAGGTGCAGGCGTTTATTGCGGCGAGGAGTTAATTTTTCATTCGCCCCGATGATAGGTAGCCGCGGAAAAATAAGAGTGGATCGATTTTACCGTCTTATATTTTGTGTGACATTAGGCAGGTCGAGAGGAACAATTCCGACCTCTCCGGCTTAGAAGTCCGTAGTTGCCGAGCTTTTTTAGGTGGGAGGTGCATTTAAAATTGCCCAGATACATAGAAGAACTGGTCGCTCAACAGGTTCGCCGGTCCGAACTTGCACAGAGACGCGAGATAGAGCTGGGCAAGCCTTGTCCTACCTCGGTTATAACGATTTCACGCCGGATGGGCAGTGGGGCCAGAATAGTTGCAGCGAAACTCGCACAGGAACTCGGTTGGAGCATTTGGGACAAAGAGCTGATTGAAGCGGTCGCTCAAGATGCCCGAGTATCAAGACATATAGTGGAAGCGTTCGACGAGAAGGCTGTTTCCGAAATTGAGGCTTTTGCTCATTCCGTGCTCGGCAATTATGAGATGGGAAGCTTCATGTATCTGCGACATCTTGCGCGCGCGATCGTGTCGATAGCTAAGCTCGGAAACGCTATCATATTGGGGAGGGGAGCCAATTTTATATTACCGGACGCTCTCAATGTTCGCATTGATGCGCCGGATGAGAAAC
>Ga0197142_1001007_pt1 | contig 26001 bp, 26 predicted proteins | sample GBS60_MetaG_FD_148614 | JGI IMG/M metagenome (GOLD analysis project Ga0197142, IMG submission 148614) | Sediment microbial communities from Great Boiling Springs, Gerlach, Nevada, United States - GBS 60_MetaG | ecosystem: Environmental > Aquatic > Thermal springs > Hot (42-90C) > Sediment... | reverse complement strand
GTAATGAATCATAGATAAAAATGTTCTCTAATCTAATCGTACTCAAATCAATCGGTTCATTGAAATTCAACATAATATGATTTAAATCAACAAATTTCACGGAATTCAAAACTGGCTTTATAGTATCAACTTTCATCATTTCGAATTGAACATTTCGGATAATTCTAAGTGTATCGCTAAGTTGATAATTTTTAAAGGGCAAACCAATCTCATCTTCATTAACATCATAGAGAAGATTTCTCATTTGATCTCGGACTGCAATAATTCTAAAAATTCCCTCAGGAAATCCGGTGAGAATAAAACTACCATCTTTTGAAGTTTGACAAACAAAATCTGGTTTTGTATTTGAGTAATCAACTTCCTGTTTCATTGAGTCTAATAAGTAAAAGAAAATCATAATTCCATCGGGTTTGCTGTCGTAAACTCTCCCTGAAATTACTCCCTGATCAATCTTTGAACCAGTCGAAAATGTAAGTGTAAAAGTTTCATCCAGTTTATTTCCTCTAAGATCAGTTATGTCAGTTCCGAGTGAAATCACATAAGTTTTATTTTCTTTTAATTTTTCTGGAAAGATCAGTCTTAATTTTTTCCCGGACCACTTAGTTTCAATTTCATCTGAAAAATATGGTGATATAAAGATTGAATTAGTAACAGTTCTCTTATTTATATACTCACTAAATTCAAATTCCACAAAATTTTTATTGTAATTCAAAGTTCCGTTTTCAGGAAAAGTTCTGATTATTTGGGGAGCTTCTCTATCTTCAGGTCCTCCACCTGGCGGCAATTGATTTGCGCAACCAACAAAAATCAAAATCGAAAAAATTAAAAAAGAAAAAATTATTTTCATTTTCTCGACTTTCTATATTTCATAACATTTATCTGATGTTCTGAATATGTCCTTGCAAAGATATGACTTTTACCATCACCTGAAGCAACAAAGTAAAAATAGTTGTGATTTTCAGGATTAACCGCTGCAAGTAATGCATCCCGACCTGGACAATTGATAGGTCCAGGTGGTAATCCATAAATTTGGTATGTATTGTACGGTGAATTAATTCTTAAATCTTTATAAGTAATTCGATTTGGTCTATCACCTCTCGCATAAGCAACGGTTGGATCTGCCTGAAGTTTCATACCTTTTTTTAATCGATTCATATAAACACCTGCAATCCGGGGCATTTCATCAACAAAATCTGTTTCACCTTCAATAATCGATGCGAGAGTAACAATTTGATTTTTTGTCAATCCGATTTTTTTCTCGTATGGTTTTATTTTTTCATCATAAAATTTTTTGAATTCAGTTGCAAAAGTCACTAAAACTAATTCTGGATTATCAAGCTCAGCAAATTCATATGTGTCTGGCATCAAATATCCTTCAAATGAGTAGTGATCAACTTCAAATTTTTTAAGTAACTCGTGGTCTGTTGCAAGTTGTAAAAAGTCATCGGCATTAAAATCAAAATTTAGTTCGAGATGATTAGCTATCTCCTTCAAACTTAAACCTTCAGGAATAGTAACTCGAACATTAATTAAATTCTTGCCTGTAACCAATGCATTTAAATAATCATAATTAGATAATCCATATTTTAATTTATGGTAACCACTTTTAATTTTTCTATCAGCTCCAAGTAATTTTCCTGTAATAAAAAATGAAGTTCTTGAATTGATTAGTTTATACTTCTTCAATGTATCAGCAACTTGAGAGAAATTCATTCCTTTTTTAATATGTATTCTGATTGGCTCATTGCTAATAAGGTCATTATTGTTAAAGAACCAGTTCAAAGCAAACATTAGAATAAAAATGAATGATGCTAATATAATAAACCAATCTTCTGTTGATAATATATCAGTAAATTTCACTCTTTGCATCTTTATTAATTTGGAAAAGGTTGAGTTATTTTTGAGTGGATATAATAATTTGTTTGATAAGATTTTAAACCTGCAAATGCAATCATTGCACCATTATCAGTGCAAAGCTTTAATGACGGAACAAAAAATTTAATATCATTACCAGCTGCATCAAGTAATTTCTTTTGCAAAGTTTTATTAGAAGCAACACCACCAACCACCGCTACATTTTTCACATTAAATTCATTCACTGCCTTTAGTGTCTTGTCAATCAATGCATTAATTACTGCTTTTTGGAAAGATGCGGCGATGTTCTTTTTTGAAATTTCATCAATTCCATCAGGAAAATTCTTTTGAAGAAATCTCAAAACAGAGGTTTTCAGACCACTAAAACTGAAATCGTATTTTCCACTGACATCAGCAACCGGAAATTTATAAAAGTTTTCATCGCCTTCATTTGCGAGTTTTTCAATTTCAGCGCCTGCAGGATATTTTAATCCTAAAAGTTTTCCTACTTTATCAAAAGCTTCACCTGCTGCATCGTCAAGTGTGTTTCCCAAAAGCTTTGTTTTGTAAAAATCCTCAATCAAATAAAGTGCTGTATTTCCACCAGAAACAAGCAAAGCAATGTATGGAAACTCTATTTCAGAATTTTCAAGAAAAACAGAATATAAATGACCATCAATATGATTTACCGGGACGAAAGGTACATCAAGTGCAAGACTAAGTCCACCTCCGAAACAATATCCAACGATCAAAGCACCAATTAATCCAGGTCCAGCTGTTGCGGCAACTAAATCAATATCTCTTAAATTAATAGAAGCATTATTCAAAGCATCTTTTAATAAAGGCAGAATCTTTTGAAGGTGCGCCCGACTTGCAATTTCAGGTACTACACCACCAAAATCTGAATGAATTTTCTGGGAAAAAATTTCGTTAGTTATTATCCGATTATCTTCGATAATTCCAATTGAAGTTTCATCACAGGATGTTTCAATACCTAAAACTATCATCTTCTCTTTGCAAAAATGTTTTTGATTATGGCTATTGGTAATTCGGGATTTTCTTTCATTCGGCGAATGCTGTACTTATACCAGTGCGTACCATAGGGAACATAAATTCTAACTTTATAACCTTCAGCAACCAGTTTATCTCTCAAATCCACTTTTACACCAAGTAACATTTGAAATTCAAAGTCATTATTTGTTTTGTTATATTTTTTAATTAGTTCTTTTGCACCATTAATTAATTTTATGTCGTGGGTCGCAATTCCAACATATATATTTTCTTTGAAAAGGAACTCAAGTAGCTTAAGAAAATTATCCCTTATTTCTTGTTTTCTTTTGAAAGCAATTTCAGGTGGTTCATTGTAAATTCCTTTGCACAGTCTAACACTGCTTCCTCTTAAAAACTCAAGTGAGTCTTTTAAATACATCTCACCTTTTCTAAGATAAGCCTGCATCACCATTCCACAATTTGAATATTCTTTTCGAAGATCTTTGAAAATGTTAATAGTATCAACCGTGCAAGAAGAATCTTCCATATCAATTTCAATGTAATTGTTCAGTTCTTTTGCTTTATCCAGAATTTTTTTCATATTCTGCAAGCATAAATCATAACTCAATTTCAATCCAATTTGAGTAAGTTTAATTGATAGTGTTGAATTTAATTTTTCACTGTTTATAGTATCAAGAACTTTAAGAGCTTCTTCAACTGCTGAGTTTGCTTCTTCAACATTGGTTGTATCTTCACCAAGCACATCCATAGTTGCGAGAATTTTTTTGGTGTTTAATTCTTTAACGAGTTTGACTGCATCTTCAAGTTTTTCGCCTGCAATGTACCGAGATGCGAAAAGGTAAATGAAAGATTTAGGGAATAGTTCAACTAATTTGATTATAACTGAATTGAGGAATCTCACAGGTTCTCTCCTGTTTATTTTGGTTTTTGCTCGGTAAGGGTCTTAATAAGATTATAAATGAATTCAAATCTTTTTTGAAATTCTTCAATTGAACCATTGTTATAAATTACAAAGTGAGAGTGTTCTTCAGCTTCATCGGGATCTACCTGGTATTGAATACGCTGAAAAAATTCATCAGGTGTGATTTTATCTCTTTCAATAGTTCGCTGAAGTCTCAAGTTCAAATCGGATTTAATTAAAATTATGTAATCAAATTTATTTTCAATTCCTGCTTCAAAAACTAATGCGGACTCAACAAAAACTCTTTTTCGATTCCTTTTATTAAACTCTTTCCGAGCAAGTCGCTCAATTTCCACAATAGTTGGTGGATGAACTATTTTAGTAAGTTTTTTATGAAGATCTGGATTTGAGAATATTTGCGAAGCAATAAATTTCGTGTTTAATTCCCCATCAGGGAGATAAGCTTCATTACCGAGAAGTTTTTTAATGCGTTCGATAATTAAAGGTTTGGTCGTCATTATCTTTTTCGCAATTTCATCTGAATTAATGACGACCTCATTATTTTCTGACAGGTATTTTGAGAAGAGTGATTTACCTGTTCCAAGTCCGCCTGTAATAGCAATTAAAAATTTGTTCTTAGGCATTAATCAAAAATTTATTTCGCATATGCAATTTTGCGAACTTCTCGAATAACTACAACTTTGATTTGTCCAGGGAATTCCATTTCTTCCTGAATTCTTGCCGCAATTTCTTGAGCTAGTTTTTCTGCACTGACATCATCAATCTTTTCGTGCTCTACAACAACCCTAACTTCTCTTCCAGCTTGAATTGCGTAGGTTTTTGCAACGCCTTCAAAAGATTTTGCAAGTGATTCTAATTTTTCAAGTCTTTTGACATAAGATTCGAGTGGTTCTCTTCTTGCGCCGGGTCTTGCACCACTTATGGCATCAGCAGCCTGAACAATCGCTGCAATCGGGTGTTCCATCTCTACATCTTCATGATGTGATGCAATGGCATTTACAACAATAGGATGTTCGTTATATTTTTTTGCGACCTCAGCTCCGAGAAGTGCATGTGGTCCTTCTGTGTTTTTGTCAAGAACTTTTCCAATATCGTGTAAAATTGCTCCTCTCTTTGCAAGAATTGGATCCAATCCCAATTCAGCAGCCATAATTCCAGCAAGAACAGCGGTTTCTTTACTATGTTGCAAAAGATTTTGACCGTAACTTTGACGGTATTTCATTTTGCCAATCAATCGAACAAGCTCAGGATGCATTCCGTGAATTCCCAGTTCGATTAATGTATTTTCACCATCTTCAATTATTTGATCTTCAAGATCAATTTTAACTTTTTCCACAACTTCTTCAATTCTAGCAGGATGAATTCTTCCATCGGCAATTAATCTTTCGAGAGCGACTTTTGCAACTTCTCTTCTAAAAGGATCGAATGCCGATAAAATAACGGCCTCAGGTGTATCATCAACAATAACATCAACTCCAGTTGCTGCTTCAAATGCACGAATGTTTCGCCCTTCTTTACCGATTATTCTTCCTTTCATCTCTTCATTTTGTATCTGGATTACACTTACAGTAGTTTCAACTGAGTGATCAGCTGCAGATCTTTGAATTGCCTGAACAATAATTTTTTGTGCTTCTTTTTTAGCTTCAGCTTTTGCCTCGTCACGAATTTGTTTAATTATCTGTAAGGCTTCCGCTTTTGCCTCATTGATCATGCTCTCAATTAACATCTTCTTTGCTTCTTCCTGTGTAAGTCCGGCTAATTTTTCCAGTCTGTGAGTTTGCTCTTCAATAAGATTATTTAATTGTTGAATTTTCTGCTCATATTCGGCAAATTTTTCATTTAATTTGGTTTCAAGTTCCTGAACTTGTTTTTCTTTCTTCTCTAAGATCTCAGTTTTTTTGTCAATTGCTTCTTCACGAATTTTAAGCTGCCGTTCAATATTCTGAATGTTGTTTTTTCTAGCAGTTACTTCCTGCTCAAAAGCTTGTTTTTTCTTGAACCATTCATCTTTTACTTCGAGAAGCTTCTCCCTTTTAATATTATTAGCTTCTCGTTCAGCTTCTTCGATAATTTTTTTTGCTTGTTTTTCAGCGGAAGCAATGCTTTGTTTTCCAACCTGTGAATTCAAAATCCATCCAATAAAAAACAAAGCAACGCTGAAGACAACAATTAACGGAATTAATATATAAAGTTCCATAGCCTTATCTCTCTTTAATTTTTAATAACTACCGCTCCAGAACTTCAAGATAGGATTGAGAACCTATCTAGTCACAGTGGGTGTTAGCTCAAAAGCTTTTTACTTCCACCGTGCTAAGTGATTGTTTTCACAACAATCTCACTTAGCATCTCGCTAAAAAGCGAGTGAGGCCTGTAATACGCTTTTGAAGTCTAACTCCCTTTGTTTTGGGTGTTAGTCCTCAATTTTTTTCTTTAGAAGTCTGGAGCGGTTAGAAGTGAAACTTTTAACTGGAAATGTCTTCGAGAAGGAGATTTAATTTATTCAATCGTTCAGTTGCCTCCTGCAAATCTTTAGCTGAATTTTCTTTCTCGAGAAAATAATCATTTGCAATGTTAAGAGCAGCAACTATAGCGATTGTGTGTGGTGGTTGACCATTCATATCAACATTCAAGTCATTCATTAGCGAATTAACATATTCACTCACATTCCGAGCGCGTTCCTCGTTATCTACCACTAATGAATATTCACGATCAAATATTTTAATTTTCAATTTCTTATTGGAAGACATTTCCAGTGTTTAATTAATTGTTAGTTAAATATACTTCTATCCTCTCCAGAATTTCAGAAATACGGTTTTTTAAGTTCTGCCTTTCCTTTTCAGAAATAATAACCGTATTTCTTGCTTTCTCCAGCTGGACTTTCAAATTTTCAATTTCTTTCTCTTTTTCAATCAAAGCATTATTTAATTCTTCCAGCTGACCTTTCAAATTTAACAATTCAAGTTTTAATTCTGAATTCTCTTTCTTTACCTCATTAAATCGGACAACAAATCTTTGAAGATTTTCTTCAAGTTTTGAAAGAGCTTCAAAAAATTTTGTCCGATTCTCGTTATCCATTAATTCAATTTCCTCAGTTGAATATTGAATTCTTTTTCAAGGGCTGAAGTAATTTTATTTACTCTTGTATCAACTTCTTCAGCCGTTAGAGTTTTTTCATAAGATTGGAACTCCAATCTTATGGCAAGACTCTTTTTGTCAGATTTTTTTGGATCAAAATATAAATCAAACAAATAAACATTGATCAAAAGCTTATCTGCGGAATTCCAGATCAATTTTTCAATTTTCTCATAAGGTACTTCGTTATCAACAAAGAAGCTTATGTCTCGTTCAATTTTTGGATAATTAGATAGTCTCTTGAAAACGACCATCGATTTTGGTAATGACCGTAAAAGTCCAAGATCGAATTCCGCCACATAAACTGGCTTTTCAATATCAAATTTTTTCAAATAGTTCTCATTCATCTTATATAAAGAACCAATATAGGTCTTACCAATAAATGTTTTAATTTCAATAGAATAGAATTCATTTTCAGAAGCATAATAAGAAGTGAAATTCACATTTTCAAGTGCTAATTTTTCCAGTAAAGCCTCAACAATACCTTTTAGATAAAAAATATCAGACGCAATTGCATTTTCTTTCCAATTTTTATCTATCAATTTACCAGTGAGACAAATTCCAAGTCGTTCAAGCTCTAAATAATCATCAACCCCTGAAACTTTTTCTTTTCTTGCAATCATTACTCTTCCAATTTCATAGAGTTGTAAATCATGTTCACTGAAACGATGATTAAGGGCGACTGTTTTAAGTAAACCTGGGATAAGACTTGGTCTTAAATGAGAAAGCTCCTGACTTATTGGATTTAAAATCTTTACACTTTTTAGATTATCAAAATTAGCTTCATCTTCGCTCAATAAAGTATTATTCATTACTTCATACAAACCATAGCCAGTTAATATTTCTCTTATTTTGTCTTCCAATCTTTGCTGAATTTTATCAATCGAAATTTCAAAGTTTATTCTTGAATCACCCGGAATTTTATCATATCCATAAATTCTTGCAACTTCTTCAATTAAATCTATTTCTCTAGTCAAATCCGGCCTAAATGAAGGGATTGTGCAAATTAAAACATCACCATTTGATTTTTGTACTTGAATGCCGAGTCTTTGTAAAATATCAGAAATTATTTCACGACTCAATTCGATACCAAGAATTTTATTTGTCCTTGAGACGCGAAGTTCTACTTCAACATCTTCGAACTTAACTGGATTTTCATCAATGTAACCGCCGACGATTTCACCTCCAGCAAGCTCTGCAATTAATTGAGCTGCTCTATTTGCGGCAATCAAAGTATTTTTATAATCAACCCCTCTTTCAAATCTGTAAGAAGATTCGGTTGACAGACCAAGCTTTTTGCTTGTTCTTCTAATACTTTTTGGATTAAAATATGCACTTTCAATAATCACATCTTTTGTATTTTCAGAAATTTCTGAATTAGCTCCACCCATTACACCTGCAATTGCTATTTTCTTTACTGCATCACAAATCATCAACATTGATGAATCAAGAATCCTTTCTTTTCCATCTAAGGTGACAAACTTTTCATTGTCTTCAGCGTTCTTTACAATGATTTTCCCGCCATCAATTAATCGAGCATCAAAGGTATGCAATGGTTGACCGAGTTCAAGCATAACAAAATTTGAAACATCCACAATGTTATTAATTGGCCTAATTCCAACATTGGTCAAATAATTTTTTAACCACTGCGGTGATTCTTTAACTTTTACATTTCTGACGATTCTTGCACAATATCTTGGACAATCGATTTCGTTCTCAATCTCAACTTTTAGATATTTCTCAATTCTCTCTTCACTTTCATCAAAATCAATTTTAGGAAAAACAAACTTTTTCTTTGTTATTGCTGAAAGTTCTCTAGCAATTCCAATATGACTTAGTGCATCTGGTCTATTAGGCGTAATTCCGATTTCAAAAACAAAATCATTCAATCCTAAGAATTCATTAACCGGCACCCCCACTGGAGCGTTGTTATCAAGAACTACAATACCAGTATGATCTTCACCCAATCCAAGTTCCATTTCACTGCAAATCATTCCAAAAGATTCAACTCCACGGATTTTTGCCTTTTTCAATTTCTCTCCAATTCCGGGAATTACAACACCAAGTGGAGCAAATACGATTTTTTGTCCTGCCTCAACATTAGGAGCTCCACAAATCACCTGATGGATTTCTTTTCCATCGTTAACTTTACAGACCGACAGTTTATCCGCATTTGGATGCTTTTCTTTTGATACAACCTCACCGACAACAAAACCCTCAAGAGATTTTCCAATCTCTTCAATTGCTTCAACTTCCAGCCCGGAATTTGTTAGAATATTTTTTAAATCCAGCGGTGAATAATTTGAAATATCAATATAATTTTTTAACCAGTTAAGTGATACTTTCATAAGCCTCTAAATTGTCTTAAAAATCTTAAATCATTTTCAAAAAGAAGACGAATGTCGTCAATTCCATATTTTAACATTGCAATTCTTTCGATACCCATTCCAAAAGCGTAACCAGTGTAAAGTTCCGGGTCATAGTTGACGGACTTAAAAACATTTGGATCAACCATTCCACAACCTAAAATTTCCAGCCAGCCAGTGTGTTTACACAATCGGCATCCTTTACCTTTACAGATTATACAACTCACATCCATTTCTGCACTTGGCTCGGTAAATGGAAAGAAACTTGGGCGAAAACGAATTGCTACATCAGAACCATAAAATAATTTGGCAAAATTGATTAAAGTGCCTTTTAACTCAGCAAAGGTCACATTTTTATCAACATATAATCCTTCAACCTGATGAAAAATGCAATGACTGCGAGCCGAGATTGCTTCATTCCTGAAAACTCTACCAGGTGCAATAATTCTAATTGGCGGCTTATGACTTTCCATATATCGTATTTGCACCGGAGAAGTATGAGTTCTCAGAAGCAAATCTTTTGAAATGAAAAATGTATCCTGCATGTCTCTTGCAGGATGATCTTCAGGAAAATTCAAAGCAGAGAAATTATAATAATCAGTTTCAACTTCAGGACCTTCAGCAATTACAAAACCGAAAGCTTTGAAAATTTCTTTAATTTCATCAAGTGTCTTAGTAACAATATGCTTTGCACCAATTCTCGGTTTAATACCGGGCAAAGTAAGATCTTCTTTAATTTCCGTTTCTTTTTTCTTTGGAAATTTTTGAAGAAGAAGCTCGTATTTTTCTTCAAGTTCTTTTTTAAGAAGATTTAATTCCTTACCGTATTGTGGTTTTAATTCTTTTGGAACTTCTTTAAGTTTATCGAAAAGATTTGCAATTAAGCCCTTTCGGGCTAAATATTTTATTCTAAAATTTTCAGCATCCTGATAAGAAGAAACTTTTTCAAAATCTTTTTGAGCTTCTTCTGCAACCGACTTAATTGTTTCAAGATTTTCCATAGCTTTTAAAATAAAATTCCCTACCAAAAGGTAGGGAATTCAATTAATTCATTGCAAATTTTACAATTTCAGAGAATGCCTGTGGATTTTCGTATGCAATACTAGCAAGAAGTTTTCTATCGATTCCCACCTGCTTCTCTTTCAATGCATGGATCAACTTAGAATAAGTAGTTCCATTCATTCTAGCTGCGGCGTTAATTCTTGTAATCCACAAGGAACGAAAATGTCTTTTCTTTAATTTGCGTCCAACATAGGAATGAAGCAAAGCTTTTTCAACTGAGTTTTTTGCAATCGTATAAACTTTGCTTCTTCTTCCCCAGTAACCTTTTGCGCGTTCTAAAATTTTCTTTCTTCTACGATGTGAAGCGACTTTATTTTTTGCTCTTGGCATAACTTATTTCCTCATCTATTATTGTTGAATCATAACTTTAACTCGTTTTTGATCAGCTTTCGAAACCAGAGTTGGTTTTCTAAGTTTTCTTTTTCTCTTGGAAGATTTTTTGGTTAAAATATGACTTCGATAAGCTTTAGCTCTTTTATATTTACCAGATGCAGTCCTTCGGAAAGTTTTGGCTGCACTTTTGTTTGTCTTCATCTTAGGCATTTAATCACCTCAATTTTATTTTTTTACCTTACTTTTATCAAGAATTAAAATTGCAGTCATTGATCTACCCTCAAACTTTGGAGGGCTTTCAACTCGTGCTATATCATTTACCTTTTCAATTAATCTATTTAGTAATTCTTCGCCCTTTTCTGGATAAATCAACTCACGTCCTTTGTAAATCACCGTTGCCTTAACTTTATATCCATCGAGTAAAAATTGCCTGCAATGCCTTGCCTTAAACTCAAAGTCATGTTCATCCGTATTGGGATGAAATCTGATTTCTTTGACTTCGATTACTGCTTGCTTTTTTCTTTGAGTTTTCTCTTTCTTTTGAGCTTCGTATTTGTATTTTCCGTAATCAATAATTTTACAAACAGGTGGCTTGGCATTAGGTACAATTTCTACTAAATCCAATCCTTTTGATTCTGCAATTCTTAAAGCTTCTCTCGGTGACATAATTCCGAGCTGAGTCCCATCCGTATCGATGACTCTAATTTGTGGAACTCTAATTTGTTCATTAATTCTTAATTCGCGGTTTGAATCTTTTGAGCTTATAACCTATCTCCTATTTAGTTGTGTAATTTTTTGGTTTTTATTTCTTCTAGAATTAATTGTAAGAATTGATTTAATTCAAACGAACCCAGATCGCCTTTTTTATGTTTTCGAACACTCACTGAATTGTTTTGGATTTCTTTTTCACCAACAATTAACATGTATGGTACTTTTTGATTTTCCCATTCACGAATTTTGTAGCCAACTTTTTCATTTCTTTTGTCTAATTCAACTCTAATATTGTTATCAAATAAAACTTGATAAACTTTTTGTGCATAATCTAAATAATTTTCTGAAATTGGTAAAACGACTGCTTGAATTGGTGAAAGCCAGGTCGGGAAATATCCTGCAAAATGTTCTGTCAAAATTCCAATAAATCGTTCAAAACTTCCAAATATTGCTCGATGTATCATAACCGGTCGTTTTCTCTCATCATTTTCGTCAATGTATTCAAGTTCAAATCGTTCTGGCATCTGAAAATCAAGTTGAATAGTTGCAGTTTGCCACGAACGACCAATTGCATCTTTAATCTGTACATCTATCTTTGGACCGTAGAATGCACCTTCACCTTCTTTTATTTTATAGTTAATTCCGTTTACTTCTAAAGCTTGTTTTAATGCAGCCTCAGCCTGATTCCATAAATTCAAATCACCCATTGCCTTTTCTGGACGAGTTGAAAGATTGTAACTTGGTGAAAATCCAAAGAGAGTATAAAAATCATCAATCAGTTTTAAAAGTTTGGTAATTTCATCAAGTATTTGATCAGGCCTTACAAATAAATGTGCATCGTCCATTGTTATCTGACGCACTCTTAACATTCCACCAAGAGCACCAGAAATTTCATTTCTATGAAGCCTGCCAATTTCTGATAATCTTAATGGCAAATCTCTATAACTTCGCAATTTCGATTTATAAACAATTGTACTCTCTGGACAATTCATCGGCTTAAGACTGTAAATTTCATTATCAACTTCAAGTATAAACATGTTCTCTTTATAATGATCCCAATGCCCAGATCTTTCCCAGAGAGTTTTCTTTACAAGTATTGGTGTAGAAATTTCTTGGTAACCCTGTTTATCAAGTGTTTCTCTTAAAAATTTTTCAAGCTCACGGAAGATTATCATTCCTTTTGGTAACCAGAATGGTGCCGCTGGAGCGATTTCATGAAAGAAGAAGAGTTCTAATTCCTTTCCTAATTTCCTGTGGTCTCTTTTTTTAGCCTCTTCTAATTGATTAAGATATTCGTCAAGTAATTTTTTCTTTGGAAAGGAAATTCCATAAACTCTCTGCATAGGTTTGTTATTTGGGTCACCTTTCCAGAATGAACCTGCAACCGAAAGAAGTTTGAAATATTTTATCTTTCCAGCATCAGGTAAATGTGGTCCACGACACAAATCAACAAAATCTCCTTCTTCATAAATACTCACCTGCTCATCTCGACTGTCAATATCTTTTAGCAACTCCAGTTTATATTCATCTCCTTTTTGTCTGAAAAATTCAACTGCTTCGTCAATTGAACATTCTTTTCTGATGAATGGCTTAGCCTCTTTTGCAAGCTCGGCCATTTTCTTTTCAATTTCAACAAGATCTTCTGGGGTTATTTTTCTATCAACATCAACATCGTAATAAAAACCATTTTCAATTGCAGGACCGACTCCAAACTTTGCCCCGGGAAATAATTTTTCAATTGCGTGAGCCATTAAATGAGATGAAGAATGCCAGTAAACTTCTTTGCCTTCTTCGTCATCAAAAGTAAGAATTTGAATTTCAGCGTCTTCAGTAATGGGTGTATTTAATTCTTTTACTTTGCCATTAATCTTAATAGCTAAAGCTTCATCAGCTAATTTATAACTGATAGATTTAGCGATTTCCTCACCAGTTACACCGGAGGGAAATTCTTTCACCAAGCCATCTGGAAATTTTATTTTGATATACTTATCCATAAAAATTTTTAATTCTTATAAAACATTGCAAAAATAGAAAAATAAAGGGAGGTATTCAATTTTTCATCAAAAATTTGCTTCAAATTTCAGAAATTAAAAGGAGTGGGCTCGACAAGATTCGAACTTGTGACCTCTTCCATGTCAAGGAAGCGCGCTAACCAACTGCGCCACGAGCCCATCAAAATTTCAAGTACCGAGGGCCGGACTCGAACCGGCACGGCCCCGAGGGGCCACAGGATTTTAAGTCCTGTGCGTCTACCAATTCCGCCACCCCGGCAGCATTTCAAAGAATTTGCGTTACAAATTTAATCGATTGTTAATTCTTTATCAAATAGAATTTATGATTTTTTCTCAATTGTTCTAAAAAGATTAGCCATTTCAATTGCACTTAACGCAGCATCAAAACCTTTGTTTCCTGCTTTTGTACCTGCTCTTTCAATGGCCTGTTCAATTGTATCTGTTGTCAAAACTCCAAAGATGACGGGAATACCAGAATCAAGAGAAACTTGTGCAACTCCCTTTGAAACTTCTGCAGCAATGTAATCAAAATGAGGTGTCTCTCCTCGAACCACACAACCAAGACAGATGATCGCATCTGATTTTTTCAAAGATGCGACTTTTTTTGCCATTGAAGGAATTTCAAAAGAACCAGGAACCCAAAAGACTTCAATATCATTCTGATTAACATTGTGCCTTGTTAAACAATCAATTGCTCCATCGAGTAATTTTTCTGTAATGAAATTATTAAAACGAGAAATTACTATTGAAATTTTTAAATCTTTCCCGTCGAGTTTTCCTTCAAATTTTTTATACATAATTCTCTCCTTATAAATTTTTTATTAAATGTCCGAGTTTTTTCTTTTTAGTTTCAAGATATTTCTTGTTTGCCTTGTTTGGAGGAACTTCAATAGGAATCCTTTTTGTCACTTTTAAACCATATCCACTCAAACCAATTATTTTTTTCGGATTGTTTGTTAGCAATTGAATTGTTGTTAATCCTAAATCAGCTAAAATTTGTGCACCTATTCCATAATCTCTTAAGTCTGGTGGAAAACCTATTTTCAAATTTGCTTCAACTGTATCGAAACCTTTTTCCTGTAAACGATAAGCGTGAATTTTATTTTTTAGACCAATTCCTCTTCCTTCTTGATGCATATAAAGTAAAACACCACGACCTTTCTCTGAAATCATCTGAAGTGCTTTTTCAAGTTGATCACCACAATCACATCTTAATGAATGGAAAATATCTCCAGTTGTACAGGATGAATGTACACGAACATAAATATTTTTCTTACCAGCAACATCACCTTTCACAAGAGCAAGATGATGTTCTTTTGTTATAGTATCTTCATACAGATGTAAATCAAAATCTCCATATCGAGTAGGTAAATCTACAACAAACAATTTTTTAACTAGCTTTTCGTGCTTTCTTCGATATTCTATCAGATCAGCAATGGTTATGATTTTTAATTTAAATTTTTCAGCTATCTTAATAAGCTGGGGCAAACGAGCCATCGTTCCATCTTCATTCATTATTTCACAAATCACGCCAGCTGGATAAAGTCCTGCAAGCTTTGCTAAATCCACAGCAGCTTCGGTATGACCAGCACGAACCAATACACCTCCTTCTCGATATCTTAACGGAAATATGTGACCTGGTTTAATTAGATCTTCAGGTTTTGTTTTAGGATTAATTACTGTTTTAATAGTTAATGCTCGATCGTAAGCAGAAATACCTGTGGTTATCCCTTTTTTTGCATCTATTGAAACTGTGAAATTAGCTTCTTTAATTTCAGTAGGATTTTCAACCATCTGCTCGATTTTTAATTCATCAAGTCTCTGACCTATTATGGGTAAACAAATCAAACCTCTTCCATACTTAGCCATGAAGTTGATAATCTCTGGTGTGACTTTTTCAGCAGCACAGACGAAATCGCCTTCGTTTTCTCTTGAAGGATCATCTACAACAATGACTACTTTACCTTTCTTAATATCTTTAATTGCTGAAGGTATATCAGAGAAATATTTCTTTTCTTTTTTTACCATTTTTCATCCAACAAATTTTTCAATTTATCATCATTATTTTTATCGCTCAGAATTGAATGAACATATCTTGCAAGAATATCAACCTCTAAATTTACATATTCACCTATTTTTCTATATCTCAAATTTGTATGATTGAAAGTGTAGGGAACTATTGCGGTTGTAAAACTCTTATTTAACTTACTTGCAACGGTTAGACTTATTCCATCTACAGCAACAGAACCTTTTTCCGCAATGAATTTATTTAAATCTTCAGGAATGGAAAATTCAAAAAGATAACTATCTACTTTTTTGTCAATTCTTAGAATTCTTGAAACACTATCAACATGACCGGTAACAATATGGCCATCCAATCTTGATGATAACTTCAAAGCTCTTTCTATATTAACAAATTCATTTGTTCTTAAAAATTTCAAATTTGTTCTTGACAGAGTTTCTGGTGAAATATCAAATGAACATTTATAGGCTTTATTTTCTTTCTTCATATCTTTTACGGTTAAACAAATTCCATTAACTGAAATACTGTCACCAATTTTTATTTCATCAAGTGGAATCGAAATCTCAATTGAATTTGGATCAATCTTTTTAACTTTTCCTAAAGTTTCAATTATTCCAGTAAACATTTTTACACATTCTTGATTACTTTGCTGATAATTAAAATATCCTCACCCATTTTTTCAAAACGAGTAACTTTTGTTTTAATTGCCTTTGAAATTTTTCGAATACCCTCGCCTTCAACTGGAGTAATTGCGTCTTTACCACCAATTATTTTAGGTGAAACAAAGGTTATAATTTCATTAACTATTCCACTCTTTAATGCTAGCCATGCTGTTAAACCACCACCTTCAATTAAAATTGAAAATATTGAAATTCGTCTTAATTCTTCAACGATATTTTTGAAATCAATTAAACCGTTCTGTGATTTAATATAAAGTAAATACTTGTTATAGTCTTGTATTTGTTTGATTTTTTTTGTCTTATTTTCATTTGAATGAATAATAACCGTTGCGTTTTCGTCTTTTATAACTTTGCTATTCAATGGAATAATTAAGTACGGATCAATGATAATTCGTACAGGATTTTTACTTCTGCCATGACTTGTAAGTTCAGGATTATCGCGAAACACAGTATTAACTCCAACCAGAATTCCATCGAATTGCGTTCTTAATTTATGAACCCATTGTCTCGATTTTTCGGATGAAATCCATTTTGCATCACCTGTTGATGTTGCAATTTTTCCATCCAATGTCATAGCATATTTCAAAGCAACATACGAGTTTTTCCTTGAAAATCTACTAGAGTAATCCTGATAAAATTTTTTTGCTCTTGATTCAAGGACTCCTGTTTCAACCTCAATATTTTCAGACCTCAATCTTTTGATTCCATTTCCGCTTACTAATGGATTAGGATCTTTCATTGCTATGAAAACTTTTTTAACACCAGCTTTAATAATTGCGTCTACACAAGGTGGGGTTTTTCCATAATGACTGCACGGCTCTAAAGTTACAAACATGATTGAGTCTTTTGCATTTTCCCTTGCTTCATTTAGTGCATGAATTTCAGCATGATGATCCCCAAAAAATCTGTGATAGCCTTTTCCAATTATTTTTCCATCTTTGTAAATGATTGCACCTACATTGGGATTCGGAAAAGTTTTGAAACCTCCCTTACTTGCTAACTCAAATGCTAATTTCATTAATTGTGTTTTATTCATTCTTAAACATGAAAATCTTTTACAAAATTAGATAAAAGGCAGGAGTTTTTTTGTGGAAACTTAGAGCCACCTGAGGGACTTGAACCCTCGACCTGCTCATTACGAGTGAGCTGCTCTACCAGCTGAGCTAAGGTGGCTTTACGAACGCACTATCTTAATTTCTTTTTATGACGATTCTTTCTTAATCTTTTTTTCCTTTTGTGCGTTGCCATTTTATGGCGTTTTCTTTTCCTTCCGCAAGGCATAGATATCTCCTTCTATTTTTAATGTGATTTTAATAATTCCGCTGCTCTGTGTCCTGCATCCGTATGTTCTCCCAGAGCAATACATTTTTGAAAATACTCTTTTGCTTCTACGATTTTACCTTGAGTTAAATTAACAATTCCAAGATTCAAATAAGCAATTTGATGTTTTGGATTTTTCTGGATGACAGCTTCAAAAATAGCCGATGCTTTATCATATTGTTTCAATTCAAAATAACAAACACCAAGATCAACTTCCGCATCATTATCATCCGATTTGAAACTCAAATATTTCTCATAATAACCAATCGCTTTTTCAAAAAATCCTGAGTCGTGATTTAAATGTGCGAGCTTTAAAAGTTTTTCAGGGTCATCTGGATTATTTTTTAATTCAGCTTCGAGTCGATTTATTTCGTTAATTGCGTTTAAGTCAATTCTTGTTCCGGTTTCTTTTTGAATTTGGCTTTCAGTTTCGCTTTTTGTAACAACCTTTGAGTTTTCTATTCCATAGAAAATAAGAATCGCACCAATGATCACCACAAAGGAACTAATCAGAATTAATTGTTTTGTTTCTAATTTTTTTGACTGTAATTGAGCTGGTTCCTTGGCTTTTTTAATTTTTTGAGATGTTGTTTTCTCTTTTTTCTTTTCCGTTAAATTTTGTTTGAAAGTAAAATCTTTAGCTTGTTCAACTTGTTGCCTAATTTCTTTTTCAATGATTTTTTCTTTGCCAGTAAAACCTGCACCACAATAATTACACTCATCTAAGTTAAAATCATTCTCTTCGCCGCATATATCACAAATCTTAATCTTTATTAACTTAACATCATAAGAAACTTTTTCGTTGACTGTTCCCTTGAATTCTAATTTAGAACCACATTGTGAACAAAATTTATCAGTTTCTTTTACCTGATTACCACAAATTTTACAAACTTTCATTCGGCACTTTTCTCAGCTGGTTTTCCTAACTTCATTCCTTTATCTACAATTTGCTTGAAATCTTTTGAGAATTTAAATGTTGGAACATAGTGTTCAGGGACATAAACCTGTTGACCAGTTTTAGGATTTCGAGCCACACGTGGTTTTTTCTTTTTAACTCTAAAAGAACCAAAACCACGAATTTCAATTCCGTATCCTTCCTTTAGCATTGAAATGACAGTGCTTATAAATCCCTCAATTACTGCCTCTGTTTCAATTTTAGTCAATCCCGTGCCTTCTGCCACACGGTCAACGATATCGGCTTTTGTCATATTTTTTGGTTTTGTGGAATTCTGGCTCATATTTTTATCACCTTAATAAGTAATTGCTTTAAATTATTGAATATCAATAAGTTACGGGAACAAAAATAAACAACTTTAGCGAATTAGTCAATTTTCTGAAAATTCAAGGTGAGATTAATTTATTGAAATGTAATGATTTAGCCTGATCTATTTAAAAGATGGATAGGATTAAAATTATTTCCCGATAAAAAATTTTAATATAATCATAGAAACAAGTTTTAATTCCAGGTTAAAATCATCCTTTAGCAAAATATTCCTTAATAAAAATGAAAATGCCCAGCAAAAAATACAATACAGCTGCCGACAAAATAGTAAAAATAAACCCACAATTAACCAGCAAAATAATCGAACCTGCACTGCCCATAACGGAAAAACTTCCATTAATTGCCCAGGCAAATGGAACGGCATTTATATCCATCTGACAAAACTTTCTTATTCCAGATGGAAAAGGCATGCCCATAAAAAATCCTAATGGGAATATGAGTAATCCTGAAATGAAAAATTTAGCAAATCCATTCAACTCAATTAATAAATCCACAATTTGTTGAGAGAAGAATAAAAACAACATTAAAGAAAGAGAAATCAAAATAAAAACAGAATGAAATTTTCTGAAGAAGTAAGAAATCTTATTGGAAAAAAAACTTCCAATCCCGGAAGAAATTAATAGCAAAGTGATAACAAAAGATATCGCGAAGACATCACTTGAAAACACCAATGTAAATTTTTGAATTAACGAAAGCTCAATAAACATAAAAGCAAGTCCAATTGTTGAAAAATAAATTAAAAGTATCAATTTCAGATTTTTTGATTTTACTTTAATAAAATTGAAAGCAAAGAAGATCAAAATTGCAGAAAAGACTAAAACAACAACAAAAGCCAACCAAATCAAAAAGTAACCGACTTCAGAGTAGGTTAAATTTCTAAGTGATATTTGCTCCAGGTAAATTTTAAGTTTTGAGGGAATAATAAAATTCGAAAAATATGGTTTGTCATCGGTGCTTTGAGAAAGATTAAAAACATATTCAAATTGTTCTCCATTTTTATTTTTTAAAATTTTCTCTATTAACTCTAAAATTTGAGTATCAATCACTGAATTAAATCTTAAATTCATTCTATTTAAAGGATGCATCAAAATGTCGAATTGATTTTCCAGCGAAAATTTCTCTGCTTTTTCAATTTCTTCTGAGTTAAAAGCACCTTTTTTCAAAACAATTGTAATCACATTCCAATTATTTATCGCTAGTATTTGGTTTCTGCTAATTTTTCTCCCCGCTACATCTCTAATGGCTGATATGGTATTCAAAAGTTTTAAGAAAGTTTTAGGTGGATGATCAATGTAACAGGAAATAGAAAAATATCCATTTTCATTCAATGCTTCGTAAATCTTTTGAAATGCTTCCTGAGTGAACAAGAATTTCTCCTGAACTGAGTAAAGCCCCGCCGAATAACCAACAGGTTCAATGACTGGATGAAAAATAAAATCAAATGCTAACTTCGACTTTTCTAAAAAAATTCGTGGATCTTCATTAATTATTTTTATTCTATTACTTTCATTTTTTTCAAGATGTGATGAAATAATTTTAATTAAAACTGGATTCTTTTCTGTCAAATAAACAGTATCGACATTATTTATCATTGCCCTATTTATCTCTATCCCACCTGATGCATTTAGCAACAAAACATGGTTCATTTGTTTTAAAACAAAAGGAAAACTTAAAGTAGATTTTTGCAGAAACTTTAAATTTGTTTCGATTGGATTAGCAACTTTAAAACCAGCTAATTCGGCATTAAGGAATATAGCCTCGCCTTTGGGAATTTCATCAATGAAATTTAAACTCAACCCAGGTGAATATCTCAAAAGTGACGAGCTTATAATTTCGACCTTTCCATATGGTGTGGATTTCTCAAAAACCACTTTTGCATCAGGAAAATTTTTTACTCGTGATAACAATTTGAACTGTGACGGTATATTATCAATTGGAATAAATAAAAAAATGAAATTTACTGTAACTACTATTAAACTAATCGTTAATAATGTAACCCTGCGTTTTTCAAAGTTTATATAATAAAAAATTAAACTTAATAGAGAAATTTGAAAACCATTCAATAAGTATATTTTTTGAGGCTCAAAAAACCAGAGTAAATAGACAACGAGAATTCCTCCTAAACCTGAACCAATTAAATTTAGGAAATACAATGTCCCAATTTTCTCAGCCAGCACAGTAAATATTAGTCCAATCAAAGTTGCTAACAAACAAAAAGGGATTGAGTAATTAAAAACCACAAGGAAAAATTTAATCGTTTCTCCAATGTCAAAGAAAACAAGATAAGAATCAAAAGAGCCAATTATATACTTTTCGATTAAAATTGAAAGAGGAATATAAAATCCACATAAAATTAAAATTCTTTGGATTGTTTGGTTTAGCTCATCAAGAGTTTCTTTTTTTAATCTTGAAATAATTAATCCACTTACACCAAAGCCAAATAATGCCAGTGAAATGATAACTGAGGCAAAATTATACCATTGTTGATAAGCAAAGTATTGTATCAAAGAAATTTGATTTGATATAACAATTGCAGACAAAATGAATAGAATTATTTGATATGAATTAATTTTGACTTTCATTTGCCCCTGACAAAAGGTACAAACCTAACAGGAATTAAATTTTTTGAATAAATCTTTCCACTTTTCTTTTCAATCAAAACAAGGTTTTGCGTGTAAAAAGGAGAACCAACTGGAATTACCATTTTCCCACCATCTTTCAATTGTTCTATCAAAGGTGGAGGGACAAATTCAGCTGCAGCAGTTACCACAATTGCATTAAATGGTGCATATTCTTTCCAGCCATAGTAACCATCAGCATTTTTAACTTTAATATTTTTATAGCCAAGTTTTTCTAATCGTTCTTTTGATTCTTTATAGAGTTCAGTTATTATTTCAATCGTAAAAACTGAATCAACAATCTCAGCTAAAATTGCTGCCTGATAACCTGACCCTGTGCCTATTTCTAAAACTCTCTTACATTTTTCTGGCTCAATTACTTCAGTCATATAAGCAACAATAAAAGGCTGCGAGATTGTTTGACCATAACCTATTGGAACCGGACCATCATTATAAGCCTCATTAATTCGTGATTTCGGAACAAATAAATGGCGTGGAACTCTGCTCATGGCTTTCAAAACAAACTCATTCTTAACTCCACGAGCTCTGATTTGAATATTCACCATTCTTTCTCGTGAAGATTTATATGGATCATTAAAACCCAGAAAAAGAAAAATCATTATGAAAATTAATCTGCTTTTCATTGTCTTATTGAGAAATAGTTACTTGTTGCTGTCTCTTCCCGATTATCAAAATTGGATATTTTTATTTTATAAAGATTAGAAGAAGCCAGATCTGAATGAACATGATAAAAAAACGAACCATCATTTTCTGTTCTTGATGAAATAATTTTTTTCAAAGTATTCTTTCTGTATAATTCAATCACAACATACTTTGCTTTTGAGAGGGATGTCCACTTTATTTCATAAGTCTCATTAACTAACCATAAATCACCACTCTTTGGCAAAATAATATGAAATTCTTCTTTTGCTACTTCAGGAATTTCGAATGGACTTGTTTCTATTGGATTTTCATTCTCTCGACAACCGAATAAAATGATAACTGATAAAAAGAATAAACATTTAACTATTACCCCATAAGAATTCCTTTCACTTTTACACCATTAAGTTAAAAAAATTTTTAATGATAGAACAAATCAATTACTTTAGTTGTGAAATCCTGATCATATAAATATATTCACAAAAATTTTTGAAATTTATGAACATAGAAAAATTAATAAGCAAAGCAATTAAAGCAAAAAACTTTTCTCACTCACCTTACTCAAAATTCAGAGTAGGAGCTGCATTATTAACCGAAGACGATGAGATCATAACTGGTTGTAACATTGAAAATGCATCTTATGGATTAACAATTTGCGCAGAACGAACAGCAATTTTCAAAGCTTACAGTGAAGGCAAACGAAAATTTAAAGCAATTGCTATTTCATCTGATGATAAGAATTTCTGTCCACCCTGTGGTGCCTGCCGTCAAATTATCTGGGAATTGTGTGGAGATATCGAAGTACTTTTGATTGATGGAAACGGAAACACAAAATCTTTCAAAGCCTCTGAATTTTTACCATATCCATTTGGTGATGAAAATTTAAGAGGAGTTGAAAAATGAACGAATTTATGCCCCATCAAACACCATCAAAAACTGGCTGGATTGAAGTAATAGTTGGATGTATGTTCAGCGGAAAAACTGAAGAGTTAATTCGAAGATTAAGAAGAGCAATGATAGCGCGACAAAAAGTAATTGTTTTTAAGCCCAAGATTGATAACCGTTATTCAGAGCGGGAAATTGTATCACATAGCGAACAATCACTTCCATCTGAAATTATTGAAGATGCATCAGAAATTTTAGAACTCGCAAAAGATGCTCAGGTAGTTGGAATTGACGAAGCTCAGTTTTTTAAAATGAACATTGTTGATGTAGTGAATAAACTGGCTGATGAAGGAAAGCGAGTTATTATTGCTGGTCTTGATCAAGATTATCGTGGACAACCTTTTGAACCAATGCCACAACTTCTTGCAATTGCCGAATACATTACAAAAACACATGCAATTTGTGTTGTCTGTGGAAATCCAGCAACACGAACACAAAGAAAAACTCAATCCAAAGATAGAGTTGTAGTAGGTGCTTCAGATATTTATGAAGCACGATGCAGAAAATGTCACACAATTTATGGAGAGTAAATCAATGAATTTTCTCACAATCCTCAATGGAATTTTTGGAATGTTTGTAATCGTCTTTCTTGCATTTTTAATGTCCAATAATAAAAAAAGAATCAACTGGCGCCTTGTTCTATCTGGACTTGCCATTCAATTTACATTCGCGGTTTTTATCCTTCGAGGTGATGATTTAGGTAAATTATTTGGTCCGTTGCTCTGGCCTAAATTATTTTTTAACTGGCTTGCAAATTTCTTTGTGATAATTCTTCAATTCACAACCGAAGGAGCAAAATTTGTTTTTGGAAAGCTTGCGTTAGGACCTGGAAATCCTGATAGTATGGGAGTATTTTTTGCGTTTCAAGTTTTGCCTACCATCATCTTCTTTTCAAGCTTAATGTCTTTACTCTATTATCTTGGTGTAATGCAAAGAATTGTTCAAGCTTTTGCCTGGATCATGGCAAAAATAATGGGGACAAGTGGAGCTGAATCTTTATCTAACAGTGCGAATATATTTGTTGGACAGACAGAAGCTCCGTTAATGATTCGTCCATTCATTAAAGATTTAACTAACTCCGAACTTTTGACAGTTATGGTAGGTGGAATGGCTACAATTGCTGGCGGAGTTATGGCTGCTTATATTCAAATGTTAGGTTCAGCTTATGCTGTTACTCATAATTTACCAACCGAACAGGCTCTATTAAAATTTGCAACTCATTTACTTGGTGCAAGTGTGATGGCTGCTCCAGCTTCTCTTGCGATTTCAAAAATAATTTATCCAGAAACCGGTGATCCTGTAACAAAAGGTACTGTCAAAGTTAAGATTGAAAAGAATGCATCAAATGCAATTGAAGCTGCTGCTGGTGGTGCTTCAGATGGTTTGAAGCTGGCTTTGAATGTGGGTGCAATGTTAATTGCCTTTATAGCTTTGATTGCTTTGATTAATTATGTTCTCGAATGGATTGGCGGTTTTACTGGATTAAATGCAATTACAATGGAACATTTCAAGCAACCACTTAATCTTCAATTAATTTTTGGAATGATCTTACAATTTCTAGCAGTTGCAATTGGAATTCCATGGCAAGATGCTATTAATTTTGGCAGTTTAATTGGTACAAAGATGGTTCTAAATGAATTCGTTGCTTACCTTGATATGTCATCTTTAATCCAACAAGGAAAATTTGTTTCAGAGAAATCTATCACAATGGCAACTTTCGCTTTATGTGGTTTTGCTAATTTTTCATCAATTGCAATTCAAATTGGTGGAATTTCACCACTTGCACCAGAACGAAGAAAAGATCTTGCTTCCTTAGGACTTAGAGCTGTAGCTGGTGGAACATTAGCAAATCTTTTAACGGCAACAATTGCAGGGTTTATTCTGTGATGAAACTGGATTATCTAAATATTTTTAATCCAATCAAAAGAAAATTTGGCGATGTTAAAATTAAAACTGCAATTATTTTAGGTTCAGGTTTAGGTGATTTTGCAGAAGAATTAAATCAAATCACATCAATTAACACTTCAGATATTGAAGGTTATCCTGTTTCTACCATTCAAGGTCATTCTGGAAAAATATTTTTATGTGAGTATAGCAACTCTTATCACATTGTTTTCAAGGGCAGAATTCATCTTTATGAAGGTTACTCAATTCATCAGGTAATTCTGCCAGCTGTAATCTCAAAAATGTTTAATGCAAAATATCTTATCGTTACAAATGCAGCTGGTGGAATTTCGGAAAATTTAAAACCAGCTGATTTGATGTTAATAGATGATTTGTTCTCACTTCATTATAAAGTAAAGTTTAAAGATCTTGCATCTTATCCGAAAAATAAATTTGCTATAAAAAAAGAGCTTAATGATTTTGTTTATGAATTGAGTAGAAAGATTAACATTGAACTTAAGAGAGGAGTTTATGCTTATTCTTCTGGACCGAGTTACGAAACACCAGCCGAGATTCGTTTCTTGAGAAAAGCTGGATGTGATGCGGTAGGTATGTCCACAATCCCTGAAATTCTTTATGCTTCAAATAACGATTTACCTGTTGTAGCAATTTCATGTATTACAAACTACGCTGCAGGAATAACTGAGAATAAACTTAGTCATCAGGAAGTAACAGAAACAGCAAACATTGTAAAAGAAAAATTCTCGAAACTAATAAAAACTATCATCAAAGAACTTCCGAGAAACTGGGACAAAACTTTAATTAATCAATTCTGAAAATATTTTTAGTTGAGAAGCGAGACTTATAATTGCGGTCTCGCTTCTTAATCTAAACTCACCAAGCTTGATTGGAACTGAATTTGTTTTTCTCAACAAATTCAATTCATCGTTTGTAAATGCTCCTTCAGGTCCAACGGTTAAAATAATTCTCTTTATATCAGACCTTAATAATTGATTTTGTATTTCCAAAATATTAATGCCCTCATCATCTCCATATAAGACAAAATCGTCTGGTTGCAATTCAGAAATAAAATCTTCAAACTTAGATAAACTTTTCAATTCTGGTAGAAAAGGATTTTTAGATTGCTTCAATGCTGCGATTAATATTTTTTTAGATCTTTCATAAC
>Ga0197142_1001006_pt1 | contig 26014 bp, 19 predicted proteins | sample GBS60_MetaG_FD_148614 | JGI IMG/M metagenome (GOLD analysis project Ga0197142, IMG submission 148614) | Sediment microbial communities from Great Boiling Springs, Gerlach, Nevada, United States - GBS 60_MetaG | ecosystem: Environmental > Aquatic > Thermal springs > Hot (42-90C) > Sediment... | reverse complement strand
TGATCGATCAGGCGCATGGTGCGCCGACCCAGCCAGCATCCAGTTGCAGCGCCGACCCCGTCGGCAAAGCATCCATCAGTTTCGACGAATGTGTACAGCCGCTTGTTCTGCTGCGGCAACTCCAGGCTGAGCAATCGTCCCGCCAGAATGCCCATACGTGCACCCAGTACCTGTCGCGGACAGAGATGGCGGTGCAATGCCGCCGAGTGTTCGAGGATGTCATCGAGCAGCGAATTGTTGGGAATGGTCTCGATCATTATCATCACCACAAATATGTATAACCATCTCGAGGAGTGTGCAACTCACTGTGATTCCTGCATCTGATACGTCAGATACTGCGCGCGGAGGTCGCGCACCATCTCCCGACTCTGTTCGAGCCGGAAGAGCCAGTGGCGGGCATGTGCCGTCCACGCCGGATACCGTTCTGTCAGCACCGCCAGGCGCCAGAACTCAGTGGCGAAAAGTTCATCCAGGTGATCCAGGAGCGTCGGGACGAGATCAAACCGGGCGGCGACATCGAAGAGATCGCGCATCATCTGCTTCCGCTCGCGTATCGGCGCCTTGATTCGCAGGCGATGACCGAGCATGCTGATGTCATAACGACTGATGAACATTCCGGCAATATTGGGGATGATCAGGGAGCGCACAATCTGGTTGAGGTCACGTGCACTGTCATCGCCAGTATGCGCAGACAACGCGCCGGCGTCCTCATCCTGCACAGGAGACGGGGTCAGATCAGGGGCGACCCGACGTTCATCGAGCGGAATCCAGAGCGGCAGGCTGGCGCTCCGCTTGAGATCGTTCAGGATCAATTCGAGCGTTACCTGTGCAACAGTGCGGTACAGGGGATGATTCGCCACACGCTCAACCACTCCGAGGAAGACCGGCGCCCAGTGGGCGAGATGGTCGCTCAGGCAGCGGTGCTGATGCGCACGCGCCCATGTCAGTAACGCGGGGTTCTGCTCACGCAGTGCGCTGATCTCGATCGCCAGCAGATACGCCATAAGTCCCAACTGGCGCCCAAGGTGATCCGGCGCGCCAACCGGCGACTCTTCCGCAAACCCGCAATCCTGGCAGAGTTGCGCAAATCGGTTCGCGGCGGCGGTATTCAGCATCAGGTCGTGATCGACGTAGAGCGACTCGTAAGGATATGCGTTGCGCCCGAAAATGTATTCGTACTCGACCTGAAGCTGCTCGAGTCCATCAATCGTTTCAGGCGCTGCGTCCCCCAGACCAGGTATGGTCTGTAGCGTCGCCAGGGTTGACAGTTCTGGCGGATACAGATAGAGGCGCGCCAGCAATTTGTAGAGGGTTTGTCTGGCTTCTAGAAGTTCTCCACTCTCCATACTCGTCCCTCGTGATATGATACTGGCGACGTATGGACGATATGCGCGTCGCCGGGTTATCGACCGGACAGATGCCAGGCTTCCAGAATGGGATGGAAGAGATGCAGCAATCGGCGCGATCGCTGCATCTCTTCGCAATACCTGAGCTCATTTCTTATGATCGGAAGCTGATACCGCATGGACGGCGATATGCCCGTTGCCGGGGTCTCGACCGGGAAGATAATAGGCTTCCAGATCGGGGCGGAATGGACGGAGCCACCAGTGCGGTCGCCGGAGACCATTCGGTGATACCTGACTCGCCGGGCGGGTCATTGCCAGCCATTCCCGGTACACCTCGTGCGCGCGCCGGGTATCGACAAAAATGTCACCGTACCGGTCGTCCGGTCCTGCCCGCTCCAGACGCACTTTCTGATGCCAGCAGTGCATGCCGCTGACCGGATCCGGCTGAACGGCGAAGGTCAGATTCTGATGAACACCAGCATCTTCCCACCAGATGCGTTCAGTATCGGGGTCAGCACTTGCATACGGTTTGATTCCGTGCACCTGGCGCATCTGCCACCGCGACTCACCCGCAGGCGCAAGTTCGACCAGCGCCGTCGAAAGTTTCCCCCCTTCATCCTCCCGGAGTCGCCAGCGCCCAAGATGGTGGGAACAGGCGATGACTCCCGGACGGATGCCTTCCGTCACCCAGACCCGATCGACAAAGTACCCGATCGAGGTGACGACTTTGATCAGGTCACCGGTCTGCACACCAAGTCGCTGCGCATCGGAAGGGTGGATCCAGACTGGATTCTTGTGACTGATCTCATAGAGCCACTTTGCGTTACCACTACGAGTGTGGATCAGCGTCGGTAGACGGAACGTCGAGAGCAGAATCGCTTCGTTTCGCTCGCGGTCGATCTTGCTGGGATGCACGTGGCTGTGAACGTATGTCGGGATCGCATATTCGGGCCATCCCCAATCGCGCATGGTGGCGGAATAAAACTCCAGTTTGCGTGACGGCGTAGGGAAGCCAGACACGAGTGAGCCATCTTCGAGTTGCACCCCAATCGGACGGCCACGTTCCGGGTCCGGCTGGAAGTATGGCACCGGCGTGATGTTCGATGAGGGAGCAGCCGGCTTCTTTGTGTAGACCACGCGTGTTTCCGGATCGACCGTTACACCTTCCACTTCCGATTCAGCCAGGGGTTGATCATAGGTCGGCTGAACGCCTTTGCGTATTTCAAACGCACCATAGCGACGCATATATTCCAGCGGCGTCAACCCTTCCTTCGCCGCCGCTTCGGGCAATCCGGGCACGTGATTCTCGAACATCCAGCCGTAGAGTTCATCCACGGTAATCTTCTCACCGGGTCGATACGGGCTTTCGAATGTTTTGCGAATTCCCAGACTGCCATCCGGGTCGATCCGCCACGACAGTTCGATCCAGAACTCGGTCTCTTCCCATACTTCGCCGGGATTCGCCTTGCGCGTGTCATCGACCGGTCTGCCCAGACGGCGCAGCGCCTCGCGGATCACTGGCTGGCGAAATGCGATCCAGCAACCGCCATGGGTTTCCTGACTCATCATATCGTGGCGCTCGGCGCCATGACCCATCGGCAGAATATAATCGGCGAACAGACCCGTCTCGCTCCAGCCCGGCGAAAGGTGTACATGCAACCCGATCTTCGACTCGTCGGTCAACACTTCCATCCAGCTCATGCCGTCGGGATTGGTCCAGAGCGGGTTGTACACACGGGTGAAGTAAACGTCGATCTTGCCGCGCTGTTCTTTGAGAAAGTGCGGGAGAAGATAACTCAGTTCGTAGAAGCTGAGCGGGTATTCCTGGGGCCAGGTCAGTTCGTTCCACACTTTGACGTGCGGCGCCATATTCGGATGGCGCGGAACCCATTTGTCCCACACGTTCGCCGATGTGCCGCCTTCCTTGCCTATCGATCCGGTCAGCACATTCAGGAACCAGAGACAGCGAGCGACCATCCATCCACCCAGATTGGCGCTGGTGGCGCTCCGCCAGGTATGGGTCGCAAGGCGACCATCGCACTGCGCAATGTAATCCGCTACCCGCGCGATCTGCTCGACGCTCACGCCGCTCTCCTGCGCCGCAAACTCGAACGTGTAGCGGGCATAGAGTTCTTCCAGTTTCGCCTCAAACGTCTCGAAACGCAGCGGCAGATCGGGATGCTCGTGGCGCAGGTACTCTTCCCAATTGACCCAGCGGCGCACAAAGGTGCGGTCATATTTTCGGGTGACGATCAGATGCCGGGCGATCGCCAGCAAAATCGCGGTTTCACTGCCGGGCCAGGGGGCGATCCACTCATCAGCCAGCGATGCGGTGTTCGACAGGCGCGTGTCGAAGACAATCAGTTTCGCGCCTGCCATTTTCCCTTCCATAATGCGCTGCGCGTGCGGGTTGAAGTAGTGTCCGGTCTCCAGGTGCGAACTGATTAGCAGAATGACTCGTGCGTGCGCATGATCGGGCGAAGGGCGATCATACCCCATCCACAACGCCTGTCCACAACGCGCACTCGACGAGCAGACATTCGTGTGTGAATTGTGGGCATCCACCCCCCAGGCGGGCAGTACCCATTCCATGATGCCATCGTGCCCCGGACGACCGACGTGGTACATGATTTCGGTCAGGCGTTTTTCGACAATGGCACGGCGGATGCGCGCTGCAATATCATCGAGCGCCTCGTCCCAACTGACACGCTTCCATTTTCCCTCGCCACGCCGCCCGACTCGTTTGAGCGGGTAGAGAATGCGATCCGGGTCATACACCTGATTGAGCGTTGCCGGTCCTTTTGCGCAATTGCGACCACGACTGCCAGGATGTAATGGATTGCCCTCGAATTTCTGAATCTTGAGCGTGGATGTATCGACATACGCCAGGAGTCCACAGGCGCTTTCGCAGTTGAAGCAGATCGTCGGAACCAGCGTATAGGAACGCAAGATTTTCTGGGGCCATGCCTTCGGGTCATACTCCGTCCAGTGCTGCCAGCGCTCAACCGGCGGGTAGCCGCTCAATTCGGCAGTCGCTCCTTGCACGGCATGCGCTGGCGCCGGTTGTGGCACACTCCGTTCGACGGCGCCGGGCTGTGTCGCCGGTTGGCGCGCAACGACTTCCTGTTGCGCTTCCGCACGCTGCCGCTGCGCCAGTGTGCGCAGAATGTTCTTCACCAGTGAGTCAGCCATGGGAGTATCCTTTGCAATTGGATCAGCATCACATTGCCGGAGATCAACTGTTCGGCACCTCCTGCGGCGCCATCACAAAAGCGTATTCGAAGGCGTACAATCCAATGATCGCCGCGACACCCGCGAGTGCCAGCGCCACACTGCCGGTTGCCGGAAATGCGACTGCCAGCGCGATGAGCGCCAATGGCAGCAGATGCCCCAGCAGAATGCTCCCCTGCCAGAAATAGCGACGGTAGTGACCGTGGGTGATAGCGTGGGCGGCGCGTGCGGCAACTTCGCTGGCGTGAGGGATGCCAGACTCGCCGAGAAGGGTAACGAACAGGTCGAGCGCCAGGCTCACCCCGAAAAGCCAGACAATGAACGTATCCATCCCCGCTGGCAACGGTAGCGCCAGTCCAGTTGCCAGAAGCGTTCCTGATCCAACCATCAACGCCTGGATCAGCAGATGAAGCGGGAGCAACGGGCTTTGCCAGAGATCGCGCCCTTCCGCCTGGGCAAAGAGGAACGCCGTGTAGATGGCTGCCATAACTCCTGACGGAAGGCCAACCCAGGCAAAGATCGGACGCAACGCCATTCCTGTCGCCTCGGACAACATACCGGCAGCCATGCCCGCCTCAACCAGGAACCACACTCCAGCAACCGCTGTGAAGGCGATCAGAAGGAACGCACCGCGCGTCAACCAGCTGCGCCATTGCGGGCGCGTGAGGATAGTCAGGAACATACGCGGCTTTTCGAGATCATAGACCAACAACGCTGTTGTGATGCCGGTGAACAACAGCGCAAGGAAGAGTGCAACGGCGGTAAAGAACGGCGGAAGCGACGCTATGCCCAGAACAATGGTCAGCGCCGTCGCCATACATATGCCGCTTCCAATGCCTTTTGTCACCAGGTACGCCGGCACGGGCCAGTGCCACGGAATCGTATGCTGCGCATTGTATGCAGTCTGAACCATCTGACCAGCAACACGCGCCGGGGCGAACGCATTGCCGCCATATCCCAGACCCTGAACGCCAGGAATGCGCAGCGGGACACCGCTGACTGCATGGTGCGCCGTGCGCCCGTTGGACGACCCGGAATGCACCGCTTCCAGCGGAATGATGTCGCGCTGCGTTGCCAGCGACCGCGCCTGATCACTGGTCACATCAGCCCAGACAAACGTCGCCTGGTGCGACGATGTCGTTGGCGTGAGCGTCACCTCGTTCGCATCGATATAGAACAATTTTGGCGCCGTTCCCTGCTCAGGTTTGCGCACCGTCACCGGCTCACGGGCGATCAGGCGCCGGATCAGGCTGTTGGGATCATCGAGGTCGCCGGAAATGATCGCCTGCTCTGGACAGACCACCTCGCACGCCGGTTTCAACCCCAACTCGATCCGGTGTGAACAGAAGTGACATTTAGCGGCGCTGTGCGTTTCCGGATCGATGTAGATGGCATCATACGGACATGCCTGGAGACACGCTTTACAGCCGATGCAGACGCGCGGATCGAACTCAACAATTCCATCCGCCCGCTGATACATCGCCGTCACCGGGCAGATGCGAACACACGGCGGATTCGCACAGTGGTTGCAGCGGGTCACCTGAAAGTAGCGGCGGGTGTCAGGAAAGGTTCCTGCCTCGACATACTTGACCCACGTCCGGTAGACGCCAAGCGGCACTTCATTTTCCGATTTGCACGCAGTGCTGCATGCATGGCATCCGATACATTTGCGGTGATCGATGAGGAAACCATAGTTTGGCATGTCCGGTCTTCCTTGCTTCAACATCAGCGTTGCCGCCAGAGATCTGTTGGATCTGCCAGGGTTGAGTTCGGGAGATTCTGGTATGCGGAGAAATTGTGGTTGATATTGTAATAGAGAGTATACTATGCAACAAGCATGTCTTTTCGATAGCAGCTATAACATTCGATCATACCCATGCTGAACCTGCACCTGGTGCGTATCTTTACAGCGGTTGCAACGCAGGGAAGTTTTACCGGCGCAGCCGAAGCGCTCCATATCAGTCAGTCGGCGGTGTCGCGCGCAGTGCGTGAACTCGAGCGACAGGTCGGCATGGCGCTGGTTGAGCGACACTCACGCGGTGTGATTCTGACAGAAGCCGGAAAACGACTGGTTCTGCACGCCCGGCGTATCTTCGCTCTTGAACGCCTGGCGGAACTATCGCTGGAGGAGTTGCAAACCCTGCAGACAGGGCATCTGGCGATTGGCGCCAGCACAACCATCGGCATCTATATGCTGCCCGTGCTGCTTGGCATCTATCATCGTCGCTATCCCGGCATCGAACTGTTTCTCGACATTGGCAATACACAACAGATTGTCAGGCATGTGCTGGATCATCGCCTGGATGTGGCATACGTTGAAGGACCGGTTGAGCAGAGCGATCTCGTACTCACACCGTGGCGCGAAGATGAACTGGTCGTTATTGCATCTCCCGACCATCCGCTGGCGCAACGACCTTCACTGACGGCGCGTGATCTCCACATGGCGCCTTTTATTATCCGCGAAGCCGGATCGGGAACGCGCGAGACGACGGAACAGGCGTTTGCCCGCTGCGGGATCGCCATGCGGGTCGTTATGGAATTGGGAAGTACGGAAGCGATCAAGCAAGCGGTCGCTGCCCAACTTGGAATCAGCGTCGTCTCGCGTTTTACAGTTCAACTCGAACTGGAAACGCGGCGACTGGTCATTTTGCGGGTTGAGGATCTGACGATCCGCCGTTCGCTCACCTGCGTGCGCCATGTTGATCGTCCGATGAGCCATGCGCTCGATGCATGGCTCCGTATGGCATAAGCCGTTGTTGATGGAAAGGATAGAGGTTCTGTGACACTTCAGCGCTATTTCATCGATGATAATGTCTGGGAGTCGGAAGCAACGCCGACCACGCCGGTCTTCATCAGCGGGCAACGGATCTACGCGATTACAACGATTGGCGGGGAACGACATCCGTTTGGCGAATGGCATCTGCGCGACAACATGGGGGGTGTCTGGGCGCATCCGCTGCGGATCCTGGATGGATGGGCGCTGGCGCTGGAGATGGATGGCATCGTAACCCCGCTCGATCATGCCGTCCGCTGTGATCTGTTCGGTGCGTACATCACCCGTCACTTTACGGTCGGAACTCTGACGCTCGAATGGACGGAATTCGCAGCCGATGATCAGCCCCATTACTACGCAACGCTGCTGGCGCGCAACGACGGCGCCGCACCGGTGAATGCAACGGTGCTGCTGCGCGCCGAAGCCGACCTGCGCTTCTGCTGGTTCGGCGGCGTCGCGCCTGCCGAACCGGAGATGGACACCATCTCCGGAGGTGTTGCCTGGCGCGCAACAGGTGCGTATGCTGGCGTCACCGTGACACTGGTCAGCGCATCACCCGCAGCGTGGGAGATAAGCGGAAGGACGGCGCAGGCGCGCTTCCCGCTGATAGTGCAGCCCGGCGAGGCGCTGGCGCTGCAATGGCGGCTTGCCGTGCAGCGCAACGATGATCCGTTGCCGGGGAATGTGCTGCGCGCCGCGGTGGATACTCTTTCGTCAAAGATTGCTCTCTATCGCACGATTACCAGTGCGATACGCCTGGAAACCCCCGACCGGGACATCAACCGCTACTGGCAGGTGGCGCGGCAGAATATCCACATGCTCAGAGCCGACTATCGCCCGGCGCTTGCGCCATACCTGCTCGCGGGACTGCCGGAGTATCCGCAACTCTTCGGTTGTGATACAACGTACAGCGTCCCTGGCGTCGTCGCCAGCGGGTTTGCCAGCATCGCGCGCAGCGCGCTCGAAGAACTCGGACGGTATGCCTGGCGCGCATGCAGCCGCGTTCCCCATGAAATCACTACGAATGGGCGTGTCTACCATCCGGGCAACATTCAGGAAACGCCGCAGTTTGCCGTCGCCTGTTGGGATTATGTGCGCTGGAGCGGCGACCTGGACGTGCTGGAGCGGATGTATCCGATATGCGTCGAGGGGTTGGACCATTTCAGCGCAACACTCGAAGGACGCGGCTACCCGATTGGCGATGGCGTTGTTGAAGTTCCCGGTATGGGCGCATGCAAACTCGATGTGGTGTGCTACCTCTATCAGGCATTGACGACGCTGCGCGATATGGCGCTGACGCTTGGACGACCGGGTGATGCTGTCCGGTTCGCCGGATATGCCGGTGAACTCACGGCACGCTTTGAGTCCGACTGGTGGATTGAGCAGGAGGGAATGTACGCCGACTCGTTGCACCTCGACGGTCGGCAACAGTTCGACGGGCACTGGACTGTCCTGCTCCCCGTGTTGACCGGTATTGCTGCACCGGAACGGGCTCAGCGGGTGCTGGATCGGATCGTGCGTGAGTGGGTCAACGAATGGGGCATGGTCCATACCCGCGGCGCTGACATGCGTGTGTGGACACTGCCGACCGGACTGCTGGCACTGGCAGCCTTCCGCCACGGCGACGCGGATACCGGCATCCAGTTGCTGCGCAATATCGGCGTCACGGCGCGTTACGGGACGCTCGGAACGCTGAAGGAACTGATACCGCAGGGGTTGTGCTTCATTCAACTCTGGTCCGCCGCACTGTTCGTGCAGGGTATTACCGAAGGGTTGTTCGGACTCAGTCCGCATGCTCACCGCCACGAACTGATCATCGAACCTCGCCTGCCGTCGGGATGGAGTGAAGCGACGCTGCACGGTCTGCGGGTGGGCGATCAGACCCTCGACCTGCACGTGACGCCAGAGTATGCTGAAATCCGCCTTCTGAAAGGTGATACGCCACTGCTCGCGCGCTACCGCGCCGCCGCCGATCAACCATGGCGCGAAGCTCGCATCACACCGGGTGGTCGGGCGTTGTTGAAGCGGGAGGAGTGAGAGCGCCTCATCCCTGCGCGCCACTGCCCCCGCCACAGCCCTCACAGGGGCAGATTTTTTGCAAGCCCCTGCGCGCCATCTCCCGTTTCAGGCATCAGAACGCCCAAACTCCCCCTTCTCCCCTTGTGGGAGAAGGGGGTTGGGGGGATGAGGGGTAAAGGCGCATAGGAATGCAGAATATCGCTCATCTCTCCCAAAAACCTACACTGAGAGCCGCCACCCCCCCCCACTGCCGATCCGGGCGCAGCACGGCTGCGCCCCTCCACGTTGTCCTCCCACGTGCAACGTGCAACGTTCAACCTTCAACCCCTCGCGCCTCGCGCCGCCCTCGCCACAGCCCCCGCTGCCGGTCCGGGCGCAGCGCCGCTGCACCCCTCCACGTTGTCCTCCCACGTGCAACGTGCAACGTTCAACCTTCAACCCCTCGCGCCTCGCGCATCCTACACCTCCCGCAGCGTGCGCTGGAAGCGCGAGAGAAACTCAACGCCGTGATCGGTCACCAGCACATCTTCTTCAATGCCAATGTACCCGGCGGAAGTGGTAACGCCGAGTTCGAGGGTGTACACATTGCCCGCCTCGACCTGCATCTCCGGGGTGCGACCATAGCGGGGCCAGCGCGGACCGAGCAACGGACCGCCGTCGTGACATGCACGTCCCAGACCATGTCCCAGCGCGTGTTTGTACTCGTCATACCCGGCATCGACAATAACCCGACGTGCAGCGGCATCAACTTCGTAGCCGTACACGCCAGGGCGTAGCGCCGCTGCGCCCGCCTCGATCGCTCGAATGACCGTCTCAAACGCGCGCTGCACTTCTTGCGGCGGCGCATCTTCGCCAGCGCGACGCACATACCACATGCGCTGAATATCCGAACAGTAGCCATCGAGCTGCACGCCAAGATCGATATGCACCAGATGACCCGGCTGCACCAGAATGTCATCACGCGGACCGCCATGACCGGCTTCCGATTCGGGACCGCTGTTCACGATCGGGCAGGCATCCCATGCCCATGCGCTCCCCAGATGGCGACGCCGAAACTCATCGTGGATGAAAGCCGCGATCTGCGCCTCGCTGACGCCGGGCCGGATCTGTTGCTCAACCAGATCGACAATCTCTTCGGTGACGGCAACTGCTGCGCGAATGCGCTCAATTTCGGCTGGCACCTTGCGCGAGCGCAGTTTTGCCAGCAGCGGCGCCGCGCTCACGAAACGCGAAGGAAAGGGCGTATCCGCCAGCAGATCGCAGAGATGGAGAAACATTCCGTATGTCAGTCCATCAGCAGTTGGATCATCGAGGCTGTAATTCAGACCGATCGTGAGCGGATCGAGGCGTCGCAGAGCTTCGATCAGGTATTCCCTGATGCTTTCGTCGTAGCCGACAATCGTATCGAACAGACCGGACGCGCGTACACCGGCGACATCATAGCGCCCGACAATCGCAACCCGCTGCCCGTTGCGACCAAACACAAACGCCGAATCCCATGTGACATCGACGCCAATCGCAAGTTCGATGCCGGGATCGGGTCGAATGGCGCTTTCGCGGACAAAAATCAACCAGGCATCGATACCGGTTTCAGCGAGCAATGCCTGCGCCTGAGCAGCCTTCTGGTGGTAGAGCATAGTTGTAACCTGATGCATCGTTAGAGAACCGCAAAACACTACGACCAACTCTAAATAAGTTCCATCACCCCCTTAAGAGTCTCCACAAATCCTCAACAAGAAACTTTTGAAAATCACCTATATATTCACGAAGACGTGCATTTGTGACCATCTCTGGGGTAGGATCGACATAATAGACACCATCAAGTTTATTGAGCGCAAAAGTGTAACCAAGGAAATGATTGCTCTTGAAAGTAGAGTTAATCCCAAAAATATTCCCATTCTTCCGATATCTTTGAACATCGTGCAGAAATATCGCCACGACGCGAATATCTCTTTTCATTAATTTTGTTAAGAGATATTTGTCGAGAAATATCCTATCAATCCGATCTTTACTTGTAGTTTTCACCGATCCGATAACTTCATTATCATCTATAACATTGGTTGCTAAACCTGAACTTTTGCGAGAAAAAACCAAATCAAGCTCGTAAGACATTTTATACTCGTCATATCCTGGAATTTGAACACTAATGGTGCGTGGCTCACAACTCAATCCCACTTCTCGGATAATAAGTTTGACTAAGTCCTCAAAGAGTTGTCCCACAATCTTTCGAGACTGATTGGGGTTATCAAACGAGTCAGAAATACAGCCGATAGACTGTTGGATAGTATAGACAACCTTGTTGATTTTCCCATTTGAGATGACACGAAAATTGACATTGTTTTGGTTGTGATATTCCCTTATGTTGGTAAGGAATTCATTAAACCCGCCAAGGGTATCTTGAAATTCTGAAGCAGAATTGATGAAAAGATCAACGTTGAGAGGACGAGTAACAACTCTACTTCCATTAGCTCGGCTGTACTGGTAAAAGATATAATTACGAGAAGTTGAACTTATACGTTCGAGCTTCGAACTTTGGACGAAATTCAGGAAATTATAGCATATCGTGAAGTAGTCTGACAGATTGCGAAACGCCGATCTGTTCTGAATACCGGCTTGCAGATCACTCAATGTTGTCTCTGTCATCGAATGGACTTCCTTCGTTCGGCGTTCTCAAGGTCGTACTGGATCCATTTTTCAACGGGCCAATCCTCAACCAACTCAATTCTTCGGGCAGCCCATTGACAGTACTCAAGAGAGATGTCACAACCTTTCCACTTTCGACCAAGCTGTTCAGCCACAACGGCAGTCGTTCCCGATCCAAGGAATGGGTCAATGACCAAATCCCCGGCATTGGATGATGCCAGAACGATCTTTCGCAAAAGCTCTTCTGGTTTCTGCGTCGGATGGGGGGTCTTCTCGTGCATTCCATTGCACGTTGTGGGAATTTCGATCACGTCTTTTGGCTTGGCTCCCCTGGGGTGTGGCCGCCACAGCTTGTTGTTGACGCTCCGGCTTCTCCCGTATTGGCTCGTCTCCGCCTGCGGATGCTCAGGGTACTTAAGCGTGTGGTTCCCGTAGGGAATACGCACATCATCCACATTGAACGTGAAGCGGCGACTCTTTCGAAAATGAAGAAGACTTTCGTGTGAACGTCCCCAATCGGACCCAAGATTGGCCTTGTTCTTATAGTGCCAGACCAGCCATCGGCACCCCGCGAAGAAACGCGACGCCGGAAGTTTCACATCGGCAAGGATTTCAGAGAACCCGCAGACATAGAGCGTCCCGGTGGGCTTCAAGACCCGAGCGGCTTGTTCTATCCACTCTAACGACCACTTAACATATTCCTCTTGCGATTCGAAACTATCCCACTCCGCCTTCTTAATGTTGTAAGGCGGATCGGCAAAGATGAGATCAACCGACTCGCTTGGGAGCGTGCGAAGCCAGACAACTGCATCTCCAATCCAGATTTCCCCGTTCGGGTGTATATAAAACAGGTTTGGAGCATCCGATGTAAGATGATCGGGATCGATAGGGACAAAAGAGCCCTTCACCATCGGCTGTCCAAAGAACGTTGGAATATCTTTATTCCGAGCATACGCTCCTGATGGTTCATGGATCTCAAACTGCCCCATTTTCCCTCCACGGTTTGGACGACTTTTCTCATTCGCCATTTCAAACCCTCACCCTGGGTTGCATCATTGCAGATCTCCTGGCAGGCGCCCGAAGTGGGTACGGCTTCTCATCGCATAAGTGAGAGCGCAGTTATGGGAAATGCCGGTGAACTTCCGGCTCAATTGTTCAACCGCTGCACATCAGATTTTCCCGGTTATTCTGGAGCGATGTCGACCAATACCCCGACAAACAACCTCCTTCGGAATAGCCGTTGCTACGTACTATAACACATCGATAACAGACCGCAACAAACACACCCTGTCCAGTCATTGACAGGGACGTAAAAAAAGCAACTACTCCAGCAACCGCGTCACGCTGCCACCCAGCAATGAGCGCTGTTCGAGGCGCTGCGCCAGCCAGTTCTGGTGGCGGAGGCGACGTCCAAGCGAGACTGCCAGATTCTGCATGAGGCGCATCCCCAGCGCCGGATCATCCTCAGCCAGCGTATGCAGCGCCTCACGAGTCAGCACCAGCACAACCGTTGACTGATCACCGGCGCGCAGGTCGGCGCTGCGCTCTGCATCTTCGAGCAACCCCAACTCTCCGGCAACCTGACCGGCTTGCATGAAGGCGATCCGTACCGGAGGCTGGTGTACCCCGCCGATCTGAACCGGATTGATCCAGACTTCGAGCAATCCGTCCTGAACGATATACATCTCTTCGCTGCGCGAACCGGCGGCGGCAAGGCGCTCGCGCGGCGCAAGCACCCGTCGCTGGAGCAGTGATGCAACGCGCATGCGCTGCGCTTCGTTGAGGTGACTGCCGATCTCCGAGTTGTTGAGGAATTGGGCAATCGCCCGCAGTTCATCGATATTGCGCGCATCGGCTGGGAGCGCCGCACCCGCAGGCGGCAAGCCCAGGAAGAGCGCAATATGCCGCAGGGTTGCATCAGGTTGCTCGAATTGGGGCCAGTGACCGGCGTTTGGGACGATCCGCAGGTCGGCGGCGGGCCACTCGGCAGCGACAACTCCCGCATCGCGCAGCGGCACAATGTTATCCTCAGCGCCCCAGATCACCAGAGCCGGCGGTTCGACTGCTGAAAGTCTTCCCCGCAGATCACCCTGTCGCATGGCTTGAAAGCAGGCGGCGCGCATCCGTCCCTGACCGGGACGACGCGCATCGGCGCGAATACGTTGATAATCCTCGTCTGAAACCTGTGCGCGCTCGGCAAAGTTCGATGGCTTGAGCAGATAATCGGTATAATCGAGCGGTGTTCTGGCGAGCAGGTGCAATAACCACTCAAGCGGAAGGAATCGTTCCGCCAGGACATGCGGACCGATCAGGAGATTCACGCGGGTTGACAGTCGCCCGCTGAGCGCCGGGTTGAGCAGCACCATGCGTTCGACGATCAGCGGATAGTGCAACGCCAGGGTTGCCCCGATCTGCCCGCCCATCGAGTGACCGAGCAACAGGACTGGTTGATTGGGGCTGAAATAGTCGATCAGGTGTGCAACAAGGTCCGCATACCACGGAATCGTCGGCGGATGCGACGGCACAGGCGAACGCCCGAAACCGGGCAGATCAATGGCGATGCATCGATAGCGGCGACTCAGGGCGGGCAGGATCGGTTTCCATGTGTATGACGAACTCGCCCATCCATGGATGAGAAACGCATACGGCGCATTTTCCGGTCCGGTTTCTTCGAGATAGATGTCCTGATTATCGATCGTGTACAGCGCCATCGTAGCATCCTGTTTTCTGATGATTGCCGCTGGAACACGCCTTGTCACGTTCCATGGACGATCAGCCCCGCCTAGCAATGCCGCCTCGCGGAGCACAGGCGCATGTTTGCGATGTCTGTCGTTGATTGTAGGAAATCGCAGGTGCAAGGTACAGGGCATCGGCTTACAGAACGATTGCAATCAACCTGTGAAATTGTGTTGTCGTTCGATAACGAAGAGAAAAGCGATTACAACTTGAAGGCAGCGGCGCTATCGCGCATACTGAAGCCACCGATCCGCGCATGGCTTAGATCGAGGGGTTGACCATGACTGATCTCCGGACCACCTATCTCGGACTGTCCTTGAAGAACCCGATTGTTGCTTCTTCCTCTCCAATATCAAGGCGCATCGACAATGTGCGTCGCCTGGAAGAGGCTGGCGCAGCCGCAGTCGTGCTCTTCTCACTCTTCGAGGAGCAGATCACCCACGAGGCGCGTGAACTCGACTACTACCTCGACCGTGGCGCCTACAGTTTCGCCGAATCGCTCACCTACTTCCCCGATCTGGAACAGTACAACCTCGGCGTCGAGCCATACCTGGAACACATCCATACCCTGAAACAGCGGGTCAGCATCCCGATCATTGCCAGCCTCAACGGTCCTTCGGACGGCGACTGGGTCGAGTATGCGCGCAAGGTAGAGCAGGCGGGCGCCGACGCGCTGGAGTTGAATCTCTACTTTCTGGCGACCGACCCGGATATTACCGGCGCAGCGGTTGAAGAACAGTACCTGCGGCTTGTCCGCGATGTGTGCAGCCGGGTAACGATCCCGGTAGCGGTAAAGATGAGTCCCTTCTTCAGCAGCATTGCGAACATTGCGAAACAGTTCAGCGAGGCTGGCGCAAGAGGGTTGGTGCTGTTCAACCGTTTCTACCAGCCCGACTTCGACCTGGAGGCGCTGGAGGTGGTGCCGAACCTGAAACTGAGCACTTCCGATGAATTACGCCTGCCGCTGCGCTGGATTGCCATTCTGTACGGACGCATCAAGGCGGATCTGGCGCTGACCAGCGGCGTGCACACGGCGGAAGATGTGCTGAAAGCGATGATGGCAGGCGCACGTGTGGCAATGATGACGTCCGAACTGCTCGCGCGCGGCATCGACCGCATCCCCGCAATCTTGCAGGACATACGCACCTGGATGGAAGAGCACGAGTATGAGTCGATCGAGCAGATGCAGGGGAGCATGAGCCAGCAGGCGGTCGATAATCCGGCAGCGTTCGAACGGGCGAACTATATCCGGGCGCTGGGGTCCTTCGGGTAAACTCCACGGCCGGAGCGCCACGACAGCAGCACGCTGCGAGGCAGGGTATGCTGATCCTGACAGAGAACGGGAGGTTGAGACGCCTCCCGTTCTTCTGGTATATGTCTCGTTCACATCACTCCCCAATTGCCACAGGAACCCGGAAGACCGCTTCGGGAAGCAACTCATTTCCCTGCACCAGCGGCAGGCGTTCGAGCGAGGGCCAGCGGTACATCCCCACCAAAAGCGTATAGTCGCCGGATGGCAGATCGACCGGGAGGGTGAGGCGCCGCGCATCAACAATCGTCAGTCCGGCGCGCCATTTCCCGGTTGGCATCGTTCCTGCGGCAGGCGGACCGTCCGCTTGCGCACGTTTCGTACCGGCGGCATCAACAAGATGCACGAGCACGCTGCGCTCATCCAGACCATCGCGCAGTGAGCGCCACCAGATGATCAGGTCGACTGTATCTCCCGGTTTGGGGCGCGCTGGCAGCAGAGTGTATCCGACCATCGCCACGTCATCGGCAACCCGGACATTGATGAACGTCGTCGGATGGATCGCGCGGATCGCCTGCATCTGATGATCCCGTGTCCATACATTCGTCATTGCGCGATCAGACGTGATATCAAATCCAAACAGATCGATTGGCTCACTCACCACCTGAGCACTGGCAGCAAGATACAGGCGGGCGGTGTATCGTCCAGGTTGCAACCCGGCAAAATACGCGCCCAGCGGCACGTCGCCGCCCTGAGCGGATACTCCGCGCATCTGTCCATCAGCAAGCGACAGGAACAGTGAGAAACGCTGCACCTCCGGCTCAGGCATAACAAGCAGCCCATACCATCCATACTGGACGCCCCGCTCAACATCCCAGATATCGAGCGCCACGTTCAGCGGTCCAGCATCCGGCAGAAGCGCTGCCAGAGTCATCAGGATATGCGTATCAGAAGCAACCGCCGATGCCTGGACCAGAGCGATCCCTGTCACCTCCCGCATCAGAGGGCCGCCTGTCGGTTGAGTACTGTGAACGACTCTCATAGCCTGGATCGTGTTCGGATCAGGATCTGCCAGCAGCGTGATCGTCTCGATGAGAGGCAGGGCGCCATCAACGTGACGAATCCTCACTTCCTGGAAGGGCGGAACAGCAAGGGTCATCGTATGGCGTCCTGGAGGTATTGCTATGGGAATGCCATTGATCTCGATGGCGGCGGGCGCAAGAGAAGCGACCATCAATCGCAGTGAGCGAAAAGCGGAACCGGTGACGGACGACGCCTCCCATTGCTCGACATTCATACGCAGCGTCAGCGTTTCACCCGGCGCCATTAGCTTCAGCACGCGAAGATGGCGCTGCACCTCCGGCGGGCGACGATAGAGCGCATACGAACCGCCGCGCCAGATTGGAGGCTGCGTGTACCCCCATAGCAGAGGATCTTCAAAAGCATAGAGTAACCCATACTCACCAATAGCATCGATATCGCCTGTTTGAGACCTGGTGTATCCCGTGCGTACATGCCCCCACACCACCGTATGGTCGAGCGCATACGCAGCAAACCCACTGATAACGCCCTGTACCCGTTGATCAGACGTCAGCGTGACCGTGCTTCCGGGCGGGATAATCTGACGCAATGCGAGCAATGTTGGAGCGTCGTCAGGGTAGAGACCGGGTTGATCGAGGTGAGCAACCACCACCTGCGCTTGATTGACCCCCATAAGCGCACATAAACCTGTCGCAATCACGATCAACGCGGTGTGAGCGCCGACCCGCTGAATAATGTTGTTGTTCCATCGTTCTGCTATCCACCTGCGGAGCCCCTGGATTCCGGCTGCCGCCAGTGCGGAAAAAACAAAACCAACATACGCGGCGCCTTTCATGTAGCCGTATGGATATGCCTGCCACCACCGCAACCAGGCCAGATAGACGATCCCTCCGATGAGCAACCCCGCCAGTCGCAGGCGAAGTGGTCCGAACGCGAGCGCACCCGCCACAAGCAGGCCCAGCGCCAGACCGCCAGCATACACCACGCTGTCCGGCGCAACCGATCCGCTGCGACTCAGAAGAAACGGTTCCAATCCAACAATAACGCTGACCGGAATATAGTCGAATATGCCAAGCGATGTCACCTGATGACTGTAGCGAAATCCAAAACCATTGAGATAGTCTTCGACCGTTGGCGCAGCGATCATGAGGGTCAGTACCAGCAGTGCAGCGGCTGCACGTATCAGCATCCACGGCGACGGCGCCTCGGCAGGTTTCCTGCGCGCTTCGATCAGACGCACCACGCCCATCCCCGCTGCCAGCGCCGCCCACACCGTGATCGCCGGATAGTAGGTGACCGGCAGAGCGGACAGGACTACGGCCGCCAGGAATGCGCTTCGCCACGCTGCCAGACGGTAACGTGCGATCTCTTCAACCGCAGCCGCCCCAATGACCAGAGCCAGCGGGATCAACGGAAACCCGGCAAGTTGCTTCTCGAAGTTGAAATAGGACACCCAGAGAAGGAGCGCATTCAGGCTTGCCAGACCGGCGCCAGCCAGCGCAGTCCAGGCTGGCAATCCAAGCCAGATGCGCAACAGCGCATAGATCGCCAGAATGCCCAATCCCCGCAACCAGGCGATCAACGGAGTAAACGAGACGAACGCCTCAAACCCTCCCAGGAGATCGACATACCCCTGCCAGATGGCGAACCCGATATTATGCGAAATTCGAGGCGGATGGGCGACCAGATCACGCAGCGGGTTATCGGGCATTGTCGCAATCGCTGCGACCGGGACGCGCTCCAGATAGCGCGCTATCGGCAGTGCCACCTCGATATCCCACCCATCGCCGATCGCAGCAGGCTGGTTGTAGTGGATCAGCGGGAACACCCCCACGCCAATCGTCGCCAGAATCAGAAGGAACAGCGCCACTCCTTCGCTGCGCGTCATCTGAACCGGCAACCGACAAGACCACGGAGAACCGGTGCGACGCCACGCCAGGATATTGACCATAGTGCAGAAGATAAGAAGCACCGGCAGCGCACTATTCAGTCCGACAACTGTGCGAACACTCCAATAACCGGCAACAACCATCATTGCGTAGCCGACGAGCGGGGCAAGCAACCGACGAAACGGCAGTAATGTCGTCGGGAGCATGAGACACGCAAAACCCCACCCGCACCACCACGCTAACGCAGTGGCAACAACGACGACGAGGGCGATGGACGCGATAAGCATTGAGTAGAAACTGATGCCAGAGAGAGCCTGCTATAAATAATAGCATAAAATGGAATCGCCTTTTCAGTTGTCTGGGTCTGCCGTGTCGCGCGAGGCGCCCGCTTCCGCTGCGCTCCCCATCTCCGCGCCTCCGCGTGAGCCGGTCTGATGCACACAGAGACGCGGAGCACGCGGAGGGACGGCGCACACGGCGTCTGCTTTCGATGGCGGGTGCAACCCTGCCCAACCAGACCAATCTTTGTGAGAACTGCTATAAATCCGCTATCCCGCGCTAGCCGTCGGGCTGAAGCCCTCGGCTATGGAATGCGAAGCCCGCCTGCGCGGGCTGTAGCGGACTATCTATTCAAAGACCATCAACAGTTCTCCCCAGGCATTTTCAGGGTACAATTTGTCAGATGCAGTTTTACTGGAACACCGGTACACAACCAGAAGGAGGGCACGTATGGAGACAACGGCGTCTGCTGCCACACACCGGCGTGTTGGTCGTTTGCGCCGGATGGCGATCTCTGCCACAGCAACGCTCATCATGCTACTGGTAACGATCTACCTGGGAATTTCGACCTACGCCGCCAGCGTGGTGACGTTGCCCCAACGTGATGCGATTGTCGGTACGCCGGCGGATTTCGGCGCTCGCTTCGATGAGGTGCGCTTCCCGGCGCGCGGCGGGGATGTCGAGATCGCCGGATGGTATCTGCCGCAACCGGAAACCTCGCGCGCCGTCATCCTCGTCCACGGCAAAGACAGTAGCCGCTCCACCGAGTTTCAGGGACGTTTCAGCGAATTCGCCGCCCAACTGCACAAACGAGGCTTCGCAGTGGTGATGATCGACCTGCGCGGACACGGCGCAAGCGGCGATGCGCGCTTCAGTTTCGGTCTGGCGGAACGGCGCGACATCCTTGGTGCAGTCGACTGGTTGATAACGCAGGGATTTCGACCCGGAAGCATCGGTGTGCTCGGCGTATCGATGGGTGCAGCGTCCGCAATCGGCGCGACTGCTGAAGAGCCAGCGATTGGCGCACTGGTGGCGGATTGCAGTTACGCCGACATCAGACCCCTGATGGAACGCCACTGGACGAAAGCCAGCGGATTGCCGGACATCTTCCTGCCATCGACGCTGTTTATGGGGCGATTCGTACTGGGAATGGATCTGACCACTGCGCGACCGGTTACAGAGATCGATGACATTGCGCCGCGACCGGTGCTGATCATCCACGGCGACGCCGACGCCTTTACGCCGGTGGAGCATGGTCGCGCGCTTGCCGCTGCCGCACCCGCAGCAGAGTACTGGGAAGTGCCCGGCGCCGGGCATGCCCGTTCCTATGAGGTCGATCCACAACGTTATGTCGAGCGCGTGGCCGGCTTCTTCGCACAACACCTGGGCAGATAGCGTCCGGCGCTGCCCACGATGGATAACGGTTGCCGCTAACGCACAACTCCTGTACAATATCACAGCGTGTACATCGGGATGCCAGCGCGGTAGATCAAGCCTATGTCAGCACTCAGCCGTTTTGAAGCTTTTATGGAAAATATCGTCGAAGGGTCGGTCGCACGGTTATTTCGCAGCCCGGTTCAGCCTGCCGAGATCGCCAAACGTCTCGAACGCGCCATGGAATCCAACCAGACGGTCAGTGTGCGGCGTATTCTGGTGCCCAACTACTACCGCGCATTCCTGAATCCGCAGGATTTTGAGACCTTCAAGCCGATCCGCGCCGACGTGGAGCGCGAGATGGCGACCTATCTGGCGGAACTGGCGCAGGAGCGCGGGTTCAGCATGGTCGAGCATCCGCGCGTCGAACTGGTCGCCGATGCCGGTGTGCCGCGCCGGACAATCCAGGTCGTGGCGGAAACGCAGGCTGCACCGGCGGTAAGCCAGTCCGGTGATACCCAGGTCATCCCGGCGCAGGCGGCGGCAGCGCCAGCAGCACGGGCGCGCCTCCTGTTGACGACATCCAGCGGTACGCACGTTATCCCCCTCGACAGCACGCTGATGACGATTGGACGCGGGCTGAACAACGATATTATCCTGGAAGATTCGCGTGTCTCCCGTAACCATGCCCAACTCCGCTATCGATCTCGCCGCTTCTGGCTGACCGACCTCGGCTCGACCAATGGCACCTTCGTCAACGGCGAGCCGGTGACTGAACGCGCATTGCGTGATGGCGATGTTGTGTCACTCGGCGGACTGGAGTTGACGTTCCGGCAGACCGACCGTTGACGACACCGCTCATCCTGCTTCCCAAATGGAATGGTATGTTCGACTTCGCCAACGCTTCTCTTGACGCTGTGATGCTGGTACTGCGCGTTGCCGTGGTGCTGCTGCTCTATTTCTTTCTCTGGCAGGCGGTGCGCGTCATGATCCGCGAACTTGCAGCAATCGGTCAGGCAGGGCTGACTGCCCCGTCATACAACCCGTATGGGCATCTCGTCGTGCTGCGCAGCGGGCAGAGCGGCGTCGCGGTCGGCAAGATGTTCCCGCTCAGTCCAAGCACGATTATCGGGCGCAGCATGGAACACTGCGAAATCGCGTTGAACGACTCCTTCCTGTCGCAGCAGCACGCCCGCCTCGAATTGCGCGGCAATCAGTGGGTGCTGGAAGATCTCAACAGCACTAATGGCACATTCGTGAATGACATAGAGGTGCGCGACGCGACTGTGGTCGAAGAAGGTGACATCATTCGCGTGGGGCGCATCGAGTTGCGCCTGGTGAAAGGGTAGACGAAAAGGAAACGCCGCCCCCGAAAGACAACCGCGTTGGCGTTTCCCGTGAGGGCGGCGCGTGCTTCCGGCTACAATTCAAGTGCTCAGATTCGGAAGAGCGGACGGGGATCGGCGCCGCTGAAGGGCCAGGGGATCGCCAGCAGCACCGCCAGCATCGTCAGGATGGTGAAGATGGCATACCGCCGGTAGCGTTTCTCCTCAGGCAGGCGCTTCGCCGTGACATGACCGACATGCGCCAGCACCACCGCCACCACCATCACCAGAATATGTTCAACCGCCCAGAAGCGCAATCGCGCATCAGCCATGGCGCCGCCAAAATCGTCGAGGGCGCGCTGCACCGCAGGACTGAACACCCCGTACAGCAACAGACCCAACAACAACTGAATATCCATTGAAATACTGAAGAACGAGCCGAGTCGTCCCACCGACGCATCCCACGGACGTTTCCCCAACCAGCCGATCAGCGCCTGCACCAGGAGCAGCGTGCCGAGAATGACCACTGCCCAGCGTACATATGAGTGTGCATAGAGTGTTATGCTGTATGGATTCATTGTACATTCCCTTATTGAGAAATAGTCTGATTCTGGTCACACACGAACATCTTACCCGAGAACCTGCACCGGATCAACCGGCGACGATTGCCTTCACCTGTCAACCATCGTTCATGCCGCCGAAGCTCCGCTCTGCCATTGCTGGCGGGTCGCCAGTTCCTCAGCGCGACTCTTCAAACCGAACGAAGCGATGAAGAGCGCCAGCATCACGACGCCGACAACCAGAAACGCCGCTGCGTATCCGCCGACATCGCTGCCGCGCGCTGCTGCAACCGCGCCGAGCACCACCGCGCCGATCAACTGACCAATGCTGATAAATACCGTCAGCACCCCTTGCGTCGCGCCACGTTCCGCAGCTGGCGCTTCGTTCAACAGGATGTACCGGAGCGATGCGCCGAGCAATACGCCGATACCAATGCCAAACAGCGCAGCAAAGCCGTAGAACGCGACGAGAGAGGTTGCCAGCATCCCCTCCAGCAGCAAACCTGTTGCTATCAACGCCGTACCGGTCAGCACCACAATTTTCGAGCCAATCCGGTCAAGCATGCGCCCCGACAGCGGTGAACCGACCGCCATCGCCAGCACCATCGGCACAAGCATAAAACTCGCAGTTGATGGCGTGACGCCAAACGCTGCGACAAGCAACGATGGCACGAACAACGTTACCGCCTCGCTCAAGCCTGCGCCAAAGGAGAGTGCGCCAGCCAGCGCAATCTGCCGGTTGCGGAACAGATTCAGGTCAAGCACCGGGTCATCCGCACGACGCTCGATCTGCAAGAATAGCGGGATGAGCGCCAGCGCCAGCACCAGCAGGAACCAGGTCGATGATGCACTGATTGCATTCACCAGACCGCTCACACTCGCTTCGTCGAGCAGGTAGGCAAGATCGCTCAGCGCCACAGCCAGCGATGCCAGGATCACCCCAAGCACGACCGTCCCGCCCCAGTCGAAGGGACGCGGCGTTGCCGCGCGGATGGCAGGCAATAATTTCACGCCAAACCCGATCAGCGCAAGTGCAATCGGCAGATTGATCAGAAAGAGCCACTGCCATCCAAGCAGGAGCAGCACACCGCCGATGATCGGTCCGATCAGGAATGCAATACCAAACACCGCGCCGATCAGTCCCAGCGCGCTGCCGCGCTTCTCCGGCGGAAATGTATCACCGATCACCGCACTGGCAACCGGGAAAATGCCACCCGCGCCCAACCCCTGGATAGCGCGACCCGCCAGCGCCAGCGCATACGTCGGCGCCGCCACGACGATCAATGACCCCAGACCAAACAGGGCAACACAGGCAGTGTAGAGCGTGCGCCGCCCCAGCCGGTCCGACAGTTTGGCGATGAACGGCGTTCCAACCAGGTTGCAGAGCACGTAGACGACGAACATCCACGATGCCGCACGCGCGTCGATTCCAAAATGCTCGCGCAACGCCGGCAGCGCCGGTCCAACGATGGCAATATCAAGCGCTGCCATCAGAACACCAACAAACAGCACAAGCAGGATGCGGTTCCGGGTACGTTCTTCGTTGCGAGTCATGGCACACCTCTTTCCTTACCGGTCGGTAGAATAGTGTACCCGAAACAACGCAACGTGTCAAGACGCCGGAATTGAGCCATCGTTCATCATCTCTATGCCGGTTCGATGCTATAATTATGCGGTGATCATCCGTTCGTGCGAGGAATATTCGTGCCGGTTATCGCCGCCAACCAGCGTTCAATACGTCTCATGCCGTCCATCCTCGCCGCCGATTTTGCGCGCCTCGGCGAGCAGGCGCGCGAAGTTGCCGCAGCTGGCGCCGATGGGTTGCACATCGATGTGATGGACGGCATGTTCGTGCCGAATATCAGCATCGGGATACCGGTGGTCGACGCGCTGCGCCGCACCGTTGATCTGCCGCTCGACTGTCATCTCATGATCGTCGAACCAGAGCGCTACATTGACGCATTCGTTGCTGCGGGCGCCACCCATATTACGGTGCATGTCGAAGCCTGCCGTCATCTCCATCGCACCATTCAACAGATCCACGCGCTGGGCGTCACCGCTGGCGTGGCCCTCAATCCGGCTACTCCGCTGACCGCTATCGAAGAGATTCTGCCCGACCTCGATCTTGTCCTGATTATGAGCGTCAATCCTGGTTTTGGCGGGCAGACGTACATTCCGGGCAGCACGGCGAAGATTGTTCGCCTGCGCCGTATGCTCGACGAACACGGGCTGCACCATATCGAACTTCAGGTCGATGGCGGCATCAGCGCCGCCAATGTCGCCGATGTCGCCGGCGCTGGCGCCACCAGCATCGTCGCCGGAACCGGCGTGTTCAACACCCGTCCCATATCCGAAACGATCCAGGCGATTCGTGATGCACTCCAGAGCAGAAACTGATCCGATGCGCTGGAGAGCCGACGTCGGCGCCTGAGCGATGTGAAGGGCGTTGTATGAGCGAAAGCGTGACGCTTGCCTGCGTCCACCACGATCCAGACGGCTTGCTCCGCTCTCAGGCTGAGCGGGTTGTGACAGCATTGCAACGCATTTTTCCAATGATCGTCGTGCGCACGACCAACGAGACGCCTGACAGCGCCATTGAGCCGCTCCTGGCTGCCAGCGTCACGATCCATCGCGCACCGTCGTGCGGTCACCTGAAGCTGGGACGCGCGCGACGCGAAGCCTTACGTCTGGGTATCGAGACAGGCGCGCATCACGTGCTGTTCTGCGATTTTGATCGCGCACTGCACTGGGTCGAATACCACCCTGCCGAACTCGCATCGATTGCCCGTTTGATCCTCGCCTATGATTTTACCGTCCTCGGACGCACACGGCGCGCGTTCGACAGCCATCCCCGCGCCCAGTGCGCTACCGAAGCGATCGTCAACCACGTCTTCGCACAGGTGAGCGGGCAGGAATGGGACGTCACCGCAGCCGCACGCGGCGTCTCGCGTCGCGCCGCCGCTGCGATCCTCGATGGCTGCCCGGACGAAACGATTGGCACCGATGTTTCCTGGACTCTCTTCCTGCAACGCACCGGTCGGTTTGCTATCGGCGCTATCGAAACTGAAGGTCTCGAATACGAAACTGCTGATCGTTTCCCTGAAGCGGTCGCCGCAGCTGGCGGCATCGACGCCTGGAAGGCGCGGATCGACGCCGACCCGCGCGAGTGGGCGCTGCGCCTGGAGATCGCGCGCCTCGAAGTCGAAGCAGCAGGAGCGTATGCGCATATGGTACAATAACAGCTCTACAAGGCGCGGCACACTCGCAGGGCTGTCCACCTGCGAGCGTTTGCGACGTCGGGAATGCCAGCACGATGATCGCTGCGGTGCGTTCCCGCTCACTGGCAGACAGTAGTTCCCGGATGTATCGCAGCCCGACGACGCGCCCAACCATGACAGAAATCAGACATCTCTTCTGGAACGCAGAAAGGTGTAACCAACGTGCCGAAAGAAGGAATTACGCCGCGCGCGCAGGATTATTCGCAGTGGTATCTCGACATTGTGCAACAGGCTGACCTGGCGGATTACGCCGAGGTAGTCAAAGGGTGCA
>Ga0197142_1001004_pt1 | contig 26017 bp, 22 predicted proteins | sample GBS60_MetaG_FD_148614 | JGI IMG/M metagenome (GOLD analysis project Ga0197142, IMG submission 148614) | Sediment microbial communities from Great Boiling Springs, Gerlach, Nevada, United States - GBS 60_MetaG | ecosystem: Environmental > Aquatic > Thermal springs > Hot (42-90C) > Sediment... | reverse complement strand
GTCGTCTAACTCCGACTGTCGATTTATTGCACGAAGCCATACCTGTTTTAGGTAACTCCTGCTTGCCCAGACCATAGATATAACAATTGCTATTAGTCCTCCGAATGCTTGTTCGCGTGCGAAAGGTAGCCCTGCTGCATCCAAGCCAAAGGCCGCAGCCGCCACATGTTCCATTTTCCAAAATAGATAAAAGAACCAACACGAAAACACAAGGTCAGCCGGCAGCAAGTATCCAAGGCCGATGGCAAACGGATAGAACGAATATGGCATCCATCCTATAGCACTCCAAGGGGCAGAGGTTATACCTGCTGCTAGATTATGTTCTTCATAACCAACATCGATCTTAGGTATAACTGGTGTATAGACCGAAAGGCCGTTTAGAAACACTATTCCGCCAGAGATCAGGAATCCCGACCAAAACAATCTGCTTCGCCACATTTCGCCCTTGGGTTCGGTCATTGCCAGTGGAAGCTGTACTATTGGAAATGAAAGTCGCTCCCGTTCGGTCCATTGGCATCGCACCAATGTATTGATGCACATCATCACCAGCGTGAGCACACACATAAACGCAACCCACCAAAGAACCGGTTTGAGCCATAGAAGCCAGAAGCCTGTTTTGTAAAGGCTGGAGTTTCCTTCCCATAAACCCTTCATAGCAGCCGGGTCGGTAACGCTAAGCCAACCGGGCAGATGTGGTAGGAATGTCTCGGCCCATCTATTCTCAGGCGTAGCGAACCACCAAGGATAAGTCATCATTCCGACGAGAGTTGGCAACATATCGTGTCCGGCAAGCGCTGCGGAAATCGTTGTCATCGCATAGATCAATAGTAATTCTGCTGAAGTGAACGCAAATCGAGGAACAAGGCGCCTTAGCATTGTGTTTAGTCCTACAAGGACGGCTAGGATGAATATAGCGTTCGCTAATAATGATATGGTTGTCGGATAAGGTCCTTCGCGCACCTTTTCCATCATAAGCACCCAATAGTTGTCTGCAGGAATAATTAATGAAGCGACAATAAAAGCTCGGGCGCGAATCGTGAACTCGTGACTTGTTGCATGCGACGGTTTTTCGTCCAAAATTGATTTACCAATAGCTTGCTTTGGGCTAATCATTTAGCAAAGCCTCTTCCCTTGTATTCTAAAGCAAACGCGTTGGCCACTTTCTGTTTATAATAGCAGACTATAGTTTAAATCAGGTAGGGTTATTTGCACAGTTGAAGACATGGAGTATAAGACCACTCGGCGGCATAGCAGCGATCTAGCGGCAGAGCAAAAGGCTGATTTATGGTCTTGAGAAGATGATGCACTTACATGGTGTAAATGCATGGATGATATAAAATAATCGATCGGACATTACAAGCATCGTACGAGGCCATAGGTAAGGCGTTGAAGCTTGTCTAAAAGATCGACAGCGCTCAATGATTCCGGGGTAGACCAGATGCGCATTTCCCGTTTCTTCTATTGTTCGGTATGCTTTTTACTCGAACGTTTGGTCATGCGAATTTTAGTACCATCGCCTGGCCTGGAAAAGTAGTAAACGCGGTCCATAAAGCTCTTTATCAAGATTATGCCGAGCCCGCCTTCTTTTTCAAAGTCAACATTCGGAATCACATCTCTGGGCGGTGCATTGAACCCACAGCCCTTATCAACGACCTCAACAGTAAGCCCGCTTCTGCTTTGAGCGCATTTAACGCGTACCGGCGGCATATTTTGGCGTCCCTTATAGGCGTGGCGGATAACGTTCGCAACGGCTTCCGACGCCGCAATTTCGACATCTGCCACAGCCGAATCCGGCATATTGAGCGAAGCAGCAAACTCCGCTATCGCACGCCGAATGGTGCGCACATATTCCGGCTTGCAGGGGACTCTGATTTCCAGCTTGTCACCGTTGAATCTGTTTCCGGTTACCACGATCTTGTCCCTTAGACTCGACTATCAAACATCAAATATGCCGACCGGCCCCGCTAGTCAGCATATTACAAACAACCCCTGCATCTTTATTGGTTTTCCCCGCCGAGAAGCAGGCAATAGGTTCGATTAGTTAGTTTGTACCCTGTCGCTTGGCATGCAAAACACACACATAATTCCTTTAGTCTAGCGTCCAATTTCGGCATTATCAACTCGGTGTTACTGTGCAGTCTATTGTAAGATCTACAAAGGTAGCTCGGGTCGGCAAGTCTACCACGAAGAACAACGCGGTGTTTTGGGCATACGCCAGCATTTGGGAGATATCGCCATGCCACACACGCGGAGCCAAGCTGCCTCTTAGACCGTGCAGACCCTTCATTTTTTCGGAGTGCTGCTTGCCTTCAAACATTCTCGCATTCTGACTGTAGAAGCAATAATTGCAGCGTAGATTGCAATTAGGTTACGTAGGTTTAATTAAAACTGAGGTAATCACGAGTTAATTATAGCATCGTATATCGCCCGCGACACCCGTCCTATTCCGACTTGAGCATCTCCAGGGCTATAAGCTTTCTCAGTAAATACCGAAATCGCGTAGCTGAAATCATCGGCCGAAACAATTCCACAGTCGTGAAAAACATCTCTACGGGCCCCGGTCTTATTTGCCAGCTTGACTTCCTCGGGTAGAAACAGTCCAAGGCGGGTATTGTCTTGCTGGTGGTGCAATATGTCGAGTATCATCTCGTCCCACTTATCGCCTGCCGCCTTATTACATGCTATCATAACTAGGAGATCGGCGATTTCACCGGCAGTGCAAACATTGTCAAGTCCTCGTTCTATTGCCTCCCAATCATACATCTTCCGTTGCAGTTTAGTGTTTTTCAGACCAAGAAGACGCATTGTGGAGTTAACGTTTTGCATGTCTAGGAGATCGATGACCATATTGGTGGCAGTGTTATCGCTCACGATAATCATCAACGTAAGCAGGTCTTTAAGGGTGAGCCGAGTTCCGGTGTGCAGGTAACGCATAACTCCTGCTCCTCGAACTCTGTGCTCATCTCTCAGCTCATATTGGGTGTCCAACGAGAGCTTGCCTGCCGCGACCTGTCGCATTGCTTCGACTATCACTGGGACTTTGATGATGCTCGCCGAAGAGATAACAATATTATCGTTAATTGAGAGATCGATCGCATTTCGTATGTTTCTCACGGCAACGCAAAAGGTCCCACCGCAACCTGCAGCTATCTCGGCTATTTGTTGTTTCAAATCTCTATTGCTCAAATACTATCACCCAACCAATGCCTTTGCCCGATCAAGGGCTTCTGAGGCAAATTTTCGCCACTCACTGGACGGATAGCGTTTGAGAAAATCGGTGAGAGTGGCAATTGCTGAAAGCGGTTCGGAAAGCGCGCTGAGCTGTATCTGCCCGATTTTCAGAAGTGACATTTGCGCTTCCAACGAATCCGGGCTACGCTCAGCTATCTCACGGAACATGCGCATCGCACTCTCCAGTTCACCGGTTTCCTCCAAATACGAGGCCAACCGAAAGCACGTCGGGGCTGCAAGCATGCTCTTTGGCCAAAAACGTTTCATCTCTTCAGCGGTCGCAAGTGCTTGCTCTTCTCGCCCTTGTGATATGTATAACTCTATTGCAACGTGATAATACCGCAGACTTTCTTCTTCTTCCTCGAGAAGAGCCCAAAGTCGTCCGATCTGCGCGTGCGATTCTGCATTATCCGGGTCGTATCTTAGCAAATTTTCATGATCACGAATAGCTTCTAACAGATTGTCTTCAAATTCGTGTTGCTTTGCCCGATTCTGCAGATATTCCCGTTCTCCTTGCAAAGCCATGTTTGCCATTAAAGCCACTGCGATGCCAAAGCCGAACCCTCCTAGGTGACTCCAGTAACCAATCTGCTTTAGGCTAAGGCCAAGGATTTCATCACGGTAGAGACCGAGCACGCCCAGGCCGACTTGTAGTACAAGCCATGCCATTACCAGCAATAGGGCAGGCATTTCTATGCCGGCAAATCTTAGATTTCGTCGGTGGTAGCGCACTACATACATACCCATCACGCCTGCCACCGCTCCTGACGCGCCAACCAAAGTGCGAGTTTCATAATAATCCGGCAAGGTTCCTAGCACTATCCCTACATGAGTAAGTGATGCCGCAAAACATGCTCCGATGTAGAAGAGCACATATTCGAGTCGGCCGATCGCCCGTTCCACCGGCGCTCCGAAGGCATATAGGAAGAACATGTTTATCGTTAGGTGAACATAGCCGTCATGAAGAAATGTAGAGGTTAGCAAACTACCAAGTCGAAGTGCGCTTGGAGTAAGGCCGTAGGCCGGAGCGTAGTACTCGCTGTAGAACAAACGATCGCGGCACGCAAGTACCGTTGCGATTACGTTCAGAACAATGATCCCAATAGTAGCGTAGGGCAGATGCTGCAGAATATTTTGGAATCGTCCCGGCTGCTTTTTCACCATTGATCTCAGCGAATCTAAAACTCTCTAATGAGACAATTATACAGCCAAGTGCTTTCGGTTCCAAGCCGCAAAGCAGCGGGTTTTGTAAGCTTTGTGAATCATATGATTTTATAAATAGCTGCTAATAGAATTGTGACATGTATCGTGGCGAGCGTTAGTTAAGGGAGATAAGCGACTGGTTTTTGTTATCCTTCCGATCCGGTTGCACCGGTATAAACGTTACTCGTTTGTTCGGCAGATTATTTCGACCATTCCTTATTTCTAGGCGTGGCCACAGCAATGGTCTTGTGTCGTATATATGCTTTATACAACTGCGCCAATGTCGGAGTAACTCTTTATATCTTCACTACGAAATGTAACATATACTATGGTAAGTGTGTACTCTTAACTTAAAAAGAATCGGCTTGACATGTCAAGCTCATATGAGACATCATTTTTCCTGTGTTTGTAATGTGCACAAAGATTATTTGCCGCGTCCGGCTCAATGGGAGGATCTGTTTTGACTTTTAGAGAGCGAACATTGGCTATTTTCGCGCATCAGCCTGTTGATAATATAGTCTATCAGCCGCGCATAGAGCATTGGTACAAAGTTAACAAGAACCAAGGCACGCTACCGGAACGCTACAAGAACATGTCTTTACTCGATGTTTATGACGATCTTGGTTGTTCCATACGCTCATACCCTTGGTTCAACGGATGCTTGCGTGTGCATGAGGATCCAAAGGTAAAAGTCGAGAGTTTTGAGCAAGACGGCATCCGCATTACTCGATGGACTACTCCCATTGGTGCAATCGAGTCTCGTGTCAACCGAACCGCGTTGGCGTCACATACCGAAAAGTTCCCGGTCGAAAACAGAGACGACGCTGAAGTAATGGAATACATCATTCGCGGTCGCACATATTCTTTCGACTACGAAATGTATCAACAGAACGACGCCTTAATCGGAGATCGTGCAGCGCCCATGGTTTTCATACCGCGAGTTAACCTGCAAAGACTTTTCATTGAATATATGGGCTTTGAGGGGACTCTATATGCCTTGTACGATGACAAACAAATGGTCGACAAGCTCGTTAAGGCGATTGATGAGAGCGATGAGCTTCTTATCGACGTGATGTGCGAGTCGCCGGTGCCTATCATAAACTACGGAGACAATCTAGATCATCATTTTCTGCGTCCGGAGATCTTCGAAGAGTATATTTTGCCTATATACCAACATCGATCACAAAAGTTTCATGCAGCAGGCAAGTATGTTCATGCTCATTGGGATGGAAGTATCAAGAACCTGTTACATTATGCCCAAAGCACCGGTCTGGACGGTATTGAGGCGCTCACGCCCATTCCTCAGGGCGATGTAACTATAGAAGAGATAAAGGAAGCATTGGGCGACAACATGATTCTGCTCGATGGCATTCCAATGACATGCTTCCTTCCACATGAACCACTCGATGAACTTGTGAAGACCACTCATAAGATCATCGAATTATTCTCGCCAAATCTAATACTCGGCGTGTCGGACGAGCCTTCACCTGTATGCGACATAGAGCGAGTAAGGCTGGTAGCCGAGATATTGAAAGAATACGAGAGCTAACAGCGATTACACAGGCAGCCGAAAGTTTCAGCTACTTCTTTGAGCTGCTTGATAATCGGTATTTTTTGAGGGCACTTGGGCTCGCATTCGCCGCATTCAATGCAGTCCTCTGCCTTCTTGCCGCGTCCCGGCCGATCTGGATTGCTCATCGAGTTGTAGACAGATCGGGCGTGCTCAGTAATGCCATATAGGCGATAGAGGTTCATAATTCGGAAGTTCTCGGGGATGTTGACCCCGTTAGGACACGGCATACAATAGTTGCAGCCTGTGCAATAGAGATCTGCCAGTCGTTTGACTTCGTCGAGAGCATTCTGGATAGCTATCTCTTCATCCGGCGACAGAGCTTGTTCGCGACTTGCAACTTTGGCATTCTCTTCAACCATTTCAATGGTATTCATGCCTGAAATCGCACAAGTAACGTTCGGATTGGCCAACACGAAGCGCAGTGCCACTTCGGCGCTGCTTTTGACCTCGGTAGGAATCATGGCTTTTATCTTTTCGGAAGGCGCGGCAAGTCTTCCGCCTCCCACAGGTCCCATAACAATAACTCCCAGGCCTTTATCGTGCGCATAAGCCATAACATCCTGATTGCTTCTATCCAGTAGGTTGTATTGGAGAGTGATTCCCTCGAAATAACCTGTATCGATGTAACCAATTATATTTTCCGGCGGTTCGTGGCACGAGAAGCAAATGTGTTTTATAAGACCTTGATCTTTGGCTTTATAAACTGCGTCCATGCCGCCGTTTGCAACAAACGCTTCGTACTTTTCGCGTCGCAAGTCGTGGATGACGTGGTAGAAATCTATGTATTCCACATCGAGTGTTTCCAGCGAAGTGTGCAGCCTTCTCCACCATCCATCAACAGTCGTGTCCTCAAGGTTATTCTTTGTGGATACATATACCTTATCTCGCCAGCCCTTGAGCGCTCGACCGCAGATCCGCTCGCTTTCGCCATAGATACGAGCCGTGTCAAGGTAGTTTACTCCAAGCTCAAATGCTCGTCGGATTACCTGAACAGCATAATCTTCATCCTTCGGAAGACGCATAGCCCCGAAGCCCAGCGTCGAAAGTTTGATTCCTGTATTTCCGAACTCACGATACTGCAATTGCTTAGTCCTCCTGTGTCAACAACATGATACAAGACGATTTTTATGTTCGTAAAGCAGCCTCGGATTTTGTCCGCCATAGAACCGAAACTGCGCTATAAAAAAAGAAATCCAAAAAAAGACATCTTAGGAACTTATAAGACACAAAATGCGTAGATATAGATGAAGATAAGAGTGACCTTCTTCTCCTTTCACCTCCTTTCCTAACAGCCCTGGCATCCAGACAGGCCAGGGTTTGTTTTTAATTTGGAACCAAGCGAGAAAATTACAAGTCAAAAAAATGATATAAATTCTCGGTAATGTGGGAACATTTATTACACGAAGCTCGTATAAAAGGAATGAAGAAGACAATCATCTTTTCTCCTTTCTCCTCCTTTCCTCTGACGGCCCCGGTCGATAGACAAGCCGGGGCTTTTATTTTGTACCGAGTTGGTAATCCTCATTTGGACTAATTATATCGTGGATAAGTGGAGGTATTTCGGATTTCTCGCCAATTGTATAAGATGTCTGAATCTCGGATATCGCGCTTGATATTAGATGTTCACGATTTGCATGAATCAAAGCAATAGGTTCTCCTTGTTCCACGCAATCTCCAAGCTTCTTTCGGACTATTATTCCGACTGAGTGATCGATTTTGTCTTCTTTGCGATTTCGTCCGGCCCCTAACATACATGCTGTGCGGCCAATCCGTGCGCAATCGATGCTTTCCACGATACCTGACACGGAGCAGGGAACTTCTCTGACAAAGCCGGCGCTTGGAAGCAGAGATAGGTTGTCTACTACCCTGGGACTTCCACCTTGTGCTTCCACTATCTTCTCAAAAACGCTTAGAGCAGAACCGCTTTCCAGGACATTTTCTGCTCTGCTCACGGCTTCCTTCTGATCGTTGACTTCTCCGGCCAAGCTTAAGCTCAATGCGCAAAGTCGGACACACAGTTCGCGAAGATCAGAAGGTCCCGAACCCTTGAGCGTTTCGATTGCCTCGGCAACCTCCAAAGCATTTCCTATCGCATAGCCCAAGGGTTGGTCCATGTTAGTGACGGCGGCGGCAACCTTGAGGCCAAAGTGCCTACCTATGTTGACCATCATCAAGGCAAGATCGCGAGCTGCTGAGTATTCGCGCATAAACGCTCCGCTTCCCGTCTTGACATCTAGCACAACCAGATCACTTCCACACGCGATTTTCTTGCTCATTACGCTTGCGGCAATGAGGGGGATGCTGTCGGTTGTAGCTGTAACGTCGCGGAGGGCGTAAATCTTCTTATCCGCAGGCACGATATCAACACTCTGACCGGCAATTGCTGCGCCGATGCGTTCTACCTGAGCGATAAAACGCTCTCCCGCGAGGCTCGTAGTAAATCCGGGGATCGATTCAAGCTTATCCAAAGTGCCGCCTGTGTGTCCAAGGCCGCGCCCCGACATCTTGGGCACCTTCAGTCCGCATGCTGCAAGCATAGGGACAAGCACTAGAGTTGTCTTGTCTCCGACACCTCCTGTACTGTGCTTATCCACCTTGGTTCCGACTATGGCGGAAAGGTCCAATCTGGTTCCGCTTGCTACCATTGCCCCAGTGAATGCAAGCGTTTCTTTGAAGCTCAGCCCGCGTATATATGCTGCCATTAGGAACGCGGCCATTTGATAGTCTGGTATCCGATCAGTTGTGTATCCGAGGACTAGGTCACGGATATCTTCGTCGGCAAGTTCTTGTCCGTCCCTTTTTGCAGCTATCACATCAAATACGCTCATCGGATTACGTCCTTAGTGCACTTCAACCCAATGCGGTGTGAGATCATATACAAGTATATCAGTGCTTACTAAGTGTGAAAACCACTACGATAGGAAAAGTCACGTCTGTAGACGAGAGAATACGGCTTGCCGCACACTACACCAAACTTAGATGGGAGGATTCGCGCTCGACAAAGGCGAAGTCTAACTTTTAGCCAAGTAATAGCGTATTAGAGCTATGTGGGAGGATATTTCAATCGATGCGCGTGTACAAAATAGCAGTCATACCAGGAGACGGTACCGGACCAGAAGTTGTAAGAGAAGGTCTGAAAGTTCTTGAATCAGCCAGCCAAAAGTGCGGCTTCAAATACGAGACCGTTCACTACGATTGGGGAGGCGACAGATACCTTGCTACTGGAGAGGTGCTTCCTCCGAATGCAATCGAGGAATTGAGCAAATTCGATGCGATCTATCTTGGAGCAATTGGACATCCTGACGTAAAGCCGGGCATACTAGAAAAAGGCATCTTGTTGACAATTCGTTTCGGACTCGACCAGTATGTTAATTTACGGCCAGTCAAACTTTATCCGGGAGTGGAAACCCCGCTGAAAGATAAAGGGCCCGAGGACATCGACTACGTGGTGGTGCGCGAAAACACCGAAGGGCTTTACGCCGGCGCAGGCGGTGTGCTTAAAAAAGGAACCCCAGACGAGGTGGCAATACAGGAGTCGATCAATACGCGCAAAGGTGTTGAGCGCTGCATTAGGTTCGCGTTTGATTACTGTCGCAAGCGCAATCGCAAGAAAAAGTTGACCCTTGTCGGAAAAACCAACGTGCTTACCTATGCGTTCGACCTATGGGAGAGGACTTTTTACGAAGTCGCCAAGGAATATCCCGATATCACTCCGGACTACGCGCACGTGGACGCAACCACAATGTGGATGGTTAAAAATCCGGAGTGGTTCGACGTAATAGTTACGGACAATATGTTCGGCGATATAATCACCGACCTAGGAGCAATGACGCAGGGCGGAATGGGAATAGCTGCAGGTGGTAACATTAATCCGAATGGGGTATCGATGTTCGAACCTATTGGCGGGTCAGCACCTAAGTATACGGGCAAAAATGTAATAAATCCGCTTGCAGCAATTGGAGCGCTGCAGATGATGCTGGAAACCCTAGGCGAGAATAAGGCCGCAAGCTTGATAGATCAGGCCGTAGCTTATGTTACTGGCAACAAGCTAAAAAGCATGGCTGCCGGCAAGATGGGCTACTCGACTAGCGAAGTCGGAGACATGGTTGCACAATTCGTAGCGGATGCATGATTAAAAAGCGACAAACGAAAACAGAAGAACCGAGGATTGAGAGTCGAAAGGTTTTATCGATCCTCGGATCTTCTCAACTTGTGGCGGTAATTCTTACTGCCGTAATCGTATTTGTTGTTGCAGTTCGAATCAGGCTACTTGATATACCGCTGGAGCGAGACGAAGGTGAGTTTGGCTATATGGGTCAGCTCATTCTTCAGGGCGGCCCGCTGTATTCGGCAGCCTACAATATGAAGCTGCCGGGCATCTACGCAGTCTACGCTTTGATTATGCTATTGTTCGGTCAAAGCACGGCGGGTATTCGCTTGGGGCTTATGCTTGCAAATGTTGGCACCATACTTCTGATGTTCGTGCTTGCCAGAAGGTTGTTTGGCTCTTTCGTTGGAGTTATGGCTGCTGCGAGTTACGCCGTGATGTCGCTTAGTCCAAGCGTTTTTGGACTGGCGGGACATGCTACTCATTTTGTAGTGTTGTGCGCACTCGGCGGGCTGATACTTTTGTTGAAAGCTAGTGAAAACAGCAGATGGACCACTCTGTTTTGGAGCGGACTTCTACTAGGATTAGGCTTCACAATGAAACAGTGCGGAGCCTATTTTGTGCTTTTCGGACTAGCTTATCTTGCATGGTCTCTCCTGAGCAATCGACCAATAGCCGGAAGAAGGGCAATCGGAAAGCTGGCTGTATTCGCGATTTCTTCGGCAATTCCTTTCTTGCTGAGTTGTCTGGCTGCGTTATTGATGGGTGAGTTTGATAAGTTTTGGTTCTGGACGGTGAAGTTCCCGAGCGAATACGGCTCTCTAACGCTTCGCGAGGGCTGGACAAGCCTCAAATACACAATTGGGTCGACGATTGGCCACAATATGTGGTTATGGCTGCTTGGTGGTATCGGACTAACAGCCGTTGTGTGGAGCCGCAAAGCCAGATCGCACTGGTCTTTCCTCACGGGATTCCTAGTGTTTTCTGCTCTATCCGTTAGTTCTAGCCTATATTTTCGCAACCACTACTTTATAGTTATTTTGCCTGCAATATCGCTGCTGGCAAGCGTTGCCGTAGCAGGCGTCGGCGACTTAATTTCCAAGAGCAATCTTCCTACGTATGTGAGTGTGATACCGGTTATAGCTTTTGTCTTTGCTGTCGGCTATCCCGTGGCGATGCAAAAGGATATATTCTTCACGATGACACCTGCTCAAGTTTGTCGGTTCATTTATGGAGCCAACCCATTCCCAGAGTTCGTAGAGATTGCAAAATATATAAGAGAGCATACCAATCCTGGCGATAAGGTAGCAGTGTTGGGCTCGGAAGCTGAGCTTTATTTCTATGCTCGTCGACGCGCTGCCACCAGCTATATTTATACCTACAGCCTAGTGCGCCCTCAAAAGTATGCCCGTCGCATGCAGGAAGAGATGATTCGGCAGATTGAGTCTGCGAAGCCTAAGTATATAGTTTTCTGCGGCGTGGTTACTTCGTGGTTGGTCCATCCCAAAGCTGAAAAGAAGTTGCTCGATTGGATACCGTATTATATTGATCGCCATTACGATATGGTTGGTATTGTAGACATATTCAGCAATGATTGGACGGATTACTATTGGGATGATGATGCTTTGGGCCGATCTCCATCTTCTCCTTCTTTTGTGACTATTTTCAAGAGAAAACCCGTTTGAGATATGCTGCGTGTTTATCCAAGTTCATCGGTTCTTGTTGCCACACTGCTTGCAATTTTGACGGCTTCGATTTTTTGCCGAGTGGCACAGTTTGACTTCGTAAAGATAGATGGCGGATCTTACTTATATAATTAATCCCTACGTCAGAACAGGCCTTAGTCAGCGCAATATAATCTGGACGTTTACACAAGGACACAGCGCGAATTGGCATCATGTAACTTGGATATCCCATATGGTCGATGTGGAACTTTTCGGTTTCAAGGCGAGTGGACACCACGTAATCAACGTTTTTATTCACATCGCCAACACGATGCTTTTATACTTGCTCCTTGTCGTCACGACTGGGTTTGTTTGGTGAAGTGCTTTCGTGGATGCTCTTTTTGCTGTGCATCCGCTTCATTTTGAGTCTGTTGCGTTTTCTCTCTTCTTGTTCTGGCTGCCGCTAGCCGTGTTGTAACCTTAGTTGCTCAGAATGCAGGCGGGGCGACAGGCTATATGTAGGTCTATCCGCTCGGTGTACGCATCGCTAACGCTCTCGTTTCATGCATGGCCTACTTGTGGAAGATGATCTGGCCGCAGGGGCTTGCGGTGTACTACCCACACCCAATCAACACCTTGCCTCTTTGGCATAGTGTAGGCTCCGCAATTATTCTTGTATTTATCTCCTTATTTGTGGTAATCACGCGACGAACCAAACCCTATATGTTGGTAGGTTGGCTTTGGTATGTAATAAAGCTGATACCTGTCATTGGCCTCGTGCAGGTCGGAGGACAGGCAATGGCGGATCGATATACCTATATACCGCTTATCAGTATCTTTATTGTGGTTATCTGGGGAGTCTTCGATCTTGCCCAAAAGCACAGAACAGTTATTGCAGTATGCGCAACATTTGTGCTGATGGCAATGGTTGCTTGAACCCATATAAAGTCCGGCTACTGGCGCGATGAAGTAACCCCCCTTTTGAACATACGCTCCGATGGACTCGTCCGAATCATGTTAGCCATATGAACCTTGCAGTGTGTCTGGACCGTCAGGGACGCTACAACTAGGCGATCATCCACTTCAGAAAGGTGCTTCGTTTAAGGTCAAACACTCCGGAAATCAACTAAAATATGGCGATCACTCTGATGAACCTCGGCAGGCCGGACGACGCCGTATAGCACTATCGCGAAGCCGTTCGACTTAATCCACGCTAAGTAGAAGCCCATTACAACTTGGACTAGCACTAGATTAAAAAACATACCGCGAGCAGCTATCCGCTACTATGAACAAGCTCTGCGAGTACAGCCCGATTTCGTTCAGGCTCGCAATAACCTTGCTGTCGCGTACTACTCAATAGGAGACTACGCCCGCGCGTGGAAAGAAGTCAAAATGGTGCGCAAATACGGCTTCGAGCCGCATCCCGGACTTCATTCCAGTACTAATTTTATTCCCGAGCATTTATGTTTTCTTTCCCCCATTCTTTCTGACTATTAACATCGCTCAGTAATTCGAATGTAAAGCGTATAGTTATCATTCTTGGGAAGGCATTATGCTACTCGCTTTAAGACTGATCGAAGCTTGTATATTTGTCAGATTAGTAAAGCGTAGGTGCCGATTACTGACCATTGCTTGTAAGAGGGTTACTCACAACGATGTAAGAAATACGCCTCTCTACGCGCAACCAAACACTCGAGTTTATACAGTTTCAGCCTTGCCGCTTTGGAGCGAACGTTCCGCAGCTTCGAGCATAGCCATTATCTCAACTGCATCTTCCATAGCAACCGGTGCACTTCCACCTTTGAAAAACTCTACAACTTGTTTTAATTGATCCGTATAAAGTCTGCTGTGGTCTACTACGAACGGCACAGCCTTATCCTTGTCACGCAAAAAACCGCCATAGCCAGAGCCGTTCTTCAAAAGTTCGACCACTCCTTGGCGACCGTTATCATATTCGACAACACACACAGCGCCACAGTTTGTGCCTACAGTCTGCACTGTGCTTGCTCCGCGTCCAGCCGCTCTCTGCAACATCTCGAATGCGTGAACACCATACCAGACAATCGAACTGCCTGCAGGAGCTGTGCCCATGTGTCCGTAGGTGCTAACGTGCAAAGGTTCAGGAACTGCCTCGCACGCTTCAATAAGCTGCGGGGAAAATCGAAGCGAAGATGACGACCAAACTCGTAAGTTGCGTTCTTGAGCAATTTTTGCAATAGCTTTAGCATTTGCCAAGGTATCTGCCAGCGGCTTATCGATGAATATCGGTTTACCTAATCCTGCGCAGGCTTCGAAAAACTCAAGGTGACGCGCAGGATCGTTAATGGTTAACATCAAAGCATCGCAGTCCGCCACGGCTTCATCCAGGCTTTCGGTTACTTTTATACCCCAATCTTCAAGCTGTTTCTGCCGCTCGTCTAGGCCCTCCTTATTCTGAAAAGGTGTCTCAAAACGTAGGCAAGTTGTTATTCGGATACCCTCGACCTTTTGATCTGCGGGGCAATTAGGCGCATGCACACGCTTAGCAAACTGGACAGCGTGGCTGGTATCCAATCCTATAAGTGCAACCCTGATTTCTTGGGACATGGGACAACACCTCTTCTAATCCATTCACTACTCGAAGATCCGTCACGCTAACTTCTTTTTTTACAACTAAAACTCGAAATATATCGGTGTCTTAGGCATTTCCGGATCTGTAGCTATTTTAATCACTGCATCAGCAACCGCCTCGCTGACTTTTTTGTTGAACACGCTTGGTATAACGTAATTCGGTCGAAGCTCATCTGGCGCGATAACCGATGCGATGGCTTTGGCCGCGGCAGTAAGCATCTCGCGTGTTACACGCTTAGCTCCGCTTTCAAGCAAGCCTTTAAATAAACCCGGGAAGCAGAGAACATTATTGATCTGGTTGGCATAGTCAGACCTTCCGGTTGCAACAACTGATGCGTAGCCAGTTATTTCTTCCGGTGGAACTTCTGGCACCGGGTTTGACAACGCAAACACGATTGGCCCTTCCGCCATCCGCTTTATATCCTCACCAGTGAGCAGGTTCGGGCCGGAGACGCCAAGAAACATGTCCGCGCCTTCCAGGACTTCCGCAAGAGTGCCTTTCCTGCAATCTTTGTTGGATATCTTCGCCAACCAAGCCTTAGACGGATTTAATCCTTCTCTGCCTTCATATATTGCTCCCTGGCGATCGCACACTATCACATCTCCGACGCCTAGGTCGTAAAGCGCACGCGTGCAGGCAACTCCCGCTGCTCCCGCACCTGAAACCACAACACGCATTTTCGATGGCTCTTTCCCGGTAAGCTTGATCGCGTTCACAAAAGCCGCACCCACAACTACGGCTGTGCCATGTTGATCATCATGAAAGACGGGAATGTCTACCATCTCGGTAAGTCGTCTCTCGATCTCAAAGCACTTTGGAGCAGCGATGTCTTCCAGGTTTATTCCGCCAAATGTCGCAGCAACTGCGCGAGCGCATTCCAATAGGACCTCAGGATCGGCAGTGTCCACGCAAACGGGAAATGCGTTTACCCCCCCAAACTCTTTGAAGAGAACTGCCTTGCCTTCCATTACCGGCAGTGCGGCGACGGCTCCGATATCGCCAAGACCAAGTACTGCCGAACCATCGGTAACGACCGCAACTGTGCTGCGTCTGATCGTGTAATCACGGGCTTTTGTCGGATCCTTATGGATAGCCTGACAAATTCTTGCCACGCCGGGCGTATAAGCCATGGAAAGGTCTACATAGTCTCTGATCGGAGTCCTAGATACTACATCAAGCTTTCCGCCTTCGTGCAAACGGAATGTGCAATCGTAGACATCTATAATCTCAACCTCCGGCAATGATTTCAGAGACTGAATTATTTTTTGAGCGTGCTCATCGCCGGTGGTATTCACAGTAAAATCACGCACTATATCAAAGCGGTCGGCGGAAACTACTTCTACCGTGCCTATGCTGCCTCCAACGGCAGCAATTGCACTCGCAATCTCAGCTAGCTTGCCAATCTCGTTTGCGTATCTAAGGCGAACCAATATACTGTTGCCTGGACTGGGGGTAGTTTTCATTGAGCACCCATTCATCACTTAGATATTCACTCTGCGGCACTTCGCTCAAGAGGTGTATAACCACCTTATAAACGTAAGAGCACACGAGTTTTACTTCAAGGAAGATTTAGTTTACAGATTGACCGATTATACAATTTTCCTCTTAGGTCTGCGATAGTATAACACAACCAAAAGCTTCCAAACAACTGCATCTTAGGTTGTGGGTAAAGTTGCTGGGTTTGTTTATTACAACCTTACGACTTAATCCGTGATGCTACCCATAGACCCAACGGCAGACCGAAGAAAAAAACATGGCCAACAAACAACCTTACGGAGCTGAGCGGACGAAGCCATGGCCAAATAAGAGGAGCAATCAGATAGAAGCTCAGAAGCCAGACAAGCGACCCAAAAACCATCGCTAATGTCACTATCCCGCCGGATGCCCACTTGCTCCCCGCCAGGGCCAACATAAACCCAAAAACCAGACCCCACCAAGCGCCGATAATAACGTTGTTGACTAGACCTGTTGCTACCACGATGACTACGGGAGACATCTTCGACATCGCGGCCTGGCCAAGCGTTATCGACGCAGGCATTTTGAACGCAGCAACTACATCTGAGGTCGAGCTTAACAATATCTGATAAGCCAACAATATAAACGCAGCTACAACTCCTCCGGTCGTGCCTACACGTATATAATTAAACCAATTTGACCGATTAAATGTGTTTCTGATATCCCGAGCGTGCGTCTTTCCACCTGCCCTACGTTACTTTCTACGACGTCATCGTGCGCTATTGCCCAACCTCCGGGCACAGCCAAATTTTTCTTCTTATGTTGAAGTTACCCCTACTCCAACGTTGCAAACCGGGACAGTGTCGAATTTGTGAATATGTGTACAGAGGCGGGCGAGCTTAGAGAAATCCCCAACTTCTAATCAGTGTAAGCGCCATCAAGAAATCACCCGCCGGTTGCATATGCACTCCGTCCGTTGTAAACCGCAGGTCGTTTTCACCGGTTGCTTGTTGCCAAGTCGATATGGCTTTGTGAAACTCCTCGTTCATTGGAACGAGAAGAGTTTTGTATTTGCGAGCGGTTTGGCGGATGATGTTGTTGTAGGGGATCAATCTGCGGTTGGCTTCCGAATCCAAGTTCTCGCCAATTACCGTGGTTGTAAAAAGAGCAAGTTGTGCCACAGTCTGTTTTTGTAGTATACGCACGAGTTCCTCGTAGCATTCGGCAAATACATCCAACGGAGTTCCATTCACACCGTGCCATACGTCGTTTATGCCGATTGATACTGTGATCCAATCTGGATCGTGTGCAATTATGTCCTCGCCGACGCGAACGAGCAGGTCCGTGACCTTGTTCCCGCCGATTCCGGCGTTGATAAACGTGAGTTTCATCTCAGGCGCCAGTGCGGCAATCACATTCTCGGTAACCTTGACGTAGCCCTGAGGAGCCGCCGTTATGCTGTCGCCTGCGAATACTATCTTATTGCCGTTTTCTATGAGAGGTTTTGTGCTCATGTTTTATTGCTTATGCACCCAGAAGGGGTATTCCTGCATTCTAAGTTTGCTGAATCAGTTTCGCGTCAGCACTTGTCTAACCTCGATTGAAGAAGCGTTATCGGTAACGGACACGGTTTCAATTTCGATTAGATGTAAGCCATTAGGTGCAGCAGTTGAATTCCACTCAAGATCATAGGGATAACTGTTTGAAACGCAGACCGCTGTTCCGTCCACATACAAAGTAGCAATAGCAGAACCTCGCGTAGGTTTGGAGGGCGAAAATCGAATTGTTCCTTTCCGCACGCTCATGCCGGTCTTTATCAGCTTTTCTGTATAATCAGAAGCCTCGCGCAGCATTTCGCGTTGGAGCATTGTCGTATCGTATCGTGGAAAAACGATGCGTATATCAGTAACCTCAGAAAGCGCGTCATCGACTTTCCCAACGATCTTGGGGACGTCGTTCCATTCCCCTTCGCCAGTTCTTACCTGCACACGATATGAAGCATCAGGCGATTCGGGATATAAGCTAAGGCCAATATAGCCGAAGAAAAGCGGCGGAGTTCCTTCCAGACGCGGCTTAGAAGAATCTCTCGGTCCAACCACCATCACTTGCGGGCTTCCTTCGCCTTGTTCGCATACGTGGTAGTATGGTTGGATCATAAAGCCGCCGCGAGTTTCAACAGAGCCGCCTTCTTTTGTATTGGGCGGGCAAATCGGTGCGGTAGATATAGTGATAACTCCGCCGTGGTTGGTATTAATCGCCCCCACGCCGGTAAAAGTCGTGCCGTCGTATCTGCCGACTCCTCTTACGGGACGAACGACTTCGGTTATTGTCTTGCTTGACCCGTCGGGATATACCGCCGTAACCTTTCCACCAACTCGGTTTTCGAAGACAATTTCCGAGGGCAGGTCATCTGGTAGCGTGACAACGATCACAAATACGTCGTTTATGATCGGCATGTAGTCTTCAGGTAGAGGTTCAAGAATCCTACGACGTTCCAAGAACACTCGGCTGCCGACAAACGGGGCGAAGTTGCGAAAAATAGACCGACCAGCATCTATATCAGTGATGATGCCCGACGATCTGGGAACATGCCCACCATAGCCGACGGGGATTTTAGCATATTGGCGAGGAACAATGCTAAAAATGAGCGGCGCTTGTGACTTCCCAATGCCTATAGCAGCTTGTCCAGTCTTAATACGCAATCCGTGAACGGCGGTCGCAGCCACGGTTCCGTAAGGCACGTAGGAAGCGGCAGAGAAACCAACCATCCGCGCGTTGGCAGCGACCTTGACACGTCCAACAGTTGCCCACGTTTTTCCGCCGTCTAAGCTTACTTGAACCAAGCCGCCAGGTTGATTTTGGATGCGGATCCTATATATTTCTCTGCCTGCGGATTTACCCTGCAAGGAATCACGCTTATCTGAGACAACTGGCAAGGCTATAAAAGTAAGAAGCGCAAAAATCGCTGAGAAAAAACGACGTTTTTGCATAGAATTAAAATCGCAAAGATTTCACCCGGCAGTTAAATTATACGCTTCGTTTATCCCGTCTGTTGCAACTTTCCATCGTCTGCGCATTTGATCTGCCTTAGTTCCTTATAAATCTTCACGCAACGTGCCACCGTGCCAACAATACCAGCAGCCGTTACGATCTGCGGGTTGATCGCATTCTCCACCTTTTCGGACACAGATTGTAACTTATCGCCGACTTTGTTCGCCGTATCCTCGGCCTTGGCCGCTATTGCTTCAACTTTGGCACTAACGCTTTCAGCAGTATGCCGAGCTTGTTCTGCTATGCTCTTAGCCTGCTCTACTACGGGCTCGATTTTGGCCATAGCTTCGTCTATTTTGTTCTTGATAACACTTTTGATGGTGAGAATCCCGTAAATCAAGGCCACAGCGGCAGCAGATCCGGCTACGGTCAAGATGATCATACATATTGCGATCGTTGTTACTCCTTGCGAAACAGTCATTGTGCTACCTCCTAAAGTATTTTGAAAAGTGGAACGGACGGTTTCGGGTTATCTATATCGATCCCAAGTTCCTTCTGTAGGGTTTACCGCTTGTAGAGGAGAGATCAAACGTCTATCTCTAGTTTGTCAGCAACGGCATAATTCTCGAACCGAAAGATCATAACAGTGCTTTTCTGCTTGTAACCTATTTAGTTGAGCTTTACAATATTGCATTACAAGAGTAAAAGCTACACGTATTGCGCGGGTGTAAGCCGCATAAAATTATAAAATGCAACTATTGAATCAGGAAGTCTCACGGGGGTTGGACCTGAAACAATGTCTTTGCTAGGGAACGGGATTGTGGTTACTATTGCCGCATTTTTTGTTCTTGCGGCAGTTGGTCGTATGTCTGCCGATGCCGCTACCAGCGTTGCATATAACAAAGTTTATGCAGCAGGCGTTTGGCTCGACCTGGTAACGGTAGACCTCAATGATCCTAATGTATGCATAACGCCAGCGATCTCCAAACGAGGAATCGGCTCGTGTGAATCATTCAGGTCGATTATACGCAGGACTCGGCCTGCGGCTGCCATTGACGGAACATTCTTTTGCACTCGAACGCTAAAGCCTACCGGTGATATAGTTATCGACCGAAGACTCGTGTGGAAAGGTTATCTCGGTGTAGTGGTCGCTGTCAGAGACAGCCGATTTATCAGCTTTCTGCCTTCGAATAGATACGGCCCATATCGCTGGTCCGATTTCGACAACGTGCTAGGGGTAGGTCCTTCACTGGTGCGAGACGGCAAAATTGTTGTTATGCCACGATTGGAGGGATTCAAAAGCAGGGTTCACTATACAAAGCGCATTAGGGCTGCAGTAGGACTTACCTATGCCAACAAGCTGTTGCTTGCTGTTACGATCAGGCCGGTCTACCTGAGTCAACTTGCTCGTGCGATGAGTGCTCTCAAGTGCGTCGAAGCTGCCGGGCTAGATGGCGGGAGTTCTACGGGTCTCTACTACAAGGGGAAGCTTATTAGAAATCCCAGTCGCGGCATGACAAATTGCCTCTTGGTCTACGATAATCCAAGCATTTTAGAGCAGCGCCGAAGTGCGTTTTGTCCCAATTGGCAAGACGATCGAACACAGTCAAACCGATCGGACACTTCGCAAAAATCAATCACGCTACAGTTATGAAAAAATGATTTCGAACGTGAGCGACGAATTGAGGTCCTAAAGCTAATGGATAGTACATGCTAATATGTTTTCGCAAATGATGTGAGAAATATGACGATAAAATTCTTTGCCTTCTGCTTGACATTAGCGCTTATGGCTTATAGAATCATAGCCGTAAGCGCGCCCGTACGTTCAGGTTTGAGTTAGATAAGTTGCACATTATGCTATTCCACCACGGGCGGCGTGTTACGATTAGCTACATGCGTTTGGATGAATTTGATTATTCGCTTCCCGAGGAGCTAATTGCTCAGGAGCCTCTACCGGAGCGTGACAAATCACGGTTGCTCGTTGTAGATCGTGCAAAGCAGACCATCGAGCACCGGCTGTTCTTCGAGATTCAAAACTACCTTAGAGACGATGACATATTGGTGATGAACAACACCAAGGTCATCGCAGCAAGGCTTGTTGGCCGTAAGGAGACTGGAGGGAGGGTTGAGGTTCTGCTCCTCAGGCGATCTGCCCCTACTGTGTGGGAGGCGATGGTCAAGCCCGGCAGAAGAGTGCCGGTAGGTGCTCGGCTGTTATTTGATCGTGGTCTTGTTGCAGATGTAGAGGATAGAACAGAAGCCGGCGGGAGAATACTTAGGTTCAAGGCCGACTCGAATCCGGACGAGTTGATCTCGTCGGTAGGCGAAGTGCCACTTCCGCCTTACATTCATCGTCGGTTAGAAGACCCTGGACGCTATCAGACTGTTTATGCGGAGGCGGAAGGTTCAGTAGCTGCACCGACTGCTGGCTTGCACTTTACGCCGGAACTCCTGGAGGCAATTAAGAGCAGAGGCATTCGTATAGCTTTCGTGACTTTGCATGTAGGAATTGCTACTTTCAGGCCAGTGCGTGTTCGTAATATTGAAGACCACGAAATGCATTCTGAGTACTTTGAGATTAGCCCTGAAAATGCGGATTTGATTAACTCGGCGAAAGGCCGTATTGTTTGCGTGGGCACTACTACGGTCAGGGCGTTGGAAAGTGCCGCCGTTGCAAAGCGTCGCGTTGCGGCGATTAGTGGGGAGACAAGCCTTTATATTAAGCCGCCGTATGATTTTAAGATAGTCGAGAGCTTGATAACCAACTTTCACATGCCGAAATCAACGTTGCTGATAATGTTGAGCGCGTTTGCGGGGCATGAGCTGATTCGACGAGCATACGAAGAAGCCGTGCGGGAGAAATATCGATTTTTAAGTTTTGGCGACGCAATGATGGTATGTTGAGGGGGAGAGAAGAGATGAGCTACGAGAACAAACTTAGCGAATGGTTCAAACAGGTAGAGAAGCGTGCTGCGGAATTGGCAAGGAGGAAGGCTTCTGGTTCCTCGATGCCAGATAAGTCCGTTCCGGTTTTTGAGTCGAGACCACAAAATGTTCGGGTCGAATCACCTGCAAAGGAAGCGGTAGAGCCGGCCGTGGTTACGGCAGTAGGAGCGGGCGAGGTCGTAGCCGATACTGCAATGACCGAGGCTTTGGAATCTACGGGCGATGCGCGGCCTGTTGAAGTCAAGCGCGATTCTACCTCTGCTTTGTTTGAAGACAGCGACGTTCCTTCGGTAGATGACTTCTTAACCTTCCTCAACAAATCAAGCGAGCGTGAGGCGGTAGCGGATCGGCAAGAGGATGAATCGTTTCGCGTGCCGGAGGATCAGGGCACACTGAACTTTACGGAAGGCACTGGGGAGCCGCGGCCTATTCTCGATGAGCCGAAGCCGAAAGAACCGCCGGTGTCGGAACGGCTTGCCGTTACCGAAGTACAGCATTCACGGGCTTCTGCTATGCCTCAGATTAATGAGACGGCGAAGCAGCGTGATGAAAAACCTGCACCTGTTCGAGTTGTGCAAGATGGCAAATATGAGTCAGCAATAGACAAGAAAAGCTTTGAGGAAAAGTGGGGGAGACTTCCGAGACACTTGCAGACGCTTTTCGCAGAGAATGTCGAGGAGGTTGCTCAGCATTCGTATAAGTCGTTTAAAGAGACGCGTGCTCAGCTAATCGAAAGGCTTCTGGATCCGATTATATCTCTCGAGGAAGCAGCGCGTATTCTGAATGTTTGTCCGACTACTGTAAGGCGGTATACAAACAGAGGAGTGCTACCGTGTCTTCGCACAGCAGGTAATCAGCGGCGATTCAGGTTGTCCGATGTGCTGAACTTTATGGAATCCCAGGCAAGAAAAGTAAACAAAACGGCGGCGGACAAAGACTCGACTGAACGCCAACACGTCCGGTTTGACGCATAAGCTTGCAGTCGGACTTATTTATGCGCATTGCCATATTTTCAGAAAGCTACGAACCTATTGTAAACGGGGTGAGCGTTTGTGTTGCCACGCTTCGTGACGAACTCAGCAAGAGAGGCCATGAAGTGTTCGTCTTCGCCCCGGCGTACAAAGGGTTTGTTGACGGAAGAGATGACGTTTTCAGATTCCCTTCGCGGCATACTGTTTTAATGCCCGACTATCCATTTCCTATACCTTATGCTCCGGAACTGTTCCGCAAGTTCAAATCGCTTAGGCCAGATATAGTTCATACACAAACGCCGTTTTTGTTGGGTATTGTTGGCAGAAAGTGGGCTAGGCAGTGCGGTGTTCCGGTGGTATCGACTAACCACACCCTTTATACCGAGTATGCTCACTATATGCCGATCATACCTAAGTTTGTGACCAAAGGCGCACTTATATTGCTGATGCGTTGGTATTACTCTCGCTGCAATGCTGTGGTTGTGCCGTCTGAAATGGTGAAAAATATACTAATGTCCTACGGTGTCAAAGCACCAATTCGTGTGATCAAGACGGGTGTGGTTCCTTCCAAAAAATTGGATCCCGAATCGCGGTCTGAGGTGCGTAGGCGGTTTGGAGTATCTGAGAAAGGCTTTCTGCTCCTTTATGTAGGTCGGATCGCGCGCGAAAAGAACCTGGCAATGCTCCTAAAAGCATTCGCGGAAGTCTTGAAGAGCTTTCCGAATACTCGATTGGTGTTGGTGGGAGGCGGTCCCGCTATGAATGAAACCAAGGAACTGGCACGGCAGCTCGGTGTCTCTAGCGCGTTGGAGTTCGCAGGTATGCTCGATCGGGAACGGATCGATCCTATCTATAGCGCTGCGGATGTTTTTGTGTTCCCGTCGATTACCGAGACTCAGGGCATTGCAATTTGCGAGGCGATGAGCGCAGGACTTCCTGTGGTCGCAGCGAACGCTGGCGGGATACCGGAGAACGTCCGGTCGGACGTGGATGGCTTCCTCACACCGAACGATCCTCATTTGTTTGCTGACCGAATCGGGTTTCTCTTGTCGCATCCTGAAAAGCGTGTGGAGATGGGGGCATCTGCCCGCAAAAACGCAAGTTGCTTTTCTGTAGATAGAATGATTTCGGATTTCGAGAACTTCTATAATTCGGTTATTGAGTCTGCCAAGAGGTGCACATTCTAGGTATTAAGGCTTCTCATCCGCGAAAAATCTGGTTTGTCACGCTAGTCAAGTGTGAAATTTGGCAAATTAGGCAATATTTTCTGCGTGAACACGCTCAACAAAGGAGGAGTTATTGCGCGAATCGTATAACATCCCCGCAGAGGATGCTCGCTTGGTAGGGGTTGAGCTCCCCTAATGCCGACGAAGGAAGGAAGGTGAAAGGTCCATGGAAGCCTATTGCGTTAAGTGCAAGGCAAAGAGAGAAATGAAGGATGCTAAAGCCGTCACCATGAAGAACGGCAAGCCCGCAACTCAGGGTGTATGTCCTGAATGCGGTACGAAGATGTTCAAGATCGGTAAAGCCTAGTAGTTCATTGCCGATTTGGTCAGATTTATAAGATGGCGAGGCTGTAGGTCTCGCCATTTTTGCTGAAGTAACTGGTCGCACAGCCGATAATAGCTTATGTAGCTATAATAATCATATCGGAGCAAATGCGGCTATGACAGGAGTTCGGGAACTGAACAGGAACTATCAGAAGGGTCTTGAATTTTACGACCAAGGACTGCTTATCGACGCGTTGACAGCGTTTGAAACTGTTCTCAAGGAAGCCAGTCCCGATAGTCCGGAGGCGAGACTGGCCAAGTTCTATATCGGGGAAACACACATGAGGCTCGCTGAAGAGAGCATTCAGCGAGGAGCTCGAGAACGCGCCGAATATCACCTGAGACAAGCTATACAGCGCAATCCCAGATACGCTGACCTACATTATCAACTCGCCTTGCTCATTGCGGAAGATGGTGCTATGCACGAGGCTATGGCGGAGCTCGAAACGGCTTTGGAAATTAATCCGAACTTTGCCAAGGCTTTGTTGATGCTGGGCGTAATGGCTTACGAGTCAGGCGAACATGAGGCAGGGATCAGGCATATTACCCGCGCGGTCGAAGTCGAGCCGCGCTATTTGACGTCGCTCTATAGAGAAGCCATGATTGCGCACGATAAAGGCGATCATCAATTTGCGCTTGAGCTGTTTAGGGAGCTAGCTCTAACCGATGTTGATGACATCTCGTTCCATTTCAACGTTGGGAAAAAACTTTATCGATCCGGCGATTATGCGGGAGCGGTAGAGGCGTTCGAGCAAGCTTTGAGTTTGCAGGCTAACTACGCCGATATTCGAAACTGGCTTGGTCTGGCGTTGATGGCTTGCGGCGAGCACAGTCGAGCGTTGGAGGAATTTCAGAAAGCTCTCGAGATCAACCCGGTATATGTGGGCGCTCTTATAAATGCAGGCGTTGCTTGTGCGATGATGGGGATGTCTGAGGATGCTGCTAGCTTTTACAGGCGGGCTCTTGAGATAGACCCCGACAATATCGAAGCACGTGAGCGGCTTTTGAAGCTTTAGATAGGCTAAGAGTATTTGCAGCCAAAAACTGAGGCTTTTAAGTTTTTCGATTATCGGCGCGCTATTCAACCCTATTCTTGCAAACAACTTTATCCCGCGATAGAATGCAATCGGAGATGAAGCCGATCTGCATCGCATTTTTGCTTTTTTTGGCGGTGCCGTGTTTTGCTGGATATTGGGGCATCGCGGCAGAGTTCGCCAACTGGAGTCCTGCTCAAAGCGAATACGAAGCACCGATTCTTGTTCAGCGCGGCGTCAATAGTGTTTTCCTCAATATGCACGGCATGGATCGCAATTGGCCTAATTGGATCAGAGTGCAAGAGGCGTGGCGCACGAATAAGGTTGAGTGCATCTGGGATTTGCCCGCGTGTGTTGCTGAGTGTGAGCGTATCTACGGATTTCTTCCCGGAGTATTGGAAATTGATGATCGCGCGGTGCTTGAAGACGGTTCCAGAGCGTATTTTGCTGTAAACCCTAGGTTGGGCAACTTCTTTTCGTCGGCTGTGACGGAACATATCCTGAAAATTGCCCAGAACATGACAATGCAGCTGGGGCGACCGACGGGCTGCAGGATTACGGCTAATGTAGATTTAGTTAACGGTTCCTACGACAAAGAAGCTCTTGCGAGCTGGCAAGCATTCTTGCGACGTTTTTTTGCGGACGATTCTCCTGATCGCGATACTAACGGCGACAAGGCC
>Ga0197142_1001002_pt1 | contig 26037 bp, 24 predicted proteins | sample GBS60_MetaG_FD_148614 | JGI IMG/M metagenome (GOLD analysis project Ga0197142, IMG submission 148614) | Sediment microbial communities from Great Boiling Springs, Gerlach, Nevada, United States - GBS 60_MetaG | ecosystem: Environmental > Aquatic > Thermal springs > Hot (42-90C) > Sediment... | reverse complement strand
GCCGAGATTGCTTACCTCCTGCGGGGACGCACGCCTACTGCGTCGTGAACGCGGTGAAGTAGACCTCCAGCACGCTCTCTTTCTCGTGCGTTTTGTGTTCCAGCACCTCGTTCACGCGCTCGCGGATTTCCTCTTTGACCTTGTGCTTGCCTTCCAGCGTGTTCAGTTGCGAGCGCGTTTTGCCTGAAAGCGCCATCAGCGCGGCGTCGCGCAGCGGCGCGGTGTCTTCCTCCAGTTTCTTGGGGTCGATGCCCTCCTTGAGACCGAGCGCGACGCCCGCTTTGAGGTAATGCTCGTCGCCCAAGTTGATGATGAACTCGCCCAAGTCCAGCGTTTTGCCGACGGTAGGCGGTTTCGGTGGGGGCGGCGCTTTGGGAGCGAGGAAGTTTTTGCCTGCGAACACGCCGCCCGCCAGCCCCGCAATCAGCACGACAATCATCATCAGCATGGGGCTTTTGCCCTTGCCGCCGCCCCCGCCGCCGTCGCCTTCCGATTTCTTCGCCTTGCCAGCCATAGGTATCCCCGAAGGGGTTATTCCACACTTTGGGGGCAACCTGTGGCTGGAAAAAACTGCACTTCGGCGCGTCCCCCAGCATAGGGCTTTCTGGGTACAATATGCGAGGTGATTCCGATGACGACACTTCAAGTCCAACTACCTGACCGTCTGGCGCAACTGCTCCGTGAGATGGTTCAGCAGGGCTGGTTTACAAGCGAAGAGGAAGCCGTGCGTGCGGCGCTTTGGGAGTTCCTTCGCCGACACTCGCTTCAACTCACCGAACAATTTCAGCTGGAGGACATCGAATGGGCGCGTCGCCTGCGCCAGAATCGCAACTTATAGTCTACAAATTTAGCCTAAATATCGCAGGCATCCCAACGCTAACGCCAACAGTACCCCCGTAATCCCCAGCAGTGCAGTCGGTCGGTAGCGTTCAGGCACAAGTCGCTCCCAGCCGAGCGCCCAGAAGACGCTAATCGGCAGCAACGCGGGGTAGAAGTAGCGTCCCTGCGTCTGGAAAAACACGCGCACGAACAGGACGAAGCTCACCAGTGTCAGCAGCAGGCACAACCCCGCCAGCAGTAGCCACACCCGCACCCACAGCGGCGACGGCTCGCGCAGGCGCAGCACAAACCCCACCACCGCGCCCAGCGTCAGCACGCCCAGCCCGACATAGACGCTGCTCGGCAGGAAGTTCGGCAAGCCCGTGCGCGCCGTTTCGGGTATACCATACGCGAACCAGAAACTACGGAAGGTCCAGTCCGCCACCAACCGCGCGTACTGCCCCCAAGTCATGCCCTGATTGATAAAATCCTGTGCCTTCGCCGTGCCTGCGAACACCTCCAGAAAGGTGCGCTGCAGCAGCGGGTCGCCGTAGAGAATATGGTTGCGCACGAGCCACCAGCCGCTGACCAGCAGTGTTATCACCAGCGCAAGCGTCGCCGCGCCGAACGCAGCCCCCCAACGCCCCGACTGCAACCGCGCCGCAACAACGACGCCGAGCAGCATAATCGGGATGAGCAGGATGCCCGTCGCTTTGGTTAGGAGGGTTAGACCTGTGAGGATAGGGAGCAGGAGCAAGCGCGTTTTGCCCTCACCCCCCTCCCCCTCTCCCGCAGGCGGGAGAGGGGGAATATGTAGGGGCGACGGGTCCGTCGCCCCGTGCGCCCCCACCCCCCTCGCCCACGCAGTGGGAGAGGGGCTGGGGGTGAGGGTTTCAGAGCCGCTCGCACGGCTTAGGTTCACCAACAGCGCGTACAACACCGCCGCAAACAGCAGGTTGGTCAGCGCGTCGTTGCCGACTGCGCTGCCGATGGCGATGTGCATCGGCAGAAACGCCGCAAAGCCCATCCCTGCGAGCGCGAGCAGCGGGCGTTCGGGCGCGAGCCGACGCAGCGTCAGCCACACCAGCCACACGACGCCCGCGCTGCACGCCGTAGACAGCAACCGTACCGCCTTGCCCTCGCCCCCCGTGAGCGCGTAGACCACCGCCGCGAGGAAGTAATACAGCGGGGGCTGATGCGCCTCGTAGCCGACGCCTGCGTAGCCCTCGAACTTGGGCAGCCGCCACTCCCGCGCGACATACGCCACATACTGGAAGTGCGCGCCCTCGTCAGGGGTGTTCGGGTAGCCGTTGTTGCCAAAGGGGGTCGCGAGGTTGTAGGCAATCGCCAGCAGGCTATGCGCCGCAAGCACCACCCACGGCGCATAGCCCAGCCACGACGGGGTTAGAAGCCCTTGCTGGCGATGTATTTCGCGAGGTCGGCGACGCGGCATGAGTAGCCCCACTCGTTGTCGTACCACGCCAGCACTTTCGCCAGCCGTCCGCCCATCACCAGCGTGGAGGGCAGGTCGACGATTGCGCTGCGCTCGTCGCCGCGAAAGTCCATCGACACCAGCGGCTCATCCGTCACGCCGAGAATGCCCAGCAGCGCGCCCGTCGCCGCTCGACAGAACGCCTCGTTAATCGCCTCGACGGTCGCCTCGCGCGAGAGCGTCACCGTGAGGTCTACAATCGAGACCGTCAGCGTCGGCACGCGCAGCGCAATTCCGTGCATGCGCCCCTTGAGTTCGGGCAGCACGAGGTGAATCGCCTTCGCCGCGCCTGTGGAGGTCGGGATGATGTTTGCCGCCGCCGCGCGCGCCCGACGCAGGTCTTTGTGAACCTGATCCTGAATGCGCTGGTCGTTCGTGTAGGCATGCACGGTGGTCATGATGCCGTGTTCAATCCCGAAAGTCTCGTGCAGCACCTTGCTTACGGGCGCAAGGCAGTTCGTGGTGCAGGAAGCGTTCGAGATGATATGGTGCTGGCTGGGGTTGTACGCCTCGTGGTTGACGCCCATGACGATGGTGATGTCCTCGTTGGTGGCGGGGGCGGTGATGATGACCTTTTTCGCGCCGCCGCGCAGGTGCGCCGCCGCCTTCTGCCCGTCGGTGAATACGCCCGTGGACTCGATCACGATATCCGCGCCGACATCGCCCCACGGAATCGCTGCAGGGTCTTTCTCGGCGAACACGCGGATACGGTCGCCGTCAATCACGATAGCGTTCTCCTCCGCCGTCACCTCGCCAGGGTAGGTTCCGTAAGTGGTGTCGTACTTGAACAGGTGCGCGTTGCTGTGCGCGTCGGTCAGGTCGTTGATGGCGACCACATCGAAGTCGTTGGGGTAGTGCTTGCGAATCGCCCGCAGGGTCATCCGTCCAATTCGACCGAAGCCGTTGATGCCGATCCGAATAGCCATAGTCTCCTCCCAGAATGGCAGTAGTGTACCTGAATTGTGCGGGGAGTCTGGCAGGAAAGGCGCGCTTCGTAGGGAATAATACCCCCGTGCTACTGCCGATTCGCGATCACAACCCATCGCATAGGTTCCCATTTGTGACGGTGGGGCTAATCGTGGTGAATGTGCTGGTCTACATCATGCAGGTAGTGGACAAGCGCATCACCTATGTGTACGCCGCCATCCCTGCCGAGATCACAGGGGCGTATGTGGATCCGCTGCTGCAGATGCAGTTGGTGGAGCGCGGGATTCGCGTGGAGCCTGTCGTCAACCCGTGGCTGACGATTCTGACCAGTATGTTTTTGCATGGGGGCTTCTGGCACATTCTGGGCAATATGTGGTCGTTGTGGATTTTCGGCAATAATGTGGAGGACGCGCTGGGGCACTTTCGGTATCTGCTGTTGTATCTGTTTTGGGGCGTGGTTGCGGCGTTGTCGCATATTGTGTTCAACTGGGCGTCGCCAATCCCTGTAGTGGGCGCGAGCGGGGCGATTGCGGGCGTGATGGGCGCGTATATGCTACTGTTTCCGCACGCGCGTATCGATTGCGTGCTGTGGTTTGTGATTATCACTTTCGTGGAAGTGCCTGCAATCTTTTTCCTGATTGTCTGGTTCGTGTCGCAGTTTCTGGTTTACGACCCAGGCGTGGCATACTTGGCGCACATCGGCGGTTTTGTGGCGGGCTTTCTCACCATCAAGTTGCTGGGCGGCGCGGCGCGTGTCCTGCGCGGGCGACACCACGGGTACTACGACGACTGGTGATTCAGTAGCGCATGTGCCCTGGCGTCGTGCAGCGCACCTGCCCTGTGGTGGGGTCGTACTGGTAGGGCTGCTGCGAGACGGGGCACACCAGCATGCTGGCGGGCAGCCCCAATTCGTTCAGGCTAGCGGGGAAGGTCTCGTCGGTGGTGGTGCGCATTTGGATGGCGGCGCGGATTTGGCTGAGGTTGTTGCGACACTCGACGCTTTCGGCGGCTTGGCGCACCTCGCCGACGCGACTGGCGGGTGGCGGCGCAGCAGGGTTGGACGCGCCACCACCAGACGACGCGCCGCCCGTACCGTAATACAGCCACACCACCATTAGCACGCCCAGTATCGCGATGGAGACCAGTATCCCGACAAGCCGCATAGCAGGGGAATTATACTCCAATGCTTGTCAGCGCCCGCATACGGAAACGATCAGGCTTGGTCGAGTATTTTGAGGTAGTGGCGCATGCGCCCCCGCCCCTTGACAAACTTAGCTGTTGTGGGGTATTATATAGTCGTCTTCAGCACTCGCAGATTGCGAGTGCTAAATTTATGGAAGGTACAAACACAGTGAGCCGATATTCAGATTCAGGAGGTGCTGTGGCGATGCTGAAACCGATAGGTGATCGTATAGTTGTCCGCCCGAAATCGGCGGAAGAGATGACGAAGAGCGGAATTATTCTGCCCGATACAGCTAAGGAGCGACCGCAAGAAGGTGAGGTCATGGCTGTAGGCACGGGGCGTATTATGGACGACGGTAAGGTTATCCCGCTGGAAGTAAAGGTCGGCGATACTGTGCTTTTCTCAAAATATGGCGGGACGGAAATCAAAATAGGCGGTGAGGAATACATCATCCTCCGCGAAGACGATATTTTAGCGATATTAGAGCAATAAACTCTGGAGGAGGTGAATACGGTATGGCAGCGAAGGAAATTTTGTATACGGAAGCGGCGCGACACGCACTGGAGCGTGGTGTCGATACAATTGCCAACGCAGTTAAGGTCACCCTCGGACCGCGCGGCAGGAATGTTGTCTTGGAGAAGAAGTTTGGTTCCCCGACCGTTATTAATGACGGCGTCACGATTGCGAAGGAAATCGAGTTAGAGGATCGTTTTGAGAACATGGGTGCGCAGCTGGTGCGCGAAGTGGCGTCTAAGACGAACGATGTTGCTGGCGACGGCACGACCACCGCGACTGTGCTGGCGCAAGCTATCTTCAAGGAGGGTCTCAAGGCGGTGGCGGCAGGCGCGAACCCGATGTATGTCAAACGGGGCATCGATAAAGCCGTCGAGGCTGCTGTGAAGTTCATCCAAGAGACAGCTACCCCGGTTGAGGGGCGCGCCGCCATCGAACAAGTGGCGACCATCTCCGCGAACGATCCCGCTATCGGCAAAGTGGTCGCTGACGCCATCGAAAAGGTCACCAAAGACGGCGTGATTACCGTCGAGGAGTCCAAGGGCACGGAGACCACGCTGGAAATTGTGGAGGGGATGCGCTTCGATCGCGGCTACATCTCGCCCTACTTCATTACCGACCCTGAGCGGATGGAAGCGGTGCTAGAGGAGCCCTATATCCTGCTGTACGAGAAGAAAATCAGCGCGGCGCAGGACATTATCCCTGTGCTGGAGCAAGTGGTGCGTGCGGGTAAACCGCTGCTGATTATCGCCGAGGACATGGAAGGCGAAGCACTGGCAACACTGGTGGTCAACAAGCTGCGCGGGGTGTTCCAATGCGCTGCTGTCAAAGCGCCTGGATTTGGCGAGCGACGCAAGGCGATGATGGAAGACATCGCCATCCTCACCAGTGGAACCTTCATCACTGAAGACCTCGGCATCAAGCTGGAAAATGTGAAGCTCGATCAGCTCGGGCGTGCCGAGAAGGTGGTGATCGAAAAAGAGCATACGACCATTATCGGCGGCAAGGGCAAGCCCGAAGCGATTCAGGGACGCATCCAGCAGATCCGCAAGCAGATCGAGACCACCGAGTCGGACTACGACCGCGAGAAGCTGCAGGAGCGTCTGGCGAAGTTGGCAGGCGGTGTGGCAGTTATCAAGGTTGGCGCGGCAACCGAAACCGAACTGAAGGAGAAGAAGTCGCGCTTCGAAGACGCTATCAACGCCACCAAAGCCGCTGTTGAGGAGGGAATTGTGCCTGGTGGCGGGGTCACCCTCGTGAACGCCATCCGCGCGCTGGACGCGTTGCAGGTGGACGGCGACGAGAAAATCGGCGTACATATTGTGCGCCGTGCGCTGGAAGAGCCCCTGCGCCAAATCGCCCACAATGCAGGCGCGGAAGGCTCCGTCATCGTCGAGAAGGTCAAAGAACTGCCTCAGGGACAGGGCTACAACGCCGCTACAGGCGAATTTGTGAACATGGTCGAGGCAGGCATCGTTGACCCCGCGAAGGTCACGCGCACCGCGCTGGAGAACGCCGCATCGATTGCCTCAATGCTGCTCACCACCGAAGCGCTGGTGGCGGAAGTGCCTGAGGAGAAGAACGGCAAAAAGACTTCATCATCCCCCTACTGACACACAGACCACTCACCCCCCAATAGCCGGGGCTGAAAAGCCCCGGCATTTTTTTACCCATCCCCCATCAGGTAATTTATACTACGACTCGGAGACGGAAAATGTTTCAGAACCTGCCGCGATTAGTGCGCGTTGTAGAGGTCGGTGCGCGGGATGGCTTGCAAAACGAGCCGACCCCTGTGCCAACCGAGATTAAGGTGCGCTTTATCGAAATGCTGGCGGACGCTGGGCTGCCTGTGGTGGAAGCGACCGCGTTTGTGAGCCCGAAGTGGGTGCCGCAACTTGCCGATGCCGAGCAAGTGATGCACGCGCTGCGACGGCGCGCGGGCGTGCGCTATCCCGTGCTGGTTCCCAACCTTAGGGGACTGGAGCGTGCCCTAACGGCTGGCGCGCGCGCGATTGCCGTGTTCACCGCTGCGTCCGAGACCTTCTGCCAACGCAATCTGAACCGTAGCATTGAGCAGGCGCTGGCGGAGTTTGAACAGGTCGTGCGCGCGGCGAAAGCGGCGGAGTGCTGGGTGCGCGGTTATGTGTCTACTGCATTCGTGTGCCCCTACGAGGGCGCGATTGCCCCCGAAGCGGTCGCGCCTGTAGTGGAACGCCTGCTCGCGATGGGCGTGGACGAGGTTAGCTTAGGCGACACCATCGGCGCGGCTGTGCCGACACAGGTCGCGCGCCTGACCGAGACGCTGCTGCCGATTCTACCGCTGGAACGCTTTGCCTACCACTTTCACAACACCTACGGCACTGCACTGGCGAATGTGTTGACCGCGCTGCAGCAGGGCGTGTTTATCTTCGATTCGAGCGCGGGCGGGCTAGGCGGCTGCCCGTTCGCGCCAGGCGCGTCGGGCAACCTCGCGACGGAAGACCTACTCTACATGCTGCACGGGATGGGTATCGAGACGAGGGTAGACCTCGCAAGCGTTGCGGCAGCCGCGCAGTTCATGCTCCGCCACCTTTCGCGCGAGATGCCGCCGAGTAGCTACCTGCGCGCCTGCAAACGGTCGGCAGAAGCAGGCTGATGCGCTAATCCCCGGGTGGCGCAGGAAAGTCTAACACAGAAATGGGCACCTCGAAAGTAACGCCTGTGCGCGTGTCGGTAACCACCAGTCGGGTGGCTCCACGACGGACGCCCGTGATACGCGCTGTATTCGAGTCGAGCAACTGTACGGTTGCCAGCCCCGTATCGCGTATCGAGAAGGTGAAATCCGCACTCAGGATGCTGTCCGTTTGCAGGTCGCGCAGAGTTGCGTCGACTCGAATCTGCCCGCCCACCCATACCTCGATTGTTGAGGGGTTTGTCTCGATGCGATAACGGCTTAGGTCATATTGTATTGAGCCAACCGAACCTGCAACTACGCTAAACTCCTGCGCAACGAGCTGCCCGTCGCTAAGGGTCGTCTCCACGCGGATGCGGTGCGTGCCAGGTGGCAACACGATTCGCTGAGGGTCTTCCACCAACTGCCCGTTGAAGTAGATGCGTGCGCCCGCTGGGTTGCCAGTCACTGCAAGCGAAAAGGTGGTCGAGCTACTGCCGCCCCCACCTGAGCATGCTGACAAGCTCCACCCGAACAGCACGCTCAGTAGTCCGATTGCCCATCGTATAGTCCGCTTGTTCATCGCCAGCTGCTCCCTGCATGTCTCTTATGGTTAGACGCCTGCTAAAACTCTGCGTTTCCTGGCGTGCGCGGGAATGGAATCACATCCCGAATGTTTTTCATGCCTGTGATGTACATCAGCATCCGTTCGAAGCCCAGTCCGAAGCCGGAGTGGGGTGCGCTGCCGTAGCGGCGCAGGTCTAAGTACCACCAGTAATCCTGCTCGTTCAGTCCCATCTCGCGGATGCGCTGCAGCAGTACCTCGTAGCGTTCCTCACGCTGGCTGCCGCCAATAATTTCGCCCACCCGCGGTACCAAAACATCCATCGCCCGCACCGTGCGCCCATCGTCGTTCAGGCGCATGTAGAACGCCTTAATCGCGCGCGGGTAGTCCGTCACGATGACGGGCTTTTTGAAATACTCCTCGGTCAGGTAGCGCTCGTGCTCGGTCTGCAGGTCGCTGCCCCACACGGGCGGGAACTCCCAGACGCGCGACGCGCTCTGCAAGATGCGAATTGCCTCCGTGTAGGTGATGCGCTCGAAGGGCGACTCGGCAACATGCTGCAGCGTTTCCAGCACGGTGTTATCGATGCGTTCGTGGAAAAACTCCAAGTCCTCGCCACAGTGGTTTAGTACATAGCGAATGATGTATTTGAGAAACTCTTCGGCGAGGTCGGCGTTGTCGTGCAGGTCGTAGAACGCCATTTCGGGTTCGATCATCCAGAACTCGGCAAGGTGGCGTGGGGTGTTGCTGTTTTCGGCACGGAAGGTCGGTCCGAAGGTATAGACCTTGCCGAACGCGAGCGCGAAAATCTCCGCTTCCAGTTGCCCGCTGACGGTCAGGTAGGCGGGCTTGCCGAAAAAGTCCTGCGTGAAGTCGATAGCGCCGTCGGGCGTGCGCGGGAGGTTGTGCAGATCTAGCGTGGTGACGCGGAACATCGCGCCCGCGCCCTCGCAGTCGGAAGTGGTGATAATCGGGCTATGCACATACAGAAAGTCGCGCTCTTGAAAGAACCTATGGATGGCGTAGGCGAGCGCGTTGCGCACGCGGAACACAGCGCCGAAGGTATTGCCCCGCATGCGCAGGTGGGCAATCTCGCGCAGATACTCGAACGAGTGCCCCTTTTTCTGCATTGGGTAGGTCTCAGGGTCGGCGGTTCCGTAGATGTGCAGCGACTGCAGTCTCAGTTCCACAGGCTGCTTAGGCGCGGGCGACTCGGTCAACACGCCAACCGCCTCGATGCACGCGCCTGTTGTGATGTAGCGCAGCGTCTCTTCAGGGATGACGCCTGCCTCCGCCACGATCTGCAGGCTTTTGAAGCGCGAGCCGTCGTTGAGTTCGATAAACGAGATGCCCTTTGAGTCGCGTCGGGAGCGCACCCAGCCGCGCACTTTGAGACAACTGCCCACAGGTTGCTCGTATGCCTGCTTCACGGAGACCCACTTCGGTTCCATAAGGAGTATTGTACCCGAACGGTGTGGGGATATGCGTCGGGACACACAAGAGAATGTCTCGCGGGATCACTGTCCAGTGTGTCCGAAGCTGCCCTCGCCCCGTTCGGACGGAGGCAGCTCGGCGACGGGCGTCCACTCGATTTGCGCGACGGGCGCGACCACCAGCTGCGCGATTCGATCGCCGCGCCGAATGGTGAACGGTTCGTGCCCCCAGTTGATAAGGACTACCTGCACCTCGCCGCGATAGTCGCTGTCGATGGTGCCGGGGGCGTTTACCATGCCGATTCCGTGCCGCCATGCCAGTCCGCTGCGGGGGCGCACTTGCGCCTCGTAGCCTGGGGGCAGGGCAATTCGGACGCCTGTGGGCACGCGTGCGCGTTCGCCTGGCTGTAGCGTGAGTGGTTCTTTGACCGCTGCATAGAGGTCAACCCCCGCCGAACCAGCGGTCTGGTAGCGCGGCAGGGGTAAGTCGGTCGCGTCGGGCTCCTGCAGAATCGCCACGCGCACGGCGTTCATTTCTCGACCTGCTCTTTGCCCTCCTTAACCGCGGGGGGCACTTTCGGCAGGCGCACATAGAAGGTAGACCCAACGCCCACCTCGCTTTCCACCCAGATATGCCCGCCGTGAATGGCTTCCACCAAGTGCTTCACCAGATACAAGCCCAGCCCCGTACCGTACTGCTTGCGTGTGTCGGTGTTGTCCACTCGATGGAACTTCTCGAACACCTTCGTCAGATGCTCTTTCGGGATGCCCATCCCCTGATCGGAGACATAGAAGAGGATGTGGTCGGCGTCTTCTTCCCACGCCTTGACGCGGATTTCACCGCCGTTAGGCGAGTATTTGATAGCGTTGCTCAGCAGGTTGGTCAGAATCTGGTCGACCTTGTCCTCGTCGGCGATGATTTTGGGCAGGTCTTCGGGCACATCGTGGATAATTGTGTGCTTGTTGGTTGCCTGCCGTTGGATCATCACGACCTTCTTGGAGAGGGTGTAGAAGTCCACCTGTTTGTAGACGGGCTTAAGCGACTCACCTGCTTCGATGCGTGCGATGTTCAGCAGATCGTTGATGAGGCGGGTGAGGCGGTCGGTCTCCTGGTCGATGATGGCGTAGAATTCGCGTCGGTCTTCGGGCGTGAAAGCGTCTTCAGAGTCCATCAGTAGGGTGGCGATGAAGCCTTTGATAGCGGTCAGTGGGGTACGCAGCTCGTGCGAGACGGTCGCCACGAACGCTGATTTCATGCGCTCCAAGTTGCGAATGTCGGTGATGTCGTTGAAAATCATCACCGTGCCCATCGGTTTTTGGTCTTCGCCGCGCACGATAGCGTTCTGCACTTGGTAGATATGCTCTTTGCCGTCGATGTGGGCGGTGATTTCGATGAGTTCGCCTTCTCTTTCCTCTTCGAGGGCAGCGCGTATCATCGTGCGGATTACTTCGTTGCCGATGATGTCGGCGTAGTTTTTGCCCAGCACATCGGGTCCCAGTCCGAACACGCGTCGCGCGGCGGCGTTCATCTGGTTGATGCGTCCGTTATGATGCACCAGCAGCAGTCCCGCGCGCAGGCTCTCGATGGTGTGTACCAGCTCCTCCTTCTCTTCGAGGATGGCTTGGTAGAGGCGCATGCCTGCGATGACGGCGGCGGCGTTGCGTGCCATGCGTTCCAGCAGGCGCACATCTTCGTCGATGAAGTGCCCACCGCGCTGCTTGTTGAACGCGTGCAACACGCCTATTGTCTGGCGGTCGATGACGCGGTTCTCCTCGTCGCGCTTTTCGAGGATGAGGGGCACGCACACGAGGTTGCGGATATGTAGCATTGCCACATGTTCTTTGCTGGTGCGCGGGTCGGTGATGGCATCGTGGACGATGATAGGCTTGCCCTCGCGGAACACCTCGCCAGAGATGCCGTGTGTAGCACGCAAGCGCAGCAGTCGAATCTCGTCGTCGGTCAGCCCGTAGGCAGGCGGATAGGCGCGCAGCTCGCCTTCTTCAGGGTCGTGTAGCATAAACACGACCTTTTCTGCTTGCAGAATGGCGCCGATTTGGCGCACGAGTCGCCGCAGCGTCGCCTCGTAGTTGGTTGGGCTGGCGACCTCTGCTGCGACTACCTCCGCGCCTTTGGCAGCAGCAGGCGCGCCGTTGCGCGGCTGGCTTTCCAGCTCCTGAATGCGCTGAACCGCCCGCTCGTACTCCGTTTTTACCTGATTGTACTGCTTCAACAGCTCACGGTAGGCTTGCTCCCAGTTCATGGTTCACTCCTCGCGAATAGATGTCCGATGATAGCTATGCACTATGGCAATTATAGCACATCGAAGGTTCCCTGAAGGGTCGCCTTAGGTCTTAGACGGCGGTTGGGGTATCCTGTTTTGGAGGGCGCCGTCCATCAGGGGGCGAATCAGATCCATCGGGATGGGAAACACGACCGTTGTGTTGCGCTCGCCTGTGATTTCGGCAAGCGTCTGCAGGTAGCGCAGTTGCAGCGCGGAGGGCTGCTGGGCAATCATCTGCGCGGCTTGCACGAGTTTCTCGGCGGCTTGGTACTCGCCTTCCGCCGCGATGATTTTGGCGCGTCGCTCGCGCTCGCTCTCCGCCTGACGCGCTAATGCCCGCTTCATCTCCTCGGGCAACACCACATCGCGAATCTCCACATTCGTGACCTTCACGCCGAACGCCTCGGTCTGCTCGTCGATGATCGTCTGCAATTGCTGGTTAATCTTATCGCGCCGCGCCAGCAGGTCGTCCAGCTCCGCTTGACCAATCACGCTGCGCAGGGTCGTCTGCGCAATCAGGCTGGCGGTCTGGATGTAGTCGGTGATTTGCACCACAGCGTCTTTGGGATCCATCACCTTGAACAGCACGACGGCGTCCACGCTCACCGACACATTGTCGCTGGTAATGGCTTCTTGGCGGGGCACATTCATCGTCACGATGCGCGTGTCCACAATCCGCGCCGTGTCGATAATCGGGATTAGAAAGATAATGCCCGGTCCCTTGACCGCCTGGAACCGTCCCAGTCGCAATACGACCGCGCGCTCCCATTCGGGCAACACACGCAGTGACGCCCGCAATAGCACAATCAGAAACAGAATTATTGCAATCGTCGTTGTTGAGAATGGGTTGTCAAGAAACATCGCATAGCCTCCCTATGTTTTGTTTGTTCCCTCCCTCCTGCCTGAGGTTCCCCCTGCGCGCAGGAGGGAACCGAACGGACGCGCTCTGCTCGGCTCCCCTTGCGAAGCAGGGGGAACCTTGCGGAGAGAGCAAAACTGCTATATCCTACCTGTCCAGCCACCACTGTAGTTTACCTAATCACAACCACTTTTTGACTATCTCTGCGCACCGTGCCGATGCGCCCTGATGTTTTCGAATCAGTTCGGAGGCTTGCTGAGCGATTTGCTCGCGTAGTTTTGGGTCGTGCAGCAGGCGTAGGATGCCTTCAGCAAGTTGTTCAGCGGTCTGTATCTCAAACCCGACGCCCGCTGCCTTTGCCATGTGTGCGATGTCGCGGAAGTTGTGCGTGTGCGGTCCAAAGAAGACGGGTTTTCCGTGTGCCAGCGGTTGGAACAGGTTCTGCCCGCCCAGCGGCGCGAATGCCCCACCGACCACTACCACATCGGCGACGCTATACAAGCTCGCCAGTTCGCCGAAGGTGTCCACAATCACCACCTGTGCGTGTGCGCTACTCTGAATCGGGAGCTGACTTCGACGGTAGGGAGTCAGTCCGCGCACCTGGAGCAGCCGTTCCACTTCCCCTACGCGCTCTAAGTGGCGGGGTGCAAGCACCAAGCATGTGTCGGGTAGCGTTGCCCGCACGCGCAGGTAGGCATCCACCACCAGTTGCTCCTCGTCAGGCGTGCGCGTGCTACCCACCACCAGCACGGGCGCGCCTTCGGGCAGCGATAGGGTCTGCCGCCACTCATCTGCGGTGCGCTCCAGTGCGCCCAAGGCTTGGTCGAACTTCGTGTTGCCGCACACTTCGATGCGCGACGGGGACGCCCCCAACGCGATGAACCGCGCCGCGTCGGTTGGCGACTGCGCACAGATGAAATCCACACGGCGCAGCATTGCCGTGTACAGGAACCGCACGCGGGGGGCGCGCCGCGCCGTGCGGTCGCTGATGCGCCCATTCAGAATCAGTACGCGCCCGCCCCGACGCTGCTGCTCCGTTAGCAGGTTCAACCACAACTCGGTCTCGAACAGCACCAGTGCTCGCGGCTGGATGCGATTGAGCGTGCGACGCACCGCGAACGGCACATCCAGCGGGAAGTAGACGAAGTAGTCCACCGCATCGCGGAGAGCGCTGCGTGCGGTTTGCTGTCCCGTCGGGGTGGTGGTGCTAAACACGAGTTCGTAGTTGGGCAGCAGGTTGCGCAGATGCTGGACGACGGGCTGTGCCGCCAGCGTCTCGCCCACCGAGACGCAGTGAATCCACACGCGCGGCTTGCCCGACGGCGGCGGCACAGGCACAGCCCCGAATCGCTCCGCCCAGCGGTCGCGCCATGAACCCAGTGCAACACGCCATAGCACATATGGAACCCACAACGGCGCAAGTGCAAATAGTGCAAGGTTATACAGTGCGCGAATCATCGCCTCGCCCCCCGTGCAATCGCCTCCGCGCGGTCTTGCAGCGCGTTGATGGCGTTTTCCAACTGCTCCGCCAGCCGCGCGAAGTCGTCCTTGTCGGCGTCTTTGGGAACCCACAGAGGCTCGCCAATCAGGAACGCTGCCCGTGCAAATGGCAACGGGATGAGATACCTGTCCCAAGTGGGCAGCAGGATGCGCGGATGCGCGCCGATGCCTGCAGGGTAAATTGGCGCGTGCGCTTTCTGGGCAATCAGCAGCGCACCGGGCTGGAACTTGCCGCTGGGACCGCGCGGACCGTCGGGCGTGAACGCCAGCACAGCACCGCTGCGCACTTCACGCGCTGCCTCCAACGCTGCCCGTACTCCGCCCCGACTGGTGGAACCACGCAGCGTGCGGAACCCGAAGCGCGTGAAGATTTCGTTCTGGATGTCGCCATCGCGCGAGAGTGAAATCATCGCCAAAATGCCGCGTCCGCGCATGTAGTTCGCGGGGATCAGCGTGCGCCCGTGCCACGAGACCATCACTGCGCCCGTGCGCTCCTGCAGGTGGCGTTCAATCGACTCCCAGCCCGCTACATACATGCGCAGGGTGCGCCCAATTCCCCGCGCCAGCATGTAGCCCACCCAGCCCAGTCGCTTCGCGCGTCGTCTATCCTGCTCTGAACGCTCGACCACGACAGGGATTATACCGTCAGAGGCGTTGTAACGCTCGCCCCTCTGTTGTCCCATCGACCGCAAGGGGGACAACAGAGCGAACCGCCGTTCACCCCTACATTCCTCTCCCACCGCGTAGGAGAGGGACAGCTGTTGCCAAGTGCTACCCGATAATTCCCTCCACGACTCGTCCGAAGACATCGGTGAGGCGAAAGTTGCGCCCCTGATACCAGTAGGTCAGGCGCGTGTGGTCGATGCCCATCAGGTGCAAAATCGTGGCGTGTAGGTCATGCACATGCACAGGGTTCTCCACAACAGAGTAGCCAAGTTCGTCGGTTGCGCCGTACACAGTACCCGGTTTCACGCCGCCGCCCGCCATCCAGATGGTGAAGGCACGCGGGTGGTGGTCGCGTCCCAGATAGGTCGAGCCGCCGCGTCCCTCATTCATCGGTGTGCGCCCGAACTCGCCGCCCCAAATCACCAGCGTGTCGTCCAGCAAACCACGCTGCTTGAGGTCGATAATCAGCGCGGCGCACGCTTGGTCGACTTCCTGACAGATGCGCGGCAGGGCGTGGGTGAGGCTATCGAACTCGAACGCGCCGTGATGGTCCCAGCCACGATGGTACAGCTGCACGAAGCGCACCCCACGCTCCACCAACCGCCGCGCCAGCAGGCAGTTGTTCGCGAACGACGGCTTGCCAGGCGTCGTGCCGTACAGCTGGTGGATATATTCGGGCTCCTTGCTGATGTCCATCAGTTCGGGCATGCTGGTCTGCATGCGGTACGCGAGTTCGTAGTTAGCGATGCGCGTTTCGATTTCGGGGTCGCCGACTTGTTCTTGTTTGAGGCGGTTGAGGTCGTTGGTGGCGTCGATCACGGCGCGCCGCGCGTCGGCGTCCACCCCGTCAGGGTTAGAGAGGTACAGCACAGGGTCGCCCTGCTTGCGGAACTCCACCCCTTGATAGACCGTCGGCAAAAAGCCGCTGCTCCAGCAGGCGTGCCCGCCGTCGGGACGGTTCGCCCCCGACAGCAGCACTACAAAGCCCGGCAGGTCTTGGTTCTCCGTACCCAACCCGTAGGTCAACCAGCTGCCCATGCTGGGGCGCCCAGGCAGTTGGTGTCCTGTGTTCATGAAAATCTGCGCGGGCGCGTGGTTGAACTGGTCGGTCTGCATCGAACGGATAATGCACAAGTCGTCTACCACTTTCGCGATGTTGGGCAACAACTCGGAGACCTCGATACCCGACTGCCCGTGTTTTTGAAACTTGTAGGGCGACCCCAGCAGCGTGGGCGTGCCCTTGATGAAGGCGAACCGCTCGCCTTTGAGGAGGCTTTCAGGACACGGCTGCCCATGGTATTGTTGGAGCACAGGCTTCGGGTCGAACAGATCGATTTGCGAGGGTGCACCTGCCATAAACAGGAAGATGATGCGCTTCGCGCGGGGCTTGAAGTGCGGCGGCTTGGGCGCAAGCGGATTTTTGCTGTTCGCTGCAAACAGCTTCGGCTGCATCAGTGCGTTGAGCGCGAGCGCGCCCACCCCATAGCCGCACACTTTGAAAAAGTAGCGGCGCGTCATTTGCAGCAACTCGTCCCGACTCGGTTGTTTCGGCGTCATTGCTTATCTCCGCGAGTTAAATTATAGCGTATCTGCGCCGACTCCTGCGTCTTTGCGATAATTGTCTCGATATCTGCCCAACGGTAGAGCCAGAAGTTGCGTCCTTGGCTGTTCATGGCGACCACCAGTCCTTTCTCGAAGGGCGCGCCGAAGTTATGTGCGCTGGCATCCAGCCCGTCCGTCTCATCGGCGTTGGTTTCCAAAGTGAGGATGGGCGTCCGCTGTGTGCCGAAGCGCGGGTAGATATGCAACTTGCTGCTTCCCTTGAGCTGCTCGGTACAGAGCAGGTAGCCTGCGCCATGGGGGGGCGCATAGAGCGCAATGCCTTCGTGGTCGCCTTTGTACTCGGTTGCGAACAGGGCGAGTTCGCGTTCGAGCGTGTGTGGCGCGGCAGGATATTTACGAATGCCGACGCCCTCATCGGCGTAGTAGACATAGCCGAGTTCGCTATCTACGCAGAGGGCTTCAATTTCGCCCTTGCCGCTGAACGCGCCGAACGCTCGCAGCAGCTGCACGCCGACGCGCCCACTGCGCCGAGGAACCAAACGATACTGATGTAAGTAGCCTTGCTTAGGACCTGACTTGCGTGAGACGAGTGCGTGTACCTCGCCGCGCCCCGCTTGGTAAAGAGCAATCCCCATCGGCATCGCGTACTCGCCTAAGTCGCCAGCAAACACGCGCGCACGATCGAAGTCAGTAATGTCTTTTAGGCGGCGACGCGCGGCGTCGATGCGGAAGATGCGTAGCCGACTGGCGTACCGCTCGGTTGCGACAGCGATGTCGACACGCTCGCGTCCCAACGCAAAGCCGTAAGCGACATCGATGTTGTTCGGCTGATCGATGCCGTCGATCTGTTGAAGCATGCGCCCGCTTAGGTCGAACACGCCGATAGCGCCGCGTGGGGCGCGCGCCTTGTTCGTGCCCAGAATCAGGCTCAGGCGCGGGTGGGTAGGATGTACCCAGATTGCAGGGTCATCGGCATCGTCGGGCAGTGGCGCTGTGCGCACCACAGGGCGCACTTGAGGCGTCTCTATTCCGCATAATCGCACCATAGCAGCCCACTATACCCTGCTTGAGTGTTAAGGATTCGTTAGCACGCCTACTGGCGGACTGGGACAGGGCGCGACGCGCGACCATGCATGTAGCTTTGAGGACTTTGGCGCGGGCGCGACTGCTTGCGCCCGCACCTATGGTTAGTGTTCCTGTGCCTCTTTTTCGCGTTTGTGCTTCTCGATGAGCGGTTGCGCGACGGTGTGCGGTGCCTCTTCGTAGTGCGAGAATCGCGTGCGGAACCGTCCGCGCCCGCGCGTGATGGAGCGCAGCTCCAGCGCGTAGCGAGTCATCTCGCTCATCGGCACGGTGGCACGGATGCATTGCCTGCCGTTGCCGAGGCTCTCGATGCCCGCGATGCGTCCGCGTCGCCCGTTCAAATCGCCCATCACATCGCCCGTGAACGCTTCGGGCACATCGACCTCCACTTCCAGAATCGGCTCCAGCACGACAGGACCCGCCTTCATCGCGGCGTCCTGGAAGGCGAGGCTGCCCGCGATGCGGAAGGCTTGGTCGGAGGAGTCCACCTCGTGGTACGAGCCGTCCACCACATTCACCTTGAAGTCGGTGGCGGGGTAGCCTGCTTGGATGCCTTTCTCGGCGGCTTCACGGATGCCCTTCTCGATGGCGGGGATGTAGTTTTTGGGGATTGCGCCGCCGACAATGCTCTCGGTGAACTCGATTCCTGACCCGCGCGGCAGCGGCTCCATGTTGATGAAGCAGTGCCCGTACTGCCCGCGCCCGCCTGTCTGACGCTTGAACTTGCCCTCGACACGCTGCACGGGGCGCGTGATGGTCTCGCGGTAGGGGATGCGCAGCTCTTCGGTCGCGACTTCGGTGTTGAACTTGCGCTTGAGCTTGTCGATAATCACCTCCAGGTGCAGGTCGCCCATGCCCGACAGCAGGGTTTGCCCTGTTTCGGGGTCGCGTCGCGCGTGGAAGGTGGGGTCTTCGTCCTGCAGGCGCGCTAGCGCAGGTCCCAAGCGATCTTCATCCGCTTTGGTTTTGGCGACGACGGCGACGGTGTAGATGGGGTCGGGCATGGTGATGGGGTTCACCGCAACGGGTCGGCTCTTGTCGCAGAGGGTATGTCCTGTGCTGGTCTCTTGGAGTTTCGCTACGACACCGATGTCGCCTGCGCGCACTTCGGTAGTCGCGATTTGGTTTTTACCGCGCAGGTAGAACACCTGCCCGATGCGCTCCTCGCGCTCTTTCTGGGTGTTATAGACCTGCGAGTCGCCGCGCAGCACGCCCGAATAGACGCGGAAGTAGGTCAGCTTGCCCACGAACGGGTCGGCGGTGGTTTTGAACACGAACGCGGCTAAGGGCGCGCTGGGGTCGGGTGTGAGTTCGATGGGGTTGCCCGTGCGCGAGTCGGTCGCTTTCGGTGCGGGCGATTCGGCAGGGCTGGGCATCAGCTCCAGAATTGCCTGCAGCAGGGGCGCGAGACCCTCGCCTAACGCTGCGGAGCCGCATAGCACGGGCACGATACGCCCCGTGCGCACCCCCTCGTGGAAGCCGTGTACCAGCTCCTCGTCGGTCAGTGGGTTACCATCGAGGTACTTTTCCAGCAGCGCGTCGTCCGATTCGGCGGCGGCTTCCATCAGCATCTCGCGGGCGCGCTCGACCTCGCCTTGCAACTCGGCGGGCACGGGTGAGGGGGCGATATCACGGTCCTTGCCCAAATACGCCTTCTGGTGCAGCACATCGACCACGCCCTTGAACTGCGTCTCTGCGCCAATGGGGATTTGCAGCGGCACGATGCGGTTGCCGTAGGCGTTGCGCAGGGTCTGCAGCAAGCCGTTGTAGTCTGCGCCGTCGCGCTCCATCTTGTTCACGAAGATTAGGCGGGGCATCTGGCGTGCCTCGCACAGCTCCCAAGCGTTCTCGAAGCCGACTTCCAGCTCCGCCTGCGCAGGCGCGACCAAGATGACCGAATCAACGACCTGCACCGCGCTGTAAAGCTCGCCAATGAAGTCGGGGAAGCCTGGCGTGTCGATGAGGTTGATTTTGTGTCCCTCCCACTCGATGGGTAGCAATGTGGCGCTGAGGCTGATTTTACGCCGCTGCTCTTCGGGGTCGAAATCTGCAGTTGTGTTGCCCGCTTCGATGCTGCCGACGCGGTCGATATGTCCAGCAATATAGAGAAGATGTTCTGCGAGAGTCGTCTTGCCGCTCCCGCCATGTCCCGCTAACGCTACATTGCGTATTTGTTCCAGCGCGTACTGTTTCATGGCATAACTCCTGACTGGTATGGTTTTCCGCGAATCGCTCGATAGCCTCTTGTGGGGAGAAGAGGCTCATCGCACCGTGCGGAGCGTCATGCGGACAGCCTGCGCGTTCTGGACTGTCGTCATGGTGGGCGGTGCTGGACTCGAACCAGCGACCTCTTCGGTGTGAACGAAGCGCTCTACCGCTGAGCTAACCGCCCACGCGCATGGTGCGCGGGGTGGGACTCGAACCCACACAGGCGATGCCCACATGGCCCTCAACCATGCGTGTCTACCAATTCCACCACCCGCGCGTGGTGCGTTCAATTATACCAACCGCGCGCGGGAGTTGTCAAGGGGGCGGGGCGCCTTTACCCCAGCCCCTTGACACGCCTATTGGCGTTTCGGGTATATTAAGAGCGTGTGCGGACGTGGTGGAATTGGTAGACACGCTAGATTCAGGTTCTAGTGGGCGAAAGCCTGTGGGAGTTCGAGTCTCCCCGTCCGCACCATATGGCGGCGTAGCTCAGTTGGTGAGAGCGACCGGCTCATACCCGGTAGGTCGGCGGTTCGAGTCCGCCCGCCGCTACCACTTGTACCCTGACGCCCCACACAGCCCCACTTGCACACTACTGGTGGAATCTGCCCCGTTTCGGGAATGACCCATGACCCACCGGGCAGAGTTAAACTTGGTCGAACTCTCGGAACTCTGGGACTGCTACACTATGTGGCTGGAGAGTATGCAGGCGCGCGGGCTTGCGCCAAAGACGCTGGCAATCTATCGCCTCGAAGTCGGGCAATTCCTGCGCTTTCTGCATAAGCTGAACCTCACGACGCTGGACGCTGTAAAACCCGCCCATATCCGCAAGTGGCTAATCTACCGCCAACAGCAGGGGGTGTCGAACCGCCAACTGCGGAATGACTATCAGTCGCCCGCCACCTTCTGGCGGTGGTGCATAAAAGAGGAACTCACCACCAACAACCCCTTCGCGAAGGTCGAGAAACCGCGCCAACTGCCGACGCTGAAACCCGCGCTGACCCCTGACGAGGTGGAGCAGATTCTACGCGCCTGCGAGGGCAAGGATTGGCTCCGCTTGCGCGATAAAGCACTGATCCTGCTGCTGCTGGACACAGGGCTACGCATTCACGAGGCGCACAAACTCACGGTCGAGGACGCCTCGCGGGACGCCGTGCTGATTCGCGGCAAGGGTGGCAAGCAGCGGGTGGTGTTCCTGTCGCACGAAGTGCGCCTTGCAATTCGGCGGTATCTGAACGCCTGCCCCTTCGCGCCGACAGGCGACGCGCCCCTGTGGTGGGGCGAGCGGGGCGCGCTGACGCTGCACGGGCTGCTGGAAGTGATTCAGAAGATAGGCAAGCGGGCGGGGCTGCCCAAGCATTTGGGGGCGCATGTGTTCCGCCGAACCTTCGCTACATGGAGCCTGCGGAGCGGGATTGACCTTGAGCAGCTGCGCCAACTCATGGGACACTCAGACTACACGGTACTACGCCAATACCTTGCGCTGGTGGAAGCCGACCTAAAACGCGCCCACCAGCAGCATAGCCCGCTACAGAGCCTGCGGAGCAGGAAGCGGTAGACCACTGGGCGCGGGGCATGTGCCTCGCGCCTTCGTTTTCCCCCAAATTCAGGGCAAATTCGCCCTTCCGCTATGTCGCATTCGCGGCGGACTTGCTTATAGATTGATAGGAGGCTAACGATTATGGCGACTGTGCGCGAACTAAGGAAGCGATTAGGGTTATCTACGCACGCCCTCGCCTACAAGGCAGGCGTGTCGACGGCTCACATTACGCTGTGGGAGAAATACGGGCTGCCCCCGCGCAGCCGTGCGATTGTGGAGAAAATCGCACGCGCGTTGGGTGTGGAGCCTGACGACCTGTTGCGGGAGACCGAGAACGCGAAGGGGGTGAGCGACGCATGACGCGCCCCTACACCCCCGAAGAGCTGCTGGAACTCATTATACCCCACCTCGACCAGCGAAAACTACGCAGGCGGGTGACCAAAGACGGTAAGCAGGTGCAAGCGCGTTGCCCGTTCCATGACGACGACGAACCGAGTCTGAGCCTGACTATTAAGAACGGCAAACTGCTGGCAAACTGCTTTGTGTGCGGAAAGGTATATGACCGTCTGCTCAAACTCGCAGGCGTGCAACCTGCAACCGCCCGCCCGATTGCACCTCGCAGCGGGCGTACTGGGCGGCGAGGCACTGCCCCATACCAACCTGTTCGCCTTGCGGAACTCGCCGACGCCAAAGGGCTGGACGCCGAAAAACTCCGCGCTTGGCATGTTCACGAGATTCCTGCGGGACACGCGCCCGAAGCCCCCAACGGCGGTCTTGCTATCCCCTACCTCACGCGCGAGGGCGAACTGCACGCGATAAACTACCGTCGCACGCTGGAGAAAACCGACGCCAACAAGGATCCACGCTTCAAGTGGCGCACAGGCGACAAGAAACTTCTTTACGGACTGTGGCGGCTGCCCGAATGGGGCGACGCCGACACAATCTACCTGTGCGAAGGCGAAAGCGACACTTGGTCGCTGTGGCATGCAGGGCTGGCTGCACTTGGCGTACCGAGCGCGAGCGTGTGGAAATCCAAGTGGTGGGACGAGGTGGAAGCGTTCGAGCGAATCGTGCTGATTGCCGACGCCGACGGCGCGGGGGCAGGGCTGGTGGAGAAACTCGCGCTGAGCTGCCCTGAACACCTGCGGGAGCGGGTGTATGTGCTGCGCCTGCCCGACGGGGTGAAGGACGCGAACGAGCTGTGGCAGCGGGTGGACGCTGACCCTGAAAGATTCCGTGAGGCGTTGGGGGCATGCGAGATTATTCTGCTGACCGATTCCTATAGGAATCAGAACAGCAGAATAAACGACGACCTGCCCCAGTTTGCGCCGTTGGGCGAAATCTTAGCCAGCCATACGCATATGCAGGTGGCGTATGTGCCCCTGTTGGGATACGACGGGTTAATCGCGCGGGGCGCAATCACCCTGTTGGCAGCCCACCCCAAGGCGGGGAAGACCACCCTACTGGCGCACGCATGTAAAGAGTGGGTGCAGCGGGGGCTGGAGGTTATGTACCTCTCGGAAGAGTCGGCACTCAATTGGAGTCTCCGAGCGCAACTGCTTCCTGAACTGACGCAGGTCAAGTTCAATCTGGACGCCCGCGCCCACCCCGAACGCTGGGCTGCAGCGATACACTGCCATGCGCCTGATATTGTCGTGATAGACACGGCGCGTCGGTTTGCGCAAATCAGCGACGAGAACGACGCTGCAGCCGTTGCGGGTGCGCTTTCCTACTTCGTGGACTTGCGACATGCGCTGCCGAACACGGCAATTGTGCTGGTTCACCACACGAGAAAGAGCATTAGCAGCGACGGGGAGATAACCGACATAGCGGGGTCGCATGCGTTCACGGCGGAGGCGGACGCAATCCTGTTGCTTAGCCCCAACCGTGATCACAGACGGCAGCGGGTGGTCGTGCCTGTAGCGGGTCGGCTGTGGAACACGACGCACGAACCGTTTGTGGTGGAACTTTCCGAAGACGGTAGGGAATATCGCGTGGTAGGCACGGTCGCTGAGGTGCTGCCCGCAACGCGCGAGCAGACGGCGCGGGAGAAGATTCTCGACGCGCTGCGCGTGTTGGGCAAGGCGACGGCGGAGGAGGTCGCCGAGTATCTGCGTTCGAGCGGGGAGGCGGTCGCGTCTTCTCATGTGCGCAACCTGTTGACGGAACTGGTGCAGGAGGGCATGGTCGAGCGCGAGGGGGACGGTAAACGGGGCAATCCGTATACCTACTCGGTTTATTCTTCTGTTCTGAACCCCTTGAGAATTGCCCAGCAGAATAATAATCCCGCCCCGACGGACGGCGCGACCGATTATTCTTCTGTTCTGAATCCTATAGGAATCGGTCAGCAGAATAATAATCCCGCTGACCCCGTCGAGCCACCCCCCGCCCTGCCCGACCTGTTCACCAACCGCGCGCCGCTCTCTTGGGACTTGATCGACGACTACCTGCAATCCGCTTCCAATCCCGACGACCCCTTCGGTCTGGAGCCGTCGGAACTCGACGCGATTCGCGTTATGCTGGCATACGCTGAGGCGCGGGGCTTCCCCGCGCTGGTGGTGGACGGCTACACCATTCATGGCGACATGGCGGGCTGGCTCACGGCTGCCCAGCAACTCGCAGGCACACCCGCCGTTGCGCGGGCAACGCGCCTGCTACACGCTTTGGACGGCGCAGGTGATCCTGCGACGCCAACACACAACACCACACTTCGCAACGGCGACGCGGGTCTGACCCCGTCGCAACTCTCATTTGAGGAGGCATAACGCTATGGCGATAACCATAACTGCGCAGGGCACGGAGCCCCTGCCTACGGGTGAGTATACGGTCGAGCTGACCGCAATCGAACTCAGCACGGGTCAATACGGCGACCAACTGCGGTGGACTTTCCATGTGCCCGACAAGGGGCGCAACCTCGTGGCGTACTCCAGCCTCTCCGCGAGCCTCGCTTCCAAGTGCATGCGCTGGGCGGGCGCGCTGCTGGGACGCCCAATCCAACCGAATGAGCAGGTGGACTTCGAGGCACTCGTCGGGAAGACCGCCGTCGCTGTGGTGGTCAAGAAGCGCAAGGACGACGGGACGGAGTTCAACGCTGTAGACGACCTGCTGCCGATTATGTCGGGTCAATAACGACACAAGCGGAACGCGCCCTGCAGCGCATTCGCGAGGTGCTGCGTGCGAGGGGCGCGAGCGGGACTTCCAGCGAGCCGTGATTGACCTGCGGGGGCGCAGGTAGCCACAGGCTGTGTGCCCCGCGCGAAATTCACGCGCCTGCGGGTTAACATAATCTGGCGCGAGGGCGGGGACAGGGCGGGCGCGGGTGTCGGGCGTGGGTGGCGTCGTCGGTCGTCGGGCGTGGCGCGGGTGTGCAGGCGCGGGTGCGCGAGGGGTGGTGGGGGTGGCTGAACGCCCCCTTCGTCGCGCGTCGCGTCAAGTCTACTGGGTTGCTGTGCGTGCAGCGATTTTCACGGGGGGTCGTCAAGGTTCAGCAGGGCGCGAATCTTGGCGATAGTGGCTTCGGCGCGGGCGCGTTGGCGTTTGGTGAGCCGTGCGCCTTCGGCGTAGAGCCACAGGGCGTGTTCCTCTTCGGGGGTGAGGTGTTCGAGTGCCGAGCGCACGAGGGCGCGTTGAACCTCTTCCCACCAGTCGGGCGGTTCAGGCGTGAGGATTGGCGTTGGCATGGGGTGAATTTACGGTTTGGGTGGCAGGAATCCTGTGTGGGGTGTGGTATCATGGGAGTGCCTGCCCCGTTTCGGGCAACGGGCAGGCGTGGCTTCAGCAGGTGTGGGCTACTGAAGCGGAACAGAGTATACCGCCTCTACTTCGCGATTCCTGCTGAGTGCCCCTGAAGTTTCAGCCCAGAAATCGGGAGCCTGACCCTCCAACAGGCAAGACGGGGATAGACCCACCGGGCGGGAGCCTTTCGGTTTGTGGGCTACCGATATGTGGAGCGCAAGGGCAGTGTTTGGGTCTACAGGTGGTATGAGTCGTGGCGCACAGGCGTTGGTGAGAGCGACCGGCTCATACCCGGTAGGTCGGCGGTTCGAGTCCGCCCGCCGCTACCAGCCCGAATCTGAGTTCACTTCCGCTCGATACGCCTCACTTGCCCGCGCCACAAATCGGCGCGACCGGTGGGTCTGAATGCCTCCAATACGCCGTGCCTGTTGTAAGGTCAGGCTCCCGATTGTTCGGGCTGATTTCTGGAGGCAATCAGCAGGAATCGCGAGGCGCACGCGGTACACTTATCCCGCTTCAGCAGCCACCACTGCTGGAGCCACGCCTGCTTGTTCAGCCCAACGGGGCAGACACTTCTCTTTTTCGCGCCCCTCCGGAAGATTCCTGCCAGTGGCGCATGTGTTTTGTGCGGTGCGTCGTTGTGTAGCGGGTGTGGTGGATGGATTGTTGGCGGCGGTGGCGGGTGCGTTGGGTAGGCTGTGTGGTGGTATGGTGCGTTTAGTGGGTTGGGATTGGATACGGGAGGCGTTAGCGCGTTTGCCGTGCGATTAACGCACTATGGTGCGGCGATTGGTAAGTGTCTTTGCAGTGAGATTTAAACATAGCCCCCACCCCAACCCGCCCCGTGGGCGGGGAGGGAGTCGCGGTTTCTCCCCCGTCCACGGGGGAGGTTAGGAGCAAGGGTATTGAAAAGTCAAGTCCTGCCTACGCCTGCACCCGCTCATATGCCCTCCCATCGCGCACCATCGCGTTCAACACCACCACTAACTGACGAGCCACCGCACACAACGCCACCTTCT